>Ga0194043_1001331_pt1 | contig 13939 bp, 14 predicted proteins | sample JunL4415m_MetaG_FD_161274 | JGI IMG/M metagenome (GOLD analysis project Ga0194043, IMG submission 161274) | Anoxic zone freshwater microbial communities from boreal shield lake in IISD Experimental Lakes Area, Ontario, Canada - Jun2016-L442-15m | ecosystem: Environmental > Aquatic > Freshwater >...
TCCAGCTCTCGAAGTGGTAGCCGGTCGCAGGCGTCGCCGTGACGGTCGTGCCGTTGGATCCGGACGCGACCACCTGCGTGGCCGAGCCCTCGATGGAGCCGTCGGCTCCCGCGCTGTAGGTGAGCGTCGGATAAGCAGGCGCAACTGGCCCGAAGACGACGGCGACGCCCACGTCCGGAGCTCCGCTGTAATGGTCGTAGGGCTGGCCGACGACCGCGGTGGTGCCTGAGATGGCGACCGAGGTGCCGAACTGGTCCCCAGCGCCGCCGACGGAGTCGGTGAGCTTGGCCCGCTGGGTCCAAGCGGTGCCTATGCGCGTGAAGATGAAGGCCGAGCCCCAGTTGGCGAAATCGCTGGGGCCGTCACCAAACGCGCCGATCACAACGGTGTCGCCCGAAAGGGCGACCGCGCAGCCGAAGCGCATATAGCTGGGGCCGCTTGGGGGGGTGAGCTTCTGCTGCTGAGTCCAGGTGGTGCCTGTGCGCGTGAAGACGAAGGCCGAGCCTGTTAAGAGCCCCACGCCGTCATCTATGGGCGCGCCGATCACCACGGTGTCGCCTGAGAGGGCGACCGAGACGCCGAAATCGTCGCCCGAAACGCCGGCGGAGTCGATGAACTTGGTCTGCTGGGTCCAGGTGGCGCCTGAGCCCGTGAAGACGTAGGCGGCGCCCTTGCCGCCATTGGCATACCGCGCTCCGATAACCACGGTGTCGCCTGAGAGGGCGACCGAGCCGCCGAAACGGTCGCCGGAGGCCCCGTCGGAGGCGGTGAGCTCTGCCCGCTGGGTCCAGGTGGTGCCTGAGCGCGTGAAGACGTAGGCGGCGCCATTGTTGTTGTTCTGTTGAGTCATTCCGATCACCACGGTGTCGCCTGAAAGGGCGACCGACTCGCCAAAAAAGTCGTATCGGACGGGACTGGGGTTTGCGAGCTCGGCCTGCTGGGTCCAGACGCCGTTTGAGCGCGTGAAGACGTAGACATAACCCGCCTGCGCTACCCCCCCGGCGCTCTCCGCGTACGCGCTGACCACCGCAGTGTCGCCTGAGATGGCGACCGACCAGCCGAACTGGTCGTCGGCAAGAGGGTGAGAGGAGTGTAGCTTGGCCTGCTGGGTCCAGACGCCGTTTGAGCGCGTGTAGACGAAAGCCGCGCCCGACCTACTCCCCATGTCGGCATCATTGGGCGAGCCGATCACCGCAGTGTCGCCTGAGACGGCGACCGACCAGCCGAGCATGTCGTTGGGGCCGCCGTGGGCGGTGGTGAGCTGGGCCATCTCCTGGGCTCCGTACTGGAACGCCGGCGTTGCCGCCAGCGCGACTTGGGCACCCCCCAGCACCAGCACGATCGCGAGCATCGGCAGAATCAGCAAGCGTCCGAATAGCCTCATATCGTCCCCAACCTTTTGCATCGTCACGCGTGTGTGATGCTTCCGCCCACTCCCAAGTCAGCTCTGCGGCCTAGGCCACAGATGAACCGAACTGAATGCTACCGACTTGGCGCTGACGTTGTGTTAGCTAAGGGCGTCAGTTGTGTAATGTTTGTGGTTGGTCTCGTCAATCCGTGCACGGCAACCGTGTGCTTAGCGCGAGGTGATTACCCTGCATCCCAGATTCCTACTGCTCGTCGAAGACGACGCCACCATCGCCGACCTGTTGGTGTACAACCTCAAGCGCGCCGGCTACGAGGTCTTTCACGAGCGCGACGGGCGCGCTGGCGTGCACGCGGCGCTGTCCTACGACATCGACCTGGTCCTCATGGATCTCATGCTCCCCGAGCTCGACGGTCTCGCTGCGAGCAGGGAGATTGCTCGGCACAAGCCTGACCTTCCCATCATCATGCTCACGGCGCGCCGGGACAAAGCGACCATCTTAGAAGGGTTTGAGGCCGGAGCCGACGACTACATCGTCAAGCCGTTCGATCTCGACGAGCTGCTCGCACGCATTTCGGCGCGACTGAAGCGGTCAACGGACGTGCCGGAAGCTGAACCTGACGTCCCCTCCCCATCACCGGTTGATCTCATGGGGCTCACCGTCGACAGCGACGCGCGGGTACTCAAAGGCGCAAATGGCGAGACGGCCCTCACGCCCAAGGAGTTCGATCTACTCGAGTTGTTGCTGTCCCAGCCGGGGCATCTCTTCAGCCGGGAGGAGATCGTCCAGAAGGTGTGGCACCACCAGTACTCGTCAGGATCACGGACACTCGACGTACACGTGCGGCAGGTGCGGGCTAGGCTCGAAGAGGTCGGCGCGGCGGTCACCATCTACGCGACACGAGGTGTCGGCTACCGGGTGGCCGGTCAGTGACGGGCGCACTCCAGGGGTTCTACGCTCCGCTGCTCCTGTTCTCGGCCGGCATCGCGGCTTTGGTTGCAGCAGTCGCTTGGCGCCGCCGTCCCGCCCCCGGCGCGCTGGGGCTCTTCCTCTTGGAATCGTCGGTGCTCGTCTGGTCGCTCAGCTACGCGCTCCAGTGGATGTTGACCGATCGCGGACCATCGCTCTTCTGGCTGGCGCTTAGGGACTTCGGCGCCGCCGCAATCCCAGCCTGCGCAGTGGTTCTCGTGCTGGACTACACGGGCCGTTCGCACCAGCTGACGCGTACGCGCATGGCACTTCTGCTGTCCGTGCCTTTCGTTGGCGTTGCCATCGCCGCAACCGACCCGCTGCATGGCCTCTATCTCGGAGGACAGGCCCCGGTCATGAGTACCTTCGCGGGGGGATTGCTCAGGGTGGCCCTGACGCTCTACCTGCTGGCGCAGATCATCGTGTGCATCGCACTGCTGCTACGAGCTGTGCTGAACCGACACCATATCTATCGACTTCAGGCGATCGTTCTGCTCCTGGCCTTTGTGTTGCCTTTTGGGGTCTTGATCCTTGAGCGCGCTAAGTTTCACTTGGACCCGATGATCAACGCGACTCCGCTCGTGTTCGCGATCACAGGCCCTCTCTTGGCCTTCGCGATGTTCCGGCTCGGACTTCTGACCATCGTCCCAGTGGCCCGCGATCGTCTGATCGAGGACCTTCAGGAGGGCGTGATCGTCGTCGATTCCCAGTACCTCGTGGTCGACATGAATCCGGCCGCCACGCTCATGACGGGGGTCACGGATGCCTCCATCGGAAGCAGTGTCGAAGACGTGTTCTCGCGCTGGCCCGATGTGATCAAGCAGCTGCATTCCCTGCTCGAGGGCGGAGGTGGGACAGCCGAGCCCCGGGCCCTTCTCGACCCCGACCGGCTCATCGAGACGCATATCTCGCCGTTGAGACGCAAGGACAACGAGCTCTTCTCGGCGATGCTCACCTTTCGCGATGTAACAGAACGCGCGACTATCGCCCGCCAGCTGGAGGCGCAAAGCGTTGCACTCTCCGCCACGATGGAGCGCTCGATTCTCGTGCTCGCCGCGATTAGTGACGGCATCTTGCTAGTCGGCCAGGATGAGCGCCTGCTTGGCTGCAATCCGGCGGCCAGCAGAATTCTGGGCGCGAACTTCGACGCTTCCGAGGGCACTCTCGTGTCCACCCTGAGCCATCTGCTTCCGCTCGCGAGTCTCGCTCAGAAGGCCGCCGAGACGGCAGCGGCCTTCACCGAGGTCTTTCAGACATCCGAGGGCCGACAGATCACCGTCGAAGTGATTCCGCTCTTCGAGGCTGGCTCCGGTGAGGCGCAAACCCTCTTCGTCCTGCGCGATGAGACGGAACGCCAAGGCGCCGAGCGGATGCAACGCGACTTTGTCGCCAACGTCTCCCACGAGTTGCGAACGCCCCTGACCGGTCTGTCCCTCCTCGCCGAAACCCTTCCACAAGCCGTTCGCGACGACCCGGAGCAAGTGGAAGGTTTTGTGTCCCGGCTGCGGGCCGAAGTCCGTCGCGTGATCAGGATCACTGACGAGCTGATGACCCTCTCCTATATCGAGAATCTCGAGCTTGGCATCGACGCCCACCTGGTCAAGACCGACCTCTCCAAACTCGTCAACGAGATCGCCGAGGGAGCCGCGCCGCTTGCTGCGGAGAAACAGCAGGATCTGACAGTCGATGCTCCCGCCGGACTGTTCGTGACGGGTGACGAAACGAGTCTCGAAGCACTCGTCGGCAGCCTGCTGGAGAACGCCATCCGGTACACGCCGACCGGAGGGCACGTGACGGTTCGCACTCAGGCAGAAGGTGATTCCGACGGGTGCACATGGGCCGTGCTCAGCGTCTCCGATGACGGCATGGGCATCTCGGCAGTAAACCAGGAGCGCATCTTTGAGCGATTCTTCCGAGTCGACAAAGCGCGGTCTCGAACAACGGGCGGCACCGGTCTGGGACTGAGCATCGCCCAACGTGCTGCCGAGCTGCACGGCGGCACCGTGGAGATCCAGAGCAAGATAGGGGTCGGGTCGACGTTTACGGTTCGGATCCCGGTGGCGCGCTAGCTAGGGCGCAACGCCGGGGAGCGGCCGCACCGCGAGTGTCGACGTGGCCGAGCTCAAGAGCGAACGCATGTGGTATGAGCTGCGGCGGAGCGGCTCACCGGTGGATTCTAGCTTGTGGCCGTCGGCGCGATACCTTTGCTAGGCACCGGTCGCTACTCCGGCTCAGCGTTCACGGCCGCAAGAAGCTCGGCCGGGTCGAACACGGGCAATATCGAGTGTACGAAATCCCTGCCATTGCGAGTCACGATCGCGGCGACATCGGCCCTGCATGCAGCCTCATGCAATACCGCATCCTCGAAGTCCGAGAAGCCAAGATTGAGAGCGCCTTGCAGGACTTCCCGGTCGACGCACGCCACATCGAAGATGCCGAGCAGTTTTCGCAGGTAGTCAATTGCCGCGGCTGATCCCACGGCTTTGGATGCCAGGTAGTGGATGGTCGTGGCCGTCGTCGAGCAGATTACCCCGTCAATCCTTCCGGCATCGACAAGACTCAGCAGTTGTTCGGCGGTGTCGACGTAGGGTTCGCGCGCCAACAGGTGGTCAAGGACCACATTGGTGTCGAAGAGAACCTTCACAGATACTTCTCCTCGAGGTGACGACGGTAGTCCGCCTCATCCAGAACAGAGCCGGCCAGCACTCCGCGGAGCGAGCGGACGCGCGGAGTGATCTCGACTCGACTGTCCCGGGCGTCCATCAGCGCGAAGAAGTCCGAGACAAGCTGCGACACTGACTTGCCGGATTCCGCTGAGCGGCGCTTTGCGCTTGCGATGAGCTTGTCATCGAGCCGCAAGGTGAGCTTCGTGTTCACGTGAACCTCCTGACGTACAAACAATGACACCACTATACGTCACAACCGCCAGGGGGTGCAATCGGCCCGCGGTCACGCGGCTATTCCTACGTGCTAGGCATGAGCCGCGGCGGAGCGGCTCACCGGTGGATTCTAGCTTGTGGCCGTCGGCTCGATACCTTTGTTAGGCATGACCAGCTCATCACCCTCATCTGGCTCAACGTCTCGCACCTTTGCCAATACCGCATCGTAAGCCGCACGGTCGCTGAGCGCCCCGCGATCACGCAGGTAGTCGACGGTCATGAGCGCCGACATCTTCTCAGCCAGCGCGGTAGTGATGAGCTGGTTGATGGAGACGTCCTCGGTCTTCGCGAGTTCCCGCACCTTCTTGTGTAGTGACTCCGGTAGACGCAGGCTGATGGTACTCATGATGCGACTCCTATCCTTCTAAGGAACTCGCCAGGTCTGACTGCGGTTACGCCAAAGCCTTCGGACAGCGCGAAATCCCGCACGTTGTGTGTGACGATCAGGCCGCATCCCGCCGCCGCCGCAAGTTCGAGTACATGGTCATCTTTCGGGTCGCGCAGCACCGGGCGCCACAGGAAGTGAATCTCCTGGAGATGCGCGACGCCGCACAGGAACTCCAAGAGCCGGTCCACATCGTCGTGCGAGAGGCCGAGCCCCGCGCTCTCTCGCTTGAGCACATCTTCATACTCAAGTGCGAGCGGTACCGAGAGCGCAATCTCGAAGTCGGAGGCACCGACCAGCTGCAAGATTCGGTACGACGCCCCGCGGGAACTCCGCAGGCCGGACACGAGGACGTTGGTGTCGATGACGATGCGCTGGCTCATTCAGGTATCATATACGATACCACACGCCCTAGTCAACGAAGCGCCCACGTCTATCAACGTGTGGGGCATGAGCGGCGGTCAAGAGCATCAGGATCGGACCAGCTTGCGCCGTCCGCTCGATGCCTTGGCTAGTCCGCTGCGTCTGACTGTGAAGGCTCCGAGAGCAGCGCCCGGACCTCGTCACGCAGAACGACAACGTCGTGTTCCGCGATTCGCAGAACGGCCTCGTCATCGATGGCGGCATAGTCGTGCGCGAGCCGGTTGCGGAAGCCGACGATGAGTCGTGCGTGCGTGATTCGCGCGGCAAGATCGGGGTCCATGCGACCGAGCGAAGCAATGGCTTCGCCGATGATGATGAATTCACGCTCAACCGCCGAGCGGATCACGCGATCGGCGAGGTAGCCGTCGGTGTCGACTCATGCGAGAGCAAGGTCGATCGTGTCGCAGGCGTCGATGATGTCCTGAAGATACGCCTCGCGACTACGCGGGATAGAGCATCCGCTTGGTCCGATCGATCTCAGCCGAGATGTAGCGGTTCTTGACCGCGCCGGCCATGACCAGGTCGACCTTCGTCCCGAGGGCGGCTTCGAGCTCGTCGACCATGTCGAAGTACGCTGTCGCCCGGTCGTAGCCATCCATAGGCGCGAACTCGACGAGAAGGTCCACGTCGCTCTCCCCCGGCCGGAAGTCGTCACGAAGCGCCGACCCGAACGCGTAGAGCCCCACGACGTTGTACTTGCGGCACAACGCGGCGATATCGTCAGTCTTGTTCTCGAGCACAGCGACCATGGTGAACCTCCGCGCCTATCGTAACCGCCGAGGGGCGGAACCGCCACGTGACGACCCGGATTCCGCTTTCTGGAGACGGACTAACGATGATTCTGCGGCCCGCGTAACACCACCGAGATTGCGGACCGAAAGCGATGCGAAACTAGACCCGCCCTGCCTAAATCGATCGCGGGTGTCTGCCAGGCAGAGCACTCAGGCTGCAATACCGCTACGGACGAACCGCCACGACTTCGATCTCAACCATCGCGTCCTTTGGCAGCCCTGCGACCGCAACGGTCGAACGCGCGGGGAACGGCTCGGCGAAGAACTCAGCGTAGACGCCGTTCATCTTGGCGAAGTTGGCCATGTCGGTGAGGAAGACAGTGGTCTTGACCACGTCGGCCAGCGTGAGCCCGGCAGCTTCGAGCACCGCCGTGATGTTCTTGAGCACCTGCTTGGTCTGACACCCGGCGCAGCCCTCGACGAGCTCGCCGGTGGCCGGGTCGATGGGGGTCTGGCCGCTGGCGTAGACAAAGTGGCCGACGCTGATGGCGGCGGAGTACGGGCCGAGGGCGGCGGGGGCATTCGGCGCGACGATGGCGGTCTTCTCGGGCATGGTGGTGCTCCTTTGGGATGTGGGTGTGGGCGGCTGTTAGTGCGCGGTTCCGGTCTTCTCGGCAGCCTCTCGTGCGGCGAACATGATGACCTCGCTCACCGTCGGGTGGCCGAAGATGGCGTGGCCGAGCTGTGAGACGGTCATTCCGCCGGCCATCGGGACGCTGATCTCCTGGATCAGCTCCGCGGCGCCCGGCCCGACAATCTGCGCGCCGAGGATGCGGCCGGTCCCGTTCTCGGCAACGAGCTGGACGAAGCCGTCGGAGCGGCCCTCGGCGAGTGCCTTGCCGTTGCCGGCGAACTTCATGACGACCTGCACGCAGTCGATGCCGCGCTCCTTGGCGCCGTCGCGCGTCGAGCCGACAACACCGATCCCAGGCTCGGTGTAGACGGCAGCCGGCACGGTCGAGAGGTCGATAGTCGCGGTCGGCGCCTCGCCACGCAGCCCGGCGACGGCGTTACGAGCGGCGCACTCACCCTCGGCCTCGGCGACGTGCGCGAGCATCATCCCGCCAATCAAGTCACCGATTGCGTAGATGTTCTCGACGCTCGTGCGGTAGAACTCGTCGACCTTGACGGCCGCGCGATCCATCGCGATCCCAACCTCGGCCAAGCCAAGATTGAGCCCGTTGGGGCGGCGTCCGGGTGCCGAGAGCACAACGTCGGCTTCAAGCGTGGTGCCGTCAGTGAGGGTCGCGGTCACGCGGTTGCCGGTCTGCGATACCGAGTCGACCGCCACGCCGAGGTGGAATACGACCCCGAGGCCTTCGAGCGCTTTCTGGACCTCGCGCTGTACTCGCTTGTCGTTGCCAGGCAGCACCGCCGGCGTGAGCTCGACGACGTGTACCTGGGAGCCGAAGTTGGCGTAGGCATCGGCGAACTCCACGCCGATTACCCCGCCGCCGATGATGATGATCTGGGCCGGGATCTCGGAAAGCGCCGTGGCCTCGTCGCTGGTCCAGACGCGCGAGAGCGTGTGGTCGATGTTGGGGAGCAGAAACGGCACCGAGCCGGTCGCCAGGATCACGGCGTCGCACTCGACGATCTGCGTGCCGCCTTCCTCCAGGTCGACGATGAGCTCGTCGGCACCAACGAGCTTGCCCTCGCCGTACACCACGTCAACCTTGAGGCGCTTGGCGCTGCTCTCGATCTGGCCCACGAGCTCGTCGACGACGCCTTCCTTGCGAGCGCGCAGCACAGGGACGTCCACGCCGGCGACCGAGCCGGTCAGCCCGAATTCGGTCAGGTGGCGCGTGTCGGCCACGATGTGTGCCGAACGCAGGATGGTCTTGGTGGGGATGCAGCCCCAGTTCAGGCAGGTGCCGCCGAGACGTGCGCGCTCCACAAGCGTGACCGCGGCGCCCAGCCGTGCGGCCTCGAAGGCGGCGGAGTAGCCGCCCGGCCCCCCACCCAGCACTGCGATACGCATGGGCACGTCTCCCTCATTCATGGTGTCAGGCACTGGATTGCCCAAGGATTTTATCACGGTCGTTTTGGGTGACGCGGCGGGATTGGCGCGCACGGCTGGAGCGCGCCGAGCGCTCGGATCAGGCCAGTCCCGCGCCCTCGAGGATCCGCGCAACCGCGCCGTCGGCACCCAGCGGCATGATGTGTACTCCGTCGGCGATCTCGCGCAGCTCCCTGACCTGCTCTCTCGCCAGCCGAATCGACTCCTCGAGCGGGTCGTCAGCCGCCGCGATCCTGTCCGAAATATGCTCGGGAATCATCATCCCGGGAAGCCGTTCGTTGATGAACCTGATGACGCCGGGGCTTTTGAGCAGGACGATGCCCGCGATGAGCTTCACGCCGGTCGGCCTGAGCGCCTCGGCTGCTCGAGCGAACTTCTCGACGTCGGTGATGCCCTGCGTCTGGAAGAACATCGCACCGGCCTCGACCTTCTGGAGCGCGCGGTCGAGCTGGATCTCCCACGGCTCGACCTCCGGGAACAGCGCCCCGCCGATGAGGAAGTCCGTCGCGCCGTCGAGCGCCGCGCCCGTCATATCCACGCCGGCGTTCAACCCGGTTGCGACCTCCATGAGCAGCGTCGAGTCCAGGTCGAAGACACCTTTGGCCTGGGTATGGTCTCCGCCGCGCGGGTCGTCTCCGGATACAAGGAGCACGTTCTCCAAACCGAGCGCCCAGGCGCCGAGCAGATCGCCCTGAAGAGCCAGACGGTTCCGGTCTCGGCAGGTCTGCTGGAAGATCGGCTCGCAATTGCAACCGCTGTCGACCAGCAGCCGCGACGCTGCAATGGAGCTGATGTGGAGAGTCGCCCCCTGGTTGTCGGTCACGTTGATGGCATGGCACACGGGCGCGAGCTTCGCAACGCTCGCCAACATCGCGGAGCAGTCGGTCCCGTGGGGCGGTGCAACCTCGCCGGTGATCACGAACTCACCGCGCGCGAGTGCCTCTCGAAGCCCGCTCATTTGCGCCCCCGCATGTTGACGGAGCCGGGGTTACGCTTCGCCGAGTAGTCCTTGGGCGGGATGACGCTCCTGTGGCCTCGGCCCTGCTCGGCTAGCCTCCTGCTGATCTTGACGTGCGCACATTCGCGGTCGGTGAGCACCTCGCACATACCGTTCCACATGCCGCCGCACGGGCCATTGAGCAGGCCTTTGGGGCAGGTGGTAACCGGACAGATGGCACCGGTCTTGTCCAGAACGCAGTCGCCGCACATCTGGCAGCGCTCCTCGAAGACGCCGTGTCTCTGCACGTTGCCCAAGAAGGCGCTTTCGAGTCCCGGAAAGACGGGCTTGCTCACACCCTCGGCTACCGTTTGCACGCCCGCGCCGCACGTCAGCACGAGCACCGCATCGGCCGCTTCGACCTCCTGAGCGTGCTTGCGCATCTCGAGCTTGGTTCCGCCCAAGTGACACGTCACTGCCGACACGGTCCAGCCGCTCACGGAGTAGCCGGCCTCCTCGAGCCTCTCCTTCGCCTGAAGCAACTCCTTCTCGCCGCCAGTGTCGGCGACCGTCGCGCACTCGCCACAACCGATGAGGAAGACGGATTTGGCGTTGACCTCGGCGAGGTTCGCGAGGATGCGCTGCCAGTCTCGAGGCTTGGTGATGATCATCTTCGGGCTCTTTTCGTAGCGATGGCTTCTCTCACCGCAGAAACGCAACCGGGTGCATCTTGTGCATACCCCGCGCCAATCGATGTTGCCCACTCGCGTGTAACAACGGCCCCGCCGACAAGTACTGGGAAGTCGCTCTCGTCGGCACGCACCGCGTCCACCGTCGCGCTCATCGCCGGTAGCGTCGTCGTCATCAGCGCCGAGAGACAGACCGCGTCAGCGTCAACTGCAGCGGCAACGATCCGCTCAGTGGGGACGTCGACTCCCAAGTCGGTAACCTCGAAGCCCTGACTCTCCAGCAACGAAATGCAGATGTCCTTGCCGATCGAATGAACGTCGCCCTTCACCGTCGCGAACACCACGTGCCCTGCCGAGGAGCCCTCCCCTTCCGGCGTGAGCTCCTTGACGCGAGCAACCGCGGCCTTCATCGCGCCGGCCGCGATCATCATCTGCGGCAGAAACACCTCGCCACGGCCGTACGCGTCTCCAAGGCGCTGGATCGCCGGCGTCAGCACGGCACCGATAACGTCGCCAACCGGCATGCCCTCCGCGATCACGGCGTCTACGAGCGCCGGAGCGGTCTCGGCGTCTCCTCGGAGAACCGCCGTCTCCAGTGCTGTTCGCGCGTCGGGTCGCTCGTTGTTACCTGCCGCGTCTTCCACGGTGCCGGCAAGCGCGTCCGCACCGCGAGACGCATCGTCAAGCGCGCTTCCGTAGGCCGCATCCCATGCCGCCCATGCTTCGTGGTGGGCATCGGGATTGGTGCCGGCTGCGCGCGCGCTGTTGGCGATTCGCACGGCCTCCATCACCACGGAATCGTTGGGGTTGAGAAGCGCTGAGTCCAGCCCGGCCGCCACAGCAGCGTCAAAGAATGCGGCGTTGAGGAGCGGGCGACTCGGCAGGCCGTGGCTCACGTTGGACACGCCGAGAATGGTCGCTAGTCCAGAGTCGTGGGCCGCACCGAGCGTCTCGGCAGTGATGCGCGGGGCGTGGGCGTCGGTGGCAGCGGTCATGACCAGAGCGTCGACGACGAGGTCTGCGTCGGTCAGACCAGCGGCATGCGCGGCCGCCCGGATGCGCTCAACCACAGCCGATCGACCGGCGGCGTCGGCCGGAATCCCGGCGTCGTCGAGCGCCAGCACCACAACCGCCGCACCGTAGCGGCGAGCGAGGGGCAGCACCGAGGCGATGGACTCGGGATCCCCATTCACGCTGTTGATGAGCGCACGGCCTGGGTAGACGCGAAGCGCCGCCTCAAGGGCAACCGGGTCCGTGGTGTCGAGCACCAATGGCGCGTCAGCGGTGCCGGCCAGTGCGAGCACGGCCGCAGGCAGAATCGCGACGGCATCCACACCGGCAGCGCCCACGTTGACGTCGAGAAGGTCGGCACCCGCCGCCTCTTGCTCGGCAGCGTACGCGCGCACCACGCTCATCGAGCCTGCGAGCAACGCTTCCTTGAGCGCTGGCTTGCCGGTCGGATTGATGCGCTCGCCGACGACTCGGACTGGCGAGCCGGAACCCAGCGTCACGATGCGGCGCGGTCCAGCAAGCACCGTGTCGCTGAAACCTCGCGGTGCCATCTCCACCACGTCCTTGTCAGCGACGGCGTCGACAATAGCGCCGGTGAAGACGGGAGTGGAGCCGCAGCAGGAACCAACGCCCGCGACCCCCGCTTGGCGCGCGGTGGCGGCGAACGCGCCCATCTCCTGCGGCGTACCGGGAAACACCGTGTGCCCCTCGGCGTCGAGGAAAGGCAGGCCCGCGTTGGGCTGAACGAGCACCGGCAGCCGAGTCGCCGAGACCATCCGGCGAGCGAGTTCGAGCATCTGATCGGGGCCAAGTCCGCAGTTCAGACCGACCGCGTCTGCGCCCACGGCCTCAAGGATGACGGCCGCTGTTTCGGGATCGGTGCCCGAGAGATCCATGCGGCCGGACAGCCCAAAGGTGCAGCTGGCAAAGACCGGAAGATCGCATACCGACTTAGCGGCGAGCACGCCGCAGCGCAACTCGGCGATGTCGGTGAAGGTCTCAAAGAAGATCGCGTCGGGCCCCTCGGCGGCGAGCGCTGAGATCTGCTCGGCAAAGATGGCGAACACCTCGTCAAAGGTGGCCTGGCCCATCGGCTCGAGCACTAGTCCCGTGGGGCCGACATCCGCCAATACGTGCGGCGCTCCGTCCGCTTTGCAGATGCGCACAGCAGCGCGGTTGAACTCGCCGACACGATCACCGTAGCCGTACTCGGCGAGCTTGGGTCGGGAGCCGCCAAAGGTGTTCGTGGAGCAACAGTCGGCCCCCGCCAACGCGTAGGCGCGGTGGACCTCGGCAACTATCTCGGGTGCGCTGACATTGAGCAGCTCAGGGCACTCGCCCGCAGGCAATCCCGCTCGTTGGAGCATCGTCCCCATGGCGCCTTCCAAGACCAGAACGTCTCGGCCCAGGCGCATCATGATATCCGGCATAACTGGGATCCTTTCGAGACGCGGCAGGCTACAGGCAGCCGAGACGCCACAACGCCGCCGCGATGATGTCGGCGTGGTCGAAGGCAAGCTCATCGGGCAGCCCGTCGACGAAGAACCATGCAGCATCCGCCGCGTCGTCACCCCCGACTACCGTGGGCGTCTCGAGCCCGATATCGGCGAGGTAAGCGGCGCAGACGTTCCAGCCGCGAGGGTCTCGACCCGGGTCGCCAAACGCTCCAACAGGAACGAGCGGCCCCTCCCAGATCAGGCCGGTTTCCTCGGCAAGTTCACGACGGGCAGCAGCGACAGGGCGCTCGTCCTCATCGACGAAACCGCCCGGGAGCGCCCAGCAACCGACAAACGGCTCGGCCCCTCTGAGCACGAGAAGTACCTTCCGAGCCGCCGTGGGCCCAGCGAAGACAACGGTGTCGCAGGTGAAGGTAGGGCGCGGGTAGTCGTAGCTGTAAGTAGTCATGGGTGCAGTGTAACCGACCGAAACACGCCCCCACCGCGAAAGCGCGCGTCTCAGACGCCGTGGGGACGTCGGCACGCGCGCGCTGCCCAGCGCTACACTGGTCGAGCTCGTTCGCACGCAAACCGAGGAGAACTACGTGGTTGATTCGTCGCGCCGCATCAAGGTCATCATCGCGATGGCCATCATGTACGTGGTGTGGGGGACGACGTATCTCGCCATCAAGGTCGGACTCGACGCGGGCCTGCCACCCACATTGTTCGCAGGCGTGCGTCAGATACCGGCTGCAGCTCTGCTCTTTGTGATTGCGGCCTGGCGCGGAGCGAGCCTGCGCATATCGGCGAAAGACCTCCGGATCTCGGTCATCATCGGCATCCTCTTGATCGTGGGAGGCCAGTACTTCACCTTCCTTGCCGAGCAAAGCGTGCCATCGGGCATCTCGGCGCTCGTCGTCGCGCTCCTGCCGCTGTGGATCGCACTTGCCGAGTCGGCCTTTCCCGACATGC
>Ga0194043_1001342_pt1 | contig 13873 bp, 13 predicted proteins | sample JunL4415m_MetaG_FD_161274 | JGI IMG/M metagenome (GOLD analysis project Ga0194043, IMG submission 161274) | Anoxic zone freshwater microbial communities from boreal shield lake in IISD Experimental Lakes Area, Ontario, Canada - Jun2016-L442-15m | ecosystem: Environmental > Aquatic > Freshwater >...
TCTCGAATCATCGGACGACACCACTCTGATAGCGCTAGGGCGCCAGCTCACCGATGCGCTGACCGTCGTCGGTGACGTCGGCCGCGAACTCGGCGATTTCCTGGCCGCACTGCCCACCGATGCCAGCGCATTGGAAACCAAGCTCGCCCGCCAGGGCGAACTGCGCACGCTGATCCGCAAATACGCCGCCGATGTCGACGGGGTGCTGAGTTGGGCCAGCGACTCGAGGCAGCGACTGGCGGCACTCGACGTCTCCGAGGAGGCGCTGAGCGGGTTGGCGCGCCGCGTCGAGGAACTCGGCGCGCAGGTGGGCGCCTGCGCGGTGGAGTTGTCCAAGAAGCGCAGGAAAGCCGCCACCGGACTGGCTAAGTCCGTCACCACCGAACTCGCCGGTCTGGCGATGGCCGACGCCGACTTCACCGTCGCGGTGGCCACCATGTCCGCGCGCAACGACGACAGCGCGCCACTGACACTGCCGTCCGGGGAGTTGGCGCACGCCGGCGCGGACGGGGTGGATGCGGTGGAGTTCGGCTTCACCGCGCATCGCGGCACCCAGGACCGGGCATCGGTGCTGCCGCTGAACAAGAGTGCGTCGGGTGGCGAACTGTCCCGGGTGATGCTGGCACTCGAGGTGGTGCTGGCCGCCTCCGCCGAGGGCACCACCATGGTGTTCGACGAGATCGACGCCGGGGTGGGCGGTCGGGCCGCGGTTCAGATCGGCCGCCGCCTGGCCCGGTTGGCTCGCACCCACCAGGTCATCGTCGTCACCCACCTGCCCCAGGTCGCGGCCTACGCCGACACCCACCTGGTGGTGGACACCGCAGCCGACGGCGTCGGTGCCGGGGCCAGTGAGGTGCGCCGACTCGATGCTGAGGACCGGGTCGCCGAACTGGCCCGGATGCTGGCCGGCCTGGGCGAATCCGATACCGGCCGGGCGCATGCGCGGGAATTGCTGGCAGCGGCCCAGGAGGAGCGGGCCGCGCCCTGATCGCCGCCTGATTGACCCTGAATTACCCGAGTGACCCTGTTACCTGTGTGACAGGAAGTAACTTCTGGGGCTGTTGTTACGGCGCGCCTACCCGCATCGCGGGGCGGTCACGGCCAAAATCAGGCGCATGAAGATGTCAGCACTGCTCTCGCGTAATGCCAACGCACGTCCCGGCGTCACCGGGACCGCCCGGGTCGATAAAGACACCGACCGCCTGCTGCGTCGCATCGGCGCCGGCGATATCGTCGTCCTCGACATCCTCGACCTGGATCGGGTGACTGCCGATGCCCTCGTCGACGCGGGCGTGGCCGGTGTGGTCAACGCCTCACCGTCGATCTCGGGTCGCTACCCCAATCTCGGTCCCGAGGTGCTGGTGGCCAACAACATCACCCTCATCGACAATGCCGGCTCGGAGATCTTCAAGAAGATCAAGGACGGCGCGAAGGTGCGTCTGCACGAGGGCGGGGTGTACGCCGGCGAACGGCGACTGGCGAACGGCGTCGAACGCACCGATGAAGAGATCGCCGACCTCATGCTCGATGCCAAGACCGGTCTGGTGGCGCATCTGGAGGCCTTCGCCGGAAACACCATCGAGTTCATTCGCAGTGAGAGCCCGCTGCTGATTGACGGGATCGGAATTCCGAACATCGACGTCGACGTCTACCGCCGCCACGTCATCGTGGTGGCCGACGGGGTGGGTGCCGAGGATGATCTGAAGGCGCTCAAACCGTTCATCAAGGAGTATCAGCCGGTGCTGGTCGGGGTGGGCGCCGGCGCAGACATCCTGCGCGACAACGGTTATCGGCCGCAGCTCATTGTCGGCAACCCCGATCAGATGACCGCCGAGGTGCTCAAGTGTGGCGCACAGGTGGTGCTGCCCGCCCACGCCGACGGCCATGCTGAGGGCCTGGAGCGCATCCAGGATCTCGGTATCGGGGCGATGACGTTCCCGGCGTCCGGTTCGGCCGCCGATCTGGCACTGCTGCTGGTGGAACACCACGGCGCCGCACTGATCGTGACGGTCGGCCAGTCCGCCAGCATCGAGGAATTCTTCGACCGCACCCGCGTGCAGAGCAATCCGTCGACATTCCTGACCCGACTCAAGGTGGGCGAGAAGATCGTCGACGCGAAAGCCGTTGCGACGCTGTACCGCAACCACATCTCCGGCGGAACCATCGCCCTGCTGATCCTGGCCGTGCTGCTGGCCGTGGTCGCCGCACTGTGGGTGTCGCGGGCGGACACCGTGGTGATCGACTGGATCACCAACTACTGGAACCACTTCTCACTGTGGGTGCAGAGTTTGGTGACCTAGCATGGTCACGCTCCGCCATCACGTCATCTCACTGGCAGCGGTGTTCGTAGCACTGGCAATTGGTGTGGTGCTGGGTTCCGGCGCGCTGTCCACGACGATGGTGTCGGGCCTTCGCGGTGACAATGGCGTGCTGGAGAAGCAGGCCGGCACCCTCACCGATGAGAAGGGTTCGCTGTCCGAGAAGCTCTCTGCGGCAAATGAATTCGACACCCAGATGGCGGGCCGGATCGTCCGCGACGCGCTCGCCGGTAAATCGGTGGTGGTATTGCGGACGCCGGACGCCGCGAACGAGGACGTCGACGCAGTGGCGCGGCTGATCGGCCAGGCCGGCGGCACGTTCACCGGCACGATCGCGCTGACCAATGAGTTCGTCGATGCCAACTCCGCGGCGAAGATGAGTTCGGTGGTCAACTCACCGATCCTGCCGGCCGGCACCCAACTGAACGCCACACTCACCGACCAGGGCTCCCAGGCCGGCGACCTGCTCGGCATCGCACTGCTGATCAACCGTGATCCCGCGATCGCTGCGGTCGACGACAACGCCCGCGACGCCGTGCTCTCGGCGTTACGGGACACCGGTTTCCTCACCTACGACCAGCGCCTCGGTGCGGCCGATACGGCGGTGATCGTCACCGGCGGCGCACTGGCCGACACCGCGGGTAACCAGGGCGCGACGGTGGCACGACTGGCCGTTGCGATGGCTCCGCGCGGGTCGGGTGTGGTGCTGGCCGGTCGGGACGGCTCGGCGAGCGGCGTCTCGGCGGTGGCCGTCACCCGGGCCGATACTCCCATGGCCGGGGCCGTCACCACCGTGGACGACATCGGGATCGAGTCCGGCCGGATCACCACCGTGCTGGCACTGCAGGCCATGATCGCCGGCGCACCACCCGGCCAATACGGCATCGGTGCCGGCGCGGCTGCGGTCACCGTCCCCCAGTAGCCGCGACTGGCGGGCGTGTCAGCGCCGCGGTGTCCGGGTCGGTGTTAGGGTCAACTTCCGTGGGTCGGCAGGCCCCAACCAGACCATTCGAGAGGGTTCCTCCGCTCGTCCGGCCTGGAAAACCAAAGTCCTGCGCCGTCGTCACGGAGGTTGCTCTTGCCCGCATTGCGCAAGCACCAGCAGGCCCCCACGAAGCACATCTTCGTCACCGGCGGCGTCGTCTCCTCGCTCGGCAAGGGCCTGACCGCCAGCAGTCTCGGTCAGTTGCTCACCGCGCGCGGACTGCAGGTGACCATGCAAAAACTCGACCCGTATCTCAACGTGGACCCGGGCACCATGAACCCGTTCCAGCACGGCGAGGTGTTCGTCACCGAGGACGGTGCGGAGACTGATCTCGACGTCGGCCATTACGAACGATTCCTGGATCGCGACCTGTCCGGATCAGCGAATGTCACCACCGGACAGGTGTATTCGAAGGTGATCGCGCGGGAACGCCGCGGCGAGTACCTCGGCGACACCGTGCAGGTGATCCCGCACATCACCGACGAGATCAAAAGCCGCATCCTGGAGATGGCGTTGCCCGACGCCGACGGCAACCGGCCCGACGTGGTCATCACCGAAGTGGGCGGCACCGTCGGCGATATCGAGTCGCAGCCGTTCCTAGAAGCCGCGCGGCAGGTGCGCCACGAGGTCGGCCGGGAGAACTGCTTCTTCCTGCATGTCTCGCTGGTGCCGTATCTGGCGCCGTCGGGGGAGTTGAAGACCAAGCCCACCCAGCACTCGGTGGCCGCCCTGCGCAACATCGGTATCACGCCGGACGCGCTGATCCTGCGCTGCGATCGCGATGTGCCCGAGGCGCTCAAGGAGAAGATCGCGCTGATGTGCGACGTCGACATCGACGGTGTGATCTCCACGCCTGATGCGCCGTCCATCTACGACATCCCCAAGGTGCTGCACCGTGAGGAACTCGACGCCTACGTGGTGCGGCGGCTGAACCTACCGTTCCGTGATGTGGACTGGACCACCTGGGACGACCTGCTGCGCCGGGTGCACGATCCGCAGGAGACGGTGCGAATCGCATTGGTGGGCAAGTACATCGACCTCTCCGACGCCTACCTGTCGGTGGCCGAGGCGCTGCGCGCGGGCGGGTTCGCCCACCGGGCCAAGGTCGAGATGCGCTGGGTGGCCTCCGACGACTGCGAAACCGACAGCGGAGCGTCGGCGGCACTCGGCGATGTGCACGCGGTGCTGATACCGGGCGGCTTCGGGATCCGCGGTATTGAAGGCAAGATCGGTGCGATCCGGTACGCGCGCCATCGTGGACTGCCGTTGTTCGGCCTGTGTCTGGGTCTGCAGTGCATCGTGATCGAGGCGGCCCGCACCGTAGGACTGGAGCAGGCGAACTCCGCGGAGTTCGAACCCGACACCCCGGATCCGGTGATCTCCACCATGGCTGACCAACGCGAGGTCGTCGCGGGCGAGGCCGATCTCGGCGGCACCATGAGACTGGGCGCCTACCCGGCGGTCCTGGAGCCGGGATCCGTTGTCGCCGAGGCATATCAGGCCACCGAGGTGTCTGAACGCCACCGGCACCGCTACGAGGTGAACAACGCCTACCGCGATCGGATCGCCGAGAGCGGGCTGCGGTTCTGCGGCACCTCACCGGACGGGCGTCTGGTCGAGTTCGTCGAGTACCCGCGTGAGGTGCATCCGTTCCTGGTGGGCACCCAGGCGCATCCGGAACTCAAGAGCCGGCCCACGCGCCCGCACCCGTTGTTCGTGGCGTTCGTCGGCGCGGCCATCGACTACAAGGCGGCCGAACGGTTGCCGGTCGAGATTCCCGAACACTCGAGCGGCCTCGAAAACTCCGGCGCCCCCGAAAAATCGAATGGTAGGGAACTGCCCGACGACGCCGGTGCGCAACCGTTGTCAGAACATGCCCGTGGCTGACCACGTCTTCGAGACGGTGTCGTCCGAAACCGTGTATCGCGGAAAGATTCTCGCGTTGCGCACCGACGAGGTGCGGATGCCCGGTGGCTGCACGGCGGTCCGCGAGGTCGTCGAACACTACGGTGCGGTCGCCGTCGCCGCCATCGACGATGACGGCCGCGTGGTGCTGGTGTACCAGTACCGCGCCGCACTGCAGCGTCGCCTGTGGGAGCTTCCCGCCGGACTGCTTGATGAACCGGGCGAGGTGCCGCAGGTCGCGGCCGCGCGCGAATTGCGCGAGGAGACCGGTCTGGTGGCCGATGACTGGCGGGTGCTGATCGATGTCGCGCTGTCACCGGGTTTCTGCGATGAGGCCGTGCGGGTGTACCTCGCGCGCGGTCTACGCGAGGTCGGCCGGCCGGCGGCCGATCATGAAGAGGCGGATATGACAGTGCACCGGGTCGGCCTCGAGCATGCTGTCGCACAGGTGCTGTCCGGTGAGATCGCGAACGCCACCGCCGCGGCGGGGGTGCTGGCCGCGTATGCGGCGGTCGTCGACGGCAGGCCCACCCGGGCGGTGGATGCGCCGTGGCCAGACCGTCCGACCGCCTTCGCCGCGAGGCGGCGAGCATGACGACAGCCCAAGTCACCGCACTGGACGGCCAGTTGCACAGCTATCTCGATCACCTCACCATCGAGCGTGGGGTGGCGGCCAACACCATCAGTTCCTACCGCCGCGATCTGCGTCGCTACGGCGAGCACCTGAATCTGCGCGGCATCCACGATCTGCGCGACGTGACCGAGATCGATGTCAGTGACTTCCTCGTCGCACTGCGCAAGGGCGACACCGACGCGAAAGCGATGCCGCTGTCCGCGGTGTCAGCGGCACGCGCGCTGATCGCGGTGCGCGGATTGCACAAATTCGCCTCCGCCGAGGGCATCATCGACGTCGATGTGGCCCGTGCGGTCAAACCGCCCACCCCGAGTCGTCGGCTGCCCAAGAGCCTGTCCCTGGACGACGTGCTGGCACTGCTAAACGGTGCCGGTGGTGACGCCGAGAGCGACGGTCCGCTGACGCTGCGCAACCGCGCACTTCTGGAGTTGCTGTATTCCACCGGCGCCCGGATATCGGAGGCCGTCGGACTGGACGTCGACGATATCGACTCCCACGCCCGGTCGGTGCTGCTGCGCGGCAAGGGCGGCAAGCAACGACTGGTGCCGATCGGGCGGCCGGCGATTGCGGCACTGGACGCCTATCTGGTGCGCGGCCGGCCGGGTCTGGCCCAGCGGGGACGGGCGACCGGGTCCTCCCCGGGTCGCTTCGCTCCTGCCCCGGGGGGCGGGGTGTTCCTCAACGCCAGGGGCGGCCGGCTTTCCCGTCAGAGCGCCTGGCAGGTATTGCAGGACGCCGCTGAGCGGGCCGGGATCACCGCCGCGGTCTCACCGCATACGCTGCGGCACTCGTTCGCCACCCATCTGCTCGACGGCGGCGCGGATGTGCGGGTGGTGCAGGAACTGCTGGGCCACGCCTCGGTCACAACCACCCAGATCTACACGCTGGTGACCGTCACCGCCCTGCGCGAGGTGTGGGCGGGCGCGCACCCCCGGGCCTGATCCGCGTAGGCGCTAGGCCCCTAGATACTCAGACTCCAACACCAGATCCGGCACCGAGGTGTACTCGGCGTGGGTCTTGTGTTCCACGGTGTTCCAGGTTTTGCCCTGCTGTTCGCGCATGAAGGCCCGGTACTTCGGGGCGCCCGGCACCAGGACGTTGTCGGCGACGACGATGCTGCCCGGATGCAGCCAGCCTCGGCCGACGATGCTGCGCAGATCGACCAGATAGACGGCCTTGTCGTGGTCGATGAACAGGAAGTCCAGCGCGCCGGCGCCAACCCCGTGGTCGCGGGCCAGGGCGTCCAGGGTGGCCCCGCCGTCGGCGATGGTGCCGACCACGCAGGTGATCCGGTCCGCCACGCCGGCGTGCGCCCAGATCCGGCGGGCGTTGGCGGCGTTGGCCTCGGCCAGTTCCACCGACAGCACCCGGGCAGTCGGTGCGGCCCGGGCGATCCGCAGCGCGCCGTACCCGCAGTAGGTGCCCAGTTCCAGCGCCAGCGCCGGGTCTGCCCGGCGCACCGCGGCATCGAGGAGCAGGCCTTTCTCGTCGCCGACATTGATCAGGATGGACTCCTGATAGGCGAAGCGGTCGATGGTGGCGATTACGTCGTCGATATCGCCGGCGCGGGCGTTGGCGAGCACGTAGTCGACCGCCGCGGCCTCGCGACCGTCACCGATCTGTCCGGTCCGGGAGATGTTTCGCACCCCGATCGCCAGCCGCCAGACCGACCAGCGCAGCAGTGGTATCCGTACTTTGAGGGCCATGCGGCCACAGTAGGCCTTGCTGGTGGCTAGACTTCGCGTCAATGTTCGCCACGCCGCCGATTCACCCGACCCGGATGGCGGCCGCGTGACCGACGAGCACGACGAAGCGCCGATCGGTCTCACCGGCCGCCCTCCACGCGCTATCCCCGTTCCGAAGCCACTGAGCAGCCACGGCCCGGCCGTGGTGATCTCGATGTGCAACCAGAAGGGCGGGGTGGGCAAGACCACCTCCACGATCAACCTCGGCGCCGCACTGGCCGAATACGGCCGCAAGGTATTGCTGGTCGACCTGGACCCGCAGGGCGCGCTGTCGGCCGGACTCGGGGTGCCGCACTACGAACTCGCACACACGGTGCACAACCTGATGATCGAACCCCGGGTCGGCATCGAGGAGGTGCTGATCCACACCCGGGTCGACGGCCTGGACCTGATCCCCAGCAATATCGATCTGTCGGCCGCGGAGATCCAGTTGGTCAACGAGGTCGGCCGCGAGCAGACCCTGGGGCGTGCGCTGCGGCCGGTGCTGGATCGCTATGACTATGTGCTGATCGACTGCCAGCCGTCGCTGGGCCTGCTGACCGTCAATGCGCTGGCGTGCTCCGACGGTGTGATCATCCCGACCGAGTGCGAGTACTTCTCGCTGCGCGGCCTGGCGCTGCTCACCGATACCGTCGAGAAGGTCCGCGAACGGCTCAACCCGAAGCTGGAGATCAGCGGAATCGTCGTGACCCGATATGACAACCGCACCGTCAATGCCCGCGAGGTGATGGCACGGGTGCTGGAGCGTTTCGGCGATCTGTTGTTCGACACCGTGATCGCCCGCACCGTCCGGTTCCCCGAGACCAGCGTCGCCGGTGAACCCATCATCAATTGGGCGCCGAAATCCGGTGGCGCACAGGCATACCGCGCGTTGGCCCGCGAGGTCATCGACCGCTTCGGCAAGTGAGCACCCAGGTAGTGCCCGAGGCGGGCACGGGCAAAGCCCCCGACACAGGCACCGAAAAGAATTCCGGCTTCCACGTCACGCTGAGCAACTTCGATGGTCCGTTCGATCTGTTGCTGCAACTGATCTTCGCCCACCGCCTCGACGTCACCGAGGTTGCGCTGCACACGGTGACCGACGAGTTCATCGCCTACACCCGCGAGATCGGCCGGGTGATGGAACTCGACGAGACCACCACCTTCCTGGTGATCGCCGCCACCCTGCTCGACCTCAAGGCTGCACGACTGTTGCCGGCCGGTGAGGTACAGGACGAGGAGGACCTTGCGCTGTTGGAGGTGCGCGACCTGTTGTTCGCGCGGCTGCTGCAGTACCGGGCCTACAAGCACGTCGCAGAGATGTTCGCCGAACTCGAAGCCGCCGCGCTGCGCAGCTATCCGCGCGCGGTGGCACTGGAGGATCAGTTCTCCGAGTTGCTACCCGAGGTGATGATCGGGGTCGACGCACAGAGTTTCGCCGAGATCGCCGCCGCGACATTCACCCCGCGCCCGATTCCGGTGGTGTCCACCGATCACCTGCATGTGTCGAGGGTGTCGGTGCCCGAGCAGGCCGAGCGGCTGCTGGCGCTTCTCCAGAGCCGTGGCGTGGGGCACTGGGCGTCGTTCTCCGAACTGGTGTCGGACTGTTCGGAACCGATTCAGATCGTCGGGCGCTTCCTGGCGCTGCTCGAGCTGTACCGGGCCCGGACGGTAGCATTCGACCAGTCAGAACCGCTTGGTGTGCTGCAGGTTTCGTGGACCGGCGACCAGGTGATCAATGAGGACCTGGTCCGGGCCGAGTGGGAAGAGTGAGTCGGTGACTGAGTCGGTGACTGAATCGGTGACTGAATCGGTGACTGAAGAAGTAGCGACCGACGAGGTTGCCGACGACAGGGTCACCGACGAGATACCTGCCGATCTCGAGGAACTCGACGACGACGATCTGCGCCGGGTGCTGGAGGCGCTGCTGCTGGTGGTCGACACTCCGGTGAGTGCCGAGACGCTGGCGTCGGCGACCGAGCAACCGGTGTACCGGATCACAGACGCGCTGCACCGAATGGCCGAGGAGTTCACCGCTCGGGGTTCCGGTATCGACCTGCGTGAGATGGGCGGCGGCTGGCGGATGTACACCCGGGCCCGGTTCGCGCCCTATGTCGAACGGCTGCTGCTCGACGGTTCGCGCTCCAAGTTGACCCGAGCCGCGCTGGAGACTCTCGCGGTGGTGGCCTACCGCCAGCCCGTCACCCGGGCCAGGGTCAGCGCCGTTCGCGGTGTCAATGTTGACGCGGTGATCCGGACGCTGGTTGCGCGCGGGCTGATCACCGAGGCCGGAAATGACTCCGATACCGGCGCAACGATGTTCTCCACCACGGAACTCTTCCTGGAGCGACTCGGGTTGTCATCGCTGACCGAACTGCCCGATATCGCACCGCTGCTGCCCGACGTCGATGTGATCGATGATTTGAGCGAAAACCTGGACAGCGAGCCGCGGTTCGCCAAGCTGTCCAGGACGACGCAGGCCGACGTGCCTGTCACGCTCGATGTCGATACCGATGTCTGACGCCGAGGGCGTTCGGCTGCAGAAAGTGTTGTCCCAGGCCGGAATTGCGTCTCGGCGGGTCGCCGAACGGATGATCATCGACGGCCGGGTGGAGGTGGACGGCCGTGTGGTGACGGAGTTGGGCACCCGGGTGGATCCGGACAGTTCCGAGATCCGGGTCGACGGCACCAGGGTGGTACTCGACGACTCGATGGTGTACCTGGCGCTGAACAAGCCGATCGGAATGCACTCGACGATGTCCGATGATCTCGGCCGGCCGTGCATCGGGGATCTGGTGGAGCATCGGGTGCGCGGCAACAAGAATCTGTTCCACGTCGGCCGCCTCGATGCCGACACCGAGGGACTGCTGCTGCTGACCAACGACGGCGAACTGGCGCACCGGCTGATGCATCCCTCCTATGAGGTGCCGAAGACCTATCTGGCGACGGTGGCGGGATCGGTTCCGCGTGGGCTGGGCAAGACGTTGAAGGCCGGTATCGAACTCGAGGACGGCCCGGTCAAACTCGATGACTTCGCGGTGGTGGATGCCGTGCCGGGCAAGACCCTGCTGCGCGTCACGCTGCACGAGGGCCGCAAACGAATCGTGCGCAGGCTGCTGGACGAGGTCGGGTTCCCGGTGCAGGCACTGGTGCGCACCGACATCGGGTCGGTGGCACTGGGTGATCAGCGGCCCGGCAGTATCCGGGCGCTGACGCGTAAGGAGATCGGCGAACTGCACCGGGCGGTGGGCATGTGAGCGGCGGGCATGTGAACGGCGTGGTGGTCGCGATTGACGGTCCCGCTGGAACCGGAAAATCAACGGTGTCAAGGGGTTTGGCGCGCGAACTCGGTGCTCGCTATCTGGACACCGGGTCGATGTACCGGATCGTGACGCTGGCGCTGGTGCGGGCCGGGGTGGATCTCGATGATCCGGATGCCATCGCGGCCGCGGCCGATGTGCCGCTGTCCGTCGGCTACGACCCGGACAGCGAGGCGGCTTTCCTTGGCGGCGAGGACGTTTCCTCGCTGATCCGCGGTGACGACGTGACCCGCGCGGTGTCGGCGGTCTCCGCGGTGTCCGCGGTGCGCACCCGCCTGGTGGGCATCCAGCGGAAGTTGGCGGCCGGGCCGGGCAGTGTGGTGGTCGAGGGCCGCGATATCGGCACCGTGGTGCTGCCAGATGCACAGGTGAAGGTGTTCTTGACCGCGTCGGCCGAGACTCGGGCGCGGCGCCGCAACGACCAGAACATCGCGGCCGGCCTGCCCGATGACTATGAGACGGTGCTGGCCGATGTGCGTCGGCGTGATCATCTGGATTCGTCCCGGGCCGTTTCGCCACTGTGTGCGGCCGTCGATGCGGTGATCGTGGACACCAGCGATATGAACCAGACCCAGGTGATCGCCGCACTGCGGGATCTCGTCGAACAGCGGACGGAGATCCGACGATGACCGAGGACGGCACCTGGGCTGACGAGAGCGAATGGGACGTCGGCGACGAGGCGGACGCTGACGAGTCCGGCGAGGCGAGTGGTCCGCCGCCGGTGGTCGCCGTGGTGGGAAGGCCTAACGTCGGCAAGTCCACTCTGGTGAACCGGATCCTGGGTCGGCGCGAGGCCGTCGTGCAGGATCTCCCCGGCGTGACCCGGGACCGGGTGTCCTACGACGCGTCGTGGACCGGACACCGGTTCATGGTTCAGGACACCGGCGGCTGGGAACCCGATGCGAAGGGTCTGCAGCAGAAGGTGGCCGAGCAGGCCTCGTTCGCCATGAAGACCGCGGATGCGGTGATCCTGGTGGTGGACGCGATCGTCGGCGCCACCTCCGCGGACGAGGCGGCCGCACGGATTCTCAAGCGGTCGGGTAAGCCGGTGTTCCTCGCCGCCAACAAGGTGGACAACGAGAAGGGCGAGTCCGATGCGGCCGCGCTGTGGTCGTTGGGCCTTGGGCAACCGCACCCGATCAGCGCGATCCACGGCCGCGGTGTCGCTGACCTTCTCGACGATGTCATCGACGCGCTGCCGGAGGTGTCGGAGACCGCGTCGGTGGGTGGGGGACCGCGCCGTGTCGCGCTGGTGGGTAAGCCCAACGTCGGCAAGAGTTCGCTGCTGAATCGGCTGGCTGGATCCGAGCGAGCGGTAGTGCACGACGTCGCTGGTACCACCGTTGACCCGGTGGACTCGCTGATCGAATTGGACGGCCGCATATGGCGTTTCGTCGACACCGCCGGTCTGCGGCGCCGGGTCGCACAGGCCAGCGGGCATGAGTTCTATGCCTCGGTGCGCACGCACGGCGCCATCGATGCCGCCGAAGTGGTGGTGGTGCTGATTGACGGATCGGAGCCGATCACCGAACAGGACCAGCGGGTGCTGTCGATGGTGATCGAGGCCGGCCGGGCACTGGTGCTGGCGTTCAATAAGTGGGATCTGGTCGACGAGGACCGGCGCTTCCTGCTCGACCGCGAGATCGATCTGCAGTTGGCCCAGTTGCAGTGGGCGCCGCGGGTGAACATCTCTGCCCTGACCGGGCGAGCGGTGCAGAAGTTGGTGCCGGCCATGGAGACTGCGCTGTCGTCGTGGGACGCGCGCATCTCGACCGGGCAGTTGAACACCTGGATCAAAGAGATCGTCGCTGCGACCCCGCCGCCGGTGCGTGGCGGTAAGCAACCGCGAATCCTGTTCGCCACCCAGGCCACCAACCGGCCGCCGACGTTCGTGTTGTTCACCTCCGGCTTCCTGGAGGCCGGCTATCGGCGGTTCCTGGAACGACGGTTGCGCGACACCTTCGGCTTCGAGGGGTCACCGATCCGGATCAATGTGCGGGTGCGGGAGAAGCGCGCCCCGCGGAACCGCTAGCTGGATTGGGTATTCGGGCGGGGTCAGTCGATTTCTCCGATCGCGCGGACGTATTGGGTCACGCTCCCAGCAGCCATCTCGTGAGCCAACGCAGGGTCGCCGTATTCGAGCGGCCGACTGACAAATATTGTTCCCAGGCCCAGCGAGTCGGCGGCCTCAAGGTCGTCGGGATGGCTGGCAACCATCGCAGCTTCCTGCGGACGCACACCCAGATAATCCAGTGCGCCCAGGTATACGCGCGGATCCGGCTTGAACGCTCCGAACAGTTCGGCGGTGAAGATTGCATCCATGCCGATATCGGTCCGCATGAACAACGCTATTGCGGTGCTCATATCGGTATTGGACAGAGCGGCCGTCATCGCCTTCTCGCGGATATGTGCCATTCCGGCCCGGACGTCGGGCCACGGTTCGAGGAGCTGCCAACTGGCTGCGACTGCTGCTGCGGCGGCGTGGTTCGGCGCAGGAAGCCCGTAGTGCACGCAGACGTCGACGAACCCGGCCTGATATTCGGCCTGGACCGACCGCCACGTGTCGATGCTCTGCGGGATGCTTCGGACCCGCTGAAAGTAGTTCTCCCGCCAGCTGCGAGTGAACTCTGCGGCATCGACATCGGTGATCTTCTGTGCGTTCACGTAGTCGCCGACAGCGGTGCTGACCGGTTTGAAGAAATCCAGCAGGGTGCCCTGCACGTCGAAAAGGTAGGCACGGAACCGCACGGGAATCTAACGGAGCCGGGTAGCCAACCTCATGGGACAACACGGCTAGCCGGTTGATTGTTCGTCGTCTTCGTTGGCGACTGGTTCATCTTTGGGGAGGAGTCGTTCGGGGTGGTGGTAGTCGTTAGTGCCGCCGCGTAGTGGCAGGTGTGGTGGTGGTATCCATTCGGTGCGGCCGTCTTTGCGTTTTCGGGTTTGCCAGCCGCCGGGTGTGATGGTGGTGTGGTCGGTTTTACAGG
>Ga0194043_1001343_pt1 | contig 13872 bp, 11 predicted proteins | sample JunL4415m_MetaG_FD_161274 | JGI IMG/M metagenome (GOLD analysis project Ga0194043, IMG submission 161274) | Anoxic zone freshwater microbial communities from boreal shield lake in IISD Experimental Lakes Area, Ontario, Canada - Jun2016-L442-15m | ecosystem: Environmental > Aquatic > Freshwater >...
GTTCAGGACGTGGCTGCGGGCGCCCTTGCCCTTCTCGATGACGTCGAGGACGTGAGCGCTCAGCACGGGCCACGGCGCGAGCAGAAGTGCTGGGTCGATGTTCCCCTGCACGGGAACGTCCGATCCGAGCCTTGCGATGGCGACATCGAGCGGCGTCCGGTCGTCGACGCCCATGACGTCGGCGCCGCAGTCGTGCATGGCGACCAGCAGCTCGGAGGTCTTCGTGCCGAAGTGCACTCGCGGTACGCCGAGGTCGGCGACGTTGTCGAAGACGGCCTTCGAGTGCGGGGCCGCGTAGGTGAGGTAGTCGGGCAGGGAGAGGGCGCCGGCCCACGAGTCGAACAGCTGGATGGCGCTGGCCCCGGCCATGACCTGGGCGCGGAGGAACGTCGATGTCGTCCGCGCTGTCCAGGCGAGCAGCGCATGCCAGGTGTCGGGGTCGGCGTGCATGAGGGCCTTGGTGTGGAGGTGGTCCCGTGAGGGCTTCCCCTCGACGAGGTAGGAGGCCAACGTGAACGGTGCGCCGGCGAACCCGATGAGCGGTGTCGTGTCGAGCTGGTCGACGCAGATGCCGATCGCTTCCTGGATCGGCGCCAGACTGGCGGGATCGAGCTCAGGCAGCGCGTCCACCTCGGCGCGCGTGCGAATCGCTGAGCCCATGACCGGGCCTACGCCAGGAGCGATGTCCACGTCGACGCCCGCGAGCTTCAGCGGCACGACGATGTCGCTGAAGAAGATGGCGGCATCGACGCGGTGTCTACGCACCGGCTGGAGTGTGATCTCGGCCGCGAGGTCGGGCCGCAAGCATGATTCGAGCATCGCCGTGCCCTCGCGAGCGGCTCGGTACTCGGGCAGTGAACGTCCGGCCTGCCGCATGAACCACACCGGCAGCTGCTCGGGGCGCTCGCCGCGATAGGCGCGGATCAGCGGGGACTCAGCCGTGCGTGATGAAGGATGGTCAAGGGGGAGGGGCACCCGGTCACGTTAGCAGGAGGTAAGAACACGCGCCCGTGGCGGAACTGTTGCCTCTGAAGGACGTTTGCCGACGCACTGACGGTCTTTGGTCATCCTTGCGCGGCCTCGGCGGCTGTTAGCATCCCTGATCATGGGCCTTGCACTAGTGGGCGTGAGTCATCACGATGTCCCGCTCTCCCTGTTGGACGACATCAGCCGATCCGCTGCGTCGTTGCCCGAGGATCTGGTTCGTGAGCCGCACGCTGGAGTCTCCGGTGCTGTCCTGCTCTCGACATGCAATCGGGTCGAGCTCTACATCGATGCTGAAGACACGCGTCGCGCTGCCGAGGCCGTCCAGAAGATGTTCGTCAAGCGGCTTGAGATGGAAGTCGACGTAGACGTCCTCGCCCCCAGAGTCGGAACCGATGTTGCCCGTCACCTGTTCTCCGTGGCTGCGGGCCTTGAGTCGATGGTGGTCGGCGAGGACGAGGTGTCCGGGCAGGTGCGTCGCGCCCTCACCCGCGCTCGCACCGACAAGACCACGTCTTCGTCCCTCGAGCGCCTGTTCCAGGCGGCAGCTGCCACCCACAAGCAGGTGACTGCCAACACCGGGCTCGGGGCTGCTGGCAGGTCGATCGCGTCGGTCGCACTGGATCTGGTGGAGTCCGAGGGCGAGAGCATCGCCGGACGCCCGGTCCTGCTCATCGGCACGGGGTCGTTCGCACGGGTCGTGCACGCCACGCTGATGAAGCGCGGTGCCGAGCCGCCCATGGTCTACTCCAGCAGCGGTCGGGCCAAGCGCTTCGTCGAGAGCCACGGCGGCACGCCCATCACGACTTCGGAGCTCTTCACCGCACTGGAGAAGGCCGAACTGGTCGTCTCGTGCAGTGGCGCCCCGCATCCGGTGCTCGATGCCAACACCTTGGCGATGGTCACGCAGAACCGGGTGCGTCCGCTCCCGGTCCTCGACCTTGCCCTGACCCAGGACGTCGAGGACGAGGCGCGCTCACTCACGAGCGTGCGGATCATCGACCTCGACTTCATCTCCCGCCATGCCCCCGCCGAGCACACCGAGGCAATCACCCGCGCACAGCGCATGGTCAATGAGGCGGTCGAGAGCTTCGGTCAGCGCGAGGCCGGACGTAGCGCCGACGCGGTGGTTGTCGCGCTGCGTAAGCACGTCCGCGAGGTGATGGAGCGCGAGCGCACCCGTGCCCAGACGCGACTGTCGCCCGAGGCCGCCGGCGCGGTCGAGGAGGCCCTGCACAGGTTCGTCGGTGAGCTCCTCCACGAGCCGACGATCCGCGCCCGCGAATACACCCGCGAGGGACTGATCGACGAGTTCGAGAACGCTGTGCACGTCATGTTTGGCATCGATGCCAGCATGCCCCCGTCATGACAGGACCCATCCGCCTCGGAACCCGGGGTAGTGCGCTCGCTCGCACTCAGTCACAGACCGTCGCCGATTCGCTTGCCGTCGCATCCGGTCGCCCCGTCGAGCTCGTCATCATCAAGACCGTCGGTGACGTCACGGCCGGGCCCCTGGCCAGCATGCCGCAGCCCGGTGTGTTCGTCTCGGCACTTCGCACCGCGCTGCTCGACGGCGACGTCGACGTCGTCGTCCACTCCATGAAGGACCTCCCGTCGGAGCCGGCGGACGGCATCGCCTTGGCCGCCGTGCCGCCGCGCGCAGATCCGCATGACGCGCTGGTCTCCGCCAACCGTGGCGACCTGGACGCCCTGCCGAACGGCGCCCGCGTCGGCACCAGTTCGCCCCGCCGTGCGGCCCGACTCCGGTCGATACGTCCCGACCTTGCGATCGAGGACCTGCGGGGGAACGTCGACTCCCGGATCGCCAAGGTGCGTGACGGGCAGCTTGACGCAACCATCCTCGCCGTGGCCGGGCTCACGCGACTTGGACGTGCCGACGAGATCGACGCGATCATCGACATGGGCACGATGCTCGCCGCCCCCGCGCAGGGAGCTCTTGCGGTGGAGTGCCGAAGCCACGACGTCGAGATGGTTCGAGCGTTGTCCGCACTCGACGACACGGCCACTCGGGTGACGACCACCGCTGAGCGGGCCGTCCTGTCGGCGGTCGGCGCGACGTGCGCCTCGGCGGTGGGCGCGCACGCGTCCTGGGTTGATGGCCGACTGACGCTCGTCGCCGACGTCTCTGGGCGCGCCGTCGACCAGCACGTGATCGTCGCCAGTGACGTCGTGCTCGACGCATCAGGCCCCTCCGCCGTCGAGTCAGCTCGACAGTTGGGCGGTGAGGTCGGGCGCCAGCTGCTTGATGCGGGTGCGGGTGCCTTCATCACGCCGGAATCCGCCGGTGCCTGACGTCCTTCTGGTGCGTGCGCTTGGCGGCGACGACAAGGATGCAGGCACTCTCCGCGAGCGCGGCCTGACTGTCGTCGAAGACCCGTTTCTTGTTGTACGAGCGTGTGCAGATCCGGGTGCTGGCGAACGCGCCGAACGCGTGCTTGCCGCGATCTCCGACACCGCGGACTGGCTCGTGGTCACGTCGCAGGCTGCCCTCAGGGCGCTCATCGACCTCACCTCGGAGACATCCCTGCGGAGCAGCATCGCCGGTGGCCGCGACCGGGGGCTTCAGTTCGCCACCGTCGGTGAGGTGACCAGCGCGGCCATGACCGATCTGGGCGCAACCCCGGTGCTCGTGCCTTCGGTGAGCACGGCTGAGGCGCTGCGACAGGACCTCGCCACATGGGGGCCCGCGACGATCATCGCGCCGCAGGGCAGCCAGGCGATGAAGGGCCTCGCCGGTGGGCTGCGGTCCCTCGGCTGGCAGGTGGACGAGGTGGTGGTCTACGAGACGAGCACGGTTGGGGCGCGGCCTGAGGCCGCCGATCGCCTAGCGGCCGGCGACTTCGCCGTCGTCGTGCTGCGGTCGCCTACCGCCGTGCGGGCGGTCGCGTCCTTCGTACCGAGACTCCCGGACGGCACGACGGTCGTCTGCGGGGGCCCCACGACCGCGGCGGAGGTGGAGCGGACCGGCCTCGGTACGGTCGTCATCAGTCCCGGCCCGACGGCTGACGCCGTTGCCGACGCGGTCCAGGCCTGCCTCGCCGATGGCATCACAAAGGAGCGACCATGACCTCTCCCTACGAGCGGCCTCGCCGACTGCGCACCACGCCCGCGATGCGTCGCCTCGTGCGCGAGACGAGGTTGAGCGCCAGCCAGTTCGTCCTCCCTGCCTTCCTTCGCGAGGGGCTGACCGCGCCGGTGGAGATCGACGGGATGAAGGGCGTCATGCAGCATTCCCGCGACTCGCTCAAGCGCGCTTCCGCTGAGGCGGTTGCGTCCGGCGTCAGCGGAATCATGCTGTTCGGGGTGCCCGAGTCGCGCGACGCGTTGGGCACGGAGGCATGCAGCCTGGAAGGCGTGCTCTCGGTGGCCGTTGCGGACGTGCGCGCCGAAGTCGGCGACGACGCCGTCATCATCGCGGACCTGTGCCTTGACGAGTTCACCGATCACGGGCACTGCGGTGTCCTCGACGCGAACGGGAACGTCGACAACGACGCGACGCTGATGACCTACCAACGCATGGCCGGCGTACTGGCCGAAGCCGGGGCGCACATGGTCGGCACCAGCGGGATGATGGACGGGCAGGTGGCCGCGGTCCGCGAGGCACTTGACGACCTCGACCGCACCGACGTGTCGATCCTCGCCTACGCGGCCAAGTACGCGTCAGCCTTCTACGGTCCGTTCCGCAACGCCGTCGAGTCGAAGCTGTCGGGCGACCGCCGCACCTACCAGCAGGATCCGGCGAACCGCAAGGAATCGATGCGCGAGGTGCGTCTCGACGTCGCCGAGGGTGCGGACATCGTCATGGTCAAGCCCGGCCTGCCGTATCTCGACATCATCGCCGATGTGGCCGCGGAGGTCGACGTGCCGGTAGCGGCGTACGTCGTCTCAGGGGAGATGGCGATGATCGAGTACGCGGCCGCGGCGGGTGCCATCGACCGTCGTCGCTCGATCCTCGAGGCGCTCACGTCGGTCAACCGTGCGGGCGCTGAAGTCATCTGCACGTACTGGGCAACCGAGGTCGCAGCCTGGCTGCGGGAGGAGAACTGACATGACGTCGCGAGCTGGCTCGGCACAGTGGCACGAGCGGGCCTGTCGGGTCGTGCCCGGTGGCGTGAGCTCCCCGGTTCGCGCGTTTCGCGCAGTAGGTGGGCATCCGGTCTACTTCGCGTCCGGCGAGGGCGCCTGGGTCACCGATGTCGACGGCAACTCCTACGTGGACATGGTGGGCTCCTGGGGCCCGATGATCCTCGGGCACGCGCACCCTCAGGTCGTCGCGGCGGTCACCGACGTTGTTCGGCACTCGTCCTCCTTTGGCGCTCCGACGATGGCCGAGACGCTGCTGGCGGAGGAAATCGTCTCGCGGGTCTCGGCGGTGGAGCGCGTGCGCTTCGTCTCGTCGGGCACGGAGTCCGTCATGACGGCGATCCGCCTCGCGCGCGCCGCGACGGGCCGTGACCTCATCGTCAAGTTCGCCGGTTGCTACCACGGGCATGTGGATGCGCTCCTCGTACAGGCCGGCTCGGGCGTTGCCACGCTCGGGCTGCCCAACTCGCCGGGCGTCACCGAGGGCAATGTGGCAGACACGATCGTGCTGCCGTACAACGATCGCGCGGCCGTGGAGGCATTGTTCGCCGAGCGTGGCGACCGCATTGCGGCCGTGTTCACCGAGGCGATTCCAGCGAACATGGGCGTCGTCCCGCCGGAAGGTGACTTCAACCACTTCCTGCGTCAGATCACCGAGCGCCACGGCACGGTGTTCGTCTTCGACGAGGTGATGACGGGCTTCCGAGTCGGGAGCGCCGGCTGGTGGGGCGAGACCGGACGCGGTGAGGGATGGACGCCCGACCTGTTCACGTACGGGAAGGTGATCGGTGGCGGCTACCCGCTCGCCGCGGTGGCGGGGAAGGCGTCGATCCTCGACCAGTTGGCACCGCTTGGCCCGGTGTATCAGGCAGGGACCTTGAGCGGCAATCCCGTCGCCGCCACCGCTGGTCTGGTCACGCTCCAGCACTGCACCGATGATGTCTACGCGCATCTCAATGATCAGGCGGACGCCGTCGGCCGGATCGTGTCTGATGCCCTCACGCAGGCGGGTGTTCCGAACCGGCTTCAGTCGGCGGGTAGCCTGTTCAGCGTCTTCTTTCGCGAGGGCGAGGTGCAGAACTTCGCCGACGCTGCAGACCAGGACGAGGCTGCCTTCGGCCGCTTCTTCAACGCGATGCTCGACGAAGGAGTCTCGCTTCCGCCGTCGGCGTTCGAAGCGTGGTTCGTGTCGAACGCCCACGGTGACCGCGAACTCGAGCGGATCGAGCAGGCCGCAAGGATTGCCGCGCAGGCAGCGGCAGGCTGACCTACTTCACGCCGAGTGAGTCCTTGGCCACCCGCTCGAACCATGAGTGGGGGAGCAGTCTCTTGGCGACCAGGCCGAACCGTTCGCCCGTCTTCCCGACGGAGATCCTTCGTCGTGGGTGCTGAGCCCGGAGTTGCGCAACGATCACGGCCGCGACGTCGGCGGGATCGGCGCCGTTGCGCTCGTCACGCTCCATGACGCCGACCGCATGCTCATTGGCCTGCGCGTATGGCCCAGGATCTGCAGCGGCCATTCGTCGACTCGCGGTGAAGTCCGTGGCGAAGTTGCCCGGCTGCACCAAGGTCAGGTGGATGTCGAACGGGGCGACCTCGTAGGCGAGTGCCTCGGCCCAACCTTCCAGCGCGAACTTGCTGGCGCTGTAGTACGCCTGGAAGGGGATGCCGATCTCGCCGCCGATGCTGCTCATCATCACGATGCGTCCACTGCCCGACGACCGCATGTGTGGAAGCACTGCCGTGACGACCCTGACGACTCCCCAGAAGTTGGTCTCGACCTGGGCACGGGCCTCGTCCATGGTGGTCGACTCCACCGGCCCCGCGAGTCCGTAGCCGGCGGCGCACACGACCGCGTCGATCCGGCCGTGCTCGTCGATCGTGGCCTGGATGGCCGACGCCACGGAGTCGTCGTCGTCGACGTCGACCACGATGCCCGTCCATCCGCGGCCACCCGTGCCTCGCCGACTGCCCCCGACCACCGTCCAGCCCTGCTCGGCGAGGGCATTGCAGGTGACCTGGCCTAGTCCAGCGGACGCTCCGGTCACCAGGACGACACTTCCCATTTCGCCAACATCTCCTCGTGAGTAAGCCTTGAAGCGGTCATTTCGGGCAAAGCCTTGATGGGCGGACGTTTTGTGCCCGCAAGTTCGTGCTGAGGCTGCTCATGAGAAGGTAGCGTCCGATTCACTCGCACGGGTAGGAGCGGCTGGGTACATGTCGGATAAGGCAACGGAAGTCCTGCTTGGCGTCGTCCTGCCGGTGCTGCTGGTCGGCGTGATCTTGCTGGCCGACGCGATCGAAGGACCGAAGACCGCCTACGTCGGCGTGCTGGCTGTCGTGCCGATGCTGGCGGCAGTGTTCGCCCGCCCTTTGCTGACGTTCATCGTCGGCGCAATCGCTTGGACCGCTGCCTTCACGTTCGGGCACTTCGCGTCCGACGGGAACGTCACCGCGCAGACGGTGCGGCTCATCATCATCGGCCTGTCGACCCTCGCGGCCGTCGGCGCCGCGACGCTGCGCATGCGCCGCGAGGCCAAGCTCGGCGCAGCCCTCGAGGAGGCCGGTCATGCCGAGACACTACGGATCCAGGCGGAAAGTGATTCGCTTACTGGTCTGCTCAACAGGCGAGGACTCCTTCGACTTCTCGAGAGCGGCGGCACCGCGACCACGCGGACGCTGACCCTCATGGACTGCGACAAGCTCAAGATCATCAACGACGAGTACGGGCACCTTGCTGGCGATGAGTTCCTCCGTGCGCTCGCTGGGCGTGTGCGATCGAACCTGGCCAGCCAGGACCACATCGGGCGCTGGGGAGGCGATGAGTTCCTGGTCGTGCAGGCTTTGTCCGTTGACCAGGCCGTCGGCACGATCCTGCGTCTTCGCGAGTCCATCAACGCCCCCGCGATCCAACTGCCCAGCGGGCCGATGCCGGCCAGCGTCTCCATCGGTGTCGCCGAGTGGGTCCCTGGTCAGGCGTTCGACGACGCGCTGGCGGCCGCTGACCGTGCGCTGTATCGGGCCAAGTCCGCTGGCGGCAATCGTGTTGAGGTGTCCGACGAAACCGTGGGCAAGGGACTCGCGGAGCGCTCGTGAGTGTGCTGCGGGAGCCCCTTCGGCTCTCGACCGCTAGCGGAACGGGAGCGATCTTCGACCACGGTTCACACGTCGTTTCGTGGCGGCCGGCCGGGCAGTCCGAAGTCCTGTGGATGAGCGGGACCAGCACATTCGATTCGGGGACAGCGATCCGCGGCGGAATCCCCATCTGCTTCCCGTGGTTCGGATCGGGTCGCGACTCCACCCTGATCCCTGCGCACGGATTCGCCCGGCTGACGTCGTGGACCCTGGTGGACGTGGTGGAGCGAGACGGCGCAGTGACCGCCACGCACTCGTTGCTCGACACCCGGCTCACGCAGAACGCCTTTCCGCACCGATTCATGGCGGTGCACACCGCTCGCTTCGGTGAGCACCTTGACGTGCACCTGAGCGTGGAGAACCTGGGCGACTCGGAGTTCAGCTATGAAGCGGCCCTGCATACGTACCTTCGCGTCGGAGACAGCCGGCAGATCTCCGTCCACGGCCTTGACGGCGTTGACTACATCGACAAGGTCGACGGCGCGAGTCTGAAGACTCAGGAGGGCGACCTAACCGTCGCCGCGGAGACCGATCGCATCTACCGGACGGGTTCTGGTGTCGACGTCATCGACCCTGTCCTCGGCCGGACGGTCCATGTGCGCATGTCCCACTCGGCCGACACGGTCGTGTGGAATCCGTGGATCACTCGGGCGACTGCGCTGGCCGACTTCGACGACGACGGATGGCAGTCCATGGTCTGCATCGAAGGTGCCAACGTCCTGGAGAACGCGATCTCCTTAGCGCCCGGTGAGATCCACTCCATGGGCTACCAGCTTTCCGTCGGTGCGCTGGCCTGAGACTCAGTTCGCGGGGGCCTTCGCGGGCCTTGTCAGCGCGACGAAGAAGTCCTTCTGGAACCGGTGCAGGTAGGCGGATGCATCACGCCAGATCGAGGGTTGGATGCGGTGGCCCACAGGCGGGCTGCTGCCCTTCGGTGCGTCGTACACGAAGCCTGTCGGCCACGACTTGTTCATGTCGAGGATGATCGCGGTCTCAGCGCCCGCGCCCGCCAGAGCCTGAGCCATCGCGGGTGCCGAGACCTCGCTGCCGTAGGCGAACACGAGGGAGCCGTCGGCGAGCTCGCCGAGCGCTGACCTGTTGGCGTGCGGAAGCCCGTGGTCGGCCTGGCCCCAGGTTCCCCGCGCGTCCCCGCTCTTGGCGCGTGCCTGAGAGTGCAGGACTAGGGGCTTCATGTTCTGGCGAACGAGGCGCGTTCCGGCCGGAACGTGGTTCCCGTTGCGCCAGTCCACCACGGTCAGCCGGCCCTGCCTGTCGATGACGATCGAGGAGAGACCGTTGCGCAGCGGTCGCACTGTCTTGTGGTCGTAGTAGTACCCGCCCGCACCGTCCTTGAGTTGGAAGGCGCCGTTGAAGGCCGCGACCATCCGGCTCGTCCACGTGGACGGCTTGTTGTCGATGCGGCGCACGGGTCCGGACTCGGGGAAGTTGTACCCGGGGATGTATCGAAACCGCAGGAGGGCGGGATTCATCCACATCATGCCGATCGAGCCGTGGCCGGTCTGGGCTACCCACACGGGGTGCTGCTTGCGGACCTTGCGCCCCATGGGCTTCCACGTGAGGCCGTTCACCTTCGGCGGTGCCAGGCTGGAGGGCGGCGGTGCTGATGGCACTGGCGCCGACCCTGACGGGAGCGCGGTGGCGACCGCCGATGGCGTCGCGGGAACGGCGGGTCCCGAACTCGCCGCATTCGGATCGGGCGACGACGCCTGTGCGGGCGTCGGGTCGCTGGCCGCCGTCGCGTCGGCAGCCGCGCCCACGGATGCAACTGTCGCATCGGTGGCGGACTGGCACGCCGTCAGCACGAGGGCGGCAGTCGCGAGAAACACCCCGCCACGTCTGAACCGCATAGGAGCATTGTCGCTCGCGATGCCTGTTGGCGTGCTGTGCGGGCTAGGCAGGACGAGGTGGTCCGGTACTCGAGCGGATAACGAGAACCTCGGGTGCGAGCAGTCGCAGTCCACCTGGGTCAGCACCGCCGATACGGGCGAGCACGGTCTGGGCCACGGCGATCGCGAGGCGATCGGCCCGCTGCTCGATGGTCGTCAACGAGATGTGCTCGAGGGCTGCCTCGTTCACGTCGTCGAAGCCCACCACCGAGACGTCCTCGGGAACCCGGACCCCACGCCGTGCGAGCACGTCGAGGAGTCCGAATGCCGACTGGTCGTTGTAGCCGATGATCGCCGTCGGCAAGGGGCCGGACTTCAGCATGCGTTCCGCGGTTGCGGCGCCATCCGTTCGAGTCCCGCCTGAGGGGACGATCGTGATGAAGTCGGCGAGCCCGGCCTCGGTCATGGCCGTGACGTAGCCGGACCGGCGCGGTTCAGCGCTGACGAAGTCTCCGCCGTCGATGTAGTGAATCTGTGAGTGGCCCAGCGACTTGAGGTGATCGACGGTCAGGCGAAGGCCGGCGGTGTCGTCCACGCGCAGGGCGTCGATCTCGGCAAGGTCGACATGGCGGTCAACGACGACCGTGGGCACTTCGCGATCCAGTCCCGTGAGCCGGGCAAGCTCGTCATCGGGAACTTCGGGGCCGATGAGGATCAGTGCCGCGCAGCGCTGTGCGAGGAGAGCCTCGACGGCATTGGACAGCGATCGCGATTTCGTGGTCCATGACAGGGAGAGTTCGTAGCCGCCGAGCAGCGCATCCTCATGCAGCGCCTCGGTGACGGCGACGTGGAACGGATGGACCGCGGTGAGTGTGACGCCAATGAGCCGACTGTCGCGGCTGCGCAGCTTGCGGGCCCGCTCGTCGGGTCGGTAGCCGAGCTCGGCGGCGGCGGCCAGTACTCGCTCGCGAGTGGCGGGGCTGGCGCCAGGAACGCCGCGGAAGACCGTGGACACGAGTGACCGCGAAACACCGGCCCGCTCGGCCACGTCGAGCATCGTCGCGTGCCTCGTGCGGGGTTCGGCCACTGCTCGACGATACCGACAATGCCCCACGAAAGGGTCATCGCGCCCTGAGTGCCGGTGTAGCGTCGGAGAACCGACACTCCGCCTGCTATCCCCCGCTACTGGCTAGCAGGCAGGCGGAGTGTCGGCTACTTATGGCAAGCGGTGCGGTGCCTGCCATATGGATCGTGCCATAAGACGGAGTCGGTGCGTCGCGGATGGGTGAATCTGCCCGATTCCTGATCGCTGCCAGAGGTCCACGATCGGTCATAGAAGCCACCATCGACGTAAACTCGCCTACTGGAGACGCTTGTCACGGTTGTTGCTGTGACTCACGCCGCCATCGGGGGCGCAATGGACAGCTTTGCGAATCGGAACAGGGATCCGCAGAACCGACTGCTTCCCGGCGCCTGGGTATGGACGAGCCGGGTGCTCATCGTCATCATGCTCGTCTCGCTCGTGATGTTCGTCGCGAGCGTCTTCCTCCGCCCGGCAGACGAGGTCCTGCTGTGGGCCGATCTCGGGCTGTACAGCGTGCCGATGCTCGTCGCGGCGATCCTCGCGATGGTCCGGGGGCTCAGTGGCGACCAGGTCATGCGGCCTTGGATCGCGGTCTCCGTTGCGCTGTTCATCTATGTGATCGGCAACGTGCTCTATTCGTTCACCGACGCGTTGTCGCTGCCCGACGTGGTCCCGCCGATTCCTGACATGTTCTGGCTGGCCTTCTACCCCGTCACCTTCCTGGGCGTCCTGTTGCTCACGAAACGAAGGCTCTCGGGCACCTCGAACTACGCCTGGCTGGACGCGCTCGTCGTCGGCACGGGATTCTTCGCCGTCGTGATGGCCCTCGCCAACGGAACAATCGCCGGGGACATGTCCGACGACCCCGAACTCGTTGTCCTCAACAGTTTGTATGTGGTCGGCGACCTCGTCTTGCTGTCCTTGGTGGCGATGGTCATCCAAGCGTTCAACGGCCGCCCGCCGCTGGCGTGGTGGCTCCTGCTCGGCGGCTTCGTGGTGTTCGCCTTTGCCGATGCGGCGTACCTGGTGCAGTCTGCTACGGGCAGCTACATCGAGGGGGCCTGGCTCGATGCCTTGTGGCCGGTGAGCGGAGTCCTCCTCGGCCTCAGCGCCTGGTTGGACAAGGGCGGCGTGGTCGAGCGGCCCACGAGCCGGCACCTGTCGTTCGTGGCGCCGAGCGTTGCGATCGTCGCGGCCGGACTGGTGCTCGTGGACCGCGTCGAGGGACCCATCAAGTGGGTGTCCGGCGGGGCCGCACTCCTGACCATTCTCCTTGCGGTCTTCCGTCTCAACCTCGACGTGCGGCAGAGCCTTGCCCTGTCCGATCGGCTTCGCCGCTCCCAGGTCGATTCCCTCACCGGCCTGCTCAACCGGCACGGCATCCTTGATGCGGACTACGAGCCCGAGCACGGCTGCGCGATGATCCTGCTCGACCTCGACTCCTTCAAGGATGTCAATGACAGCTTGGGTCACCTGGTGGGCGACCGACTTCTGTGCACGGCGGCCGAACGGCTTTCCGAGAGCACCCGGGGAATCGATGTGCTGGCACGGCTGGGTGGCGATGAGTTCTGCGTGCTGATCCTCGATTCCGATGCGGAGACGGCCACCCACATTGCTGAGTCGCTGATCCTGTCGCTGGAGAGGCCGCTTGTCCTCGACGGCGTTCCCCTGCTGGTCACCGCGTGCGCGGGAGTCTCGAGCTCCATTGATGACAATCCCGATCTGGCCCTGCTCCTGCAGGAGTCCGAGGTCGCGCTGTACGCCGCAAAGGCGGAGGGGCCGGGTCTTGTCCGCGCACACGACGGGGGAATCGGCGAGCGAAGTGCGGCGCGCCTTCGGCTGCGCGCAGAAGTACGCGCGGACCTTGCGACCGACGAGAAGCGATTCACGGTGTTCTACCAGCCCATCACGTCGCTCGGCGACCGTTCGATCCTGGCGGTGGAAGCGCTGGTGCGCTGGCAGCACGATGGACGGCTCCTGCCGCCGTCGGCCTTCCTGCCCGAGGTCGTCCGAGGCGGGCAGATGGCCGATCTCACAAGACTGATGCTTCAACGCAGCCTGCATGAGGTGAAGGGGCTGCCCATCGACGTCCCGGTCACGATCAACGTGCCGCCAGAGCTGATGACCGACTGGATCCTCCGGGAGGTCGCCGCGGTTCTCGAGGCCGAGCATTGCGATGCCGATCGGCTGATCGTCGAGATCACCGAGGAAGCAATCATGAAGAACCCCGAGGAGGTAGCACGCGTCCTGTCGGCGCTGCGCGCCCTCGGCGTGCGAACGCTGCTCGATGACTTCGGCACCGGCTGGTCGGGGCTGTCGAGCCTGCGGGACCTCGTCGTCGATGGTCTGAAGATCGACGGCTCGTTCGTCTCGCGCCTCACGACGGACACCACGGCTGAGGCGATAGTCCACGGAGTCGTTGCGCTGGCTGACGAACTAGGAGTCCTGGTCATCTGCGAGGGTGCTGAGGATCGCGGTGTCCTTGAGGCCCTGGCGGAGTTCGGCGATGCCTACGTGCAGGGGTTCCAGTCCGCGCGCCCCATGCCGATCGCCGATCTGCAGCGTTGGATCGTCATGCATCCCGCGGGTGTCCGGGACTGGCCCGACATCCACAGGCTGCCCCCGCTGCAGGCCAAACCCGAATTCTCGGGCATCGACTACAAAGGCGCACGCAGGACGACCTCCAAGTCCTGACGCTCGCTACGCGAAGGTGGCGAG
>Ga0194043_1001345_pt1 | contig 13859 bp, 11 predicted proteins | sample JunL4415m_MetaG_FD_161274 | JGI IMG/M metagenome (GOLD analysis project Ga0194043, IMG submission 161274) | Anoxic zone freshwater microbial communities from boreal shield lake in IISD Experimental Lakes Area, Ontario, Canada - Jun2016-L442-15m | ecosystem: Environmental > Aquatic > Freshwater >...
ACACCCTGGTCACCAACCATGGGTGGGAGAACGGTCAAATGACGACTTTCGAATCAGTCCTGCAGTACGGAACCGCCGTGCTGCTCAACGATCGCGGCCTGCCAGTCGTGAAGTGCTACTGCGGGAACCCGCTCAGCAGGGCACAGGTGCACACCAGCGCCAGATACCAGGGACCCACTTGGCCGGGGTGGAGTCAGCAATCGGTCACCACGGTGGAAGCTAACGAAACGGCAATGAGCTCGTTCAGCATGATCAATGTTTCGACCAACCAACCATTCACCCGCTCCGTCGGGACCGACGGCACCCAAGACGTGTCGCTGGTGGCCACCGCGACTCCCACTCCGACGCCGACACCGACACCGACACCGAAGCCCAAGCCCAAGGCCAAACCCAAGCCCAAGCCGAGCTACACGCCCTACCAAGAACCCTACGTGCCGGAACCGTACATGCCACCGGACCAGGAAGGCCCTTGGTGCGTAGGCCCCGACTGCATTGACACACGCTAGACGGCGAGCGGCCCGTGCTTGGTTCCAGCGTGCGCGGATCGGTACCCGGATCCGGAGCAGGCGGGGCGTCTGCGCTACTGGGCCAGGTCACCCCATCCGCATCAATCAGCCCAGCGGGAACTGCTTCACCTTGCTCCGTAGAGGGGTGAGCCGCTAGGTTCAATAAGGCCGACGCGGATCACTGCAGACGGTCACGAGGGGGAGAACCGATGAGAAACCCGGGCGAAATCGCAGCCAGCAGGAAAACCTCCATCTTCTTTGTTGGTGGTCTGATGGCCAGCGCAGCGTTGCTGGTGGGCTGCTCGAGCAGCTCCTCGTCAGGCGGGGGTTCTGCCACACCGAGCGGGACGGGCACCAGCCTGAGCCCGGAGGCTCGCAAGTTCTGTGCCGCAGTGACCACCTACTACACGTCGGTGGCGGCCTCGAACGTTCAGATCATGGGCAAGTCCGGCACCAGGGAGCAAATCATGCAGGCATTTGCCGACTGGGCACCGCAAGCCAAAGATTTGGTCGATACCGTGCCAGCCAACGCTCCAGCCAACGTCAAACAGGCCTATCAGACCAACTACACGACCATGTTGTCAGCTGCCGCAGGCACAGCAACCAAAGAGCAAGCGACCGCCAGGACTGCCGCCAGTAAGATCACCATCCCGTACGAATCCACGGTCTGCCCCCAATCAGCAACCGAATAGATCTGAGCCTCGGCCGCGCCGTCAGAACCGGTTATCGGGACACACCTGTTCGCTCTGCCTCGCATAAACGGTGAATTAGCAGCACAATCGATGCGACTGCAGGAGGTCCCACATCATGACAGCTCACCCGATTGCCAACGACGCCTCGCCCGAGTCCACCCTTGACCCCTGGCGCGGATTCAACCGGGGACGTTGGTGCAACACGATCGACGTCCGCGACTTCATCCAACGCAACCACACTCCCTACACCGGTGACGACTCGTTCCTGGTCGGCCCAACGGAGCGGACGCAACGGCTGTGGCGGTACGTGGCGGACCTGATGGTGCTTGAGCACGAGCGAGGAATCCTGGATGCGGATCCGCACACACCGTCCACGATCACGTCCCACGCCCCGGGACGGATCGCCCCCGACATCGACGAAGTAATAGTCGGTTTGCAGACCGATGCCCCTTTGAAGCGCGCCATCATGCCCAATGGCGGGATTCGGATGGTGGACGCCGGCCTGCGGGCGTTCGGGTACGAACCCGATCCGGAGGTCGAGAAGATCTTCACCAAGTACCGCAAGACGCACAACCAGGGCGTGTTCGACGCTTACACCCCGGATATCCGGGCGGCCCGCCGCAGCCACATCGTCACCGGCCTGCCGGACGCCTACGGCCGCGGCCGCCTGATCGGCGACTACCGCCGGATCACGCTGTACGGCATCGACCGACTGGTTGAGATCAAGCAATCCGAGAAGCTGAGTCTGGCCGAACTGCACTCCACCGACGATGTGATCCGGGACCGGGAGGAGCTCTCGGAGCAGATCCGGGCGCTGCAGGAGACCCAGCAGATGGCCGCCAGCTACGGCTACGACATCAGCGGACCCGCGCGCACCGGCCACGAGGCGGTCCAGTGGCTGTATTTCGGCTATCTGGCAGCGGTGAAGGAGCAGAATGGCGCTGCCATGAGCCTGGGCCGGACGTCGACGTTCCTGGACATCTACCTGCAACGGGACGTCGCCGAAGGCCACTTGGACGAGGAACAAGCCCAGGAGATCATCGATGACTTCGTGATCAAACTGCGGATGGTTCGGTTCCTGCGCACCCCCGAATACGACGCGCTGTTCTCCGGCGACCCGACCTGGGTGACCGAGTCCGTCGGCGGGATGGGAATCGACGGCCGCACGCTGGTCTCGCGAACGAGCTTTCGCTTCATGCAGACCCTGTACAACCTCGGACCAGCACCCGAGCCGAACATCACCGTGTTCTGGTCCCCGGACCTGCCCGCAGGATTCAAGGAATTCTGTTCGAAGGTGTCCATCGACACGTCGGCTATCCAGTACGAATCCGACGACTTGATGCGCCAGTACGGCAACGACGACACGGCTATCGCCTGCTGTGTGTCCGCGATGCAGGTCGGCAAGCAGATGCAGTTCTTCGGTGCCCGCGCAAACCTGGCCAAGACGCTGCTCTATGCCATCAACGGCGGCCGCGACGAAGTATCGGGCGAGCAGATCGTCGACATGGGCGAACCGGTGAGCGGGGACACCCTTGACTTCGACGACGTGATGGCCCGCTTCGACACAGCTATGGACTGGCTCGCCAAGACCTACGTCAACGCCCTCAATGTCATCCACTACATGCACGACAAGTATGCCTACGAGCGCGTCGAGATGGCCCTGCACGACTACGCTCCGCGCCGCACATTGGCGTGCGGAATCGCCGGACTGTCAATCGTGGCCGACTCGCTGAGCGCGATCAAGTACGCGCAAGTGCATCCGATCCGCGATGAGACCGGACTGGTGGTGGACTACGAGATCGAGGGTGAGTACCCGGCGTTCGGCAACAACGACGACCGGGTGGACCAGTACGCAGCGATGATCGTGTCCACCTTCATGGACAAGATCCGCCAATACCCCGCATACCGTGGTGCCACGCACACCCAGTCGGTGCTCACGATCACCTCGAACGTGGTCTACGGCAAGTCGACCGGCGCCACCCCCGACGGACGCAAGGCCGGTGAACCCTTCGCGCCGGGAGCCAACCCGATGGCCGGCCGCGACACGATGGGCCTGATCCCAGCCGCCATGTCGGTCGCCAAGATTCCCTACCGGGACGCCCGCGACGGCATCTCGCTGACCGCGTCGGTCATCCCCAAAGGCCTGGGAAAGACCCGCGAGGAGCAGGTCGCGAACCTGACCAGCGTGCTGGACGGCTACATCTCCTCGCACGGCTTCCACATGAACGTCAACGTGCTGAATCGCGACATGTTGATCGACGCCATGGATCACCCGGAGAACTACCCGCAGCTGACCATTCGGGTCAGCGGGTATGCGGTGAACTTCGTCCGCCTGACCAAGGAACAGCAACACGAAGTCATCGACCGCACGTTCCACATGAGCATCTGAAGGTCCGTCATGACCACCGCCCACGAGGTGTCGGTTGCTGGCCACGATCCGCACAACCTGCCACCGGAATTGCAGGACGGTTCGCGGGTGGGATTCGTGCACTCCTCCGAGACCACCTCCGGCGTCAACGGCCCCGGTTTGCGATACACGGTGTTCGTCGCTGGCTGTCCCCTGCGGTGCCTGTACTGCCACAACCCGGACACCCAGAACATGCGGCTCGGACAGCGCACCACGGTCAAACGCGTGCTGGACGACACCGCCCGCTACGGCGCATTCATCGCCAAGGACGGCGGGCTGACCATCACCGGCGGCGAGCCACTGCTGCAGCCGGACTTCGTGGAGGACATCTTCGTCGGCGCCAAGACCGACCTCGGTCTGCACACCTGCCTGGACACCTCCGGCATGGGTGGCATGCGTGCCAGCGACCGACTGCTTGAGCACACCGACCTGGTGCTGCTGGACATCAAGGCAGGCAACCCTGCGCTTTACCAGAAGGTGACCACCTACGGGGACTTCGGTGAGTTGATGGAGTTCGCCGGGCGCCTGCTGGACCACGGCACCCGCCTGTGGATCCGCCTTGTTCTCGTGCCGGGCCTGACCGACTCCCCCGAGAACGTCGCCGAAGTCGCCGACATCTGCGCGGATCTGCGGGACGTGATCGACCGCGTTGAAGTGCTGCCATACCACACCCTCGGGGTTGCCAAGTACGAAGCACTCGGCCGGGCCTATCCACTGGTTGGTGTCCCGGTCCCGACCAAGGAGCAGGTCGATGCCGCGCTGGCGATCTTCCACTCCCGCGACCTCTACGCCATCGCCTGAGCCAGCACACACCTCTCGCAAAGCCCCGCCGTCGGCCGATTTTCGGGCCGGAAACCCGGCCGACGGCGGGGGTTTGCGAGCTAGTCAGGGCTAGTCCGTGGTGCCCTTCCACGGTTTCGGACCGGGCAGGACCTTGTCCAAGCCGAGGATCGCGAACCCAAGCCCGACGTAGACTCCGGCCAGCACCACAACGTTGATCACAATCGGTCCGTAGCCGAAACGGGCGGCGTCCAAGAACGGGTACGGGTACCAGTGATCGTTGACCTGACCCGCGACCTCGAACAGCCCGCCTCTGAGCATCGTGAACACCACGTAGACCGCGCCATAGAGCAGCGCCAGCCATACGGTCCTCGCTCGCATCGGCAGCCGCGGGCCGAACGCCAGCCAGCCGATCACTGCCAGAATAGGCACAATGATGTGCTCAAGTTTGTTGGACAGTCCGGACCAACCGGTGGGCGCGGTGTACAGCGGCGCAAGCATCACGTTGTAGACGACGCCGGTGATGATGATGGCAATCAGTGAGATCAATCGCCACACTGCGAAGCCCGACGAGCGACGAAGCGGTTTGAGAGCCAACAGCAAGGTCACCACCCCGACGATGCAGTTCGACAGAATCGTGAAGTAGCAGAAGACGGTGAAGACCCGTCCCGCCGCTGATCCGAACTCCGCGGTCGCGTGAGCATTCCACGGCGACCAGACCACCGGCGTCGCGATGGCCGAGAGCCACACGCTCAAGCCGACACCCACGACCACACACAACGCGGTCGCGCCAAACACGATTCGAGCCAGGATGTCGCGCATTGCCCGAGGGTACTGATCGTGAGGCCTGCGGGCAACTGCCGGGATTTTTCGCACTCAAGGGTTGACATATTCCACACCGGAGCATGGGATATGAACTCAACGTGTGGCTACGGGTCATCGGTGCGACCCAATGGGCAGAACCAACAGGCGTCACATCACATCCCAGGAAGCGGGGAACCGACCATGTCCCGACATACCCATCCACCGCGACTCGCGCTCGTCGCGGCGACCGCCGTTGCCGTCACGCTGGTTGCTGCGGGCTGTTCCTCCTCGACTTCGAGTAGCAGCTCACCGTCGGCGAGCCCGAGCCCAAGCGCATCAGCGTCCAGCGTGGCACTCACCCCTGCGGTGCAAGCACAACTGCAGGCGGTGCTCGACGCTACCAGGACTCAATTCGGGTTCCCAGGTGTCCAGGCTGGAGTCTGGACTGATGGCGGGCAGTGGGTCGGAACCTCGGGCACCGCAGGCCCCGGACAATCACAGGCGCCGACACCGGCGGATCACACCCGCATCGGCAGCATCACCAAGACCATGACCGCCACCGTGGTGCTGCAGTTGATCGACGAGGGCAAGGTGTCGTTCGATGACGTCGTCGACAAGTACGTTCCCGGGATGCCCAACGGCAGCACCGCCACTCTGCGCAACCTGCTCGAGATGACCAGCGGCATCCCGACCTACACCGACGGCACCACCGTGGTGAACCAGTATGCCGCCAAGCCGACCACCGCGTTCACGCCGCAGCAACTCGTCGACTCGGTCAAGAAGCTGCCGCCGATGTTCGCCCCCGGCACCCAGATGTTCTACTCGAACACGAACTACGTCCTGCTCGGCATGATCATCGAGAAGGTCACCGGACAGCAGATCGCCCCGGTATTCAAGGCCCGCATCCTCGATCCGCTCCGCATGGGCCAGACCAGCGTGCCCGGGTCTTCTTCGGCGATCCCCACTCCGTACTTGTCCGGAGCCAGCACCCAGACCAACCCGGAGGGAACGCTCAAGAACGCCACCAACTGGAGCCCGACGTTGGCCTTCACAGCTGGCGAGGTGATCTCGACGCTGGACGACCTGCACACCTGGGGCGTGGCCTTGGGAACCGGTCGGGGGATCCTCAGCGCGGCGACCGAGAAGCTGCGGCTGGATTCGGTGAAGACGACCGTGCCGCCGAACACCGCGGAGCGCTCGTACGGCCTGGGAATCGTCAATACCGCAGGATGGCTCGGCCACACCGGCGAGATCCCCGGCTACAACACCACCGTCCAGTACTACCCGGATACCCACACAACGATCGTGGTGATGGTCAACAGCGACGTGATGGTGGGTAAGGCGGCGCCAGCCGTGACTGCATTCGAGGGGCTGGCAAAGGTGATGACGCCGTAGGGTCCGCAGGCGCGGACGGCGGGATCACCGGAGGCGCTCCGGAGGGCGACCCTGACGGTGACCTTGCCGTTGTTGCCGATCCGGTAGGTGCAGTACCGCAGGTCGCCACGGGTATACAGGACCGGGACGCATCTGACCGTGGTCTTGACGTAGCCGACGCTCAGATCTTGTAGCTGGCCGCCTGCTGCTAGATCGAGCAGGCGCCATCGAGTCCCGTCGAGGCGTTGGACACATCCGCCAGCAAGTGATCGAGTACCAGATGTCAACGCGGCAGCGAGATGATCGGACAGCGCACATCTGGCGCCGAAGCCAGCTTGCCGTCGGCAGTTGCGAGAGCGCAGCCGAGCACTTCGGCAAGGGCAACGTAGGTCGCGTCGTATGCGGAGACGTTGTTGCGGAGTTCCCAAATCCGGTCGAGGACGCCGAAGGTTGGATAACGCGACACTCCGAGTCGCCGCCAGGCGTCCAGGGCAGCCCACCCGTCATCGGCAGTCAACTCCGCAGCGAGGACCTTACGCCTCAAGGCACTGGCGATTTCCGAATCGATGAGGTGAGGGACGCAGAGGGTTTCGGTTGCAAGCTGAGTGCGCGCGGGCCCGTCATTGAGCAAGCCGGCAACTGCTGCGGACGCATCAACAACGATCACCGGGCGGCCCGCTCCGCTGCAATTCCGTCCACGATGGAGGCGGGATCAACATTCAGGTCCGGTAGGGCCTCCAGAAGGGCGGCGTTGTCGGCCCTTCTGGCAGCCGAGACCAGCTCCTGCACCGCAACGGCATTCATTGACGTCCTGTGCTGCGCGGCGATCCGGCGAAGCTGGGCGACCGTCTCGTCTGGTACGTCACGAAGGTGAAGTGTGGCCATGCTCGAATGCTAGCAAAATGCTGGCACATTGAAATCATCTTGGCGCAGGCAAAGTCCTCGACCGAGCGCTCATTTGTCGGTGCAGAGTGGCCGCAGAGGTGCCAGTCTGCACCGATTCGGCGCCGGTAGAGTCCGTCCACGACCGTCGAATGTGCAACTATCGGTCGGTGAACTCGCACATGGCACCCACCAACTCGATGGCCGGGAAGGTCGCCCTCGTCACCGGCGGCGCGCAGGGACTCGGGGCCGGAGTCGCCCGTCGGCTCAGCGGCCTGGGAGCGAAGGTGGTGATCGCCGATGTGAACGGCGACGCCGGTGCAGCACTGGCCGCCGACCTCGGCGCAACCTTCGTCCACTGCGACGTGTCTCAATACGACGACAACCTCGCGGCAGTCGCGGCCGCTACCTCCACCTACGGCGGTCTGGACACCGTCATCCTGAACGCCGGGGTGGCCAGCGGGCTGACGATGGGCGAACAGTTCGACGTCGACCGCTACCGGCAGGTCATGGGCATCAACCTCGACGGCGTCGTGTTCGGCTTCAACGCTGCCCTGCCCGCTCTGCGAGCCCGCGGCGGCGGCAAAGTGGTCGCTACTGCCAGCTTGGCCGGTCTGACACCGGTGCCGATGGACCCGGTCTACGCAGCCAACAAGAGCGCGGTCGTCGCCCTGGTGCGCTCGCTGGCCGGTCTGTGTGCTGACGAGGGCATCGAGGTCAATGCCGTCTGCCCAGCCTTCGCGGACACCGCGATTCTCGGCGAACTCCGCGGCGCTCTCGTGACGGCGGGCGTTCCACTGCTGTCGGTGGACGACGTCGTCGATGTGTTCCTGACCATCCTGGAGGCAGACGATTCCGGGCAGTGCTGGTACGTCCAGCCGGGGCGACCGGCCGAGCCGTTCGCCTTCCGCCGGGCCCCGGGCCCGCGCACGGCGGCAGGATCCCCCGCCCCCGCCGCCGACCCGAAGTCCCTGGCAAACCCCCACGACACGCCATGAGAATCCACCAAATCCTGGGCGTGTCGTAGGAGTTTGCATCCACACGGAGCACGGCACGACAGACTGGGCCGCTGAGTCCGGACCATCACCGCAAACCGTTGGGAGCCAACAGAATGGCTGATCAGAACTACATCCTGTACGCCGCGACCTACGCCAGCGTCGAAGACGCCAAACTAGACCTCTCCGCGATCAAGGTGATGCAGGAAAGCCACGAAGTCCATCGCGTGACGGCCGCGATTGTCAGCAAGAACGACAAGGGCAGGATCCACGTCCACGAGACGACCCAAACGGGCAAAGTCACCGGTGTCTCAGGAATCATCGTCGGCGCGATCATCGGAGCGGTGTTTCCACCTGCGGGTCTGGCGGTGGTGGGCGGCGCGGCAGCAGGTGGCGCGGCCCTCGGGATCCTCGGAGGGGCTATCGGTCACTTCGCGGGTGGAATCTCCCGAAAGGACTTGCGCGCAGTCGGAGCAATGCTCGATGAAGGCCAGGCAGCCTTGATAGCAGTGGCCGTTGACGCCCCGGACAGCGACATTGACGGCGTCCTGTCCCATGCCGTCAAGACAACCAACCAGGCAATTCACAAAGACGACATCGATGCCGCCCTAACCGACATCGAAGAAGGTCTGGCCAAGGCCGAGCAGACCTGACGGTCGGGTTCACGTCCCGTTTTCTGTGTTCGCCGATGCCGGCTCGACCGGTGCCTGCTCGACCGGCACCACCACCGGCCGTATCCGAGCCCAGGCGAAGAAGATCAGCGCGAACACGATCATGCAACCACCGGCGATCAGATTGGCGTTGATGCCGCCGGTGCGCCGGCTCTCCTCGTCGGTGAACGATGCGATGCCCAGGACCAGGCAGATCACCCCGTAGATCCCGATCAGCGCTGCGATGAAGTTCCGGATGTCGAACGCGCCGGCCGATCGCCTCGTGACCTCGGAGCTGGTCGTCGCCGAATCATCCTGCGGTGTAGGGCCAGCACCATCTGCAGGCGGTGGAGTTGTCATAGCACGGCCCTCCTAGGCGAACATCAGGTTGAGGATAACGACGAGGACGAGCGAGATTGACGCAAGGGGGATCGGTCTGCGATACCACGGCAGGGTCTTGGCGAGCGGATCACGGAGCTGGTCCTTGGGTGTTACCGAATACACGAGCCCGACCAATTCCGAGTCCGGCTTGGGTCTGGTCACCAGACTGACCACCACACTGACGACGATGTCCACCACGAAGGCCGCGATCGCCGACACGAACGCGGTTCCCTGGCCCGGCAAGGTAACGATCCCTATCTTGCTCAGCGACCAGAAGCCGACGGCCGCCAACGTCCCGGACACCAACCCGACCCAGCCGGCGGTTGCCGTCATCCGCTTCCAGAACATCCCGAGGATGAACGTGGCGAACAGCGGCGCATTGAAGAATCCGAACAGGGTCTGCAGGTAGTCCATCAGGTTGTTGTAGGAACTGGCCACGAACGCGGTCCCGATCGCGATGATCGTTGCGGCGACCGTGGCATAGCGGCCGATCCGCAAGTAGTAGCCGTCCGGCCGGTCCTTCCTGATGTATTGCTGCCACAGGTCGTAGCTGACGACCGTGTTGAACGCCGAGATGTTGGCGGCCATGCCCGCCATGAAGCTGGCCAGCAGACCGGTGATGGCCACCCCGAGCAGACCGTTGGGCAGTACCTCCTTCATCAGCAGCAGCAACGCATCGTTGTAGCTGACCGCCCCCTTGAAGTTCGCATTACCCGACGCGGACTCCTTGAACTGCACCATCGACGTGACCAGCACTGCGGCGATCATCCCCGGAATGACCACCAGGAACGGCACGAACATCTTGGGGAACGTGCCGATGATCGGAGTGTTGCGGGCAGCGGTCATCGAGTTGGACGCCATCGCGCGTTGCACCTCGACGAAGTTGGTCGTCCAGTAGCCGAAGGACAGCACGAAGCCGAGTCCGAAGACGATCCCGATGACGCTCAGGACCGGTGAGTCGAACCCCGACAGGGCCTGACCCGGCCAGCTCGACAACTGCTCAGCACCGCCGGGTGAGGCGTTGACCATGTCCTTCAGACCGCTCCAGCCGCCGACCCGGTTCAGTCCGATCAGCGTCAGCGGTAGCAGCGCAGCCACGATCACGAAGAACTGCAGCACCTCGTTGTAGATAGCGGCAGATAGGCCGCCGAGGGCGGTGTACGACAGGACGACAGCGGCCGCCACTACGACGGACAGCCACAACGGCCAGCCGAGCAGGACTTCGACCAGGGTGCCGAGCAGAAACAGGTTGACCCCGGCGATCAGCACCTGGGCGAAGGTGAAGCTCAGCGCGTTGACCAGGTGGGCACCCGTTCCGAACCGACGGCGCATGAACTCAGGCACAGAGCGGACCTTGCTGCCGTAGTAGAACGGCATCATGACCACACCGAGGAACAGCATCGCCGGCACTGCCCCGATCCAGAAGTAGTGCATCGTCGGGAATCCGTACTCGGCGCCGTTGGCGGACATCCCCATGATCTCCACTGCTCCCAGGTTCGCTGAGATGAAAGCGAAACCGGTCACCCACGCTGGCAGCGACCGGCCGGACAGGAAGAAGTCAATGCTCGAGGACACCCTGCGCTTGGCGATCCAGCCAATGCCGAGCACGAAGACGAAATACAGACCAACGATGACGTAGTCGGCGGGGGAAGCGTCTAGCCGCAGAAATTCTCCCATGTCGGCACCTTTCGGACATGCGCAACTGTGCAGCCCTTTCGTACCACCAACGAAGATCGGGTTTCCTTCTGAACAGGCGCGGCGAGGCAACCAGCACGATGTACGGTGGCTGTGTCCACACGGCCGGGGTCCAGGTGCCCGCAGCCCACCGCACAGATCAGGAGTTTTCAGGCAGTGCGTGATTCATCCCCGCCGCTCGATCCTCTCGCGGTGCCCGATAGCCGGATTGAGAGGCCGCTGATCCTGGACATCAAGGGCAACGCGTTGGATGACGGACCCGGAATCCGGTCCGTCGTGTTCTTCAAGGGTTGTCCGTTGTCCTGCGTCTGGTGCCACAATCCCGAGAGTCGTCGACGAACTGCGGAGCTGTCCTTCGACGCCGCCGTGTGCATCCGCGAGGACGGCTGCGACCGCTGCGTCGGAGTGTGTCCGACCGGCGCGGTGAACGTGCTCGACCCCGCCCTGATCGACCGAACTGCCTGCACAGTCTGCTTTGCCTGTGTGGACATCTGCCCATCGGGCGCGTTGCGCACGATGGGCACGGCGTGGACCGTGGACGAGGTCCTCACGCATGTGCTGCGAGACAAGCCGTTCTATGACGCCTCCGGCGGTGGGGTGACCTTCTCCGGTGGGGAAGCCACGCTGTACCCCGAATTCCTGGGCGAACTGGCTGCCTACTGCCGCAGCGAGGGCATCCACACGCTGCTGCAGACCAGCGGCCACTTCCATTGGGACGTATTCCAGCGGGCGGTGCTGCCACACCTGGACACCATCTACTACGACCTCAAGCTGTTCGACAGTGCCGCTCATCGGCAGTTCTGCGGGCTGCCGAACGAGCGGATCGCGCAGAACTTCGCGCGGTTGGCGCAACTGTCCAACCGAGGCGAGGTCGACTTGCTGCCGCGCATTCCGTTGATCCCGGAACTGACCGCCACGCACCGCAACATCGGCGCCATCGGCGACTTCTTGCTCGCCCACCAGATCCGCCGGGTGCGGCTGCTGGACTACAACCCGACCTGGGTGGACAAGACCGCGCAGATCGGTGGCTGGAACGATCACGCCAGTCGCGGTACCATGCGAACCTGGCTACCCGCGGGTGTGGCCGCTGACCTACGGGCCCGACTGGGCGAACTCGGCATCGAGGCCCTGTGACCAGCGGCTCAGCCCACCAGAGGGGGAACTGAAATGACCATCACCACTGAACGCCCAGCCACCGGAGTGACCCGCAACGCCTCCTCCCCTGCCCAGCCGGCGCGTAGGGGTCCGACCAACGTGCTGGTCCGGTCGCTGCTCACCTTGATGGCAGCCAACTACAACCACCGGCCAGCCCTGCGCCGACAGCTACGATCCGACCAGGGCTGGATCAACCTGACTGCGGGGATCCGGACGCGTTCGGGCTCGGTGTCCTGTGCCATTCGGTTCCATGATGGCAAGGCCAAGGCCCTGAGCCGCCTGCCGTCCGACGCCGACGTCACGCTGGTGTTCAAGTCGGATGCCCTGGTCCGCAAGTTCCTCACTGGGACCTCGACCGAGCAGGTGTACATGATCGTGTTGAACGATCTGTACAGCGAGGGCAGCGCCTCGCATTTGAACCTGTTCGTGTACTTCATCTCCCTGCTGCTGAGCAAGCAGCAGATCAAGGGGATGCACAAGGAGGCCCTGGCGGGCCGGGCCGATCGGGTCAAGCTCGCGGGCGCAACCGATCCGGATCTGGCGCGGCAGATGAAGGAGCGCGGCCGCTATCGGATCGCCGGTGAACGGGTCGACCCAGGCGTCAAGTACTTGCCGGATCCGTACCTGCAGGACTACAGCTTGGACGACTTCCCCCGCCTGGCCGCCTTCCTGAGCAGACACCTCGAGCACGACGCCGAGGTCTGCCCGGAACTCGCCCGGTTGATGACGACCTGGCACAAGCGGTACGGCTTCGAGACCGACACCACCGGCCAACCCTGGCATCCGGTATTGCGCAAAGCGCAGTGCTACCGGTACGTGATGGAGAACCGTCAGCCGATCATCGCGGCCAACGATCTGATCGCTGGTACTACGACCACCAAGGAGACGGGCGTAGTGCTGTACCCCGACGGCCACGCAACGATGATTTGGGGCGAACTGCTCACCGTGCCGCACCGCCCGCTCAATCCGTATTCGGTGGCACCGGAGACACGCGATCTACTGCACCGGGAGGTCTTCCCGTACTGGGCGCGACGCAACTTCAAGGAGTGGGTGCGCGAGCACTACGACTCGCCCTTGGGTCAGCGGATCGATGACCGTTTCGCGCTGTTCTTCAACTGGAAGTCGGTCACGATCTCGCACACGATCCCGGACTTCCCCAAGATGCTGCGCCTGGGAACCTCCGGGATCATCGCCGAGATCGAGGACGCGATCGCCTCCGATCCGGGCGAGAACGACCGCAACGTCTGCCGGCAGGCGTTCATCCTCACGCTGGAGGGGCTGACCGCCTACTCGCGCAACCTGGCCAAACAGGCCGCCACCGACGCTTCGAAAGAAGCTGACCCGAGCCGCAGGGCCGAGCTCGAGCACCTGGCCGCCATCTGCACTCAAGTAGTCGAGTCGCCTGCCCGAACGTTGGACGAAGCCGTGAACGCAGTGTGGATCACCTGGGTTGGTCTGCACATGGAGAGCACCAACGCCGGGCTGTCGCTCGGGCGGTTGGACCAGTGGCTGCAGCCCTATTTCGAGGCCGACATGGC
>Ga0194043_1001347_pt1 | contig 13856 bp, 14 predicted proteins | sample JunL4415m_MetaG_FD_161274 | JGI IMG/M metagenome (GOLD analysis project Ga0194043, IMG submission 161274) | Anoxic zone freshwater microbial communities from boreal shield lake in IISD Experimental Lakes Area, Ontario, Canada - Jun2016-L442-15m | ecosystem: Environmental > Aquatic > Freshwater >...
TGGTCGGGAAGCGAACCAGACCGGGATTCGCTTGCCCTCGGCGCGCTGCTTGCTGGCTGGGCAGTTGACAAGAGCGGCCTCGGTCTCCATCACGCAATGGCACAAACCGCGGTTCGCGCAGCTTCAATAGGTCATGCCGAGGCAAACGCGGCACTGCTTCCAGCCACGATCAGCGCCATCCGGCGACGTCGTCCGAAGGAACTTTCCGACATTGATCAGTTACTCGGCGAGCAACTCGAAGTGCTGGCAGAGGGACTCGCCGTCCAAGCCGGCGGCGCTGGCCTTGGCGCCATCGGAACGGACGTAGCACTGCGTGACCAGGCTGTTGAAACAGTTCTCTCTCGGACTGAGATCGGGTTTATCGCCCCCGCCCCAGATCGCGCTGAGCTCGCTGAGATCTACATCTCAGCCGCAGGTTGACGCTTCTGTCGAGCATCCATGCGATTCAAGCTGTGCGCGGATGACCGGATGACCTGCATGGCGCAGATAGCTAGCCGGGCAAACGAGCGAGCCTCTGCGCCCAACCGGCCTCGCTAACCAAGCTCAAGGCTGGTGACCCCAAATATGCGATCAAGTGGCAGACGAGGATCTTCACCCCGAAAGATCCGCGCGGTCTCGAACCCGGGAGCGAATCCGAGCGACTTGACCAAGTCGACTGCCGCACTATTTGGCAGCGGGACATCAATCCCGATCTCTCGGGTGGAGCCCTCGCCCAGCCCGATCAGAAGTTCTCTTGCAATCTCTTGACTGTCCGCGAACAGCGGCCCGACACGGTCAATGCCGTCTGACGGGCGGATAACTCCAAATCCAACTATTGCTCCAGCCGCGTTGATAGCAACAAGTGAGCGTCGATCTACAGGCGCGATCCACTGCCTGAGAAAATCAGATCTTCTCCCAAAGAAGTTTGACGCGTCGTAATCGGCAACCGCACTCAGCTCAACCTCAGTCGCTTTGACCAACTCACAGCTGGCAGGCTCACTCTCAGGCGGCAACCCGACATACCTAATGTTTCTGTAGGCGGCAACAAAGCCGTAACGCTCGTAGTTGGCAAGTTGCTCGAGAACCGCATCGCCGCCAAGCACCAAGCCGTCGAGCTGCTGCCACACCTGCTTCCAGAGTTGAAGTCCCAAGCCGGTTTTCCGATGATCCGGCCGCACGATGTAGAAGCCCATGAAGTGGACGCCACCCGGGTAGCCAACCGCGGACAGCGAAGCGACCATCTCTCCGTCCAGCTCAAGCGCCCAGAACCCATCGGGGTCGGCAGAAAAGAATGCTGCCGCATCTCCTTTACCGGGCCCCCACCCCTCGGCCTGCGCCCACTCGAGTGCAAGCTCGAGATCAGAAAGGTTCATCTTCCTTACGACTGGAGTCACTGCGCTGCGTTCCTCGCCTCGCTCGGGTGGTCAGAAGCGGTCCAAACCCTAGTGCTCAGATCACCAGAGCAACAACAAGGCCTGCCCTGCTCGCAACTTTAACGAACAGGGCAGGCCATTTAGGACCGTAATTCTGGAGGCAGGCTCTACTTGAGCGACTCGACAACCATCGCTTCGCCCTGGCCCTGAGCGACACACATTGTCTCAACCCCGTAGCGCCCACCGCTTGACTCAAGGTCATTCAGCAGCGTTGCCATCATCCGCACGCCGGTCATCCCAAATGGGTGACCAAGTGCAATTGCTCCGCCGTTCGGGTTGAGCTTCGCCATGTCGATTCCGCACTCATCGGCAATTGGAATCACCTGAGCAGCGAAGGCCTCGTTCAGCTCAACAACATCAATGTCGTCGATCGTCAACTCGGCGCGCTCAAGTGCCTTCTTGATTGCTCCAATCGGTGCAACTCCCATGTACTCAGGCTCGTTACCCCAAGTTGCGGCGCTGATGATTCGTGCGCGTGGCTTGAGACCAAGTTCAGCGGCCTTCTCGGCGCTCATGATCAGGCAGGCTGCTGCTCCATCATTCAGCGGGCAGGCATTGCCGGCTGTAACGCTGCCACCCTCGCGGAAGGCTGGCTCGAGAGTCGCGAGCTTCTCCACTGTTGAACTGGCACGCGGTCCGTCGTCCTTACTGACGACTGTTCCATCCGCAAGCGTTACCGGCACGATCTCGCGGTCAAAGAACCCTGACTCCTGGGCAGCAACGGCAAGCTCCTGGCTCCGCTGTGCGTACTCATCCTGCTGCTGGCGGGTGACTCCATAGCGCTCCGCGACATTTTCGGCCGTCACTCCCATAGAGATGTATGCATCTGGCTGACCCGGCTCCTTGCCCTGCAGAGCCTCGTTCCAGTCCTCTGGATGACCGGCCTCCTGGGCAGCGTTGTAACGCGATACGAACTCAACTCCAGCTGCGATGTAGACATCACCCTGTCCGGCAACGATGTTGTTGGCAGCTGTACGGATCGCCTCAAGGCCTGATGCGCAGTAGCGGGAAACAGTGTGCCCGGTGGTTGCATCAGTCAGCTTCTCCGAGAGAAGCACCGCGATACGGCCAATGTTGTTCGCCTGCAAACCCTGTGGAAGGCCACAACCGCAAATCACCTCTTCAACAAGAGCGGGATCGAGGCCGGGATTACGCTCGAGCAGCTGGTCGATGACGAAAGCTGCCGTCTCATCGGGCCGCAGACTTGCGAGCGAACCCTTGAAGGCGCGGCCAATTGGCGTGCGGACTACATCGACGATGACTGCTTCTGGCATTTGAATCTCCTTGTTTCTTTGGTGAGGGAGCTGGATCAGCTGGTAACTGCGCGACCGATGACAAGCCGCTGAATCTCGTTGGTACCTTCGTAGATCTGGGTGATCTTTGCATCACGCATCATTCGCTCAACCGGGTACTCGGTTACATATCCGTAGCCGCCAAGTACTTGGATAGCCTCGATCGAGTTGCGCATCGCTAGATCGCTGTTGAAGAGTTTTGCCATCGCGCTGTACTTGCCCATGTCGGGCTCATTGCGATCAACTTTGACGCTCGCCTTGTAGAGAAGCTCGCGCCCTGCAGCGCAGCCAGTCTCCATATCAGCCAGTTTGAAGCTGATCGCTTGGAAGGCAGCGATTGGCTTGCCGAACTGCTTGCGCTCCTTGGCGTAAGCAGCGGCATAGTCGGTGCATCCCTGGGCGATGCCTAGACCCTGCGCGGCAACGCCGAGTCGTGAGTGATCAAGCGTTCCCATCGCGACCTTGAACCCTTGGCCTTCCTCGCCAATCATATTTTCGGCAGGAATACGCACATCATCAAAAACGGGCTGGCCGGTCGGGCTTCCCTTGATTCCAAGCTTGTGCTCGATGTTGCCCACGCTGAAACCTTCGCGGTCCTTCTCGACGATGAATGCCGTGATCCCTGAAGAATGACCGGCATCGCGATCGGTAACACAGAAGACGACGTAGAAGTCGGCAATTCCAATATTTGAAATCCAATTCTTGGTTCCATTAATTACCCACTCGTCTCCATCGCGCTCAGCGCGAGTGATCATGCCTCCTGGGTCTGAGCCAGCCTCAGGCTCTGACAGAGCAAAGGCCGGGCTAATCTCGCCGCTGGCGAGCTTTGGCAGCCACTTCTGCTTCTGCTCCTCTGTCCCAAACAGGCTGATCGGCAGGCTGCCAAGCTCCTGAACCATCAGCATCAGTGCGGTTGAGGCACAGGCCTTTGAGACCTCTTCGATCGCCATGTTGAGAGTCAGAGTCCCGGTTCCCGTTCCGCCGTACTCCTCTGCAAATGGCAGGCCAAACAGGTTCAGCTCTGAGAACAGCTCGCGGAGGTCCCACGGGTATTCAGCCTTTGCGTCAATTTCGGCAGCGCGCGGCGCTACGCGCTCGATCACTACCTGACGAATCATGTCGCGAAGCGCGATCTGTTCGTCGGTAAGGCTGTATTGGTCTGTTGGGGCGGTAGCTGTCATGGGGCGAAACCCTAGCGAAGCGCCGCAAGTGCAGTACACCCGCCGCCGCAGCCTCTAGCCTCTCGCCAATGGGTGCAGCCTTCTCACTTTTCATAATCGCGATCGGTGCGATCTGCCGTTACGCAATTACAGATGGTGTCAGCGGCGTTGACATCTCAGTTGTCGGAACAATCCTGATCGTCTGCGGAGTGATCGGGCTTGTGCTCTCAATCATCAAGATGGTGATGGATTCCGAGCGACGCGGTCCCGGTGGCGGCGCGCCACCAGCCCAGGGGTAATCGCCGAACCTCTCCACCTGTCGCATTGCAGGGTAGGAATCTCAGAGGCTGTTTGTGGGTAAGAAAAAGGCCGCTGCCAAACCCCGAGGGGTTCGACAGCGGCCTGAAAGCCTTACTGGCCTAGATCGAGATCTAGATCAGGTTGACGTTAATGGCCTTAGGGCCCTTATCGCCAGCTTCCTCTTCATAGGAGACCTTTGCTCCCTCACTGAGGGAACGGTAGCCCTGACCTTCGATCGCTGAGTAGTGAACGAAAAGGTCCTGACTGCCTTCGTCGGGGGTAATGAAACCGAACCCCTTGTCGTCCCTGAACCACTTCACTGTTCCTGTAGGCACTTATGCCCATCCTTTACTACGGGTGCTGCGCTGCCGAAGAGCCCCCATAGGAAACAGTCGGTCGCTGGCACTAACGTCGCCAGTCGCCACTACGCGCTACTAGCCTTACCCCGCGAACGGTACCACCTAAATCAAGCTTTGGGGCTAAAAGCTCAGGCGAGCTGGTTGCGGAGCTTGACGAGTTCGCTGTGGAGAGCGACGACTTTGACCTTGACCGGGTCATCGTCGGAGCGATCGTGAACGATGTCCCAGGTCCGTTCGGCGACATCATTTGCATTTGATGGGGTAGCGGATGCCGCGAGCCGATCAACGAGCGTCATCTCGAAGTATTGGATCTGTTCGTCAGGTGAGCCCGGCGGAATCTTCGGCAGCGGCTCGCGAATATGGTCGCGCCAGACATTGGTGGCGACTGCAAGCCGATTTCGAAGTATTACTCCCTCTTCCATCAGCGCGAAACTACCAAGAGATCGCCTTGCGCGCAGCCCCAAGTTGCACTTAACGACCGGCTCAGCCTCCGAAGGCGCTTGCACCTGACATCGGCGCAACAAACAGACTCTGCGCAGCAACACCGATCCCACCGTGCTGATCAGCGAGTGAAGTCTCAGTCAGAGCTGTGCCATCACCGCTGATTCTCGTTGTTGAGTCGAGCGATATCCACTCACCGCGAGGCTCTCTGAGCAGATTGACAGTCAGGTCTGAATTGACGAACAGCCACTTACCCCAGTCGAGCGAAGCACTTATCCCATTGCCGAAATCCGCTGCGCTAACAGCTCGCTGCTGGCTAGACGGCTGTTCGCCTGCAACGAGCGGGACATTGAGTTTGAACCAGGCTCGCCCCGGGCCAAGATCGAGCCACGACTGCTTGTGCTCGGCGATCAGGATCTCAACGGCACCGCCTGCGAACATCGTTCCGACCTCGCCAAGTTCGCCGATCACGCTTTGTAGATCCGGCCCAGGACCTGGCATTGGCGCCGGTTGAATCTCAACCTGATCTGAGGCGCTTTCCTCGGTGCGGATCATCAACGCAGTGGCACTCATAACCGTCTCGCCGCCCGACTCGATCTGCGCTGCGACCCACTGCACCTTTCGACCCGGCCTCATTATTCGCGTTGTTACGACCAACTCGCTCAGCGGAATTGGTTTTAGGAATTCGCATGTGATCCGAGCAAGCCGCATCGGCTGAAAGGTCTCCACCTGTTCAACTGCCCGAGTTAGGAGACCTGTCGGCGCACCGCCATGCTGGTGGTCCTTGCTCCACGGTCCGCGAGCCAATTCAGTCGGCATAAAACGCCCGTCGCCGAGCGGCATGTAGACAGCTTCGCTCAACAACTATTCCTTACTTTTGGGCGCTTCAGCATCGAGCAACACCGCTGGCACTCCGAGGCCCGCGTCGCGGCTGAACGTCGCGATCCGACGGCCTGGTTGTACCGCCGGGCGCAACGCCCCGAGCAGTCCCTCAAACTCTTCAGCGGTTGCTTCCAGATCCGAACATATGAACCCCAGCCCCCAACCGACAGCCTGACCATCCGGAACGCTTTCGGTGTGAACGATCTCAATCACCGGTTCACCGGCACGGACAAACCCCTGACGAACCGTTCCCTCTTCACCCTCTCCCTCAACGACCCGCTCTGAGCGGATTGATAGTCCCGCTGCATCAAGCGAATTGATTGTTCGCTCAAAATCAGGTGTCGCAATTACGACCTGATCAACAGCAATGGCACGGTTGACATGGCCCGCACCAGTCCCGGACGCCGGCCTGATGGCTACGGGAAGCCCGTCGATGTCGCTGACACCTTCGGGCAGGTGATCAAATGCTAGGCCGAGTATTCCACCACTAGGTGCAACAATCGAAATCGTTACCGCGCCGATCTGGACAGCGCCATCGACTACGGCGAAGCCTGACCCCTTCCAACCGCCCGCATCGGCTCCGAGCCTGATCTCGGTCAGCCGCGGGCGATTATCGGTGCTGTGGTTCATCAAGTTGCCTAGGCCACCGCTGGGGCTTCGGGGAGTGCGGCGAGAGCGGCCTCAAGGTCAGCCTCCGAGAACTCTGGATCCGAAAGGTTTCCAGCGAGGTAGTCGTCATATGCCTGCATGTCGAAGTAGCCATGGCCGCAGAGGTTGAAGAGAATCACGCGCTCCTCGCCAGCTTCCTTTGCGGCAAGCGCCTCCTCAATCGCCCCGCGAATTGCGTGTGACGGCTCCGGCGCAGGGATGATCCCCTCCGAACGGGCGAACTTGATCGCCGCATCGAACGTGTCGTTCTGCTTGAAGGCCTTCGCCTCAATGTGGCCGCTCTTGACGAAGCCGCAGAGCATCGGCGCGTCGCCGTGGTAGCGGAGTCCACCGGCATGAAGCTCCGGTGGAACAAACCCGTGTCCGAGCGTGTACATCGGCATCATCGGCGTCATCCCAGCGATGTCGCCGTAGTCGTAGGCGTATACGCCGCGGCTGAGCGTTGGGCAGGCAGCAGGTTCAGCAGCAACGAATCGAACATTCGACTCGCCCTTGAGGACCTTCCTTAGGAATGGGAAGGCGATGCCAGCAAAGTTGGAGCCACCGCCGACGCAGCCGACGATCACATCGGGCTCCTCGCCTGCCATTTCCATCTGGACGATTGCTTCCTGACCAATAATCGTCTGATGAAGAAGCACATGGTTGAGTACAGAACCAAGCGCATAGTTGGCGTTTGGATCCTGAGCCGCAACCTCAACCGCCTCGCTAATTGCGATCCCGAGTGAACCGGTAGGCGAGCCGGCGTTTGCCTTGCCCGTCTCTGTCAGGTTGCTCGGCGAGCGGTGCACGGTCGCACCAAAGGTCTCAATCATCGAGCGACGGTAGGGCTTGGAGTCATAGCTCGAGCCGGTCATGAAGATCTCACATTCGAGGTCAAACATTGAACAGGCGAATGCCAGCGAGCTGCCCCATTGACCTGCGCCGGTCTCAGTTACAAGCTTCTTAATCCCAGCCTGGGCGTTTTCGTATGCCTGCGGAATTGCCGTGTTCGGCTTGTGCGAGCCCGATGGCGATCCACCCTCGTACTTGTAGTAGATGTGAGCGGGTGTGTCGAGCAACTTCTCGAGGCGATGCGCCCGGTAGAGCGGCGTTGGCCTCCAGAGCGCATAAGCGTTGCGAACCTCTTCAGGGATCTCGATCATTGGCTCCTCAGAGACCTCCTGCATGATCAATCCCATTGGGAAGATTGGCGTCAGGTCTTCAGGACCTGCTGGCAAACCGGTTGCCGGGCTAAGTGGTGGAAGCGGCGGCTCGGGTAGGTCAGCGGCGATATTTACCCAATGTGTCGGTATGTCCTTTTCGCCAAGCAGGTAGCGCGTCGTCTCGTCAGCCACTGGGTATCTCCTTCGTATTTATGGTGCCGTGGCTCATAGCCTGCCACGCGAGCGCCCAAAGCGCCACCCTGCCTTCCTTATTCAGGAAGTGGACCGACTGGTCCAGCAGCCCCATCCGGCCGCCCGCCGCGCCGGGCAGCCTCCGATTCCGCTCTTTCACGACCGCCATGTTCGAGTCCGGCAAGCATCGACGTACCCGACCAGACGACCTCACCACCTCTACGCCTAACTTCGACGCGCATGCGACCACCGAGGTGTTCAAGGGCAGCGGCAATGTTTCGACGCTCAGCCGGCAGCGGGACCGGCAGAACGTGGGCGCCGCCTAGCGGCGCCTCACCCTCAACAACAACCTCCCAGCGGGCAGAGCGAGACTTCAACAGCCAATGCTCATCGCTCACCTCAGCCTTTACGGGCGAGAGAATTGGATCGCCAAGCCGCAGGAACTGCCCGCCAGCATTTATTACCAGCGCGGTTACTTCGACACCGAGCGGACCGCTTTCAACTCGGCCTCCCGCAAAGCAAACGCAGGAATCTGGATCAGCAAACCCTTGCGCCTGCCCCCACCACCAGGCGACCGGGAATCCGCCGCGGCCCCAGTTCTTTTCAGCGTAAACGCGTGAGCCGTTTAGATCCCAGCGCTCTCCATCGATGACGGCATGGCCTTCGGCAATGCCATCGAGAATATGCGGGTGCCAGTACTGGTTGAGCGCCGGAATGCTCTGGAACCACGACGAACCACCAAACCGTTTGCGAGGCCATCTGACTGCGTTGTTGATCTTCAGGTCAAGTTGGGCTTTGGGACCAAGGTCAACATGTACGGAGTCAGGACCACCAACGAAGCAGCCATCGTCGGTCCGAGCGCCGAGCCGCTCGATTGAGGCACTGGCTCCATCAAGTGCGCCAGCACGCAAGAATCCATTCGGATGGGCGCCGAGCCCGACGGTCGCCCAGCTCCCTCCTGCACCGTCATCATTAACGCCGATCAGCGCGATCAGCACCCGACCACGCTCAACGTCGGTTACACGCCAGAAGTAACCCTCCATCCCAACGCCGTGTGCGACGAGCGGATCCCCATATGGAAGATCGGCGCCTGTTGCACGGAAGGCGCTGACCAAGTTGGCACGGCTGCTGACTTTGCGTGGCGCTTGCATTCCGTTAGAGACTACGGCTATCAGCGAGTGAAGCTGCGCCTACTTTCCGGGGGACGTGTACTCTTAGCGTGATGAAAGTCACACGGCGTCACATCGCATCAGCAGCAGCCGCCGCCGCATTCGCGGTGATCCCAGCTGCTGCCTCGGCTAAATCGATCTACTCCGAAGCCCCGGCAACGAAGCTTCCGACCTGGTCCGGAGCTAAGTGGACTTCGAATCCGATCACGACGGCCACTGTCCCTCAGAACCCGTTCATGACGACGAACGGAAAGTCAAACCTGCACAACGACACATGGATGACCGACAGCTACCTTGCCAGTGGACCGCTCGGCAAGGCGCCCGTTTCGACATCAGGCAACCTCGGTAAGGCATACCCGGGTGTTTGCGCGTCAATGGCATTTGATGCTCGCGGCCGGATAATCACAATCTGCCCGATCCTCGGTGTGCCGACACTCCGGATTGTTCACCCGACGACCTTTGCCGTAGTAGCCGAGTACGAACTGCCCAAAAAACTAGGCGCGCAGGTTGGTAACAGGTACCAAGACTTCACTGGCGGTGGTTACTTCTACATCAACAGCCTCGATCAAATCGTCATTCCAACCAATGATCGACGGATCCTCGTGCTCGGCGAAAACATTGCTGGTAACGGTTTCGAGCAGATCGCCAGCTATGACATTTCGTCCGTCGTTGCCTCCGGCGAAGGTATTTCGTCAGCGCTCCCTGACTGGCAGGGCAACATCTGGTTCGTCACAAAAACCAAGGGCAAGGTTGGCTACGTAAACCCAACGACGTTGGCCGTCACTTCGATCACCCTCAATGAGGAAATAGAGAACTCATTCGCGATCGGTAGCGACGGCGTCTACATCGCTTCTGACAAGGCTATGTATCGCTTCAATGCTGCCGCAGGTTCAGTCCATCGTGACTGGCGAACGGTCTATCCAAATACCGGCAAGCGCAAACTAGGCCAGGTCGATGCCGGTACTGGTACCACGCCAACGATCATGGCCGGCGGACTCGTCGCGATCACCGACAACGCTGATCCGATGGATGTCGTCGTCTACAACACAACAACAGGCGCAGAGACCTGCAAGGTGCCGGTCTTCAAGAAGGGCGCAAGCGCAACTGAGAACTCGCTGATCGGCGCTGGCGGCGCGCTCTACGTAGAGAACAACTACGGCTACGAGAGTCCGACTTCGGTCGTCGGTGGCAAGGTGACGGCTCCCGGAGTGACGCGGATCAACGTCAGCCCCAACGGCAAGACCTGCACCGTCGCTTGGAAGAACACCGAAGAACGTGCGGCGTCCGTGGTACCGAAGCTGTCGCTTGGTAATGGCCTTGTCTACCTATACACGAAGCCAGCGGCGGCAAGTTCAACGGATCGAAGCACGCCATGGTTCTGGACGGCACTCGATGCCCGCACCGGCAGGCGCGCGTGGCGCAAACTCGCAGGCACCGGCGCTCTCACCTTCAACAACAACTACGCGGGCATCCATCTTGGCCCGAACGGTTCGCTTTACATTGGCACGATCGGCGGAATTGTCCGCCTCGCTGACAGCCCCTGAACAAGCCGTTTAGGAACGCTTAGGCGGCAGCGGGAAGAACCCGCTGGTCCGAGACACATAGTCGGCATAGCCGGGGCGAGTCTCTGCCATTCCCTTCTCAAGCAAGGCCTTGCCGCTGACGCGTACAAGCATGAAGTTGATTAGGGCCGGCCCAATAACCGTCCACCATGCACCTGCTGAAACCGCAATCAACCAGAGTCCCCACCAGACCGTCGCGTCACCGAAGTAGTTCGGATGGCGTGTATAGCGCCAGAGTCCAATGTTCATGACTTTGCCGCTGTTGCCGGGGTCAGCTTTGAACTTCGTGAGTTGCCAGTCCCCAACAGTCTCAAAACAGAACCCGACCGCGAAGACTGCGCTTCCGACAATCGCGATAAGCGGTTCAGCCTGATTCCCTGAGGCGACGGTTGCCAGGACCGGTAGACAAACGATCCACATGATTACTCCTTGCAGCCAGAAAACCATGTAGAGGCTGCGCATCGGCCAGGCACTACCCGCCTTGGCTCGCATCGCTACGTAGCGCGGGTCTTCGCCCTTACCGATGTTCCTGCGAGCCAGATGAATGCTGAGTCGCAATCCCCAAATCGAGACGAGCACGCATGCGAGCAGCCCGCTACCGGATCCAGTGCCAGCAAGCGCCCATGCCGTCCAAGCAAGCACGACAAACCCTGCGCCCCACCAGATGTCAACAATCGAACTGTCACGCAGAACGAGGCTGATCGCCCAAAGCCCCGTCATCACGACGATGCTCACCGCCAGACAGGCGAAGATAACGGCAGTTGGACTCAACCTTCTGCCTTGATTTCCGCGAGAGTTGACCCAACCCAGCGATCGATTTCGATCCAGCGCTGATCAAGCCAATCGGCGGTCGCTGGCCCAGCCGGTATCGACGCCCGCTCGTAGCGCTCAACTCGTACGACGATTCTGCGTCGTACGAGTGCTCCGCCGAGGACATCACCGATTCCCTTCAGACCATCGAGTCCGGCGTGCATCAGCAGGACAATGTCAAGTTCGGGCGCCGCTCCAAACAGGGCTAACGGACCACCGGTGCGCGGCGGCAGACAGTGCTCAAGTACAGCAAGCCGCTCTGCCCGCTGAGGATCACGTTTCGCGATCCGCTCCAGCGCCCTCGCCCGCCGCTCCGCTGTCACACGGGTTCCCTCCGGGTAGATAAGTACTCCATCGTGGTCGCCGAGCCCAACCGTCAGATCGCGGACGCGCTGCAGTCCAGCTGGGTCACCCGAATCCCGTTCAACGAAGTAGTTGGGAAGCCGTTGACCAGCGATGTCAAAGCAGGGATCAGCAAGCAACTCGCGTTTAAGTACATAACGCAGGTTGATCCAGAACGGTCGCGAGATAACGGCTGCTGGCAGCAGGTTGTCAAGGATGCTCACATGGCGGACGAACAGCAGGTAAGGACCAGGCTGCGCCGCCGCGGAGCCCTCGACTTCAATATTTAGCCGAAAGAGAATCCGTGCCGCACCAAGCATCCACGCTGCCCAGCTCTGCTGCACGGCGAATGTCTGTCTCTGAAGCCGTCCAACGTTTCGACCAAAGGCAGAAACAACCCAAATCACGAGCAATGCCGTCATACCGACTGTCTCCGCAAACAGCCAGCACCAGAGGATCAGCACCAACCTCGTAATCGTCGGCGGACATCGGGTAATCGCCAGGCGCAGCAGGTCAGCAACGATCGCAACAGCTAACAGCGGAATCAAGAGAACCGTGACTACAACAAACGCAATCAGAACCAGCGGGATGCTCCTGACTCTCCTCAGGATCATTCTGCTGCGCGGTTCCGATCGCTTATTCACACTGCCATCGTGGCAGGCTGCGGGCGGTAAGGCCCGTCGAATACGATTACTGGCGCAAAGCAGCGCATCAACAGAGGAGAGAGACGATGGCAAAGGGACCACAGCCGGGCGATGCCGCACCGGACTTTGAACTTGATGGGACGGACGGCCCGTTTCACCTTGCAGAGCATCGCGGCCGTCGCGTCGTCCTACTTTTCTATCCGGGTGACAACACGCCGGTCTGCACCAAGCAGTTCTGTTCCTACCGCGACAATGCCCCAGCGATGGAGGAGCTCGATGCCATTGTTGTTGGCATCTCAAAGCAGGGGCTTGAAAGCCACACTGACTTCATCGCCAAGCATGGGCTGACAGTCCCGCTCCTGGCAGACAGCGACGCAAAGATCGCGAAGTCCTACGGAATGACCGGCATCCTGCCACCGGGCACGAAGCGCGGCGTCGTAATTGTGGATTCCGAAGGAACTGTCCGTTATCGGCATGACCACCTAATTGGGATTGACTTCCAAACCGTTGACGAGCTACGCGAGGCCCTCGCCGGAGTCGCCAAGTGAACAGCGCCAAGCCGGCAAAGCTTTATGTCTGCGGCAAGAAAGAATCAGGCGCTTCGCTCGGTCACCCGTGTGGCCGAGCAATTGTCAGTTTGCGCAATGCGGGATTTGAGCCTGAGATCGAAACAGTCGCCGGTTACCGAGCGCTTCCATGGACGCGCAGCGGAAAACGGGACGAGATTCGCGAACTGACCGGTCAGGAGAACGTTCCAGTTCTGATCCTTAGCGATGGCAGCGCAATCGCAGGCAGCGGCAGGATCATCAAGTGGGCGAAGGCAAACCAAACCTGATTGACACAGGGCCTATCGATCACGAGTATCGTTGCCTGATTCAAGGTCTAGCGACCGAAAGCGCCTCGGGGAGAGAGCGATGAACGGTAGGAGATTGGCAGCAGTTCAGATTGCGACGATTGCGTTAATCGCTGCGCTTGGCCTACCAGCACAGTCGCTGGCCGCCCCAGCAAAGGAGAGCTTCCCGACTGGCTTCATGTGGGGCACGGCGAGCTCCGGCTTCCAGTCAGAGATGGGTGGCGGAAGCGCGAATTCCGACCCAAACACGGATTGGTGGCAATGGGTGCGAGACCCCGCGCAGATTGCCTCAAAACATGTCAGCGGTGACCTACCTGAGAACGGCCCTGGCGCTTGGCAGGAAAACTATGCGACCGACATCGCGCTCGCCACGAGCCTTGGTTTGAATAGCTGGCGAATGGGAATCGAATGGAGCAGAATCTTCCCCAATTCGACAGCATCGGTTTCAATCGGCAGCAGTGTTACGACTGCCAACCTCAACGCCCTCAATGCGTTAGCTGATCAAACGGCAGTCAACAAGTACCGATCAATCCTTATCGCTGCACGAGCAGCAAAGCTGAAGCCATTCGTAACGCTTAGCCACTTCACGCTGCCGCTTTGGATTCACGATCCTTCAGCTGTGCGAGC
>Ga0194043_1001349_pt1 | contig 13853 bp, 7 predicted proteins | sample JunL4415m_MetaG_FD_161274 | JGI IMG/M metagenome (GOLD analysis project Ga0194043, IMG submission 161274) | Anoxic zone freshwater microbial communities from boreal shield lake in IISD Experimental Lakes Area, Ontario, Canada - Jun2016-L442-15m | ecosystem: Environmental > Aquatic > Freshwater >...
ACAATGTCTAACGGGATGGTAGTGCCATCCACCACGTAATATGAGCGAACGCGACGACGGACAAGACAAGACGGACCGGGCCGAGGACAAGCGCCTGGCTGAAGCGGCCCGCAAGCAGTCGAACCAGATGCCGTTTTACGAATCGGAACCGCCGATCTACTTTTCACCGACTCCACCGAAAGAATAACTTATGGCTGGCATAGAAGACGTTCAACCCAAGGGGATTACTATCCCGCAGATGATTGGCGAAAACCCGCCCGTAGTGACCCTTACGGCGATGGACCAACTACTGGATGCCTACCACAAGGGGTTCATTAGGACCAACGACATCATGGAGCACCCCGGCGGGAATGCTCTCGCGCGCGGCCTGGCGGAGCGGAGCAAGATCGAAGCCGAACGGCAGTTGCTCGATGAACAGCGGTCACCCGAAATGGCGGCCCTGCGGAAGAAGAAGCTTGAATCAGATTTGATGATGCTGGGGGAGCAGACTTCTTCAGAATCCGTAGCCGCCCGCAAGAAAAAGCTTGAGTCCGAATTGATGTTGCTCTCGGAGCAAAGCTCTCCCGAGTCCGTGGCTGCCCGATACGAGGCGCAAAGGCTGGTGGGCGAGAAGGCGCGGGGCGAGCGGGAAACCGCCCTCTCAAAAGATTTTGTTGGGGCCTACCTGAAGTATAACCTGCCCCTGAAGAACGTGGACGGCACCCCCGATTATAGTGGAATGGCCGAGGTGGGCCAGAAGTATGCCGACGCCGAACGTCAGCTTGCTTACGCCAAAATGGGCTTGACCGGAACACCGACCAAGCGGATCGACCCGAAAACTAACCGGGAATTCATGGTCACACTCAACGCTTTTGGCGAGGACATAACCCAGCCGGGAGAGGGGCTGAAGAACCCAGTTTTGGAACACTACCAAAAACTGATTCGGAAAAACAGCACCTACCTGCTCCAAAACAATGACGAGCCGAGCCGGCCGGAGGGGGCCGAGGCACCCCAGATTCAAGTTTCGCCCAAGGCAATCGTGGACGAGCCGGCGGCCCCAATGATCGAGAGGATTACTTCGCCTACGCTAGCGGATGAGATTCAACGGGCTACGGAAACCCCCGCCCGGGAACTTTTCAGCCCAGCCGGAAACCTGGTAGAAGTGCAGCCGGCGGGCCGCCCGATTACTCCGTTGGTGGCCATCGCGCAACCGCTCCCGATCCCCGGAATGCCGACCGCAACTGGAAAGTATCGGATGCCGGTAATTGAGCCGACTACACCCCCGCCGGCCGCAGTTGTAATTGCCCCCGCAGGGGTGCCCCCCGCGTATGTGCCGGGCACGGGCGTTTTAACCAGCAAGGCCGAATTCAAAATTGACCCGCGCGTTGAGGCGGCCCGGAAATCCGAGTTTTACGCCAACTGGGCGCAGAAGTCCGCGCCGATACAGACCTTCCGTGCCCAAGTGGCGGTGTATGCAGCCGACCCCGAAAACGAAAACACGGGTCAGACCGATAAGGCTTTGCTGTTGGCCGCAAATCAGATCGCTTCAACTAGCGCCAGCGGGGGCGGTGGGCGCGGGTTGATGAACGAGGTTAAGTTGGTTGAGGCGAATATCCCAATGTGGGACCGGATCAAGGATTCCCCGGACCTAGTCTTGAAGCGGAACCTGTTCCCGGAGGGGGTTCGGAAGAAGCTGATCGCTGAAACCGAGCGGCAGGTGGAGAGCCTGGAGTCCCTGGCGAGGGGAGTAATGGGACCCGTAAGGGACCAACTCAAAGCCGAGGGAACTGACCTGACTCCGCAGCTTTACGACGCCGAAAAGGCGCTTTTCGGACCAACTACCGGAGCCCAAGAAGCCGGCGCGGCTCCCACGCTTTATAGGACTACTATTATTGGGGGTAGAACCTTCCGGGTGAAACAGTAGTTGTGTTCTTGGCGCGAGTCCGCTAACCTTTTTCTATATGCCCGAGATTTTGAACGAAGACGGGACGCCGGCAGTGCTGTCGCCCGAAGACCAGGCCGCAGTTCTACAACAGGCGGCTGCCCAGGAGCCGCCAGAGCTAACCGACCCGAACAAGCCGCTGACCTATGAGAGCGATGGCGGCCCTCCGCCGACGATCCAGGAACAGGCTGCCATTCGCAAAGCCGCGAACCTGGTGGACCCGTTGCTTGACCTGGCCCCGGCGGAGATGATGGAATACTCCCGGCAGACCGCAGAAGGCCCGCCGGACAAGCAGTTCAACATCCTCAACGCGTTTCTCGCGCGGCAGGAGGAAGTCTCGCAGGACCCGGAAGCCGTGAAGCGGGTTGGCACGGCCTGGCAGCTTTACAAGGACAGCACGAGCCTAAGTGACCTTCCCGGACTTGGCGAGATGGCCACGGTTGCTAAGGACGCCCTGGTGGGCGGGGTGGATTACATTGCTACCCTGTTTGGTAACCTACCAACTCGGTTGACTTCTGAGGCGGGTAGCCCCGCGAACCTGGAAGCCACTAGAAACTTGGCCGAGGTCGCCGCAGCATCGGAAACCGCTCTTTTGGGGCTCGCCGGCCTCGCCCAGCGACTAATTAAGAAGGCCCCGAAACCCGAGGACCTGTTTACACACATTCCGGGCAGTAAAATGCTCGCCAAGATTCTGCCCCCGATAACGGACGACAAGGGCAAGCCGGACCCAGTGCTCTCGCTGTTTGAAGACGCAGCAGTGGCCAAGCAGATGCAGGAAACCTCCGCCGGGCGCGGGGTGCTATCAGACAAAGCGGCTACGGACCTGCTGGACTTCGAGGGTTACCCGATCCGACCGGAGCGGGTGTCGGAATTAGCAGCCGGTGACCCATTCTCAATGCTGCTTTTCGGAAAGGCTTTCGGGGCTGCCTCAAAGGTCCTCCCGGGTATTTCCCCCGGAACTCTAGCTGCCGCTGGAACTAAACTGGCCCAGCTTGGGGGTAAAACGACTGAAGCTAGCGCAAAAGCCGCCCTGTGGGTAGCTCCGAAGGTGGCCGCAGCCACCCCGGCGGCCTCTGCCGTCCAAGGTGCGCTAATGGGTGGCATCCCAGGTGCGGGAGCCGGTTACGCCGCCGGGAAAGTTATCGCCAAAAGCATTACGGAAAAACTTCCGAAACTCGAAACCCTGGTGGAGATGGGTCAGCAGGTATCCGGTAAGGTGCCCGTGAAGTCGGCCTACGCGCAGCTTGCGAAGGACGTTATCGAGGCGATTCCAACCGCCGGATACGAGGTGGGCAAGGGTGTCGGACTGGATGTGGCGCTGGCTTCGACTGCGGACACGCCCGAGGAAGCTAAAGGCGTTGGCCTTGGTCTGTTTTTCGGCCTGGCCGGTGGAGCAATGCGGACGGGCAGCCATGTCCTAAGTGGGCAGTTAATCGCCCCGCGCGGGCCGGGGAAAGCCCAGCCAGTTGTATCAAATAATTTCATCCCCGAGTTGAAGGCGCTTAATGATGCCTCATATCGGGCAGCCGATCAGGGCGTCCAGAATCGGCTTAATGCGCTCCAAGCGGTAGCCAAAGGGCTAGACGCGCAGCTTGTCTATTCCCCCGCCCCCAAGCTCCCGACCGCCAAAGCGCTGACTGGGCTTCCGTCGAAGTTGGAAGGCGTCCTAATCGAGCCAGCCACCCCGGGCACGGGGCGTCCCGAATTGAAGTTCCAGGACCCTCTGGTGGACGTGCTGGTGGGGCTCAAAAAGGCTGACGGCACCCCAATGGTGTCCCCCGAGCAAGCCCAGATGTGGGCCAACCAAAACGGGTTGATCCATATCACTGACGGCGGAAAACGGATCATCATCGCCCGCGACGTTGCCGCAGCGCCACACGAGTTGACCGGCCACGCGCTCGAAGCCGCCCTCGGTGAGAGCACGATGCAGGAAATGGATCGCATGATCCAGGCTGATCCCAAGTATAAGGGCGAAGCCTGGGAAGCGATTGCCCAGCGCTATACCCAGATGCTCACGCAAGACCGGTGGAATCCCGGGCTGGCCTGGCAGACACGTATTCTCGACGCCTCCGGCTGGGGCGCGCGCTTTGCCAAAGAAAAACTGGCCCAGGAACAAATCGGCGGAGAAGGCCCGTATGACCCCGTGCAAGCGGACCAGCTTTTGCTCAATTCCGGTAAGCACTGGAGCGAGATTCTGACCCCCGATGAGCAGCAGACTTTCGCGAACCGGTATATCGCGCGCGAAATCTTCGCCGAAAACGCCGATGCGAATTTCAAGCACGGCCTAGCGCCGGACCCGTCCATTGCGGCTAAGATCGCGGGCGTGGTGGGGCATTTTGTCCACTACATGGGCGGCGACCCCCTGTCGGGCCGGGCGGCGGAAGGCACTGGAATTCCTCTTAGCTACAAGCCGGTAGTGGCCGCCGGAGAGCAGCTTGCCGCCAAGCTTGGCGGCAAACCGGCTCCGGTAGTCAAGGTGCCGACTCCGGTTAGCATTCCCAAGGGCGGGATGCCGGTAACCCAGGAACAGCAGCAGGAGGTAGCCGCCGAGGCCAGGGCCATAGCGGCCAACGCCCCCGATGTCCCGCCAACTGGTGGAACCCCACCAACTGGTGGAACCCCGCCAACTGGTGGAACCCCACCAACTGGTGGAACCCCGCCGATTGGTGGGCCAACTTTCCGGGCACCCAGGTCCGCCCGGGAGATGCTTGGTATTATCGCGGAAGCTACCGCCCAACGAACGGGCGTAAAGATCAATTATCTTTCGGCCCCGGATGAACCGGCCGCTTCGACTACCTCAAACCGCCCCGCTCGCCGGGAGATGATTGAGACCTACCGCTCGATGCCGGCGGCCGCTCGGGCACTCTGGGAAAAGACCTTTTTCCCGGAGCGCGTGCTGGTCCTCAAGGACGGCTCTTACCAGATTTTGGGCTGGTCCCCGGAAGTCTTTGCGGCTAACGCCCACAAGGCGGCCGGCGCAATCGCCGAAATGCTCGCGAAGGACCCCCGGCTGGCGGAAGTGCTCAGTCCTTACCCGATTGACCCGGCCACGAAAAGCTTCACTCCCGAGGGCTGGCAACGCCTTTACGACGACGTTACCCAACAGGTTCAGAACTACACGGCCGGCCGCACGGGCAGTGGTGTCCCTCTGGTGGTGCCCAAGAATGTCTCGGATCGCGGGCTTTTTGCCCCCTCACTCCAGGCCGGAAGGCCCCTTGAACAATGGCATTCTGACTTTATCAGCATGTTGTTCAACTTCAAGCTGCCGGAGACCCCGCGAATCACGGGCGGCAAGCTCCCGTTGAATATCGCCGGCCAGGAAATCTCTGGGGCTACCCTTCCCGGACGCTTAATGGACCCCGTCCGCCCGCGTGGGACCTTCCAAGGTGAGAAGGCCGCCGAGCAGGGAATCGTGGGCCGGGAAATCCTCGAAGTTAATCCACTCCGCCAGGCGTTCGAGCAGGCCGCCAAGAACACGGGGGTAGCGATGCCCTCGTTTATTGAGACGATCCAGCGGCTCAACCTAAACAACTTTGTCGAGGTTGCGCACGCCCCCGAGGCCCCCGAGTTTCGCGGAAATTCGTTGACCCTTTCCGCCGGTTTCCTCCCGAAGCCGGTAGTGGAGCCGTTGCGCCTTTTCACCAACGAAAAGGAACTGGGCTTTTTCCCGATTGGCTATGCCGAGCCGAAGACGGCCGGCCCGGTGCTGAATACCGAAGCCGCCCGGGCACTCAATGCCAGCGGGACCGCCAAGCTGATTTACCACGGCGAGCCAATCGCGCGCAACCTGTTCGCCTTTGGCCCGAAAGGCGAGGACGTGGGCTCTGCGTTCAGCCGCAAGAACGAAGCCGGCCAGACCGAGATTTACTCCGTTCGCGGCCGCACGCCGGAAATCGAAGCGACCCTACGGGATGAACTCCAGTCCCAAATCGACCGAGATACCCCGCCCGTCGAGCCTCGGAATGCTCCTGCCACCGTGCAGTTTGCGCCGGTGTTCTACTCCCGGCTGCAAAAAGCGGTTGACTCCCTGCCGGCGGGGGAATCGAAGCCCAAGACCGGCCAGCAATGGCTGGGCTGGATCGCCCGGATGGCGCACGGCGAGAATATCCCAACCCTGGGAAAGAAAACTTGGAAACAAGGGATTGCCGCCGATGAGGTGAAGTGGTCCGGGATCGAGGACGCCCTGGAGAGTGGTAAGAGCTACACTAAGGCGGAAGTTCTTGAACTGCTGAAGCAAGGCGAAGTGCGGATCGAGGAAGTGACTAGGGGCGACAATCCCGAGTATGTGGCGGCCAGAAAAGGTGCGGAAGACCTCCGCGCCGAGATGATCCAGAAATACGGTTTTAAATGGGATTCCGAGGACCGCTTTATTTCTGGACCCGACCGTGACCGAGTGCGGGAGGCTGACGACCGCCTATACGACGCCGAGGAAGCGGGCGAAACATCGGCTGAATTTAAGGAAGGCAATCTACAGCTTCCCGGCGGTCAGAATTACCGGGAGGTTTTATTCACGCTGCCTGGAGGACTGTCCCCGCTGCCCCCGAAGCCCGAGCGCATTACTACACTCCCAGCGGGGTATGAATATATCCACGACTCTAACGCCCGGAGGGGGCAGGATTGGGGGATAATAACCTCCGAGCAGGCCCACGGGCGGTCAATCACGGGCAATATGTGGCCGTCTAAAGAGGCTGCCCTAGAAGACGCGCTACACCACCTAAACTACATAGCGGAGGCTAACTGGAATACCGCCACCGAAAAGCAACGAGACGGGTTTACCTCCACGCACTGGAAAGAAAAAAACGTCCTGCTCCACACGCGGGTAAATGACCGCACCGACAGTGCGGGAGACCCGGGGCTTTTTGTTGAGGAAATTCAAAGCGACTGGCACCAGGAGGGCCGGAAGAAGGGCTACGCGGGGGGCACTGCGGAGCCCGCTTCGGCTCGCTTTATCAAAGGCGAAGGTTGGGACATCCTGGATAAAGCCGGGAAAAGCATTATGTCGCTGGGAGGCCCCGAGGCGCGACCCGTTGAGGATGTGCTGGCTACCGCGAAACAGCTTCTCGCGGAAGGTCGCGCAATTCCCTACCGGGGACTAACCCCCGACGCGCCGTTCAAAAACACCTGGCACGAGTTGGCTTTTCGCCGGCTCTTGCGCATGGCGGTGGATCAAGGAAAGTCTTGGTTGGGCTGGACTACGGGCAAGCAACAGGCGGCACGGTATGATCTAAGTAAGCAGGTTGATGCAATCGAAGCCTACCACTACCCAGACGGCTACAGCCTAAACTTGGAAGTGAAAGGCCGGGGCGGGGAAGTGGACCGGCGTTCAGGACTACCCGACCGGATTTCCGCAGAGGACTTGCCCGAGTATGTGGGCAAGGACCTGGCCGAGAAGATCATCCGTGATGTTAATTTTAATAGTGCTCAGGACCATAAACGGTATGCCGGGCTCGATCTCGCCGTGGGGGGCGAGGGTATGGGGGGTTTCTATGACAGAATGTTGGTTGACTATGCCAACAAGTTTGGCAAGAAATTCGGCGCACGGGTAGAAGATCGCGCCCTCAACACGACCGACTTCCCCGCCGGGGAGTTTGAAAAGTATCCCGCCGGGCACCCCTACCGGGAAAAGAATTTCCCGACCGTCCATTCGCTGACCATCACCCCCGCGATGAAGGCTAGCGTCGAGCAGGGAGTCGCCCAGTTTACCCCGAGCAAGGACCCCCGTGCCATTCGCATTGCGGCTATGAAGGACCCGGAGACGGGTGAAATTTACGAAGGGTTGAATCACGCCCTCGCAGTGAGTGCAGCCGCCGAAGCGGGCATGAAAGGCCCTGATTTCGCCCGCTTGGAATACGGTTTTCTGACGAACAAGGGAGAATTCCTGGACCGTGAGGAAGCCTTTGCCCGAGCGAAGGAGTTGCAACAGGTACCCACTGATGCCGAGGGAATCCCGGTAAAAGAAAAGGGAACTGACGACTATACGCGCGGGCTGATGTCCGAGGAGTTGCAGCAGAAAGCCGGCCCGAAGGTGGTATCGGACTCCGTGCCGGCCTTCATCGACCATATCAAAAACACGTCCCCGCAGGAGTGGACGGATTGGGCCAGGGTGGAACCCGGGATGTCCCGAGCCGCTCACGAAGCGGGACTGACCGTTACTTCTCACGATGAACTCGCTAATTTGCGCAGTGTTCACCAGATATACACCGAGTTGGGCCGGGCGGCAATGGAGGCTAAGGACTACGACACGGCCATTATGATCGCCAGCAAGTCCCAGGCTGCCCGGGAGGCTTACGAGACCGCGACCGGCCGCACGATGGACGGCACTAAAGACTTGACCCAGGTAATCCAGCAAGTTTACGGCGAGCCGGATTACGCCGCCCCGATGGGCGAAACCAGCCGGGCAACCCCCGAGCCGGTTCAATTCACCCCCGTTCCAAAAGGCGAAGAACCCGCGCAGTTTGCCCCTGATAACAAAAAGTGGAAGCTCAAGACCGGGGCGGGGGGATTCCAAAAAGCCTGGATCGACCCCAAGGGCGAGCCAATCCAGCTAGGGTCCACCTGGCACCACGAATGGCTGGCCGACAACCCCAAGATCGCCAAGAAATACAACATTACCGACGTTGACGAAACTGGCTCCCGAATTCAGGCCCTCAAGGCCGGATTCGCCCGAATCAACTACAACGTCAACTCCGGCGGCTTGACGGTGGAAGCTCGCGCCAAGGATTGGCCGAACCTTCGGGATTCTGTTTTTGAATTCGCAAAATCAAATGCCGGAAAGCTTGACTCGATGACGGTCCACCTGTTTAATGACGGGGTGAAAGCTGTCGTTGATTCTGGATCAGAGCCTCTTTTCCGTTACTCGGACAAGAAGAAACTCGAACATCTGCCGTTAATTTCGGCTCCCTCTGACTCGGTGGTCTCCCTGTCGGAACAGGCGACCGGCACCACGCAGTTTACGCCGTTCCCGGCCAAGACGTTTGACGTGGAGCTTGAAAAGATTCGCAAGGGGCTCGCGGGCGGGCAGACCTTCGACACTACCGGCGAAGTCTGGCAGTCGCCCAAGTCCCCGGCCGATCTGGTCTCCCTAGTATCCCGAAACATCCCGCTGGGCGACCTGTCCCGCGAATCGGTTGAATCGGCGCTGGCCCCCTACGCGGACCTGCTAGAGGAACCGGGGGTCGCGGCTGGCATCTTCGCCTTTTCAAAGGACGGGGTGCCGATGGTCTCGGTGGACGTGAACGCGGTAGTTGACCAAGCGCACCGTGTAAACACTCTCAAGTTCGCCAAGGATAACGACCAGGTGGCCATTTGGGATGCGGACAAGTTCGAGGAAGTCCCGTCCGGGGGCAAGGGTGATACCCGGCTGAAGTCTCTGGGTGAAGTATTCGACGCCCTCCGGCCGCTGCTCTCGGGTGACCCGGTGGATGTTCCAAATATCCTCAAAGAGAACCGCATATCCGAGAGCCCTCAGGGTGAGCTTGGCCTGGGGCTGGGCGAAGCTAAAGGCGCGCTTTCGGCAGCCGAGCTTGGCAACATGACCAAGGCCGACATCGCGGCTCGCTACCCGGAAGCCGTGATCCCTCGCCGCCGGGACGACCCAATCCCTTCGGACGTGCTCAATTCGCCCCGGGCGAAGGCTGCCGGCAGCCGAGAGGCCGCCGTCAAGGCATTTGCTCGCAAGCTCACCGAGTTTGCCAAGGAACACACCGATAAGCCAGCCTTCCAATCCGGGCTCCGCTGGTATTCGGAATTCGCTCCCCGGTTGCGCAAGGTATTCGGCAAGGACGCGCCCATCATGGCGGAGTTGCTGGCCGGCACAAGCCCGAACACGAATCCCCGGGACAACTACAAGATGGCCGAGGAAGCCCTGGAAATGTTCAAGGCGGGCAAGTTTGAAGCCCAAATTGCCAAATTCGAGGAAGGAATCCGAAAAGTTGAGGACGGAACTTGGGAAAAGTGGATCGCCAAGGAAATCTCGGGCGGCAGTGTAAAGAGCGCCCCGGAAACCCCGTCCACGGCCACCTTCCTAAACCATTGGGTGGTTAAGTTCAGACTGAAGCCTCGGAAGGCCAATGGAAAGCTTTTCGGCATTTCCTCGGACGCCGTGCTTAAAATCCTGGCCCGTCGCTGGCTCGAAAACACGCCGGGCCTGAAGACCCAGAACTTCGTTCAGAACCTCCTGGGGACCGGCCACGGGGCTACCATCGACCTTTGGGCGGACCGCACCATGCGCCGGGTGGGCTATGCGGGAAGCAAAGAGCGCTGGCGGATTCTACCGAAGAACGCAACCGGCGTTTCAGATGCGGATTTCCTGTTCGCCCAGGATGCTTTCAACCTGGCCGCAAAAGAGCTAGGGATGCGGGCAAGCTCCCTCCAGGGAGGGCTCTGGTTCGCCGAAAAGCAGTTATGGGCCGACCAAGGATGGTCCCGACTTGACTTAGGAGACTTTCGGAAGGAGATTAGGGGGACCGAATTACGGCAAGCCGCCGGGGCTAAAGTGCCAGAACAAATTGATCTATTAAGCATTGAACCGAGACCAAAGAAATGAACAAAAACGCATTCACTGACGAAGAACTGGAAGAAATGATCCCCGCCGCGCGCGCGGCCGGGGAACTCGACACGAACCCGTGGGACCAGCTGGCCGCCTTTTTCAAGGCCCGGCGGGAAGCCGCCGAGTCTCAAATCGAGGCTCGACCAACTGTTGAGCCCAAGTGACCTCTAATATATGGCTTTACCGATCATAGAACCGGCGGTAGCGGCTCCGGCCGCTCCGGCAGTCCAATCTACCCCGGCACCGCCTCCGGCAGCGCCAGTGGCCGCCCAGGAGGCCCCGGCGGCCCCCATAGAGCTTCCCGAGGGAGTGCTCCGTATCCCAGCCTTCCAGGCTATCCTGGCCGGGACTCCCCCGGCGGTATCCATGCCGCTAAAGGGAGCCGATGAGCGCCCGGACGTTAAACTCCTGTCCGAAAACAAAGACGCCCTTACGGGAAACGGGATTGGCTTCTACCGCTCTTTGGGGGGCGAGTTAGGGGTGATGTTCAACTCGATGCGTATCCACCTCCAGGACCTCCAGGCGGCTGACCGACAAGGGAAGCTCCAGACCGTGGCCCCGGATTTCGACCTGGTAAACCATGAGGTGGCAAAAATGGGAGCAAACCACCCGATCCACTCCGCCACCCCGCCGGCCGGACCCGCTACGCCGGTTTCGATGGCTCCCCCGCAGTCTCCTTCCGGGCAGCTTCCGCTCATGCCTCCGCCGGCCGCTGCTGTCCAGCGGAAGCTGGCCCAGCAACGGGTGATGAACCTACAACCGGGCTCGCCTACCTCTGGGCCGTCCCCGGGAGCCGGCCGCCTGCTTAACTCCGTCCTGAAGGGGGTTGTCTAGTGGCCCCCTGGTGGGAATCTTTTTGGTTTCAGGAATGGCTACGGTTGGCGAGGGCGGCCCCCGGGTGATCCGGGGGCCTTTGGTTCACGGACTCAATACTAGGTGCCCCTTGAGAATCCGCCGGTCGGACTTCAGGAAAGCTTTGTAAAACCCGCGCGTGAAATATCGCGTGAATTCCACCCTACACCGGGTAACCGCACCATCATCCGGGTTCGCTTTGAATTCAAGGATGGCTCCCCCGACCTCCATACGGAGCCTTTTTTTCCGAGAAAAGACATCTTGATCCTTAAACCCAGGCAAGGAAATGACGTGTATATTTCTGTCACTCATATAGTTACTTACATGGTAGTGCCCTTGCACGAGAATCGCCGGTTTTTCTCCGCCTTCAAAAGCTTCGACCTGCCGCTGACCGGTGTAGCTCCGGGCGTAGGCGCTGCCGCCGCCGGGATGCTGCAACTTTAAGATCGTGGGGGGTCCCGTTTCCGAGGTGCGGATTTCGACATCAGCTTCGACGTGCCCGATATATTTCAGGTCTGTCCGGCCCTGGTCCATCGCGCGATACTCAATGTATTTCCCGATGTTGAATCCCGGCGAAAACCAGGATTCATGGTCGTCCCCGGTGATATAGTATGTTGTGACCCCTTCCCGGTCCGGGTAGTTGTCGATGAAATACTGCGTCTGCCCGTCGATGGTGGTCTCGAACACGCTGTCCCCGTTGATCCGGGCCACGTAGCCATCAATCGGGTTGCCCGCGTGCAGAACAGTAGTAATCCCTTCTTCCTTGAAAAGGTCATACTGCGTGTGTAGTTCCGACAGGCGTTCCTCCTTGCAGCACAGGTGAGTGTCCGCGACTAGCCCCAGGCGCACCCAGCCGCCGGAGTTAATCACCGACAGCGGTAGGTGCCCAAATTCGGGCTTGGGCAGAACTGGCAATTCCGGCTCGGCGGGCTTGGCGGGGTTGGCGGGCTCCGCCGGCTTCGGGGGGCCGGTTATCCCCAGACAATGGCGTTTTTGCTCAACCGCCTTAAAACTACGTTTAAGAAGGGTTGCTGTCTCCCGCACCGACTTGCCCTCGCTCGTCAGTTTCGCTAGTTGACTTTCCTCGGTCTGGGTCCATCGCGCGTTCATCTTGTATGTCTTCTTTGGGAAACGGCTTAACTACCGTTATGCCGTCATCCAGGTCTGTCTCTCTTGTTTTGAGCCACTCTTGAACCGCTGGAGAGAGGTTACCAACGAAGGACTCGTCAAAGGACTCTAGGGCGGCTTCCGGGTTCGCCCCCATACCAAATATCCCGGTGCTCATGTCTTCCACGCGCCCCAGAAAAGCCATCCAGGTGCCGTCTTCCATTGGGATCAGCGCCGGGCGGTAGCGGAAGTGGGGCGTGGCGATTTCAGTGGCGGTTTTGGTCCGCTGTTCCGAAAACCGCTTCTCCGCCTCGATAGCGTCAAGCTGCTTTTTGTGGCGCTCATTATACTGCCGTTCCAGGGTGAACTGATATTCGGTTCCCCAACGGCGGGGGTCGTCGATGATCCCATCCAGGCGGTCACACGCCTTGATGAACGTGACCTCGGCGGCCAACTGGGCCTCGGTGCGCTCCCGGGTTTCCTGGGGCACTTTGGTCGCGTCCGGCTCCATGTTCACGAGCGCCTGGCCCATCGAGCCGCATATCGCCAGCAGCATCCCGATCTGGGTATTAGTGGAAAGGTCGCGGTGCAGCAGAATCTCCGCTGGCGCGCCCCTCACTTCACCATTCGGCTCAGATTCTTTTCGGCCCACTTGAATATCCATATAGCGTCAATTTCGTTGTCGTCCATTTTCGCGGTAGTGAACTCTGGAAACGTCAGCGTCAAGTATTTGGCCATGAGGGCCTTGTCTGCGCCTCCGTGGCCCGTGGCGAACTTCTTCAACACCCCGACCGGGACGCAATCCATAACGACTCCCGGAGGGAAGGCCAGCCAGGCGGCCGTGCGAAAGGCGGACCAGAGTTGCGTCTGGTAGGTGTAGGTCTGGAATTCAACATCTTCAAAGACTACCAAATCCGGCAGTGGTTTAACAACCTTTAAGAACTCAAAAAGCCGGACTACTCGCGGGTCCCGCCGCCGGGTCAAGCGCTCTTTGCCCCAGGCGGTGATTTCCTTTTTCGAGCCCAACGTCCAGGTGCCGGAGATAAGCCCCGCCGGACTGCTGTAGCAAAACCCGGTGTGGGTCCCGAAATCAAGCGCGAGGATGTTCATGCCTTGCTACGTAGTCGGCCACCCCGGGGGGTTACGTCACGGATAATCTGGATCGCCTCCCGGTGGATCGCATGAACCCGGGACCGGGTAACCCCCATTAGCGCCCCAATCTCCGGCCCATTGAGCCCACCCCGATACATCAAGGACAGGACCATCCGGTGCCGGGCGTTAAGCCGGTGGGAAGACCTTTTTGAAAGTTCCTCCCACTCGTCCCGGGCACAAATGGCGTCCGTGTCCGGCTCGGCCACTTCCCCGGTAATCCGCTCCCGAGGCAGCGTCCGGGGTGGGGGCGGCCCGCCAGTATCCTGCGGGTCA
>Ga0194043_1001352_pt1 | contig 13836 bp, 8 predicted proteins | sample JunL4415m_MetaG_FD_161274 | JGI IMG/M metagenome (GOLD analysis project Ga0194043, IMG submission 161274) | Anoxic zone freshwater microbial communities from boreal shield lake in IISD Experimental Lakes Area, Ontario, Canada - Jun2016-L442-15m | ecosystem: Environmental > Aquatic > Freshwater >...
ACCTGGCACACCACCGTCGATGTCTTCAACTTCGGCCCTTCCGGTGAACCCGGACCGGTCACTGTGGAGATCACTTTGAGCTCCGGCGCCACCGACCCCGCCGGCAGCGGAACCGGTTGGACCTGCGCCCTCAGTGCACCGAAGCTGACGTGCACCAACCCGACGGGCGTCCCCCACAACTCCGGGCTACCGACGATCAACATCACCTCGACGGCCAACCCGAGTGCAACCGAACTGTTCTCGACCGCAGTGGTCAGCGGCAGCGGCACCGTCGAAGACACGAACCCTGATAACCAGGTGGACTCCACGAATGCCCAGATCCTGGGGGTCGCGGATATGGGGATCGTGAAATCCGTGAGCGGCCCGAGCAGCGTCCCAGTCGGTCAGAACGTCACGTTCAACCTCACCGTGACCAACTACGGGCCATCGGCGGCCGCAGCTATCATCACCACGGACACTCTGGGCGCAGGACTGACCTACGTGCCGACGGCGTCCGACGCACGGTGCGCCAACGAGGCCGGGCCGCTGAGTTGCTCGGCCGCGTCCATGGCAGCTGGCGAAAGCACGACGTTCACCATCGTGGCGACCGTCACGCAGCAGGGAACGCTGACCAACACCGCGACCGTTTCCTCCTCGGAAACCGATCCGAACCCAGACAACAACACGAGCAGTGCCACGGTCACCGGGACGGATCCGCTGCAGCCGCAGATCCCAGACCAGAAACCCCCTCCCACCATCAAGCCCGGAGGCACCACCACGATCGTCAAAGGCCGCGTCTACAGCAACGCTGGCCAACGGGTCAAGATCAAGGTGACGTGCCGCCCATACGGTCCCGCCCCGAGAGGTGACATCGCCTATTGCAAGGTGACCTACAAGAAGAACGGGAAGATCACCATCAGAACGTACGGCAAGCGCATCAAGGTACAAGTGATGTACTACGCGCCTGCTGTTCCCGGCTTCTACGTACTGCGCACGACCTACACCTACTACCTCAAGGGCAAGCGCTAGGACCGCGGCCAAAGCCGATCACCGCCGATATGAGTCACTGTCTCGATCGGCGGTCGCAACCTAGCGGGAGTTTCCCCGCTATTTAGTTGATCAGCGTGTTTCCCCTGGTGGTGCTTTTGTTTTGGCTCCCCGATTGGTGTTACCTGAATATGTCGTCGATCGTGGGGAAGTGGCAGGATGGGAAGACGTACTACTATCTGGTCACCTCGGGTCGGGTCGATGGCAAACCACGGATCGTCGATCAGCAGTATTTGGGCAGATCGGACGCGGGCGCGTCGGTAGGCGCCTACATTGCGTTGGCAACTGCGAACCGGATCGTGGCACCATGCTCGAAACTGGCCTTCGCCGATTGGTGGGCCACCACCGCTGGGCCGCGCTGGGTGAGGCGACCGGCCCGACGTCACCCAGTTCACGACTGTCATCGACGAACTCGTCACCCGCTACCGGGATCTGACCGACGGCGTCGAATCGTTGACCGTCGTCTATGACGCCGGGCAGAACTCGGCCGCCTACCGCTCCCAATCCGAAGTCGAGTCCGGCTTCCGGCAACTCAAAGACCCCCACGTCGTGTCCTTCGGTCCCATGCACCACTGGACCGACTCCAAAACCGTGTCCACGTCTTCTACTGCGTGCTCGCGCTCACGATCGCCCACCTGATGCGACGCGAAGCCGACAACGCCGCACTACACATGTCCGTCCGCAAACTACTGACACCACCAACATCAAACTGGCGGGGAAACTCCCGCTAGGGAATGACGTGCAACCCGATCTTGCGCAGAAGCTGCGGGTTGGGGACATTTCGCGGGGTGGTGTTCCACAGCACTCTCCACGCCCTGGACCGCACCGCAAGTGCTTTGAACGTCACCCTGGTGAGCAGCCGGGTCTCGCTACCGAAGTTGCCGGTGATGCCACTTGGGTTGTAAGTCTTGACCCTGATCCCCAGCTTGCGGGCATAGGCCCGCAGAGCCCGCTGGTAGCGCGCCACATAGGCACCAGCTGCTCCCGGCTTGGCCGCAGCCAGACTGACAGCTTTGGGATCGGCGGATACGACGGCAACCGTCGGCGGACTGCCCAGACCTCCAGGAGCCAGCGCCGGAACGCCGCCACTGCGCACAGCGGCGATCTGGGCGCGCCACCAACCGATGTCGTAGGCGGTATCCACCTTCCCCTGTTTACGTCCGGCGTAGTCCTTGTGGTTGATAGCACGTTCGGTACCTAGTCCAGCAACATCCAGGGCGGCCGCAGCCACCTTGCTGGCAGCCAGAATCTGGGCTGGGGTCAGGTCTTGAACTCCCCCACCGTGGGACTCGATCTCGACTCCCATCGAGTAGCCATTCATCCGATCCGCCGGAACCCCGAACATCGAATCGCCGACTCCGGCGTGCCAGGTGCGGCCGAGGTACACCACGTACACCAAACCAAGGCGATCCACGTAGAAGTGCCCAGCGCGAACCGTCTTGCCCGCCGAACTCTTGTTGCCCGTCAGGATCCACGGCAGCGAATGCGCCTGCAGCAACTGGTTCGCCGGCACGTTGGTCCCCGTGTCGTGCAGCATGAAAGCCGCCATGGGCGTGTTCTGGCCGGTGAGGTTCGCATTCGCCTCGTACACCGGGTCGTCGTAGCCCGGTTCCAGAATCGGATCGAGCCCGTAAGCCCGCAACCGACTCACCACCGCCGCTTGGCTGGGCCACGGGTCGGTGCGAGTGGTGATGGTGGGCTGTTGAGCCGTCCAGTAGGGCCCGGCCAGGTCCTGCGAAGGCCCGCCAACATCACCGGCAACCGCTGCCGGCAGCTCGGATTCTGCGCGCGCAACCGGGGCATTGATCATGGAACCCGTGAGCATCGCCATCACCGCCGCAGTGATGAACACCGCAACGGAACCTGACGTCGTACGTATGAACATGGCAATTCCTCTCGCTATTCGAGAGCTTTCGGCACTCCGTGTCACTCCCTGTATAGCGGATGGGCCGACTGACCCCCTGCTTCTTGCCAGTTTCTTACTTTCGGTCACCTTGCGTGATGACCTGGCCCCGTGCACGCCAGGCGTCGGCTCCGGCCTCTTGACTCACAACGACAACGGCGCGGGCCGTCCGTAGAGCCACCCCTGGCCGTGCTTCCATCCTTGGGCAATCAATACGGCTGCCTCTTCCGCTGTCTCAATACCTTCGGCCACGGTGTCAAGGCCCAAGCCGTCTGCGAGGCCTGACAGTGCTTGACCGAGTCGCTCGGACGTGCGATCGCCCTTGCGGATCCCGGCGGTGAACGACATGTCGAGTTTCAGGCCCGCGATCGGCAAGTCACGCAAGTTCGCAATCGATGAATAGCCGGTGCCGAAGTCATCCGCGTACCAACGGATCCCGAAGTCGGCAAGACGCCCCATGGCGTCGCGGATCGGTTTGGTGACGACCAATAGCGCCGTTTCGGTAACCTCCAGAATCAGCCTGCTCGGGTCGGCGCCGAACTCGGCCAGCGCCTCGACCACCAACTCCGCATAGCCCATGCCGGTGAGTGTGCTCGCCGACACGTTGACCGCGATGTGCAAGGGATCAGGGAGCCTTGCCAGCACCGAAACAGACTGCATCAGAACCGCTCGATCAAGCTCCGCGATGAGGTTCGATCTCTCCGCAACCGGCAGAAAATCTATCGGCGGGACGACGCTGCCATCGGGCCGGACCCAACGAACTAATGCTTCGTAACCCACAACGGCACCATCCGTGAGGGTTACCACGGGTTGGAACCAAGGAACGAACTCACCCACCAGCAGTCCCTCACGGATCCCGGCTTCGACACTCAGCCGTTGTTGCGCCTCGATGGCGAGTTGTTCCTGGAAGAACTCGCAGCGGTCGCGGCCACCGTCCTTTGCCTGGCGCATCGCCAAAGCGGCATCGCGCAGCAGATCATCGGCGTTGGCATCTGCGCCGCCAGTCGCAATTCCAACGCTCACTGTGGGCTCAACCACGTTCATACCCACCTGAATGGGTCCCTTGCAGGCAAGCCGAAGCCTCTCGGCGAAGACACCAGCGTCGGCGCCGCTCAGCAGACTCGGAAGCATGACCAGGAACTCGTCCCCAGAACCGCGCGCCATCAGATCGATATCGTCGAGGTTGAGCGCGATCCTGGTCGCAATGGTCTCGAGAATCTGGTCGCCCCCGGCGTACGTCAAGGCCTCATTGGCGGCCATCAGCGAGTCAACCCCAATGCACAACACCCCGGCGCTGTTACGCGGGCCGCGCACAGGTAAATCCGAGAGCAGGCGTTCGATGCGGAGCACGGCCAAGGCCCGGTTCGCCAAACCGGTCAGCGCGTCGTGCTCGATCGCATGGATCAACTCCTCCCGCGCGGTGACCTCATCCTGAATGTCCCGCAGGGTGACCACCTCGGAATTGGTGTCTTTGCTGTCGATCAGGCGGGCATCGACCGCCATCGATCGAAATGTACCGTCCGCGCACCGGAAGCGGTACTCGCCCTTCGCCGTCCCGCCGGCAAGCACTCTGGCCCTTGCGACCTTGGCGCGCTTGAGATCATCAGGATGGACGAACTCCAGGGCTGTACGGCCCTGAAGTTCGTCACGCGACCATCCCAGCACTGTGGGCGTCGACTCCGACGCCCACATCACGGTGCCGTTCGAGGACACTTGCCACACCACGTCGGAGGCATTCTCGGCCAGTAGTCGGTAGCGCTGCTCACTTTCGATCAACGCTTCGCGTGCGTGCACCCGGTCAGTGATGTCTTCGTGTGTTCCGGTCATGCGCAGTGGACGTCCCTGCGTGTCCCGCTCCACGATCTTGCCGCTGTCGTGGACCCACACCCAGTCGCCGTCCTGGTGCCTCATCCGTACTTCAACGTCGTAGAAGGGATCGAGACCCTCAGAGTGACGGACTACCGCCTCGCTCGAACGAGTCAGATCATCTGGATGAGTCAACCGAACCCAGGTATCGATGCTGACCGGTTCAAGCTCCTCCAGCCGGTAGCCGACGATCTCGGCCCACCGCTCGTCGAACACGGTCTGACCAGTCGCCATATTCCAGTCCCAGGTTGCCAAGCGGGCGCTGCGCAGCACCAACTCCAGGCGGTCTTTCTCAGTGCTCAACTCGCCTTGGAGTTCAGCAAGGCGCGCGCGTCTCTCGGCCAATTCCTCCCGAGCCTGAACCTGTTCTTGAATATCCCGCAGTGCCACGAACAAGGTGCCGCTTGCAGTTTCAGTGCCCGAAACAGGTCCCAGGACTCCGGACATCCACCTGTACATACCCGTTGAAGTCCTGAGGCGAACCTCGAATCGCACCTCAGTCGCGCCACGATCGAGTTCGGCCGACCGGGAGCGCATCATCGCCAGGTCATCGGGATGGGTCAGTTCAACCGCCTGAACACCCACCAAGTCCGCAGGGGAATAGCCCAGGACCCGCTCCAAGGCGGGCGAGACCCACACGAATGCACCACCGGGGTCTATTCGAGCTACCACGTCGTTGCCCTTTTCTGCCAGCAACTGGTAACGCAGTTCGCTATCTGACAACTCCCGTTGGATCCGGACTCGGTCACTGATGTCGGTCAGGGTTCCCACATAGCTGGCAACCGCACCGTCAGGACCGAGCACGGTGGTGACGCTGCCCACGACCTCAGATTCGCGTCCATCCGCACACAGGATCGACAGCTCACCGCGGAAGTCCGTGAGGTCAGTAATCGCGGCACTGATCCGTTCTAGGTCCTGGCTCCCAATAACACTCGAAGCCAGGACTCTGGCATTCTTGCCGACAACCGACTCACGCGGCCAACCGGTGATAGCCGTGAAGGCTGGGTTGACCTGCCGAACGACGGCAGTCGGGTCGATCACGATCACCCCCGACGCGGCGCTGTCCGACATCGCCACGGCCTGCCGCAATTGGCTCTCGTACTCCACCCGGTCAGTGGCATCGTGGATGATCGAGAACAGCAACCATCGACCATGATCCTCGATCGGGGACGAGTAGACGTCCACCGTCCGAACTTCGCCGTTCGCCATTCGGTGCGGAAATACGAAGTAGCTGCTATTCCCCTCCGCCGCCTGCGCCCGTCGCCGCGCCACCTCCTCGGGCGGCAGCACGTTAAGTTGCGAGACGACCATGGAACACAGATCCTCAACGCTGTACCCGTAGAAACGCGCGGCCGCATTGTTCGCGTCGACGATCCGTCCGGAGGCTGGTTCGATCAGCAGCATCACCGCGTTGTGGTTTTCGAACATCGACTTGAATCGCCGCTCGGACGCGACCAGCTCCTGTCGGGCAAGCACCTGGTCGTGGATGTCGCGCAGCGCGACCATCCGGCCCACTACCGCACCGTCAGCATCCCGCGCGGGGTTGGTCACCGAGACCATCCACCGATACTCACCCGAGGAGGTCAGATGGCGCATCTCCTGTCGGACGACCTGACCGGAATCGACCCGCTGACGGATCGACAGCAATACCGGGACGTCATCTGGATGGATCCAGTTCATGCCGTTGAGCCCGATCAAAGCCGCCGGGTCGTAGCCAAGCACCTGACGAGTCGCCGGGGATACCCAGGTAAACAACCCTTCAAGGTCGACCAAGAAGACCGAATCCGTGCCATTGTCGGCCAGAATCCGGTAGAGCCGCTCACTTTCGGCCAGCGCGGCTCCGGCGTCCTGCAGTTCACGTGCGGTGGCTTCGAGTTCCAGTCGTGCCAACGTTTGATCATGGACGTCGCGCAGCCCCAGGGTGGCACCGACGGCGTGTCCCTGCACATCGAAAATCGGTCGAATCCTCACCAGAATCCATCGATACTGCTTCTGCGCATTGCGGAATCGGCACTCCAGCTGCAGATCGGCGCTGTCCGCAGACAACGCCTGCCAAAATGCTGCCACATCATCGGGGTGCATCCATGTTGTGATGGACTGGCCGATCACCCAGCCAAGCGTCCCGCCCGCGGCCCGTAGAACGACGCCAGAGGCCCACGACACAAGCCCGTTCCGGTCTATCCGAAGTACCCCATCAGTGACCGCTTCACTCGCGAGGCGATACTCCGCGAGCAGCGTCTGGCTCGCATCATTCCCCCGGGGTGTATCGGAAACGTCGACCAACTGCAGCAGCACCCCGATCGCTGGATCACCGATCGGCTCCGCCGAGACATCGAGCCATCTAGTGAAACCTGGCGCATCCTGCGCCGAGACCAGCACACCCATCAACTCAGCGGACGCCGGCTCACCCGTCTCCACGGCCCTGACCGCAGGATGTAGGTCAGCGTCGATCGGCAAGCCCCTTACAGAAATCGCCGACCACAGAGGGCTGGGAGACTGCATGCCCAACAAGTCAGCGAGCGCCAGACCCAGGATCTGCGCGGCCGCCAGATTGGCCGCGGCGACGCTGCCCACCGCGTCCTGAACGACCAGGGCCCGACTGGAGTCCCGCTGTTCAGCGTGTCGCGCACCGGACACTAGATCAGGATCGGCCCGGGCGATCCAAACAAGTCCCGGCTCGACTCCGGATGCAACCATTGAGATCCTTCGTAGGGTCCGACACGCTGGGCGTTCATTGTGTCACAAGAGGTATCATCTACTGAACCGCCTGTTCATCACGATTGGGACCTCATGCCAGATGAACCTCGGCTCATAGCGGGCCGCAGCAGCATCGCCATCGGTGATGCCCTGATTACGGTCCTGGACGATGGACTGCTCGACGTGCCAGTGCAGGCCTATCAATCGGCCGACAAGTCAGTGGACGTCGAAACCTTAGAACGCCAGCTGCTGGCCGACCACGACGTGGCGGTCGACGAGTCGGCGAACTTCGTGGTCCCGGGTTGCTCCTTCGTCATCGGGTTCGGCGGCAACAACATTCTTATCGACGCAGGCTCTGGCGGCAGGCTGCCACCGATGAATGACAACGGACTCATGATCAATTCCCTGGGTGCTGCCGGGCTGCTCCCGCCGGATATCGACCTGATTCTGATGACCCATCTGCACCCGGACCATGTAGGTGGACTGCTCACCGGCTCAGACCACAGGCAGTTTCAGAACGCGCAGCTGATGGTCTGCGAGGCCGAATGGAACTACTGGCACAGTGATTCCGAACGGGCTCGCGTGCCGGATTTCCTTCACGGGATCTTTGATGGGGCACGCCAAGCAACGGCACCGTACCGAGGCGACGTGAAGCTATTCTCAGCGCAGCTGCAAGAACTGCTTCCCAGCATCTCGGCAGTTCCACTCGCGGGCCACACCCCCGGACACACCGGATTCCTGATCGAGTCGCAAGGCGACAAGCTGCTCATCTGGGGAGACATCATCCACTCCGAGTTCCTTGAGTTCGCGCACCCGGATTGGTCGATGGTGTTCGATGTGGACCCCGCACAGGCGATCCAAACTCGCGTCGAGACCATGACGTGGGCTGCGACGGAGGACCTCCTCGTCGCCGGAATGCACCTTGGCTCGCCCGCTATCGGCCACGTGCGCCTCGACGGCGAAGCGTTCGCGTTTGTCCCGCTGGCAGGGTGAGGAAGCGAGCCCTGCCAGAGTCGTACGACCAAGGTCCAATTGCCTGCTGTCGAACTCTCCCTCCAGACTGGTGATCACACAACCACCTCATTCTGGGAGTCCTCATGAACGCATCGACAATCAAGCGCGCGGTCGCCGCCGGATCACTGCTGCTGGTGGCCGGTGGGCTGCTGCCGATTGCGATCGCGGCACCGGCCCAGGCCAAGAGCTGCAAGTGGGTCCAGGTCTCCTACGATCCGGCCACAGGCGTGGGAGTCGCCCGGTGCTTGGGTGGCAACCGACCGTAGACCCCCACACGCGCGGGCTGCCGCAGTGGTCGCGTGACCTGCCCGAAGACGACTACGTTAGGGCCATGGGTCGGGCTGATCGAAGTCGGCGTCGGGCTCTGGCAGGCTTCGCCGCAGCAACCGTCATCGCAATGGTGGCGGTTCTGGCCCTGGCGCTGTGGGCCAGCAAGAACGCAGGCACCGCCGAAGCGATCCGCGACGCTCGCAGCAAGACCGAGGTGCTCGCCCACGCCGTGGCCGAACCGAAGATGGCCGTGGGGTTAATCACCAGCAATCCGACCGCGGTGTCCCTCATGGACGCGCTGATGAGCAGTCAGGCGCTCGGTCCCGATGTCGCCCGAGTCAAGATCTGGTCGGCCGACGGCACCATCGTGTACTCCAACGAACCACGCCTGATTGGCCTCCGCTATCCCCTTGGCGAAGAAGAGCAGAGCGTGCTGCGTTCGGGCGGTCTTGAGGCCGAGGTAAGCGATCTGAGCAAACCGGAGAACCGCTTCGAGCAGTCGGTGGGTGAAATGCTCGAGGTGTACCTGCCGATCCGCTCACCGGAAGGCCAGCCGCTGTTGTTCGAGGCGTATTACTCCTACGACTCGGTCACCGCTTCGGCACAGCGGATCTGGACCCAATTCGCGCCCATCGTCACAGGTGGAATCCTGTTGTTCGGCCTGCTCCTACTGCCGTTGGTGTGGCGGCTGACAAGCCGACTTCAGCGAGACCAGATTCAAAAGGAACGCCTGCTGCAGTCAGCGATTGACGCCTCAAACAATGAGCGCAGTCGGATCGCCAGCGATCTGCACGACGGCGTTGTGCAGGATCTGTCCGGCCTTGCCTTGACCCTGGCCGGCGTCGGCGCGAATCTACCGCCGGACAGCGAGGAAGCGGCGCAAGTGCTCACCGGGGCGCAGCACACCAGGGGTGCGGTCCGGGCCCTTCGATCGCTGCTGGTCGAGATCTACCCGCCGAATCTGAAGGACGCCGGCATCGAGAACGCGCTGCTGGGCCTGACGGCATCGCTTGACGCACGCGGAATCAAGACGACTCTGGACATGGAGCCCACGGCCAGACTGTCCGACCAAACCGAGGCGTTGGTCTTTCGGGTGGCTCAGGAATCCCTGCGCAACGTTGTCCGCCACGCGCAGGCGCTTAGCGTGGCAATCCAGCTGAAGGAAATCGATGGAACGACCGTGCTCACCGTTACTGATGACGGGGTGGGCGTGACGGATGACGCGTTGGAGAATCCCGAACCCGGCCACGTCGGCCTACGGCTGCTTGCCACCCTGGTGAACCAAGCTTGCGGGACTCTGACCGTAGCCCCTGGACCAACTGGCGGCACGAGGGTACGACTGGAGCTTCCAACACAATGATCCGGATACTGATCGCTGATGACCACCAGATCGTTCGCACCGGTCTGACCGCGCTGCTTGACGTCAACGACGACATCACCATCGTGGGAACGGTGGCGAACGGAGCAGAAGCGGTCGAGGCCTACACGCAGTTCGCCCCGGATGTCGTCCTCATGGACCTGTCGATGCCGACGATGGACGGAATCACCGCAACCCGCGCGATTCTTGCCCGGGATCCGGCTGCCCGGGTCGTGATCCTCACGTCGTTCTCAGACCGTGCTCGGGTATCCGATGCGATCTCGGCCGGAGCAAGCGGCTACGTCCTGAAGGACGCCGAGCCGGACACGTTCGCGCCAGCGATCAGGGCCGCCGCCGCTGGCGGTTCGCCGTTGGATCCCCGCGTCGCCGCAACCGTGCTCGGGTCGGTTCGTTCGCACAACACCCCCGAGCTCTCGCAACGCGAACTTGAGGTTCTGCTGTTGGTTACCCGCGGGATGCTGAACAAGCAAATCGCCAGAGAACTCGGGATCACTGAGAAGACCGTCAAAGCGCACCTGAGCAAGGTCTACGGTCGGCTCGGTGTCAGCGACAGGACCCAGGCCGCTTTGTGGGCTCAGCGGAACGGACTGTTCGACCAAGAACCGTAGCCAGCCGATGGTCCTACGACCAATGGCCAATTGCAGCCATTCCTCGCCGAGAAGGAGACTGGACGCGTGGGTCGAAGACCCGCAATCGGTCTACTCAACCTTGCAGGAGCTCACCATGTCTACCAGGATTCGAACGGGACTAATCGCTCTGGCCATGGGATCGGCAGCACTGGTGTTTGCCGCCACCACTCCGGCCGAAGCTGTCACCGATCACCTCCAGGACTCCGCCCGTTCGACCCTGCGCTGCGATGGGCGTCCAGCAACCATCGTCGGCCGGGGCGGTACCGTGCGCGGGACCAATCACGCCGATGTCATCGTCCTGACCCGGACCTCGAGGGTACTCGCCAAGGGCGGCGACGACGTGATCTGCGGGTCGTCCGGGGCAGACGAGATCCACGGCGGGCCGGGTAATGAACGAGTCTTCGGTGGGCGCGGGAATGACCGCATCTTCGGCGACGCCGGCGACGACTCGCTCAACGGCGGACTCGGCGACGACTCGCTGAACGGTGGACTCGGCGACGACTCGCTGAACGGTGGACTCGGCGACGACCTGGCCGACGGCTTGGACGACCATGGGGTGCATGCCCCGGGGACCGATACCTCGGCCACCGGCGCAAGCAGCACCGCCGATGACGGTCCTCATCATTCGGGCACTAGCGGCCACCACGGCGGACGCTAGTCCCAACCAGTCGTCCGTCGACCGGTTGCCCCAAGAGCCCGCGCGGGCTCGAAGACTCGTATCGACCGACCAGACTTGTCAGGGCATCACCAGAACTGGCTTGATCACCCGACCATCGCGGGTATCGGCAAATGCCTGATCAAGGTCAAGGAATGCGTACTTCTTCACCAATCGGTCGAAGGGGAAACGGCCTTCGGCGAAGAATTCCGCGAGCTGCGGGATCAGCACCTGTGGATCGGCGTCGCCCTCAATGACTCCGGTCAGGGTCCGTCCGATGAGCAGGTGGCCCTGGTTGATGGTGACCTCGTTCTCAAGGCCCTGCAGCCCGACGGTCGCGCAGGTTCCGGTGGCGCGCAGCGACTCCAGCGCCTGCTGGATCACCGATTCGTGTCCGACGGCGTCGATGGAGGCGTGCACCCCGACGGGAACGACCTCCATCACCGCCCACACCACGTCATCGACCGCCGACGCATCGATGGTGTGGGTCGCGCCGAGCTCCTTCGCCAGGGCTAATCGATCGGCAGAGATGTCGATCGCGATGATCGTCTCGGCACCGACAATCGCCGCTGCCATCACCGCCGCCAGACCCACCGCGCCGACCCCGAAAATCGCCAGCGCTGACCCTGGCGCAACCTTGAGCACGTTGAACACCGTGCCGGCACCGGTCAGGAATCCACACCCGAGCGGACCAGCTATGTCCAGCGGCAGACCATCGGGGACTCGCACGGCGTTGCGCGCAGCCGTCAGCACGTGGGTCGCGAACGACGACTGGCCAAAGAAGCTCCCGTAGACCTCGTCCTGGCCCTGGTGCAAGGTCACCGATCCGTCGAGTCGAGAACCGAAGTAGTTCAACGGCGCGAAAAGGTCACAGTAGGCGGGCCGACCGCCCAGGCACATACCGCACTCGCCGCAGGACGCGAAGCTGACCACGACCGGATCACCGACCACCAGGCTCGTCACTGCAGAGCCAACCTCGGCCACGATCCCCGACGCCTCATGCCCGAGCACTGAGGGGTAAGGCAGCGGAACGACGCCGTCCTGACCGACCAGATCCGTGTGGCACACTCCGACCCCGACGACCTTGATGAGAACCTCGTCGTCCCGGAGCTCGTCGACTTCGACGTCCTCTACGCTCAACGGCTCCCCCGGTCCATGCAGCAGTGCTGCCCGCGCGGCGGTCATGATGCACCCCCTTCACCGGGCGGGGTACTGAGGACAACGTCGAAGATGTGCCGCTCCCGCGGGCCGGCCAAGTCCACGTGCACGAACTTGGGTTCGGTGTACTCGTCGATACTCTGCGGCCCGAGTTCCCGACCGATGCCGCTCTGTTTGACCCCTCCGAACGGGTATTCGCAGCTGACCATGTGCCAGTCATTGATCCACACGGTCCCGGATTCAATCCGCTCCGCGACCTCCATCGCGGCGCCCACATCGGTGCTCCACACTCCGGCGGTCAATCCGTATTCGGTGTCGTTGGCGATGGCCACCGCCTCATCGATCGAGCTGTACCGCTGCACCACCAGCACCGGGCCGAAGATCTCCTCGCGGGCGATGATCATGTCCGACGTCACGTCCGTGAACACCGTTGGCTCGACCCAGAACCCACGCTCGAACTCCGGTCCCTCAGGCACGCCACCACCGACCACCAGACGAGCGCCCTGGGCCATCCCCGACTCGATGTAGCCCAGCACCCGCTCGCGCTGCTCGGCCGAGATCAGCGGACCCATGTCGGTGTCCTGGTCCATCGGGTCCCCCATGCGCACGTCGGCAATACGCTTCACCAGCCGATCCACGAACTCGTCGTGGATGTCCTCGTGCAATAACAGCCGCGTACCGGACTCGCACGCCTGACCGGATTGGAGCAGAAAAGCGAAGATCGAACCGTCGACGGCACAGTCAAGATCGGCGTCCGGGAGAACGATGTTCGGGCCTTTGCCGCCCAATTCCAACGTAACCTTCTTGAGATTACCCGCTGCCGCGATCATGACCTCTTTGCCCACCCTGGTCGAACCGGTGAACGCGACTTTGCGCACCTGCGGGTGCTCGGCGATGCGTGCGCCGATGACCGAGCCCGGGCCGGTCACGACATTGAACACGCCCTCCGGAATCCCGGCCTGCTCGGCCATCGCGGCGATCATCAGCAGTGTCAACGGAGTCTTCACATCGGGCTTGATGACCATGGTGTTGCCTGCCGCCAAGGCCGGCCCGATCTTCCATATCGCCAGCAGCAACGGGAAGTTCCACGGCACGATCGCGCCGCACACACCGATCGGCTCCCGGCGGACCATGCCCATGGCCGCGGTCGGATACGACATCGCCGGACCGCCTTGCGTGAACGGGTACGCCCGAGCGAGGTCGGCGAAGTACTTCAGATGGGAAATCGAGTAGCCGACAT
>Ga0194043_1001355_pt1 | contig 13823 bp, 8 predicted proteins | sample JunL4415m_MetaG_FD_161274 | JGI IMG/M metagenome (GOLD analysis project Ga0194043, IMG submission 161274) | Anoxic zone freshwater microbial communities from boreal shield lake in IISD Experimental Lakes Area, Ontario, Canada - Jun2016-L442-15m | ecosystem: Environmental > Aquatic > Freshwater >...
GGCACAAGAGAGCCCATTTGAGGAGTTAGAAGTAGTTTAGTAGACAAACGAAATCCCCTTGAATACCAAGGGGATTTCGACCTGTGGGGCGGGTCGGGCTCGAACCGACGACGACCAGATTATGAGTCCGGGGCTCTAACCAGCTGAGCTACCGCCCCCAGCGGTGAGGCCATGTTAGTCAATTGCCCTTGCGTTCGTGCTCGGCGATCTCCAGCGCCGCGGAGTGGTCCCCTGCCAGGTCCGCCTCGAGGAACGCCTGCGTCTCGGGGATGGCCAGGTGCACGTCATTCACGTCGTTGACCTCGACGTGCAGATCATCGGTGGCCAGCTCGAGGACGTGGCCGCCGTGCCGACGGTCCACGTCGATGAAGTGCATGTGGTACCCGGAGATGGCAATCGACTTCGTGTACTCCGGGCTCCAGAAGCCGACCAGGGTCCCGGTGATGTCGTCGAAGTGGAAGAGCGCCTGGCTCGACGTCGCAGCGACGAGGTCCACACCGGATTCGGTCTTGCAGGCTGCCCGCAGGTCGATGGAGTTGAACGTCCCCGTCGCCTTGAACGAGACGATCCCGTTCTCCGACGTGCGCAGACCGTCTAGGTGCGCAGTGAGATCGTCATAGGTGGCGATGCCGGTGAGGTCGGCGACGAAGTCGGGGGCGAAGTTCACGACACTGGCGAACGGTGTGAGTTCGGTGTCCGCAGCCTCCACGACGGAGCCGTCCGACCGCGCCTGATAGCAGTGCCCGTCGATGAGGATCATCTCCCCGTCGAGGTCCTCGAAGGTGCCCAGGCCGACGTCGCCATGACGCCTGAGGTCGGCCACGGAGACACAGCCCTGGTAAAGGCCCTGGACGATCGCACCGGACGTCGACACCTGGAAGATCGAATGGTGCTCGATGTCGAGTGCCTCGGCGAGGGCCGCCTGCACGATGTGGCTGATGCTCTGACCGCTGGTACGGGATCGCTCGGCGAGCGCCGTCCAGATGCTGTTCGACACACGCACGTTCAGGTTGTGCGACATGACCGAACGCTACTGCGACGGCACCCCGGGCGCGGGCCGCCCTAGCCGAGGAGTTTCTGCACCAGGTCCACAGCAACGATCGCGGCGAAGACGAAGCAGATGCCGGCGCTCACCTCGCGCTGGTACTTCGTCGTGAAGGCATTCACCTTGGCCAGGAAGGCATCCGAGCGATGACCCACGATCGACACCGCCAGCACGGGAAGCCACAGCGGCAGCAGCGTGATGATGAGCAGCATCACTCCGGTGCCGACCTTCACGTTCAGCGGATCGGTGGATCGCGTGATGATGTGCACGGCCGGGACGTAGAGCACCAGCGTGGAGAAGTTGCCCAGCATGGCCAGCGCACCAATGCCGAGGAACAACGGGGCCTTGGCCGTGGCCATGCGCTCCCTCAGCTTCGACGGCTGGGCGTCGGCCGGCTTCTTGTGGCGCAGTTCGCGGATGCCGAGCGCAACCAGGAGCAGGATCACGATCGCGTCAATGGCGATGGTCCAGGGGCTGACGGGGCCGCCATCGGCGTCACTGGCCTTCCCCAGTACCGACACGCACAGGAAGGCGAAGGCGATGAGCACCACCGTCGCACCGATGACGAAGAACCACGACCTGACTTTGGGCTGCGCCTTGCCGGCGAGGATGAGGAGTTCGAGGGTGAGCAGGGTCGGGCTGACAGCGGCGCCCAGCGCGAAAGGCAGCACCTGCGCATAGAGGCTGGACACGTGCCCAGTCTGTCAGGATGCGGCCATGGCCGAGTTGCGCATCGCCGTCCGAGCCAAGCCCGGCAGCTCGCGCACCCGCGTCGGCGGCAGCTACGGCCCGGATCAGCAGCTCATCGTGGCCGTCACGGCGCCGGCAGTCGACGGCAAGGCAAACGATGCCGTGATCCGCGCCGTTGCCGACGCCCTGGATGTCCCGCGCCGAGCGATCGACGTCGCCTCGGGGCACACGTCGCGGTCCAAGCTCCTCGTCGTCACTGTCGACTCCGAGGAGAAGACCCGAGTCGAAGAGACGCTCAACCGCCTGCGGGCAGGCGAGCCGTAGCGCCAGGTCCGACTACTTGACGACCACCTTGACGTACCTGTCGCCTCCGGCGCCGCTCACCGTCACCACATACGTGCCCGGGACGCTCAGCGAGAAGGTCGGCAGCTTCGCCTTGCCCTTCTTCTTCGTGACGACGTCGCCGAGATTCACCGTGTTGCCAGAGATCTCCACACGCGCACTGAGCTTGGCGTGCGCCGGCATGCCGGTGACCCGCAGCCGGATGACCGCGCCAGGCTTCACCTTGATCGTCGGTGCCGAAGACTTCGCGCCGTTCGGGTGCGCCGCGACGTACGGGCCGCTCGACTGCTGCACCGTCCCCCGATGCGGCTTCGACGTCGTGGTGACGACCTGCGAGCTCGAGTCGGAGCCCGACTGACCGCTTGACTGCGACGTGCCACTCGAGTCGATGACCAGGCCGTCCGAGGAGATGAATGTCGTGGACGAACTGTCAGCAGGCGTCGTGCCGGCGGCAGGAGTCACGGGCGTCAACGGCTTGACCGCCGGCGCGGTCGGTGCCGAAGCGGCCGCCGTGTAGGTGTAGCCAGTGGTCAGCGAGGCACCGCCGCCGGGCGCCGAGACCGCGACGGCCACGGCGCCTGCACCCACATGCGACGGCGTGACGGCCGTGATCTGGCTGGCGCTGTCGACCGTGAAGGACGTCGCCGCCACTCCCCCGAACCACACCGCGGAGACGCCCTGCAGGCCCGTGCCCGCAAGGACGACGGTCTGACCGCCGGCCGCGGTTCCTGTCGGCGGGGTCACGGTCGCGAGCGTGGGTGCCGCCTGCTGTGGCGACGGCGTGACGTACGTGAAGGCCGCCGCTGCAGATCCCGTGCCGCTGGGCGTGGTGACTGAGATGTCGACCGGGCCAGCCGCGTGGATCGGGCTGAGCACCCGGACGGTCGTCGCACTGACGAAGCTCGGCGTTGAGGGCGTCCCACCGAAAGACACCTGGGTGGCGCCAGCGAGGTTGCTGCCCGTGATGGTCACCAGCAGCTGGCCCGTGGTCAGGCCCGTGGCGGGCGAGACCGCAATCCCGGCAGGCGCTGGCGGAAGCTGCCCGGACACCGGCTGGCCGATCGCCACGGGAGCGGCACTCCCGAACTTGACGAACTCGATGTTGCGCAGGACGTCGGTGCCGTTGCGGCCAGCGACGTTGTCGGTGACGGTGATCGGCGTGCCCGGCCCACCTGCCTGCGTGATCGTGTACTCCGACGCCTTGCCGGTGTACACGACCGTGTCCTTGGCATCCGGCGTGGTCGTGATCTGACGGGTGATCGTCACCTTCGACGCGTTGCACGTGCCGTTCGCCGTGCCGTTGTCGATGAGGCCGATGATCGTGGCCAGCGCGGCCGTACCCGGGTTGGCGCACGAGTGCGAGAGCGAGACGTTAAGCGCGGCGTCGCCGTCGATCAGGTCGTTGCCACCGCGGCCCTCGATCGTGTCGGAACCGGGCCCGCCCAGCAGGATGTTGCCCGACGTCCCGTCGGCGACACCGGGAGCAAGCAGTGCAGCAAGGCCGGAGACCTGCGCCGCGCCGCCAGGCGTGAGCCGGCCATCGGAGCCGGTCACGGACACGAAGTTCGTCCGGCCGTCTCCGGCGATGATGTCGTCGCCTGCACCACCCGAGACCGCCTCGACGTCATCGAGCGGGAAGACGTCCATGTCCTGCATGCGCAGGCTGCCGGCCGCGCGAGCGGTCAGCGCGAGGTCGACGTCCGCGCCCGGCTTGGTCGTTCCGGTAGGAGCGTACGCGCCGGTCGTGTACGTCGCCCAGTCGAAGCCGTTGCCGCCGGTCACCATGTCAGGGGTGTAGGTGGTCAGGTCCGAGTCGCCGAGGCCGGCGATGTCGTCTGCGCCGCCGCCGTCGATCATGTCGGAGCCGCCGCCGCCGATGACGACGTCGTTGCCAGGGTTGAGCATGTCCACGCCCAGCGGCGGCATGGCCGCGTCGCCGACGAACGAGTCGGCTCCGGTGCCGCCCTGGATCCAGTCGTCGCCCTCCTGGCCGCTCGCGGAGTCGCCGCCCGCCCCGCCGAGGACGAGGTCGTTCCCTGAGCCGCCGTCGACGACGGAGCCGTCCGAGCCGAGACTGAACGTGTCGGCACCCGGACCGCCGGAGTTGGTGTCGCCGGCGCCGTTGCCCGTGGAGAAGTAGTCGTCGCCGCTGCCACCGAGGGCGAGGTCCACTCCGGAGTTGCCTGAATCGATGATGCGGTCATCCCCCGTGCCGCCTTGGAGGTTGTCACTGCCCGGACCGCCATCCATGACGTCCGAGCCGGCGAAGCCGCGGATCGTGTCGGCACCCGTGCCGCCGGCCATGCGATCAACGCTGCCAGCGACATCCCGGCCGGTGAAGACCGCGTGTCCGCTGCCGGTGTACTTGACCGTGCCGTCGCCGAGGGTGCTGACGCCGGCCGGGAAGTTCGCCGGCGAGTTGAGGTCGACGAGGACCGCGGGCGCGGAGAACATGTCTGCCGGCAGGCCCGTGGCCGGAGTGTTGCGGACGAACATGTCTGCGAGCGTGTTGTTCTCGATCTCGACGAGGAGGTGCGTGCCCGCAAGTCGGGGAATGTAGTAGAACCGATCGCCGTCCTGCAGGTTCTCGATCTGAGTGCGGAAGATGTAGGCGAACGTCGACCCGAGCATGCCGGCCGCAGCGCCCCGCGCCTCGGCCAGTCCGCCGACCCACAGGTCGATGTCGTCGATGCCGGTCGGGCTGTCGAGCAGGCCACCGACGGTGTTCGGCACGCCGTTCGAGTCGTAGCTGCGCCGCCAGTCATGGCCGCCCGAGGCGGTCGCGTCGGTGCCGGAAAGGAAGGCCACGGCGTCCCCGTGGTCGGCCGCGTTGGCGTCGGCAGCCGAGGCGAGCAGGTCATTGGCGGCCTGCCGCTTGCCGGCCACCGTGGTGGCGGCGAGGATCGCCGGCCAGCGGCCGTAGGCGGCCAGGAAGTTCACGTACGACGCCTGGTGCCGCAGGTTGGCCGGATCGGCGAACCGGTTCCAGTTGTCGTAGGGGAACAGTGCGGCGTTGCCGGTCATGCGGAACAACTGCAGGCGCGTGTTGTTCAGCGACGGGATGCCCATGTCCCGGCCGCGCGCGATGTTCAGCGCCGCGAGATCGAGCGGCACGCCCACGAGGTTGTTGCGCAGGGCCCCGGTCACGAACTCATCGATCTCGTTGCCGACCTGACGGGACGTGCCGATGCCGATGGCCGCCGCGGCCTGGTGGCCGTCGAGGCCGCCGGCGTTGAACTCGACGGGGTTGAGGAACCCGTCGAACAGACTCAGTGGCGCAAGGCCATCGCGCGGGATCGTCTCGTTGAGCATCGAGTGGCCGAAACGGTAGACCGCCTGCGAGAACTCCGTGGTGATGTCGGGGTTCACGTTCGGCGCGTAGCTGGAGAAGGCATGGATCGACGGATCGACGCGGCGCACGAACGTCTCGAACACCAGGTGCTGGTACTCGTTCTCGTTCACCAGCCGGGCGGCCTGGAACAGGCGCTCGCCGTATCCCCACCCCGCTGCCTGGAAGCCGGCGAGCAGGTTGGCGTTGGCCGGGTCGTGCAGGGTGACGTCGATGTCGCCCACGAGCCGGTTGTGCTCGGCGTGGAAGATCGTGTGGACCGTCGTCAGCCCGATGTTCTCGTTGCCACGGCCATCACCGGTGATGAAGTGACGGTCGAGGAGCTCGTTGTCGAACGTGCCCTTCGCTGGCGGGACCGCGATGCTGCCGACCGTGGTGTCCGCGTCAGGAGTGAGCACCGCGCCCGACGACGAGAACGGCGTCGCGTTGTGCGCGATGTCGTCGAGGAAAGCGTGTTCGGTCGGCACGGCCTTGTACGCCAGCCCCGCACCGGGAATCCCGGCCGGGATGACACCGCTGGTGGCGACAGGCGCAGCCGGATTGCCTTCGATGACAGCGTTGGTGCCGTTGACCAGGACGTTCGTCACCAGCTGCGGGAAGCCGTTGGGCCCGCGCAGGTAGCGGCCGTACTCGTCCGTGAGGAGCAGCGGGACGCGGGTGATGTCGGTGTCGACGAGCTGGAGGCCCAGCACGTTCTGCGCCTGCTTCTTCAGGTCGGCCCACGTGCCGATGTTGCCCGGCGTCGCGTTGGCCAGCAGCAGGCCAGTGGAGACGGGCTTGCCGTTCGCATCGAGCTTGTAGTCACGCAGGAGGACCTGCTTGGACGCAGTCGACCCGTACGTCTGGTTCTGGTCGATCCACGGCGTTGTGTGGTTCGTCCCAGCTGTGGTCTGCACGTTCGAGCCCACGGGGTAGGTGCCGCGCGAGAGGAACATCGGTCCCTTGCCCGACAGCGGATCGGCCGGGTCGTTGGGCGTGATCGTCACGAACGAGGTGGCCGACTTGCCGACCAGGTCCAGACCGTGGTCAAAGAACTGGCCGAAGTAGGTGAACATCGAGTTGTACGGCGGGGCGATGCCGCCCGCGGGAGCCACGTTCGGGATCTCGACGGAGCCGAAGCCGATGCCACCGCTGCCCGCGACCGGCTTGGACGAGCCCGCGACCGTCTCCGCGGCTGGGTTGAACATCGCGGCAGGGTTGCTCGGGTCGTGTGGGGTCTGATCGACGATCAGGTTGCTGATCATGCGCGGGCTTCTGTCCTCGAAGAACTGCACAGCGCCCGACGGCGGGTTGTTGCTCGGCCCGCCGCCATTGGCCGTCGCGAATCCGGCTGCGTTGACCGGCACGTTGGTGCCGTAGCCGGGACGCCACTGAGGGGCGGTCAGGCGCGGGAAGGGCATGTCCGCCGCGCCCTTGTTGGCGCCGCCACCACCGAGATTGTTGTTGCGGCCGTCCACCTGGCGAAGACCCCACGGGGTCGCCGTGGTCGGTACGTCGTTGGGCCCCGAGCCCAGCACCGAGGTGGCCGGCACGACCAGGCCGAGACCGGCACCCTCGCGCGACGCGTGCGTCTCGGCGACCTGGATCTGGTGCAGGATGAACGCGAGGTCCGTCGACGAGACGACGAGCTCGCTGCTGTTGGCGACGGCGAGGGCGGGCGAGGCGATTCCGGCGAGTCCAGCCATAGCGACCGTGGTCGACGTGGCCAGGCCCAGCCACCGCTTGGCGGCGCGGGTCATGGTGGGCATCTCAGAATCCGCTTTGCGTTCCTGCACTAGACGGCTTCTTCGTCGAGGACCCCGAGGACGAGGACGACGAAGAGGAGTCTGAAGAGGACGAGTCCGAGCTCGATCCCTTCGGCGCGTCGAAGACGATCTTGACGTGACCGGACTTGCCGGCCGGCGGCTTGAGCTTGATCGCGAAGGTTCCCGGGTTGCTCGACTCCAGCGCCGGCAGCGTCAGCTGGCCCGAGTCATCGGCCTGGACGTAGCCCGCCGAGACCCAGTTGTGCTTCTGCACGCGGACCATCACCTGCACGAGCCCCTTCACCGGGATCTTTGGGAAGACGATGCTGACAAACGTGTTGACCGGAGCGTGGATCTTCTCGGCCTTCTTGATCTTGCGCGTCGGCTTCTTCGTGGCGAAGGCCTTTGTGGCCTTCTTGGTCTTGGCCGCAGTGCCAACGGTGATGCCGAAGGCGGACAGGCTGGAAAGGCTCGAGGTCGAGCCCGAGTTGAGTGAGAAGGGAACCGTGCCACCCGAGGCGAAGGACGCGGACTGCGCGGTCGCGGTCGACGACGCAGTGCCCGTCTTCGGCAGGGACTGGACCGGTGCTGTGCCGTCAAGTCCGCCCGTCATGACGATGACGGAGTACGTGGTGCCCCCCACCAAGCCGGTCACCGTCACCGGTGACGTCGTCGTGGTCACGCTGGTGACCAGCGTCGTGCCCGTGGCGTCGTAGACCTGGACCGTGTAGGACTGCCCGGCCGTTGCCCCGGTCGGCGTCGCGAAGTAGATCTGCAGGCTGCCGATCTGCGCACCGCCGGTGACCGTTCCGATGACCGGGGTGGCCAGCAGCCCCTGCGAGACCGTGAGGGTCAACGAGGCCGTCGACTTCGCCGCGGCCGCATCGGTTGCGGTGATGGTGAAGCTGCCGTTGAGGACAGCGACCGTCGGGATGCCGCTCAGGACGCCCGTGGCCGGATCGAACTGGAGGCCGCCGGGCGCGACGGGCGCGATCGAGTAGATGATCGGCGCCCTCATGCCCGTTGCGGACATCGCCTGAGACGTCACGTTCTGGCCGACTGTCCCGGTCAGCGACTGGAACGCCGGCGCGATCGAGCCACCCACCGAGATCGTGACCGTTCCGGTGGCCTTGGCCCCTGCGGCGTCGGTGGCCGTAATGACGAAGTCGCCGGCAACCGCGGCAGCCGGAACGCCGGACAGTGCGCCGGTGGCCGGGTCTAGAACGAGGCCGGTCGGCAGTGCCGGCGAGACGGTGAAGGTCACGCCAGCGCCGAGACCGGCAGCGGTGGCTGCGGTCGGGCCGAACGGAACGGTCGAGGTGAGGTTCGCGCCAGCCACGACCCGTACGACCTGCGTGGCGCCGAGCGACCCGTTCACCGTCAGGTTGAGCGAGCTGCTCGCGAGGACTGCGTTGCTGGTCACGTCGCGCTGCTCGATGAGGAATGCGGTGCCGGCGGCGACCGACTTCGTCGGCGAGCCGGACACCAGACCCGAGGTCGTCGAGAAGGTCAGCCCTGCCGCCAGCGTGATGTCAGGAGTCACGGTGTACTTGGTCGTCGCTGACGAGGGGAAGGCCGCCAAAGCCGGAGCCAGGGCGACACCCACGGTGCCGACCGCTGTCTGCGTCGCCGGCGTGAGCCCGGCGCCTGCCGGCGGCGGAGTCGCCCCGGCCGGAGCGATGTTGAAGTTGAGGGTCGCGGTTGCCGTCTGGCCGCCCGGGAAACCCGACTCGCTGGCCGTGACCACGGAGGTTATGGCCCCTGCGGTTGGCGGCGTCCCGGACATCACGCCCTTGAGGTCGATCGAGAGCCACGGGAGCGGCGGGTTGAACGTGAGCAGCGGCACCGTGAAGCCCTCGGCCTTGAGGACGTTGCCGGCCGGAAGTGGCTGGCCGGCTGTTCCGTTGATGGTCCCAACGGGAGCGATGATGTTCGGCACGACCGCGAGCGTGATCGGCATGGTCACGACCACCGGGTCACCAACCACTGAGGCCGTGATCGTGTAGGTCTGCGGCCCGCTCAGAACGCTGGGGATGCCCGTAAATACGCCGGTCGTGCTCAGCGAGAGGCCCTGCGGCAGTGCTGGCACGACGGTGAAGTCCGCCGCTACGCCCGGCACCGTGAGCTGGGTCGCGACGACCTTGGCCAGGAACGGGATGTTCCACGGCGTCGCCGGCGTGGTGACCGGCAGCGAGGACGAGATATTGCCGGTGATCGCACTGGCGGCCGGCGCCTGCGCGAGGCCGACCAGGGCAAGGACGAGGCTGGCGGCGGCCACTAAGGCCACCGCCCGCCCTCGACGCGCCGCTTTCGATGAAGCCCCCCGTGCGACGTTATCGATCATTTCCATCATCCCAATCCCCCTAGGTCCCCCCGGACCCTTGGTCCGATGGAACCGCAATCGGCCCCTGGTGCTCTGACTCCCCCGTGGATTCCCCGAACCCTCATCAAGCGAAGGCAAAATCCCGGTTAAGCGTCCCCCGGACCATATGGGCTACCCCATGGGTATGCCGATCCCTCAATTGGGGGGTTCGTGGACAAAAGGCAGTCATGACCGGGCAGCGAGGTTAAATGACCGGGCATTCCCGCGCGCCACCACGACACCCCCGCAGATGCAGCAGATCGCCCCGAATCCAGTCAGGCGAGCGGTGAGATGAGCGGTCAGGAAGGCGCTGCGTCGGTCCGTCCGCGGGAGAGCAGTCAGGCCCCAACACCCTGCGGTGTTGAGGCCCTTGCTCCCCCATCTGGACTCGAACCAGAAACCCTTCGATTAACAGTCGAATGCTCTGCCAATTGAGCTATGGGGGACGGCACCGGCGAACCGGCCCGGGAAGAATAGCAAGTCAGCGCCGTGGTCAGATCCCCAGGGATCCGCGAAGCTGCCCCAGCGCCGCGTCGGCGGCGCGCCTGAGGTCGGGGTCGGTCGGGTCCAGGCCCGCGTCGAACACGACCGACCAGCGGATCTGCCCGTCATCGCTGTCCTGCCGGGCGGCCAGCAGGGCCTTGGCGCCCTCTTTCAGCTCGACGCGCTCGCTGACCACGACGCTCGCCGTCACGCGATCGTGCACGGCCGGCGGCAGGTCGCGGGAGTCGTCCACGCGCAGACGTACCGGTCGCGTGACCCGTCCGGACTCGTCGAGGATCGTCAGCGACAGTACCGGCTCGTCCCAGCCCGCGCGGCTGATGCTGCTCCAGCGGGTGCGTGCGCCGAGCCCGTCCGCGTACAGGGCGCGATCGGTCGCCACGACGTAGCCGCCGCCGGACGACGACCCCCAGGCGATCACCTTCTCCCCCGCGCGGACACCGAGTCGATCGGGCACGTCGGCGGGCAGTCGCTCGGGTAGTGACGGACGTCGGACCTTCACGTCACCCCGCCCAGCGTCTCCTGCTTCAAGGACCTTCGGTACTCCTCCAGCGCCAGCAGTTCGGCGAAGCACTGCGCGTACTCAGCCTCCGCAGCGACCGGATCGGTGCGCTGCAGTCGGCCACGAAGGTCTTCCACACGCCTGGATGCGTCGAGTTCCAGCAGTCGCGCGATGACGCCGATCGCATAGCGCTCGTCCTGGCCCGCATCAGCCGGAAGTGGCTCGACGGCGAGTTCGCGCACGAGACGGCGGACCTCGTCGTCGGCGCAGTTCTCGAGCACTGCGTCGATCCACGCCAGTCCGGCGAGGACGGCACGTGGATACCCGGCAGCCGCGATGGCTGAATGCACCTCACGTGCGCGCGGGTGTGTGAAGGCGGTGTCCTCGACGCTCTCGTACCACTGCTCGACCGCCCCGGGCTGCTGGAGCGCGCACTTGAGAGTCTCGCGCTCGACGATCAGGGCGGGATCCCGCCGCTGATCGGACGACCCCCTGGGCGCCAAGGCCCGTGGATCGGGCGGCGCCTCGGTGCGCGCGGGCTCGCCACGCCCTGCGACGGCACGCGAGACGGACTCGACGTCCATGCCGAGCCAGCCCGCCAGGCGGCGCGTGTACTCGGGGCGAAGAGCTGGGTCACGGATCTTGGCGACGACCGGCGCGGCGTCGCGCAGGGCGCCGATACGACCCTCTGCAGACTCGAGGTCGTAGGCCGCCAGCGTGGACTTGATAGCGAACTCGAAAAGCGGCACGCGCCGATCGATCAGCGCGACAACGGCCTCGTCACCGTGCTCGAGCCGGAGGTCGCAGGGGTCCAGTCCGCTCGGCTCCACGGCGACGTAGGTCTGCGTGACGAAACGCTGGTCCTCCTCGAAGGCTCGCAGGGCCGCCTTCTGCCCGGCCGCGTCCCCGTCGAACGTGAAGATGACGTTGCCCTTCATCTGGTCGTCGTCCATCAGAAGGCGGCGCAGGACCTTGATGTGCTCCGAGCCGAACGCTGTTCCACAGGTGGCGACCGCGGTGGTGATCCCGGCCAGGTGGCACGCCATGACGTCGGTGTAGCCCTCGACGATGACGGCCTGCTGACTCTTGGAGATCTCCCGGCGGCTGAGGTCGATGCCGTAGAGCACCTGGCTCTTCTTGTAGATCGGCGATTCAGGGGTGTTGAGGTACTTGGGGCCGTCGTCGTCGTCCATCAGCTTGCGCGCACCGAATCCGATGACGTCACCACCTAGGTCGCGGATCGGCCACACCAGGCGGCCGCGGAAGCGGTCGTACACGCCTCGGTTGCCCTGGCTGACGAGGCCGCCGGCCATGAGCTCGGCGTCGGTGAAGCCCTTCTTGCGCAAGTAGTTGGTGAGCGCATCCCATGACTTCGGCGCGAAGCCGACCCCGAAGTGCGCCGCAGCCTCAGCGTCGAAGCCTCGTGCGGTGAGGAAGTCGCGCCCGATCTTCGCCTCGGCACCGGCCAGTTGCTCCACGTAGAACGCGGCGGCCAGCTTGTGTGCCTCGACGAGGCGGGTGCGCTGGCCCTGCTGCCTGTTGATCGCGGCCCCACCGTCGACGTATCGCAGTTCGACGCCGGTCCGCTCGGCCAGCTTCTCGACAACCTCGGCGAAGGTCAGGTGGTCGATCTTCTGGACGAAGGAGAGGACATCGCCGCCCTCGCCGCAGCCGAAGCAGTACCACATGCCGCGGCTCGGGGTGACGTGGAAGCTCGGCGACCGCTCGTCGTGGAACGGGCACAGGCCCTTGAGCGAGCCGCCGCCGGCCGACTTGAGGCTGACGTACTCGCGGACAACATCGTCGATCTGCGCGCGCTCGCGCACCAGGGCGATGTCCTCGTCCCTGATCCGTCCGGCCATGACTGGAGTCTAAGCGGGGGCATGACGGGAGCCGACCGTCCTGTTTCGGCTGGGGACGATGGGGTTGGATGGCCCGCATGACCGTTCCCCTGGACGTCGCTCGGCTGCGCGAGCAGACCGTCGGCTGCACCAACGTGACCCACCTGAACAACGCCGGCTCCGCCCTGCCGCCCGCGGTCGTGACGGACACCGTGGTCGACCACCTGCGCCTCGAGGAGGCGATCGGCGGCTACGAGGCGCACGCGCAGGCGGACGCACGGATAGAGGCGGTCTCCGCGTCGGTGGCGACGCTCATCGGCAGCCGACCCGAGCAGGTCGCCCTCGTCGAATCGGCGACCGAGGGCTGGTCTCGCGGCTTCCAGGCGATTGCCTTCACGCGCGGGTTCAGCAGCGAGGACCGGATCCTGGTGTCGTCCGCTGAGTACGCGTCCAACGTCCTGCCGTTGCTGCAGGTCGCAGCGCAGAGCGGCGCGTCCGTCGAGTTCATCCCCGACGACGACAACGGCTGCGTCGACGTCGATGCCCTGACGAACCTGCTGGACGACCAGGTCGCCCTGGTCGCGATCACCCATTGCCCGTCCCAGAACGGGCTCATCAACGACGTCGAGGCGATCGGCGCAGTGCTTCGCGACGCGGATGCCTGGTACCTCGTCGACGCATGCCAGTCGGCCGGACAGGTCCCGCTCGACATCGCGGCGATCGGCGCCGACTTCCTCTCCGCCACCGGTCGCAAGTTCCTGCGCGGACCCCGCGGCACCGGCTTCCTGTACGCCTCCGACCGCGCGCTCACCGAGCTCGAGCCGTTCCCCCTCGACCTGCATTCAGCGACGTGGCTCAGTCACGGGTATGCCATCAGCAGCGGCGCGCGCCGGTTCGAGTACTGGGAGCGGTCGTACGCCGCGCTGCTGGGCATGGGCGCCGCGATCGACTATGCACTCGATCTGGGCATCGACGCGATCGCAGTCCGCATCGGCGAGCTGGCCAACCACGCACGCACTACACTCGCGGCGATTGACGGCGTGACAGTGCGCGATCGCGGGGTCCAGCGCAGCGGCATCGTGACCTTCACGCACGCATCCGTAGACGCGGAAGACCTCGTCCCGGCGATCCGCGCACGCGGAATCAATGTGAGCCTGTCCACCGCTGACTACGCCCGCGTGGACTTCGACAAGCACGGGATCCACAGCCAGGTCCGGGTCAGCCCGCACGTCTACAACACCACCGAGGAGATCGACCGCCTCGTCGGCGTAGTCGCCGACACCGTTCGCCGACTGCAGCACTAGGCGTCGCAAGGCCGTGGCGGTTTCATGCGGTGGTCGCAACACGGATTAGGTGTTCGACGTTAGCAGGAGGTCGTTGAGCGCCTCGCGGGGTTTGCGCCAGCCGAGGGTTTCGCGTGGGCGGCCGTTGAGCTGGTCGGCGACG
>Ga0194043_1001356_pt1 | contig 13821 bp, 10 predicted proteins | sample JunL4415m_MetaG_FD_161274 | JGI IMG/M metagenome (GOLD analysis project Ga0194043, IMG submission 161274) | Anoxic zone freshwater microbial communities from boreal shield lake in IISD Experimental Lakes Area, Ontario, Canada - Jun2016-L442-15m | ecosystem: Environmental > Aquatic > Freshwater >...
CCTACACTATTATTATATGCCTGAAATACAAATATTTCATGTCTTAAAAATGACCAGACATCCTCCATTGTTAATTTTAAAAGCTAGGCTTAATCAGGATAAAATACATTTTTTTACACTTATGCCAATAAAAAGATCAGTATTCAACTAATTTTGTCAGTAGTAAAAATCATGTCAAGCTGTTCACCCCCATGAGATGTCATAAAAGGAAAAATAATTTTATAAAATATCTAAAACTGTGATCAAAAGAGAACAGTCCCTTTTTATTCCTCCTTATGCCAATTAAAAGATAAATATTAAATCATTTTTGCCAGCTGTAAAAATCATGTCAAACTGTGCGTCCCCTTGGCATGACACGGGAGAATCAAAAGAGTTCAGTGGATTTATAACAGAAACTGCCAGATACCCGAGGGAATAAAAAAATATAGGTCCGGATGGAGGTTTAAACCAGACCTATATTAATTAAACATACTTTGCTTTTACTTAAAATCTTTTACCTGCTTGCTGCTAACTTTTATTTAAATCGCTTAAAATCTAAAAAAATTAACTTTTTTTAATATATCCAAATACTTTGTCTTATTAATTTGTGTTTGTTTCTGCTTCTGTCCATAGGCTAAAACTCCTTAAATTAACTGTTAAGATGTAAATATATTTCAACCCGCCGCCACCCTAAAAAACAATTACTTTTTTACTTTTTTTAAATTAACTTCTTCAATTTTAATCATTTGTTTACTGCAATTAACATTATTGCAAAGACTTGTGAAAAAATTTTAAAGAAAATGTAAATTTTTTGTAAAAAAAGTGGTTTAAGAATGTGATGCAGGCATTTATTATATATGAATAAAAATGAAAGGAATGAAGAATCCCATAAATACTGTATGTGGCAGTTTTTTCATCAAGCAAATATCCCTGATCATTTTTTAAATATTCGGGGCATATTACACCACATCTTTAAGGTTTGCCCTTCTCTGATTTATTAAATATGACCTTGGGAGGATTATAACAATATAATTACCTAATCTTCTGAGGTATTCATATCCATTCGCAAAATAAAAGTGTTTATTTTGCCGTCTGATTTAAAATCCAGAGCTGCCTTGAGATAAGTGGCTATTTTATGGGAGATAGCAAGACCCAGTCCATATCCTTCTATATTATAGAATTCAGCTTTGTCTCCCCGGTAAAACATCTTAAATATTCTTCCTTTCTCTTCATTTGAAATTTCCAGTCCTTCATTTGATACGGAGAAAATGATATGCTTCATTCCTCTTGAGCTTTCACTTGAGAGAGAAATCTGTATTATTGAATTTGGCATCGAATATTTTATTGCATTATTTATAAGGTTGGAAATAATTGTCTGAACAAGATATTTGTCACTTTTTAACCTTAACTTTTCATCAATATTGATATTTTTAACTATTTTTAACTGGCTGATAAAAAGCTGGCTCTCGTAAGTTTCGATAAGTTCATTTACAATATCGGCTGGATTTATCTCGTCTCTTTTTATCTCAATAAAGTTATTTTCAACTCTCGATAAAAGAAGCAGGCTGTTGGTAAGATTTTCAAGGTCCCTGGTTTTGCTTATAATCTTGCGCAGTGCTTCACTTATTTCCTCTCTGCCCTTGTAAATACCTGATTTTATTCCTTCCGAATATCCCTGAATAACTGTCAGCATATTTTTTATTTCATGTGAAACCGTTGAAGTAAACTCCTTTAATGAATACTGGCTTATTTTTATCTTGTCTTTCATCAGATTTATATTATCGGCCAGATCCTGGATTTCATCTTTTGTTTTTAATACGATTTCCTCATCATAATCCCCGGTTGAAATTTTTTTAACATAGCCGCTTAGTTTGACAAGATTTCCTGAAATGTTTTTACTGAGAATAAATCCGGCGAAATATGAAATAAGAAGTGCTGCAAAAAAAAGTATTGCAAGGGAAAGAATATATCTCACCGGTGGAACATCAAGATCTCTTTTTTCTTTAAAAAAAGCTGAAAACAAATCAAGACTTCCTGTTTTGATTTTATAGACTGACACATAATATTTTTTATTTGTCAGGTTGTAACTTACTATTTTCTCAAGATTGTCAGAATTGTCATTAAAAAATCCTCTTAGAATAGAATTTGACGAAACCAGTTTTTCGCCATCCACCATGGTTAGGCCATAGGGATTGAGAATTAAATTAAAATTTTTATCTATTAAAGTTATTCTTGTACCTGAGATTCCTTCGTATCCTTTTACTATCAGAAAAAATGCAGGGTCCATTAATGCTTCGTCAACGGATGGATAATTTTTTAATAATCCTTCTGAAAAATTGGTATTTTGATTTGTAAGGTCAATAAGCTTTGAATTCCTGTCGTTAAAAACAAAGAGAGATGTGAATATTCCGGATGCAAGAATAATAATAATAAATAATGTTATAGCAATATAATTTGTTAATTTATCTCTTATCTTCAATTTTTTTCCTCGATATAATTAAATCTATATCCTATTGCCCACAGCGTCTCTATAAGCTCGCCATTAAAGTCGCCTATTCTTTTTCTTAATTCCTTTATATGAACATCTATGGTCCTTGAGCCACCTGAAAAATCATATCCCCAGACAGCTTCCAGGATTCTTTCCCGAGAAATTACAATATTTTTGTTTTGGGTAAGGTAAAGCAGCAGCTGAAATTGCTTGTTTGTCAGTTTTACTTCTTTGCCGCCTGCTAAAACTCTGTGAGACTCTGAATTGATTTCGAGACATGAAAGTCTTTTCTTTCCCAGCACAGAAGAAGAATTAAAAAATATTTTAATTACTCTGTCATGCTCGATTTCTGTAATGCGTCGGCCTGAGTCTGAAAATTTATTTCTGCCGGGATCTGAGAAATTTACTTTATTTTCAAATTCTTTGAGACCCTGCATATCATTCAAACTAATTTCGCTGTTTTCTCTGCCGGCTTCGGTGCGGCGCAAAACAGCCTTAATTCTTGCAACCATTTCCCTTGGATTAAAAGGCTTTGTTATGTAGTCGTCGGCGCCAATTTCCAGTCCGAGAACTTTGTCTATTTCTTCATTTTTTGATGTTAAAAAAATTACAGGAATATTACTTGTTTTCCTTATAATTTTTATAACCTCCAGCCCATCAAGCTCCGGCATCATAATATCCAGTATGACAAGGTCAAACATGTGATCTTTTTTTGATAATTTGTCAATTGCTTCTCTGCCGTTTGAGGCCTGGTCTGCTTCAAAATTATCTTTGACAAGAAAGTCTCTGATCAGGCTCCTTATTTCTTCTTCATCATCTACGATTAATATCTTTTTCATTAATATAAGAATACTTTCTTTTAGCCAAACTGCATATCGTACAATTTTTTAAAATCTCCTTTAAGGCTCGCATAAAGCGATTTGTAGATTTCGTAAGTCCTCCTGTAAGTCTTAAAGTTGGACGTATTTGGCAATAATTCGCGTGAAGGTTTAACTGCTTTATTTACGGCATCCTCAACAGACTTATAGATACCGCAGCCGACACCGGCAAGAAGCGCGGCTCCAAATGCGGGGCCTTCTTCATTCTTTAGCGTTATTATAGGGCTTTCAAGAGTATCGCATATTATTTCTTTCCATATTTTGCTTCTCGACCCTCCACCAATAAGAACTATTTTTTCTGAATTAATTCCAAGCTCCCGCATCAGATTCAGGCAGTCCAGCTGGCTGAATGCAACACCTTCCATTATTGCACGCACAAAATGATCCTGTGTATGCATATATGACATTCCAAAAAATACTCCTCTTGCATAAGAATCTGCATGGGGTGTTCTTTCTCCTGTAAGGTAGGGAAGGAATATCAGTCCGTCTGAGCCTGGTTTGACAATACACGCTTCTGCGTCAAGTAATTTGTATTTTTTCAGATCCGGATTTTCTTTTTCAATTGCCCTGGAAGGACCAAAAGTATCAAAGTACCATTTCTGGCTTCCTGCAGCCGCCAGAGTAACCCCCATTAAAATCCATTTACCGGGGACTGAATGACAGAATGAATGAAGCCTGCCCTCCGGGTCATAAACCGGCTTGTCGCTATGAGCAAAAACAACACCGGAAGTCCCTATAGAATCTGAAATGACACCCTGTTTTATGATACCTGAGCCCACATTCCCGGCTGGATTATCTCCGCCGCCGCCTGCAATTGGCGTACCGGCAATGAGACCTGTTAATTTTGCTGTTTTTTCGTCCAGACAGGCGCTTATCTCGGGACTTTCATAAATATCTGCAAGAAGATCTTTATTTATTTTTAACCCTGCAAGTATCTCATCAGACCAGGTTCTTTTTTTAATATCCATAAGAAGCATTCCTGAGGCATCCGAAACTTCTGCGGCATACGTTCCGCTTATCATAAACCTTATATAATCTTTGGGTAAGAGGATTTTACAAACCTTTGCGTAATTTTCCGGTTCATTTTCTCTGAGCCACATTATTTTGGGGGATGTAAAGCCCGGGAGAGCTTTATTGTATGAAAGCTTTATAAAATTTTCATAGCCGAAAATATCGTATATTTCCCGGCACTGGGGTTCAGTTCTCTGATCGCACCACAAAAGAGCAGGCCTGATTACATTATTATCTTTATCAAGAAAAACAGAGCCATGCATCTGACCCGAAAGCCCGATCGCTTTTACCTGCTTTCCGCTTATATTATTTGCTTCAAGAACTTCTTTCATTGTTGATATAGATGCATCATACCAGTCGGAAGGATTTTGCTCAGCCCATCCCGGTTTAGGAGTATAAAGCGGATATTCCTTAATAGCCGAAGCTGCAATATTACCTTCTTCGTCAATTAAAATGCACCTTGTCCCACTCGTTCCTACATCAATTCCCAGCAAGTAATTTTTTTCCACATTATCCTCCGCTAAAATATTAACTAAAATAATTTTGATACCAGACCATATATCTCTTTATATTTCTCAAACTTGTCCAGATATCTTTCCCTTATTTTCTGGTCCGGTTCGAATATGTCCTTAACTTTTACAAATTGTGAAATTGCCTCCGACATTGTAAATTTTCCTGTTCCAAGGCCGGCAAGCATCATTGTAGCAAGACATCCAGCTTCGGTAATGTCCATCCTGAGTATTGGTCTGTTTGAAATTGAAGCTTTTAATTTAAGTTCATAGTCTGATTTGGACCCGCCCCCAACTGCACGAATTTCTACAATTTCAACTCCGCTTGACTGTGCAAGACCGATATTAAAGCAAATCTCAAAAACCAGACCCTCTATAATTCCTTTAAAAATCTCTTCCTTGTTTGTATCAAGGTCTATACCAATTATGGATCCCTTGGGTATTGGATCAAGATAAGGAGTTCCTGAGGCAGAAAAGTAAGGAAGCGTAAATAGCTTTGATGGCTCAAAGGTAAGCGAGGAGGAAATATTTCTTATCATCTGATTATCTCCGCCTGCAAGATTATCTCTAAACCATTTGACAACACTTCCGCCTGACAAATTGTATGCAAGTGCTACATATTTGCCGTCAACAGCATGGGCCTGGCATGAGAAATTGTTTTTTAACATTTCCTTGTTGGTAAGTGCGTCTTCCATACATGTGCTTACACACTCTACTGTCCCCATTCCATCGGCAGCAATTCCTCCTTTTACAGCGCCCACTCCGAGGGCTGCACATGGCTGATCATGCGCTCCGGTTACAATCGAAACCCTGTCTGTAAAACCCAGTTCATCGGCAATTTTTTTATCTATAAAGCCTATTTCAACTGAAGAAGGAGATGGCTGGGAAAACAAATTAACATCAATATCAAAAGCAGACAGAATATCCTCGGTCCATTTTTTTGTTCTAACGTCAAAAAACAGAGTCCTGGATGCAAGTGCATAATTTATTTTGGTATTTTTTATTCCCATTTTATGAAAGAAAAGGTCTTCCGTAAAAAGGATTTTTTTTGTTTTTTTATAAATCTGCGCTTCATTGTATTTCATCCATATTATTTTGTTTAAAGGGCAGATATAGCCTGGGGGATAGCCCGTTATATCCATGAGATACTCAGCACTATATTTAGACAATACAAGTTCTAATTCCTTTACGCTTCTGGCGTCTGTTGAATATATGGTGTTATATAAAATGTTGCCTTTGTCATCAACAGGGGTAAAGCCTTCTCCGAAAGTACTGACCGCAATTGCACTCACAGGGTCTTTTTTAACTGCAGGATCGCTGTTGACTTTTTTTAAGACTTCAAAAATTTTATTCCACTGATTAACAGTATCACACTCGACCCAGCCTGGTTTTGGAAACAGCAGATTATACTCTTTATAATCAGATGCAAGCACTTTTCCTGTTTCACTGAAAACTATGGCCTTTGTCCCGGTTGTCCCTATATCGAGCCCCATTATACTCATTATATTTCACCTTCTTGTGTGTATTTCTATCTTTTTATCAGAATAATTACTTTAGTTTATAATTTTTATATCAAGGTTTTAAAAATTCAGCTACTGATAAGATTAACTTTTATCAGGGGGATAAATTTATTTATACCAATTTCACAGATAAAGGCAATTCCAGTTTTAACAATATTTGATGTTTCGCCTGTCATATCAATCTTGTGCATTCTTTCGACATGCATATTTTTTCTGCATTATCTACTTTATAAAATCTGCTGCCATGCAATATGCTTTTTATTAACAGCCCGGTTATTGATATTTAATAACCGGGCTGCCATATAAGACAAATAAATAAAAACCAAATGCTTAAAAAATACAATACTTACAGATTCCAGAAATCTGGAATATAAATCTTTTCAGATCCCAGAAGAGCTGATTTATTGCCAAGCACACCCGCACTTGACCAGTTTGCAGCTTTCTCAGCATCAATTGCCGAGTCTCTCTTCTCAACTATGGACATTATAAACTCATTTACAAGATGAGGATGAGAGCCTCCATGACCTGAGCCCTGTATAAACGACAAATGTGACTTCTCTTCTTCATCCATTACTTCAAAGGATTTTGTAAATCTGGCTATTTCTTTTGGAAGCATGCTATCCGTGTCAGGAATTGTTATTTTTTCAAAATCTTCCCCGCCGGTATATAATAATGGGTCTTCTTTGTCAAGTTTGTTCCATTCAAAAGACATTTTGTTTCCAAAAACATCAAAACTTTCTATATACTGCCTCACTGTATCATAAAGCGATCTCGTAACTTCTCCGCCTATGTCAGAATTTTTAAATTTCATCAGCATTGATTCTACTGCAAACGGACAATTCCAATTTTTAACATAGGACTCTCTGACTCTGCCGGAACCAAGACCGAAAACCCACTCAACGGGAGCATCGGCTAGAATTGCAAGCGGACTTACTGCATGTGTTGCATAATTAAGAGGAGGCCAACCCGGCCATGGAGCTCCCCACTCTTCCATGTCCTGCATATGCGATCCTCTCAGGAACTGAATTTTACCCAGTTTGCCCTCGTCTTTAAGTTTTTTTACATATAGAAATTCACGAGAGTATGCCGCTGTTTCCATCATCATGTAATTAACACCGGCTTTTCTTCTCATTTTTACGATTTCCATGCAATCTTCAACATCAATTGCCATAGGAACCGTACATGCAACATGTTTCTCGGCTTTAAGGCAGTCAAGTACAATAGGAGCATGGGTATCTGCAGGCGTTACAATATGGATGGCATCCAGCTCTTTTATTTTTAACAAATCTTTATAGTCTGTATAAAGTCTGTCAATGCCATATTTTTCCCCGGCTGCTTTTAATTTATCTTCTGATCTCTGGCAAATAGCATATAACTCAGAATTCGGATGCTGCTGATAAATCGGGATAAAGTCTGCCCCAAAACCCAAACCCACTATTGCTACTTTTATTTTTTGCTCCGGCATATTTTTCTCCTTAAGAATTAATCATTTTTCATAGCCTCGTCAAATGCAGTGGTACTTGGGCTGATATTTATATTTTTCACAAATGCACATGCCTCTGAAGCACCAAGAATTCTTTCCATACCTGAATCTTCCCATTCAACTGAAAGCGGGCCATCATAGCCTATTTCGTTAAGCTCACGGATAATGGCAGAGAAATCAACTCCGCCTCTGCCTGGTGATCGGAAATTCCAGCCTCTTTTTGTGCTGCCAAATTCAATATGAGAACCCAGTATACCGGTCAGCCCGTCAAGAGTTACAGACGCATCTTTTATATGTACGTGATAAACTCTGTCTGGCAGTTCCCTTATCATCAGATGCGGCTTGATTCCCTGCCACAAAAGATGGCTGGGATCAAAATTCATGCCAAGAGTCTTTCTGTAATTAAAGACCTGAAGAAGCTTTACAAATGAATAATAATCAAATGCTATTTCTGTAGGATGAACTTCAAGAGCAAACTTTATATCCTGCTTGTCCATCTCATCAAATAAAGGGGTCCATCTCTTAACAATGGTATTAAATCCTTCATCTACAATTTCCTGTGTCGTCTGAGGGAAAGAATACCAGAACGGCCATATTGGTGAACCGGTAAAACCTGTTATTATTTTAATATCCAGATTCTTTGCTGCCTGAATTGTATATCTTACTTCCTGGACAGCCCATTCTCTCATGGCTTTTGGATCGTCGGCAACGGAAGACGGTGCAAATCCATTATGTCTTTTGTCAAGAATATCTCCCACCAGCTGACCACTAAGATGCGCGCTTATAGCCCATGCCTTTAAATTATACTTTTTAAGAGTGTCTTTTACTTCTTTAACATAGCCCTGATCTTCTGCTGCTTTTTTTGGGTTAATATGTTTGCCCCATGTTGCAAGCTCAAGTCCCTCATAGCCCATTCCTGACGCAGTTTTGCACATTTCTTCTAATGACAAATCAGCCCACTGGCCCGTAAAAAGCGTAACTGGTCTCATTTTTTTACCTCATGCTCATTATTTTTAATAATAAAAACACATTTATTTTATGAACTTTCTTTATGCGCAGCATAAAGTCTTGCGACTTGATGCTGCCTGTCTGCTATTTCTTCATGCTGTCAATATAAATCATTTCCATTGCGCCTCTGTTGTTTTCAGGATCAAAATAAGCTTCAATCATTTTCTCATGAGGAAGATTATTGATTCTTTCATTCATGATATGAAGAGCAAGTGAGTTTATTTCGATAGCTTTTTGTACTGGCATTCTCTCCGGATTAATATCAATTCCAAAATATTCTTTAAAGCCAGCCATTTTAAGAACATATAGCATTGCCTCTGCCTGCTGCCATTCAATAACACCCACATTTAAGTCCTGGTCATAGTTGCCAAGGGGCTGGCTGTTCCAGTGTGTGTTAAACAGTCTTCCCTGTTTTAAGCATCTTGCAATTGCGTAAGGTGTGTCTTCTCCGCCCATTCTGATATGACCAATCTCTGGCTGCATTCCCATTATGGAGATACCCTTGTCAAGGATATCTCGGTTGATTTTGTTTTTAAGTTTGTCTTCAATATCCTGGCAGGCAATCAGTCCGTCAGAAGTTGATCTGTAAATATTATTTGGTGCCGGTTCATATGGTTTTGGCTCTATTGCACATATTATTCCAGGTACCTCATCAAGAGCAAGTGCAACTGCGCTCTCAAATCTGTCCCACATATCATAAAAATTGGTTCCAAGTGAATAAGTATATCCGTCAATTCCAGGCCATATTCCTGCGTGGTGAAGTTTCTTTGCCTTTGCAAACTTAAAACCATTGACAAGAGTCTCAATAGCCATGTCTCTGTATTTTTTGATGGGGTTTGAAAGAGAGCCAAACTCATATTCTTTTGGATAAAATATTGCCGGATAGCAGGACTGAAGAACTATTCCTGTTTCTTTTTCAAGCCTTTCGTAGAGATAATAATTCTCTTCATTTACTTCATTAGGATAATGAGCTTCAATTGCCCTAACGCCATACTTTGCCATATCTGCAGCCATTTCAATACGCTCTGCAATAGTCTTGCTTGGGATATAGGCTTCGTGAAATCGGCCTCCGCCCGGAGTGAAATACCATATTCCTACAGAAAGCTTAAGTTCAAGACTGAAGCTTTGCATGTGTTTTAGTAATTCTTCTCTTGAAAACTTTTTCTTCTGATAACTTGTATCAGTCACCTGATAATCCATACTTACCTCTTTTTATAGTTTTTTTAATAAAATACATTGTAAAAAAATACTGCATAAATTTAATATTATTAAAATAAAAACTTTCCTCAGACAGCTCAATGTTATTAAGCAGGTTTCAGATAAATTAACTGTTTAGATCAGGTCTGCCAATTTCACAATCAGACTCTCCCTGCCAGATATTTACCAAAAACAAAAATAATTACATCCGCATCTGGTCTGTCATTTTGAAACTACAATCTGTATCTTTGGCTTCGGTACTCAGCCACTTACAATATCAGCAAACTCTGCGTTATTTTGAAACTATAATCTGTATCTTTAGCTGTTCTCCCGGATTTGTTTTTAAAAGCCTGATTGCTTCCTCAGTTTTTTCAAGCGGATAAGTCCCGGTCAGTATCGGCTCTACTTTTACAAGACCTTCCTGTATTGACTTTATTGCTGTTGCCCATGAAAGTGGTGCGAGCCATGCTGAACGTATCTGCTTGTCCATTGTATGAAAACTAAGTGCAGGAATCTTAAATACATCTCCTTCATTGGGGAGACCGAAATGAACTATAATTGAACAATTTCCGGATATTTCCACTGCCTGTTCAAATGCAGGATTTGAGCTTGTCGGAACAATGGTTCTGTTTGCAAGCTGTCCACCGGTAAGTTCGGAAATATTTTTCTTAAGATCAGCTGTATAATATTTAGAATTTTTGTCAGTAACATTAAAAATATAATCAGCGCCGAACTTTTTACCCTGTTCCAGTCTCCAGTCATCATTTGTCGCACCAATTAATGCAATCCTGCCGGCACCGACAGATTTGCATAGCTGTGTCATCATCATACCCATTGCACCAGGCCCAAATATTGCAACAAAATCTCCGGGCTCTATTGCCAATTTTCTTATTGCATTTACAACACAGGCAAAAGGTTCAGTAAACGCACCAGATGCAAAACTGACATTTTCTGGCAGTTTAAATAAACCCGTGTATCTTGAAACACAATATTCTGCAAATCCTCCATTAGTTGTTACTCCGGGAACATTTAAGTTTTCGCATAGATGAGTCTGCCCCTTTGCGCATGGAAGGCAGGCATTACAATTCTGAACAGGATTTACAACTACTCTGTCGCCGGGTTTATACAGTCCCATTGCCTGTGCAACCCTGCCCACTTCCACAACTTCTCCTGTAAATTCATGGCCCAAAACAATAGGACCTTTGCCTGTAGAAGTTCCTACCGGTGAAAGTCCATAATAATATGAAATATCGGAGCCACAGATACCCACGTTTTTTACTTTAACAAGTACATCAATATCAGTAACTTCGGGTATAGGTATTTCCTCGAGCGTCATTTTCTCAGCCTCATAAAAAACCTGAGCTTTCATTTTACCTTCCAAAGCACCCTCCTTAAAATTTTATTAAATAGTTTTTGTTAAATCCAAATAAAAAATTAATTTATTTCCCTCTATTGACCATATTTTTTAATCAGGCCATCGAGAAATAATTTGCTGTCTGCTGTAGCCTCAAGTGCTTTTGGCCAGAAACAAAGGTCAATCGGCCACCAGTCATCATTGTATCCTGCGTCAAGAATGGCAGGAATGATTTCATCAAAATTGAGCTTTCCGGTTCCAAGAGGTGCATGAGTACTTGTTTCATTATTATGAAGAGTTCCATCGGAGTCTATAAGGTGTATTGCTCCTATTTTTCCGGTCAGCATATGTGCAAACTGAACAACTCCCTTAGGGAGGGTTTCCTTTTCTCCCATCTGCCTTGATGCCATGACCCCGCACATATATGCATGGCAGGAATCAAACATGATGGAAAAATTAGGATTATCAACTTTGTAAACCATTCTTACAACTTCGCTTGGTTTGTTATAAATAAAACCCGGTTCAAACTCCCAGACAAGCTTTACTCCTTCTTTTGCGCATACATCTGCAGATTTATTCCAGACCGAGGCAACTTTCTTAAAACAGGTCTCATAATCCATGCCGCCGGGAATACCGGTTGGAGGATCAACTGCATCCACTCTTAGTTTAGGGATATTCAAATCAACGCAAAGCTCAAGATTGCCCTTAACAGCTTTGATATAGTCTTCCTCACTTGATGTTGCTGGAGAAGGAAAAGGAGCTGCAACTCCTGACAATCCAAGATTGTACTTTTCAAGAAGTTTTTTTAATTTCATTCTTTCTTCTTTAGTGTTTTCAGGCAGATGCGGAGGAAATGCTCCCAGCTCAAAACCATCAAAACCAAGTTCAGAAATCCTTTTTAAAACATCTTCCAGAGGGATCGGATCTTCTGCATAACCACCCCAGATATAAGCCCAACCGCCAATTGATGTTTTTTTTGTCATTTTTACTCCTTTTAATAATTTTTTATTAATTAAAAAATAAAAATTAATCAATATCAGAACAAAAACTTAAATATTTTGCAAAATATCGGCATGGTCAGGCTTATAGTTTTTTTATTAAACCCTTCCTGCGAAAATTTTCGACTAAAACCGACCAAAAAAGTAAAGCTTTGCAATATTTATAACACAAAAAAATACTTAAACATAAATCAGTAAATAATTATAATTGTCAATTTATTAATTATTTGCCATAGTGCTTTATTTTTGGAGCATCCATATTAATGTCGGGACCAAAAAACTTGATTAACAGTAAATCGGTTTTACCATCGTTTTTAACTGTTATCGGTTTGACAGCCCTGTCATGAGTAATTAAAAGCTCATCACATTCAAAGTTCTGGCCTTCTATTTTATGACCATCAAAAGTTCCTCTGCCTCTCCATACCAGGATATTAAAAACTCCTTTTTCTGTAAAAGTGAAACTCTGACCTGGTTTTACAACCAGCCTTTTCCCTGAGAATTTGGTTGTATTGTAATAAATCCAGTGTTCTTCTCCACCGGTCTGTCTGGATTCTTCTACGAAAACATTTGGAAGGTGGTGATTTTCATAAAAATAGGGGTCTCCGTTTACAGGCCAGTCAAGCTGGTCAAGAATTGCTCTTTCGCCTTTCTTTTCCCTGTCTTCTTTGCAGACATCTTTAAAAAGAAGTTCTTTTGAAATTATTTTGCCGTAATTTAAAGCCTGCAGCATTGAAAAAACGTCAGAATCCTCCTGCAGCTCTATAGTGAGAGCAGTTCCGGGAGCATGAAGAACCCCTGATGGAAGAAAGAAACCTTCGCCAGGGACATTAAGATAGGCTCTTGCATGCTGCAAAATAAGATCGTCTTTCCATTCAACCAGGTAAGGGAGAAGAATATCATATTTTTTTTCGTCAACAATATAAGGATGTACCCCGAAAAAAGTTTCGGGATGCGGACCTGTATCTACATCTTCGGGAAAATAATATGCCTCATCTTTGGAATTAGCACCAACAAGTTTTGCATCCTTCTCCATCTGATGTATATGATAAGGGATTCTCGCTCCGAAATCATAAATTTTTGCCAGTCTTCCAAGACCTGAGTGAGTTTTTGAATACTCGGTTCCCATTATAAGATCGCCTGCTGCAGCTACGGCTTCTCTTAAATTTACTGCTTCTCCGGAATCTATATTTAAGTAGCTTAATCCTTCATCCTCCGGGCTTATTGCGTTGTCCGCTTTTGTTACAGACGCTATCCATCTTTCACAAATAGAGCCTCTCTCACCAACATCATATTCGTTTTCGTCAAGCCCAAGTCTTTTTCCAGGCGGAAGAAAATCCCTGGCAACCCATGCAGGCTTTAGTTTGATAATTCCCCCTCCTTTTTCAAGGGCTTTTTC
>Ga0194043_1001359_pt1 | contig 13797 bp, 6 predicted proteins | sample JunL4415m_MetaG_FD_161274 | JGI IMG/M metagenome (GOLD analysis project Ga0194043, IMG submission 161274) | Anoxic zone freshwater microbial communities from boreal shield lake in IISD Experimental Lakes Area, Ontario, Canada - Jun2016-L442-15m | ecosystem: Environmental > Aquatic > Freshwater >...
ACCACAGTGACCATCAACGGTGCTGCAGCCACGGTCTCTGTGCCTGTCGCATGCGTCGGCACCCCAGCGGTGTGCACCATCAGCGTCATCGTGCCGCTGGCCGCCAACACCACAGGGGCAGTCATCACCAATGCTGCGTTGGTGGTGCGAACCACCAACGGCACCGCCACCGTCAACAACTTCAAGGTGAACCCGAGCCCAACGCTGACCAGCTTCAGCGTTGTCAGTGCCGCCCGCGGCACTGCGATCACCTTGCGAGGCGTTGGTTTCACGGCGGCGAGCACTGTCACCTTCACCACTGCGACCGGCGACCGCGTCGCCGCAGCCGTCACAGCGGCGACACGCACCTCCACGGCGCTGACCGTGACCGTGCCAGCTACCGCAGTGCAAGGTCCAGTGACCGTCAGCACCACGGGCTTCACGCCGAGCTCGCTTGAGTTTGTCGTGGCAACCGCACCGACGATCACATCGTTCACCCCAACAGCGGGTCCTGCGGACGGCACCTCCACCATCACGGTGACGGGTAACAACTTCCGCACCGCCACAAAGGTGTCCGTGGGCGGCAAAGCTGTCGTGGCCTTCACGGTGACGAGCCCCACCACCTTGGTGATCAGCGGCTTGGCTAAGGGAACGACCAGCGGCACCATCTCGGTGCAGACCAGCTTCGGCACTGTGCTCAGCGCAGCTTCGTTCACCGTGGTCGTCGCTCCAACGATCACCACGTTCACGCCAACCACCACCTCGCTGCTACTCAACCCAGTGATCACAGTTGTGGGCACGAACTTTGTAGCCGGAAGCACCGTCACCTTGGTTCAGGGCACCCGCTTGATCCCAACTCCTGCGGTCCTCGCTGCCAATGGCACAAGCCTTACATTCAGGCTCGCCGTCGGCACCACAGTTGGTCTCTACAACATTCGGGTCAGCAACGTTGCGGCATCGGTGACCTCGGTGACCAACCTCAACGTGACCCCGTAACCAACAATCACGACCACAACTACAACCAACAACGGCAATCCCCGGGGGACGACCCCGGGGATTGCCGCGTTCCACCCCCAATCAGTAGGCCTTCGACAACTAGCCTCTGGCCCGTGAGTTCGCCAGCATGACCGACATCTCAGCCATCGCCCATGTGGGTGCTGCGGCGGCAGCCCTTGCGGCCGGCTGTGTCAACGCCATCGCTGGCGGCGGCACGCTGATTACCTTCCCCATCCTCACGGCTATCGGGATTCCAGCTGTTCGAGCCAACGCCACCAACACCGTCTCGCTATGTCCCGGCTACGTAGGCGGCAGTTACGCGCAACGACGAGACCTTGCTGGCCTCGGTCGCGGCTTACGTGTGCAATTGCTGACGGCAGCGCTTGGAGGCCTTGGCGGATCGATCTTGCTGGTGGTTACCAGCGAGGCCGTATTCCGCCAGATCGTGCCGTTCATGATTCTTGCGGCATGCGCGTTGCTCGGTTTCCAAGATCGTCTGCGCGCGATGTTGACAACTCGCACACAAGGGTCGACATCGCATCGCGTTCTCGAACTCGGCTCGATCTTGTTGGCTGCGATCTACGGCGGCTACTTCGGTGCAGGATTGGGCATCATGCTGGTCGCCGTGCTCGGCCTGTTCTCGCATCTGCCCTTCACACGCGTCAACGCCGTAAAGCAGCTGATGTCTGTGGTCATCAACGGTTGCGCAGCGGCCTTCTTAGTTTTCTCAGGCCGCATCGAATGGACCCTCGTGTTGGTGATGGCGCCAGCAAGTCTGTTGGGTGGCAATCTGGGCGGTCGTCTTGTTGGGGTCATTCCCAGCAAGCGGCTTCGGCCATTCGTGATTGTGTTCGGTGTAATCGTGGCCCTCATCTACCTGTTCCGTTAAGCCATACACTCGGTACGCAGTCACGGCGGCCTACGGCCGCACCCATCCCCGTTCGGAGTTCCGCGCATGATCGCTATCTCGTCATTGCATCTCGATCGCAATTCACTGGTCGTCACCTGGACCGACAACACCGTTACTCGGTACCCGTGGATCTGGCTGCGCGATCATGCCCACGACGACGACACCCTTCATCCGGTGACCCAGCAGCGCCAACTTTTCACCGCCGAACTCGATGCCGAGTTGGTGGCCACCGATGTAGCGCTCACCGAAGATTCCATCGATCTTGCGTGGAGCGATTCGAGCCCCAACTCGGTGCTGCCCGTGAGCTTTCTGGCCAAGTACCGCACACCAACCGTCGCCCGTGCCACGTCTCGCGACGGCATCACGCTGTGGAACGGCGCCATCATTCGCGCGCATGTGCCGATGGTTCCATACGCCGCAATCATGGGCTCCGACGATGGCGTGCGCGAGTGGTTAGCCAAAACCGCCGAGTTCGGCTTCTGCCTCGCCGTGGGTACGCCGGCCAACGCTGAGGCCACCGAGGCGCTGCTGCGCCGCATTGGTTACGTGCGCGAGACCATCTTTGGTGGCATGTGGGAGTTCACCGCCGATCTCACCAAGGCCGACACTGCCTACACCAACCTTGAGCTTCGCCCGCACACCGACGGCACCTATTCGCACGACGCGCCTGGCGTGCAGTTGCTGCACTGCTTGCAGTTCGACGGCACCGGAGGCGACAGCACCATGGTCGACGCGTTTGCGATTGCCAAGCACATGGCTGCTGAGATGCCCGAGCATTTCGCCACGCTGTCAACCGTTGCGGTGCCGGGCCAGTACATCGGCGATGGCTCGCATCTGATGGCGGCGCGGCCCGTGTTCCGCCACGACCATGCGGGTCACCTCGTGCAGGTGTCGTTTAACAACTACGACCGGGCTCCGTTCTTGTTGCCCGAGCACGAGATGATCGCGTTCTACGACGCGCTGCGCGCATTCGACACATTGGCCAATGACCAGTCGTTGCAGTGGCGCCACGTGCTTGCGCCGGGCGAAGCGTTGCTGTTCGACAACTGGCGCGTGATGCACGGCCGAGCAGCGTTTACGGGCCTGCGACGCATGTGCGGCGGCTACGTAAATCGGGAAGATGTCGAGAGCCGGTTGCGCCAGCTTGTCTGACGCAACCGACCCCACGATTCGAACAAGCTCCTAGAGCTGCAGGCTCTTGATCTCGAGGAACTCCTCGAGGCCGAAGTGGCCGTACTCGCGGCCGATGCCCGACTGCTTGTAGCCACCGAATGGAGCGTTGGGGTTGAATGCCCCACCGTTGACCTCTACCTGACCGGTGCGCAACCGAAGGGCCACTGCTTGAGCGTGCTCCTTGCTTGCCGACCACACACCACCAGCGAGGCCGTAGACCACGCCGTTGGCAATGCGCACTGCATCGTCTTCGGTGTCGTAGGGCAAGATCGACAGCACTGGGCCAAAGATCTCTTCTTGGGCGATGGTCATCTCAGGTGTGACACCGGAGAACACGGTTGGCCGCACGTAGAAACCGACGTTGAGGCCTTCGGGTGCACCGAGACCACCAGCAACCAACGTGGCGCCTTCGTCAATTCCCTTTTGGATGTAGCCCTGCACGCGGTCACGCTGGGCCGCCGAAGCGAGCGGCCCGAGGTGAATGCCGGCAGCGAACGGGTCGCCAACCACCATTGCTTCGGCGGTTGCTCCGGCAATTGCTTCGGCTTCGGCGAGACGATCGCGAGGGACCAACATGCGTGTGAGCGCAGAACAGGTCTGGCCCGAATTCAAGAACGCCTTGCCAACACCATCGGCCACAGCCTTGGAGAAACCGGCGGCATCGAGATCGGCGAGCAACACGTTGGCGCTCTTGCCACCAAGCTCGAGTGCGATCTTCTTGATGGTCTCGGCACCGGCCTGCATCACGCGCTTTCCGGCGCGGGTTGAACCAGTAAACGACACCATGTCTACGGCTGGATGCAACGACATTGCCTCGCCCACCACGGTGCCCAGACCTGACACGAGGTTGAACACACCTGCGGGCAGGCCCACCTCGTGAATGATGTCGGCCAAGATGAACGCATCGACCGGAGCGATCTCGCTGGGCTTGAGCACCACGGTGCAACCGGCGGCCATTGCGTAGGCAACCTTGGCTGCGATTTGGTGCAGTGGGTAGTTCCAAGGCGTGATGCAGGCAACGACGCCGATGGGCTCACGAACAATGAGCGAGGAGCCAATGGTCTCGGTGAACTGAAAGGTCTCGGCGAGCGAGGCAGCAGTGTTGAAGCTGTTGATGGGTAGACCCACCTGCACCATCTGCGAGAGCCACTTGGCCATGCCGGTCTCTTTCGAGATGGCGGTGGCAATTTCGTCCATGCGTGCACCGAGTGCGTCGCCGATACGAGTGAGGTACTTGGCGCGCTCTTCACGAGGGGTATTGGCCCACGACTCGAACGCTGCTGCGGCGGCTTTCACTGCGGCATCAACATCGGCAGCGGTGCCCGACGGGATGGTGGCCATCACACCTTCGGTCACCGAGTCGATGACCTGAAGTGTTTCCGTTGAGGTAGATGCGACCCATGCCCCGTTGATGTAGAGCTTGTCGTAGTTGGTCAATGTGTCAGTCATTGTTGGATCCTCCTGATGATTTTGACGAAATCGTACGCCATTGTTTGGGGCGGCCTCGCAGCCAGAACGTGATCCACCATTCTGTGTCGCACCCATGTGGTCAAATAGCCGAGCACACGGGGGGCTGTCCGCCGATCGCGCCATTGCTGAGAGGAGACCACGTTGGGCCTACATATTCACCATGGAGCCCAGCTCACCGATCTCTGCGACGCATTGGCAGCGCTGCTCGAATCGCCACTCTCCGATCCGTTCGCTGCCGAGGTTGTGGCCGTGCCCACTGCTGGCATACGCGATTGGCTGCAGCAGCAGCTTGCGCTTCGCCTTGGCGCAAGCGGTCACCGCAATGGCATCTCCGCCAACATCGAGATGCCTTTCCCCGGTGGCTTCATCGCCCGGGCCCTTGACCAATCCGCTGCAGCTACCAACCCATGGGATATCGATCAGCTCACATGGTCAGTGCTGAGGGTGCTTCAGTCTCCATCGGCGAAGGTGCCCGCGTTTCTTGCTGAGAGCCCTCACGAAACCGCTGCCAACCGCAGTCGCTATGCAACGGCGCGTCGCATCGCCGATCTGTTCGATAGCTATGAGACCAATCGCCCCGAGATGCTGCAACTCTGGGCTAACAATCTGTTCGGCGACGGCACACTCGACGAGAACAGTGCGGTCGTTCCCCTGGCACCAGACCAAATGTGGCAACCCGCGCTGTGGCGCGAGGTGCAAGCACTCATCGCGTCCCCCAGCCGCGCTGAGCAACTTCCCACGCTGCTCGCCGATCTCGCCGCTGGCCGGCTTGAGCCACAGCTCCCCCAACGCCTCAGCGTGTTTGGCGTCAGCGCCGTTTCGCCTGGCCAACTCAGCGTGATCAATGCATTAGCCGCCCTGCACGAGGTACATCTGTTCTTGATGCACCCGTCTGTTGTCGCATGGCAGCAATGTCGCCAACAACTTGCTGGCCGGCTCACGCTGCGCAGCGCTTGCGATGCCACCGCCAACGTGAACAATCGGCTCACCAGATCATGGGCGCGGCCATCCATGGAAGCCGCCGCCTTATTTAGCGGCTTGAGCGCCACCCACTACGAATACCCTCACCCTCTACTACGCGCACTTCACTCGGCGCCACATGCACCATTGTCGCTGCTGCATCAGTTGCAGGCCGATATCGCCGCCGACCACGATCCATCTGGCACCCACCCCTTCGCCAATGACAACAGTGTGCAGATTCATGCCTGCCACGGCGCGACACGCCAACTCGAGGTACTCCGCGATGCGTTGGGGCATCTCTTCGCAGCCGATCCAACACTCATGCCGCACGACATCATCGTGGTCTGCCCCGACCTTGCCCGCTTCGCCCCATTGGCCGCATCGGTGTTTGCTCGCGGCTCGTTGCCCGTGCCGGTCTATGTCAGCGATCTTTCCCTTGGTGCCAGCAATCCCGTTGCAGTCGCCCTCACTGCGGTGATCCAGCTTGTGGCAGGTCGCTGCACCGCCACCGAACTCCTCGGTCTGTGCGCATTGACCCCAATTCAGCAATGCCTCGGACTCTCCGAAGAAGACATCTCAACGATCGACCAATGGATCAACGACCTCAACACCACATGGGGCCTCGATGCAGGGCACCGTAGTGTTTGGCTTCCTGACAATTTCGCAGAAGGCACGTGGGCGTCTTCCATCGACCGATTACTGATGGGCGCAGCAATGGCGGCGCCTTCGCCACGCCTCGGGCCCGACGGCATCGTGCCGTTCGACGATGTTGCTGCCGGCGGCCTGCGCACCGCTGGCCTACTCGCCGAGCTCGTCGCTCGTCTGCGCATCGCGCGCGCCGCCACGATGGGCGATCACCCCATCGATTACTGGGTCGATTCACTCACCAACATCGCTCGTTCGTTGTTGGCCACGGCACCCAACGATGCATGGCAGTTGGCTCAGGTCATCGGCGCAATCGAAGACCTGCGCACCAACTCAAAACTCGCCGGTGTCGCCAACGAAGTGCCATTGGCACTCAACGACATTCGAGCGTTGCTTACCGACATCAACTCGGCGCCGCGCGGGCGACTCACGCTGCGCTCAGGAGCCGTCACCATCACGGGCATGGTCCCGGTGCGCAACCTTGCTGCGCGGGTCATCTGCATCCTTGGCCTCGACGAGAGCAGCCTGCGGTCGTCCGGCGCAGAGGGCGACGACTTATTGGGTGCCCGGCCATGTGTGGGCGAACGCGACCCTCGCGTCGAGGGTCGACATCTTCTCCTCGATGCACTGATGGCGGCTGGCGAGCAGTTCATCATCACCTGCGATGGCAGCGACATCACCACCAACCGCACACTTCCACTCCCCGTGCAGCTCATTGAGTTCATAGACGCAGTTGCCGCCACGCTCCCAGCAAGCGGGCTTGATGGCATGACCCCCGAAGCGGCGGCTGAGCAGCTGATGATCACCCACCACCCTCGCCAGGCATACGACGAAACCAACTTCACCATTGGCGACATATCGAAAATGGCTCCGCCGGGCCAACCATTCAGCTTCGACAACAGCATGCTCGACGCGGCCGTCGTGCGCCGCGAGCATGCAGCAACAGCGCCGTCGGTCAGCGCACTGCCGCTGCCGCCCGTGGTGCCCGACACCGTAAGCCTCGACGATCTCACGCAGTCATGTTCCCAACCATCGCGCACATATCTCATCGATCGGCTCGATGTCCGAATGCCCAGCAAACCCGATGAAGTCGCCACCGAAATACCGCTCGAAATCGCGCCGCTCGATGCCTCGAAAATGGGCGCCGATCTGCTGCTGCAGCACCGCCGCGCGGCGTCGGCCGAGCAACTCGAGCAGTGGCGTGCTGCTCAACAGCTCAGCGGAGCCTTGCCGCCGCGCAAGCTGTCGCAATCCGCCCTCCACGACGTTGAGACCGAGGTCCGCGAACTGATCGACTCGCATCCCGATCTCGCCGAACTGATGACCCACTCCGAGATCGCGGCGATCGATCTCACCCTCACCTCCGTCGATATCGGCGCCGGCACTGAACCCGTTTCAGTGCAACTTGTCGCCACCCTCACCGACCTCGCCGAGCACACCCTGGTGCGGGTGAGCTACAGCCGACCCAAGCCGCGCCACCGGCTCGCTGCAGCGCTGCATCTTGCAGCCGCAGTGGTGGCCCAACCCGAGCATCCGTGGAAAGCGGTTGTCGCCGCCCGAGGCGATAGCGGCAAAAAGCCCAAGCCCGTGTGGCTCACCCCAGCCGATGGACCCCAGCGCGTCACCGCTGCGCAGCACCTGCTCGATGTCGCCCTGTCGTTACGACTTCAGGCGCTACGCGAGCCGTTACCGCTGTTTGAGTTCGCGTCCGAGGACCTCTACACAACGGGGTGCATCGACGAAGACAAGCTCAACAATGACCTCAACGACACCTACACCAAGTTCCTCTGGGAAGACGCCGACCCAGATCAGTTGCTCCCTGCAGCAAATCCGTTGGCACGTGTTCTGTGGGGCGCTTACAACTCATTCCTCGCGGATGCAGCGCCATGAGTAATCATTCCTTCGCTGCTCCAGAGCGGGTGCCGTTCAACCTCAGCCTGCCGCTACCCACTGGCCGCGCAGCGCTCGAGGCCAGCGCCGGCACCGGCAAGACCTACACACTCACTGCGCTGATCGTGCGCTACATCGCAGAGAACGGCATCACCGCCGACCAGTTGCTCGTGGTCACGTTCACCCGCGCCGCTGTCACCGAACTTCGCGATCGCACACGGTCGATGCTCGGAACAGCAGCAAGGGCCCTACTTCCCGATGCCGATCTCAGCGGCACACCTCAATGGCTCATCGACTTCGTGCAGGCCAGCGCAAGCGCGGGCAACGCCGAGAAACGGCGCCGACATCTTCTTGAGGCCATCGCCCGTTTCGACGAACTCGCCATCACCACCATCCACGGATTTTGCCAACAGGCGTTGGGGCAACTCGGCCTACGTGCGGGCAACAACCCCAATGCCGAGCTTGTCGACAACGCAGCAGACATCGTCGCCGAGGTCTGCAGAGATCTCCTCATCAGTCAGTTGGCCGACGATCCATCCGTGCTCTCTGACAACAGCTCAAAAGATGCACTTACCCCGCCGAAGGTCGAGACGAGCTTGATCGAGGCGGTCACCGCGGTGATCAGTAACCCGGGTGCCCGATTCGTGCCGTCCGCCGAAACCGAGCTGGTCGACGAGGAGATCACCGGAGCCCTCGCGAAGCGGTGGAGCAATCTCGTGCTGCGCGCGTGCGCCGAGGTGAAGACTCGACAACAAGCACGTGGTGAAATCGGATACGACTCGTTGATCACCGATCTGCACGATGCAATCATCGATCCAGTGCACGGACCCGCCGTGGCCGAGCAACTCGCTGCACGGTTCTCGGTAGTGCTCATCGACGAATTTCAAGACACCGATCGGGTGCAATGGCAGGTCTTTCAGACGGCCTTCGCGAGCAAAGCACTCATCACCGTGGGCGACCCAAAACAAGCGATCTACCGGTTTCGCGGAGCCGATGTTCACGCTTATCTCAACGCTGTCGATCAGCCCACGGTGTTCAGTCTGGCCACCAACCACCGCTCCGATCGGCAACTGCTGCTCGGCATTGAGCATCTCTTTACCGGAGCCACGCTCGGCGATCCGCGCATCGGGTTCATGCCAGTGGAACCCTGCGAAACCGCCCCGTTCAACGCACTCGGCACCGAAGCCGCTGTGCAACTACACGCAGTCATGCCCCACGACAGCTTGCTCTTAAAGAACGGGAAGCAACTGCGCATGCCCAAGGTGCGAGCAGTCGTGCTGTCCCACCTTGTCAAACGCATCATCCACATTCTCGAGCACGACACCATCACCGCTGCGGGGAGCACCTCACCCAAGTCCGTGCGCCCCGGCGACATCGCTGTGTTGGTCAGCGCGCACAGCAACGCCGAACACGTTGCCGCAGCGCTTCGCCAGGCCGGTATCCCAGCAGTGCGCACTCGAACTGGCTCAGTCCTCACAACACCGGCCGTGATGCAGTGGCGCTTGCTGCTCACCGCGTTGGCCAATCCATCCCATGCTCCGTCGGTTCGCGGCGCGGCACTTGGCTGGTTCTTGGGCACCGACCCGGCCGCATTCTGCGGCCCCGAAGCCGATGCCACGCTTGCCGCGATGCAAGAGCGGGTCGCAACGATGGCGCTTCGCCTGCACCGAAATGGCCTGGCCGCGATGTACGACGAAGAAAAGGCCCGGCCCGAACTGCTGCCATCAATTCTGCGCCTCGAACAAGGCGAGCGGCACCTCACCGACCTCGACCACATCGCCGAACTCTTGGCCAACGCCTTGCCCGCCGGGGCCGAAGCTGGCCAAGTGCTGCGAGTTCTCGACGAGATGGTTCGGTCAACCAGCGACCGCAGCGAGTCCACCATGCGCCGCATCGACTCCGATGCCTTGGCGGTGCAGATCACCACCATCCATTCGGCCAAGGGTCTTGAGTACCCCATCGTGTTGTTGCCATTTGGGTTCAAACAGCCGAACAAACTGAACAAGCCATATTCGTATACCAGCCCCGATGGCGCGCGCACGATCGACCTCGCGTCCTCGGTTGCGTGGAACCAAGGCTTGCTCGACCCTGACGACCCCGCCAGCGCGCGCGACCAAGGTGCTCGCGAACGGCGGGCCAGACTCGACAACGAGGGCGACGACCTGCGCTTGCTCTACGTCGCACTCACCCGCGCACAGCACCGCCTTGAGGTGTGGTGGGCTTCCACCACGTCGGCAAACAAGTCTGCCCTCGCACGCATTCTGCTCGACCGCGATGGCAACGGGCCGTCGCTCAACTCGGCCAGCACCTTGCGGGTCAAACGCACCGGAACGATCGATGAAACGGCTCCGGCGTATCAGGCCCTCTCAATGCACGACGTTGTTGAACAACTGCGCGTGCTCGCATCCACCAGCGCCGGCGCCATCAGCCTGAACGAGGTACCCGAGCACGTCTCCACTAATTGGTGGGCTGGCGCCGACCAGCGATCCTCGGCGGTCCTTGCAACTGCCTCCACCGGTACGCGCCGCACCCTCGCCAACCCCACCTGGAAACGCTGGTCGTTCACCCGCCTCGGCAACACCATCGACACCATGACCCACGGCGGCGTCGATCATGCGGCGTTCGCTCCAGTTCGTGGTGGCTCCGACGAGCCAACCTCTTCTGCCGATGGAATCATCACCGTCGGTGGGTCACGCGCATTAGCGCCACAACCACAGCGATCGGGCGAGGTTGTCGCCCACCTCGCCGACGCCGTGGCGGGCACCTCATTCGGCACGTTCGTGCACACGGTTCTCGAAGAACTCGATTTCACCTCACCCAATCTCGAAACTGATGTGCGTGCGCTGGTCACTCACCATGCTCAGCGCAACGCACTTCATCTCGATACCGAGCGGGTCGTGGCGGGCCTCATCGCTGCACTGCAAACACCGCTTGGTCCACTGTTCAATCAATTCGCGCTCTGCGACTTGTCTCCCGACAACCGCCTGAGCGAACTCAACTTCGACTTCCCAATCAATGAGGCCACCGCCGCCGCAGCGCACACCATGCCAACTCGTGCGATTGCCGACATTCTGCTGCGCACGCTGCCAACCGCCGACCCGGTGCGCCCCTACGCCGAACTTCTCGCAGCAGAGACACACGGCATCGACATCTCTGGCTGGATGAACGGATCTATCGATGCCGTATTCCGAGTGCCACACAACGACACACACAAGTACCTCGTCGTCGACTACAAGACCAACCGTCTGCATGTGCCTGGCGCCACCGATCCCGTAGCTTCATACGCTCCCCAGCATCTGGTGTCGGCAATGCAAGAGCATCGGTACCCGCTTCAGGCGCTGCTCTACACCGTGGCGCTCCATCGCTATCTGCGTTGGCGCCTTGGCTCCGCCTATCACCCCGATCAACATCTCGGTGGTGTTGGCTACCTGTTTGTTCGCGGCATGGTCGGCCCGCATACACCCCGTGTTCACGATGTGTCCCATGGCGTGTTTTCATGGCGACCACCAACCGAGACGGTCGTCGCACTCGACAATCTGTTTGCCACCGGAAGTGCATCGTGACCTCATCAATCACCCAGCCACTCGTGCCAACGCTGGCACCATCGGTCGCCTCGCTTCAGCCATGGGTCGATGCCGGCGTGTTTGGTGTGGCAGAGCTACACGCCACCGAAGTCATCACTCGGTCCGACCCGCAGGCATCACCGTTGGTGCATCTCGGCGCCGCCTTGGCTCTGTGGGCACCGCTTCACGGTCACGTGTGCATCGACCTGAGCCAAGCAGTCGTCATGACACGCGCAGAACTCGCCGAACTCGCCGACGATCAAGACAGCGATCGGCTCGGTACCGAAGCGGCAGTTGCGCCATCAACATTCGACACCTTGAGCTGGCCCAACCCAGAACAATGGTCCGAAGCGCTGCGGGCAAGCGCCGTGGTCAGGGTGGTCTCGACAGTCGATCCCGAGCCCGTGTTCGACACCCATCCGTTGGTCCTCAATGGCCTCAAGCTCTACACCCAACGTCAATGGGTCGACGAATGCATCGTGGCCACATCGCTTCGAGCTCGGTGCACTGGCACAGCGATCGCTGCGCTCAGCGACAGCGCCGAAGCCCTGCTCAGCCGCCTCCTGCCCGCCACCGAGCTCAACCCGGTCACGCACGAAAACGACCCCAATACGCAGCATCAAGCGGCGCTCGCCGCCGTGTCCTCCACCTTGGGTGTCATCGTCGGCGGGCCCGGAACCGGCAAGACCCACACCATCGCGCGTCTCCTAGCGGTCATGCTCCACAACGCACGCGAGAGCGACACCACATTGCGCATTGCCTTGGCGGCGCCCACCGGAAAGGCCGCAACGCGATTACGTGAGGCCATCATCACCGCTGCGAGTGCCACCCACGACAGCTCCCCCATCTTGCCCGCCGAAATCGCCGACCAACTCAACCGCATGCCCACCACCACCGTGCACCGGCTACTGGGACCGCGCGGCCTCAACAGCACACGATTCAATCACAATGCGAGCAATCCACTACCGCACGATGTTGTGGTTATCGACGAAACCTCAATGGTGTCGCTGCCCCTCATGGCTCGGCTGCTCGAAGCCGTGCGACCCGATGCAACGCTGATCTTGGTCGGCGACCCAGATCAACTCGAAAGTATCGAGGTCGGCTCAGTGCTCGCCAACATGGTCACGGCTGCCCAGTCCCCCGAGTCGCCGCTGCACCAACACGTGGTGCGTCTCAATCGCCCTCGCCGCCAGCAGAGCGGATCACCCATTGCCCCCTTGGCCGACGCCATCCGCGACAACCTTCCCAACCACGTTGTCGAACTGCTGCGCGCTGGCGCCAGCGACGCCACTACCGGGCTGCCGCTGCTCACCTTTGTCGAACACCGCGACCCAAACAGCCCCACCGTTATGGCAGCGGTGCGCGCTGTGGTGGCCGAGCCGTGCGCAGCGTCGCTCGCTGCGGCACTCGACAATCGAGCCAACGATGCGTTGCGCGAGCTCACCGGCGTGCGCGTACTGTGCGCACACAAGCACGGGCCGTTCGGCGCCGAGACATGGAACCACACCATCGAACAGTGGATGCTCGGCTCTGCCGCTTCCACTCGTTTCTATCCCGGGCGAGCATTGCTCATTACCCGCAACGATCCGCGCACGCACTTAGCCAACGGCGACACTGGCGTGGTCGTAGCGCAACCAGAAGGACCACGCGCCGCGTTTCGTGTGGGCGACGAAGTTCGGCTCTTCGCTCCCGCGCAACTCGAGTCGGTCGAGACCGCGTTCGCAATGACCATTCATAAGAGCCAAGGATCCGAATACGACACAGTGGTTGTCGTGTTACCGCCCGAATCCTCGCCGCTCATCGGCCGCGAATTGTTGTACACCGCAGTCACGCGCACTACCCGTCGCCTCATCGTGGTGGGCACAGCCGCCGCCGTCGTCAAAGCGGTACAGACGCCGGGCAGTCGCATCACCGGCCTCACCGCAGCGCTCGCTTCAGCCCCGCTGTGATCCGGCTACTCTGACGGTGAAATGTCCGTCCACAGTGGTTCGCGATCTGGGCAAATTGGGCGCCTCGTCCCGGGCTTCGCAGTGCTGCGCGGCTACAAGCGCGAATGGTTCCGTCACGACCTCGTCGCGGGCCTTATACTCACCACATTGCTGGTTCCTCAAGGCATGGCGTATGCCGGCCTCGCCGGCCTCCCGCCCGAGGTAGGCCTCTACACAACCGCCGCGGCGTTGCTTGCCTACGCGCTCTTTGGCCCATCAAGAA
>Ga0194043_1001361_pt1 | contig 13786 bp, 11 predicted proteins | sample JunL4415m_MetaG_FD_161274 | JGI IMG/M metagenome (GOLD analysis project Ga0194043, IMG submission 161274) | Anoxic zone freshwater microbial communities from boreal shield lake in IISD Experimental Lakes Area, Ontario, Canada - Jun2016-L442-15m | ecosystem: Environmental > Aquatic > Freshwater >...
TTAGGTTTGATTTCGAGCTAGCAGACCCAGGCCATCTCGACTCCATCGTTGCTGCTGTAAAACGGGTTAGATCGGTATATGAGGCGCAGAGAGTCCTGCCGGGTACATCAACCTCGTAAGAGGCTTTTGAGTTTCGTGGCGTTACAGGCCTATCTGAGCAAGCGCCCGCCGGTAGCATCACTTGCGTGTCATCGGATCCAGCATTTCGCGCCCCTATTGGGGTCCATGATGTCCTTCCCCCAGAGTCGGGGAGATGGGCAGATGTTGTAACGCGCTTCGCTACACGGGCAGGGATCTTTGGATTTGGGCTGATTCAAACGCCTCTTTTCGAGCACATCGAGGTATTCCGTCGCGTCGGCGAGCACACCGATGTTGTGAGCAAAGAGATGTACGAATTCCGTGACAAGGGTGACCGCCACCTTGCCCTGCGCCCCGAGGGGACCGCATCGGTTGTGCGTGCCTACGTGCAGCACCGCCCGCTCCCTCCGTGGAAGGTTTGGTACTTCGCCCCTAATTTTCGTTACGAGCGCCCTCAGAAGGGCCGCTACCGCCAGCATTGGCAACTCGGTGTCGAGGTACTTGGCTTAGATGATCCAGCAATCGATATTGAAGTAATTGCTTTAGCAGCCGGTTTCTATCGCGATCTGGGCTTGCGAGATCTGCGCCTCATCATCAACTCAATGGGGGACCCTGAAGGCAGAGGTGCATATGTAGAGGCTCTGAAGTCGCACCTGCTGACCAACAGCGATGATCTAGGGCCAGAGTTTGTGGAGCGCGTCGAGGCGAACCCATTGCGTGTGCTTGATTCGCGAAACCCTGAGTGGCAGGCAGCAATAGAGAGTGCTCCGCTCATCTCAAATCATTTGTCACCAGATGCGAGCGCCCACTTTGAGGCAGTAAAGGCCGGGCTGAACGCGCTTGGAATTGAGTTTGAGGTAGATGGTCGACTCGTTCGAGGCTTCGATTACTACACACGCACCACATTTGAGTTTCAGAGTACTGCCCTTGATGCTGCACAGAATGCTGTCGGAGGCGGTGGTAGGTACGACGGCCTCGCCGAGGCTATGGGCGGGCCTCCAACTCCTGGCATCGGCTTCGGCATTGGTGTAGAGCGACTGCTTCTCGCTCTAGATGCAGAGGAAGTTGTCTCCAGCGCGACGGCGAATGCACCGAGTGTTTTCGTTATCGATGGGCTATCTGGTACAGACGAACTCCTGCTACTCACAATCACATCGAGCCTGCGGGAAGCTGGAATCTCAACAGAGCGTGCATACGGTGGGCGCAGCCTGAAGGCTCAGTGGAAGGCTGCTGACCGCTGTGGTGCGAGGTACGGAGTGATGATCGGCAAAGCAGAGTTAGAGCGCGATTCGGTTGTCGTAAAAGATCTAGAGACCGGTGAGCAAGTTGAGGTAAGACGCGACCAATTGGTGGCGTGGATTCGTGAATCTTTTGAGGAGAACTACCAATGATGCGGACCCACTATGCAGGCTCTTTACGTGGGGGCGATGCGGGATCAACAATCACAGTCTGTGGATGGGTAGCGGCACGCCGTGACCATGGAGGAGTTGTGTTCCTCGATCTACGCGATGCCTCTGGAATCCTGCAGATTGTTATAGATCCAGCGACACCAGCGGGCGCAGACTCGTCAAGAATCAGGTCTGAGTTTGTGCTTCAAGTCACCGGTGTAGTGCGCCCTCGCCCGGGAGGAACTCTCAATGTTGACCTACCGACCGGCGAGGTGGAGATAGCAGCGGAGTCAGTTGTGATTCTCAATGAATCAGAGCCTCCTCCCTTCCCATTAAACGATCGTGCGGATGGCGTTGACGAGTCGCTTCGGCTTCGACACCGTTACCTAGATCTAAGGCGAGGAGCAATGCAGCGCAACCTGCGACTCCGTGCCGGGGTAAATCGATCAGTACGCGCTGTTATGGATGCCCAGAATTTTGTAGAGGTTGAGACCCCAATGCTTATCGCCTCTACACCAGAGGGAGCACGCGACTTTGTCGTGCCTTCGAGGCTGCACCCAGGGGAGTTCTACGCGCTTCCACAGAGCCCGCAACTATTCAAGCAACTATTGATGGTGGGTGGGCTCGACCGCTACTACCAGGTTGCTAGATGCCTGCGAGACGAAGACCTGCGCGCCGACCGACAGTTCGAGTTCATGCAACTCGATGTAGAGATGTCATTTGCTGATGCCCAGGATGTAATGGATGTCGTTGCCCTCGCAGTCGATGCAGCGGTAGTTGGTGCAACCGGAATTAGCATCGGAGATATCCCATCGATTACTTGGCAAGAATCAATGGAGCGTTTCGGTACAGATAAGCCCGACCTTCGCTTCGGCATGGAACTTATTGATCTCGCGTCGGTCTTCGCCTCGACAGAGTTCCGTGCCTTCCAGGCAGATGCAGTTAAGGGCATATGCGTTGCAGGCATGGGCGAGGCGTCGCGATCGACCGTTGATGGCTTAGTCGACCGCGCGAAGTCGCTTGGTGCTCAAGGTTTGGTATGGATGCGTGTACGTGATGGTGGAGTGCTTGAGGCGCCAGTCGCTAAGTTCCTCTCGGAGGAGGAGCAGTCAGGTGTCGTTGCGACTCTCGGTGCGGTCTCTGGCGATCTCGTTCTGATTGTGGCTGGAGAGCGCCGCATGGCGAACGAAGTGCTGGGCGCACTTCGGCTTGACCTAGGTAAGCCCCCCGTTAATTTCTCTGAGACCGAGGGTGGCCCCGCGCTTATGCGCTTCGTCTGGGTGACCGACTTCCCGCTATTCGAGAAGGTTGATGCATCTGGGCGACCGACTCCTGCCCACCATCCATTTACGATGCCGCATCTCGACGACTTAGATCTCCTGGATGGCTCAGGCGACGAACTTCTCGCTGTGCGTTCGCAGGCCTATGACCTCGTGCTTAACGGATGGGAGCTCGGATCGGGGAGTGTGCGAATTCATCGCGCCGATGTTCAGTCACGGATCTTCGCTCTACTTGGCATTGATGCTCAGGAAGCACAGGAGCGCTTTGGATTCTTGTTGGACGCCTTCAAATTTGGTGCGCCTCCGCACGCAGGATTCGCTTTCGGTATTGATCGCCTTGTTGCGCTTCTCGCAGGCGAGGAGAACATTCGAGAGGTGATTGCCTTCCCGAAGACGCAGTCTGGCTCGGACCCACTTACAGGTGCCCCTGGCCCCCTAGACCCAATTCACCTGCGCGAACTCGGCCTTGCTCTGCCAGCCCGCCCCAAGAAATAGGCGCTCAAGAGGAAATAGATGATTACGGCGTGGTGGCGATTCTGCCCCCTAAGCGCGAACCGCCACTAGGTCGGTAGGGTCACGTCCGTGGGTGATGATCTTTTTACTGCAGCAGCTGAGGAGCGTTTACGTCGAAGAGCGCCTCTCGCGGCGCGCCTGCGCCCTCGAAGTCTTGATGAAGTAGTCGGCCAGCAGCATCTGCTCGGCCCCGGGAGGCCGCTGCGTGCGTTGATCGAGGCAGATCGACTCTCCTCGGTGATCCTCTGGGGTCCACCTGGCACTGGGAAGACGAGTGTGGCTCGGCTCACAGCGCATGCGACTGCTCAAGCATTCGAGGCGCTCAGCGCGGTTACCGCAGGCGTCAAGGATGTCAGAGAGGTAGTAGAGCGTGCACGAGATCGCCTTGGTCAGCGCGGGCAAGGAACAATTCTTTTTCTTGACGAAGTTCATCGGTTTAACCGCACTCAGCAAGATGCGCTTCTTCCCCATGTGGAGGAGGGGCTAGTCGTCTTAGTTGGAGCAACAACCGAGAACCCATATTTTTCGCTAACAGCTCCACTGCTGAGCCGATCCACACTCTTTCGTCTTGAGCCGGTACCAGCAGAGGCGCTGCGCGAATTAGTTGCTCTCGCCTTGACAGATAGAGAACGCGGCCTCGGCGATGATGAGTTGAGTATCTCAGAGGATGCAATGGCGCACCTTGTCGACCGAGCAGAGGGCGATGCGCGACACCTACTGACCTCCCTCGAGGTTGCAGCAGCGCTTACTTGCGAGTCCGCCACTAAAGAGATTTCACTCGAGTGCGCAGAGGCGGCGTTAGCGGCGCGAGCGATTCAGTATGGCGCCGATGAGCACTACGACATCATCTCCGCATTCATAAAATCAATTCGTGGATCTGACGCGGATGCCGGCCTCTATTGGCTCGCTCGCATGCTCGAGGCAGGCGAGGATGCGCGTTACGTAGCGCGCCGGTTAGTGATACTCGCCTCAGAGGATGTAGGGATGGCTGATCCTCTGGCCCTACCACTAGCGATGGCGGCCGCTCAGGCGGTGGAGTTTGTTGGCCTACCGGAGGCGCAACTGAACCTCGCTCACTGCGTCGTTTACCTTGCGAATTGCCCTAAATCAAACTCCGTGACGCTAGGTATTGGGGCTGCCACCTCAGATGTGCGGACCCTCCCAACTGGGATGGTTCCGGCTCATCTGAAGGACGGGCATTACAAGGGGGCGAGCGCCTTAGGGCATGGCGTTGGCTACGTGTACCCTCACGATCGACCGGGCGCATGGGCAGATCAGCAGTATCGGCCCGAGGAGGTTGCCTCTCAGATCTACTGGCGCCCGACAGGGCATGGGCGTGATGTGGCCAGACTCGGTACGGTTGAGGCTGCAGATAGGGATCCCCAGAGATCGCAAACGGGACCAGAACAGAGAGAGGTTAAGAGTTGAGCGCATCTGAGTGGTTAGTAGCTGTAGCAACAGTGTTACTTGCTGTGCTCGTAGGCGCGTTGCTCCTAGCACTGTTGCAGGTAATAGCGACACTTAGAAGCCTTCGCAAAACTGTCAACGACTTACGGGTTGAGACAGTTGGGATGATCTCCGAGATGCGTCTCGCTGTCAGGGACGCAACCTTTGAGGTGGATCGTGTCGATGCGCTACTTACGACAGCAGAGTCCGTTGGTGAGAACCTGGATTCAGCCTCGCGGCTGTTGAGGCGTACCGTCTCAAACCCAGTTGTAAAGGTCATTGCGTTTAGTGCCGGTACCAAACGTGCAGTGGCTCGGCTACGTCGATCTGATGCACGAACTGATGGTCGAAGCGATCGGCCATCGGACCGCCGCGGAGCATAAATGTTGACGCGCCTCTTAGTTTCTAGGCAGCTCGAGGGGTAGGCGTTGAGATAGTGAATACAGATATAGAGACGAAGATTATAAAGACAAAGATAAAGATGAAAACAAAGATGGAGATTTAGAGATGGTCCCTAAAAGAGCGTTCTGGGCAGCAACCGGATACGCAGCCGGATTCGGCTCCTCAATCTGGGCAGTTCGCAAGGCCAAGGCAGTGGCACGCCGGTTCGCCCCCTCCGAGGTAGTAACCCGCACAGCTGCCTCGGCCGGTGCAACCAAGCGCAGAATCGGGGATGCCCTCGGCGACGCGTTCGTGGAGGGTCGCGATGTGATGCGCTCCCGCGAGGCCGAGATGCGAGCAGATATTGAGGCTAGGGGAGCCAAGTCTTCGATTCTGGAGCCAGGGGCCGATGAAGAACAGGAGATCAGCCCGACTCTGCGTGCCAACTTGAGGCTCGTAGAGGAGGATCCGGCTCCCCTCGAGTTGGAGAGTGAATCTGGGGTCCAAGGGGGCAGACACATTTCTAAGCGCGCAAGCATGAGGACGCGCCGCGACGTTCGCTAGCCTCACCCCGTGGCGCCACGTAACTCAGATGAACTCAGAAGCACTTTCCTAAATTTCTTTGCCGAGCGCGGGCACACAATTGTGCCATCGGCGAGTCTGATTCCGCACGACTCGAGCCTCCTCTTCACCGTTGCTGGGATGGTGCCATTCAAGCCGTACTTCGTCGGAGAGGAACCAGCGCCATACCCGCGTGCTACCTCGGTGCAGAAGTGTGTGCGAGCGGGCGGCAAGCACAACGACCTCGATGATATTGGGCGCACGAATCGTCACTTTTCGTTCTTCGAGATGCTCGGCAACTTCTCCTTCGGTGATTACTTCAAAGCAGAGGCAATTCCATTTGCATGGGAGTTATACACACAGGGGCTAGACCTTGATCCAAATCGACTCTGGGTAACCGTGCATGAAACAGATGATGAGGCTGCTGCAATTTGGCGCGATGTCATCGGTGTGCCTGCGGAGCGTATTCAGCGCATGGGCGAGGACAACTTCTGGCGTATGGCAGATACCGGCCCATGCGGTCCGTGTACCGAGATATTCTGGGACCTCGGGCCGGAGTTCGGTGCAGATGGTGGGCCAAAGTTTGGAAGCGAGGATCGGTTCGTTGAGGTATGGAACCTTGTTTTCATGCAGTTCGACGCTCGCCCTGACGGGTCTTTGGTTCCGCTACCAAAGCCAAGCGTCGATACCGGTGCAGGGCTAGAGCGCAACCTTGCGGTACTGCAGGGTGTTCCTACGGTCTGGGATATCGATTTCTTCCGCGAAATAATCGCGCAGGCCGAGCGCACCACTGGTGTTGCATACGGATCCGGTGGCGAGCCCGATGTTTCGCTGCGTATTCTCGCTGAGCATGGGCGTGCGATGACGTTCTTGGTCTCCGACGGAGTCGTTCCTTCGAACGTCGAACGCGGTTATGTGCTTCGCCGAATTATTCGCAGGGCCGTGCGCCATGCGTACCGCCTAGGTGCACGCAATTTGGTAACACCATCAATGGTAGAGGCGACTATCGGTGCGATGGGCTCCGCGTACCCAGATCTGGTTAAGAACCGGGATCTAGTTCTTGGAATTGTTGGGCGAGAAGAAGAACGCTTCTTGCGAACTCTTGCTCGCGGTGTCGAACTGCTTGATGATGTGCTCGCTGAGGGCGATGTAACTGGAGAAAAAGCTTTCTTTCTCCACGACACTCTTGGTTTCCCGATCGACTTGAGTCGCGAGATAGCCGGAGAGCGCGGCAGAGGCATAGATGTCGGCGGGTTCGAGTCCCTTATGGGGGAGCAGCGCACGCGAGCTAGAGACGCGCTCAAAGCCGCAGGCGGATCTGGTGGAGCACCTGTTGAGCTTTACAGAGAGATACTCGATGATCACGGACCTACCGAGTTCACGGGGCGCGTTGAGTACTCAACCGAGGGGTCCCGTGTCTTGGCGATCCTCTCTGGTGGTGAGCGACTCGCTCGAGCTGGGTCTGGCGAAGAAGTAGATGTATTCCTAGATCGAACCCCTTTCTATGCTGAGTCCGGTGGTCAGGTTGGCGACACTGGCTCTATCGAGAGTGCTACAGGCCTGCGTATGAAGGTGCTGGATACCACCTATGCCATCCCCGGAACCCTCTCGATTCACCGTGTTCGTATTGAGTCGGGCGAGGCAGTCGATGGTGTTGAGGTAACCGCGACAATCGATGGCGATAGGCGCGATGACATTCGACGAAATCACACGGCGACTCACATCCTGCACTGGGCTCTAAGAGAGGTCCTTGGAGACCACATCAAGCAGGCCGGATCACATGTTGCTCCGGAGCGACTGCGCTTCGACTTCAGTCATTTTGAGGGAGTTACTCAGGCAGAGATCGATCGCATCGAGTCCCTTGCTAACGCCGAGGTCATAAGCGACGCCCCTGTGCGGAACTATGAGACATCTAAGGCCCATGCGGAGAGCATCGGCGCAGTTGCATTCTTCGGAGACAAGTATGGCGACGTAGTGCGGGTGCTTGAGGCAGGCCCTCAATCAATCGAACTCTGCGGCGGAACACATGTTCATGCGCTTGGCTTCATCGGCCCGATCAAGATTTTGAGTGAAGGTTCTGTCGGCGCAAATATGCGACGGATTGAGGCAGTTACTGGCTCACATGCGCTAGAGAAGATTCGTGAGGATGAGAAGCGAATGAGATCTATTGCTTCTTCAATGAACACGACCCAACTCGAGGTCCCAGAGAAGATCGAGCGACTTATGGCCCAGGTAAAATCGCTGGGCGATGAGGTTGCAGGGCTACGCGCTAAGCAAGCTGCTGCGCAGGCTGGCGAGTTGGCTGCGAACGCTGAGGGAGGGATTGTTGTAGTTCGGCGTGACGGCTTTACTCCCGACGATCTGCGATTGCTCGCCGCTGCTGTGCGTGACGCTCTCCCCTCCGGAATTGCGGCAGTAATTGGCCTCAACCCTGATGGGGATAAGGCTGGCCTAGCTGTAGCCGTTACAAAGGACCTAGTCGCGAGCGGTGCATCGGCGGCAACAATTGCTCAAGGGGCGGCGAAACTTCTTGGTGGCGGTACCGCTAAGAGCGCTGACCTCGTAGTCGGTGGTGGCCCCAAAATCGCAGCGATAGACGAGGCCTTCAACCTCGTCTTTGCTGCTGCTACTGAGGCAGTGACCGGAGGGTGACTCGAGCGCTTGGTGTAGATCTCGGAGAGAAGCGCATCGGAATTGCTCTCTCTGACCCAACCCGCACGATCGCTAGCCCTCACTCCGTAATAAAGCGATCCGGCAACGCTGATGTAGACCGACGGGCGGTGCTCAACATCGCACGCGAGGAGGGAGTCACCCAACTCGTCGTTGGGCTCCCCCTAACACTCACGGGTGCCCGCAGAGCAGCTGCTCGCGCTGCGCTCGCAGAGATAGAGGCCCTGAAGGCACTTGCTCCAGATCTAATGATTGAGGCCTTTGATGAACGGCTCACTACAGCGATTGCCCAGCGGTCCCTCTTGGAGGGGGATGTGCGGCGCAAGGATCGCAAGCAGGTAATCGACAAGGTCGCAGCCGCAGTCATGCTGCAGTCTTGGCTTGATGGACAGATATGAACGACTCGGGTATTGATTCCCCAACGGATGGGAACGAGAGTTCCGGTGCGCGCGGCGTCTATGGAGACGTTCAGCGAGACGTTGAAGGAGAAGTTGCAGTAGCTGGCGGGGGAGCGAAAAAGGGGCGGAAGAAGACGCTCGTTGCATTCGCGATACTTCTGGCAGCGCTTCTGGTATTCGCGTTGCTCTGTGTGTCAATGCTCGGTCTGACAGCAGGCTCAGGATCTGCCAACAAAAGAGTTGTGGTCAACGTTAAGAGCGGTTCCTCTGTCTCCGAGATCGGATCGCAGCTAACGAGAGCAAATGTTGTGCCGAATGCCCTCGCATTCAGGATCTATTCTCGGATCACTTCGGCAGGGCCGTTCCAAGCAGGCAAGTACGAGCTAAATGAATCGCAGTCCGTTCCCTCGGCGATCAAAGCGCTGTCACGCGGACCCAAGATTAGTTACAGAATTCTTGCGCTTCCGCCTGGTCTCACAATCGCAGAGATTGCGCAGCGAGTCGGGTCGCTCCGCTCAATGTCGAGCGCAAAATTCCTGGAGGTAGTTGCTTCTGGGAGTATCCGCTCGAAGTATCAACCAGAGGGCATTGCTTCATTAGAGGGCCTAACTTGGCCGGATACCTATTACATCTCCGAGCAGGAGGATGAGGCGGCTGTCCTCAAGCGAATAGTCGATCGCTTTGACTCTGAGATTTTGCGCATGAAGATAGGTGAGCAGGCCAGCGCTCAAGGGAAGAGCGTCTACGAGGTAACCACGCTCGCATCACTGATTCAAGGTGAGTCGCGCCTTGACGAAGACCGACCACTTATCTCTGGGGTAATAGCGAATCGCATGCGCTTAGGGATGCTCCTCCAAATTGATGCGACGCTTCTCTACGCCCGCGGGGATCGTGGGCCACTAACGAGTGAGGATTTCGCTCGCCCGGGTCCGTATAACTCCTACAAATCACTAGGGCTCCCGCCGACTCCGATTATGACGGTCACTGCACCCTCGTTAATTGCCGCGCTAACCCCCTCCAAAATCCCGTATCTTTACTACGTGCTCTACGAGAAGAACGGCAAACATAAATTTGCGACAACCTATGAAGAGCACCTAGCCAACATCGCAGACGCACGACGTAGGGGAGTTCTATGAGTCGGCCACCGGTTAGTGGAGCAACTCGCCTTGCAGCGGTAATAGGAGATCCAGTGCGGCACTCCCGCTCTCCACAGTTGCACAACGCTGCTTACGAGGAGCTAGGTCTCGACTGGGTTTACGTAGCTCTGCCCGTTGCTGCAGGGCATGGATTTGCGGCAGTTCGCTCCATGGTAGATCTCGGGATTTCAGGGCTCAATGTCACGATGCCGCATAAATCCGATGCTGCAGACGCGTGCGACGAACTAACCCCGGAGGCACAGGCGCTGCACTCGGTAAATACCGTGGTGCTGCGTGAGGATGGGACTCTGATTGGGGCTAGTACCGACGGTGAGGGCTTTATGAGAAGCCTTGCTGATGAGGGAGTCAGCGTCGCGGGAAAGAGTGTGTTGATCATCGGAGCTGGGGGAGCGGGGCGAGCTGTGGCTCATGCTCTAGGAGTCGCTGGTGCGGTAGTAACTGTTGCTGCGCGCCGAATTGAGGCTGCACGTGAGTCAGCACTGCTAGCACCAGATGCACGCGCCATGCTCATGAGCGAGATCGACTCCGTTGTAGGTGAGAGCGAGATAATCGTGAACGCGACGCCAATTGGTATGGCGGTCGAGCCCCCGCTCTTCAACACCGACCTGCTGACCCCTGCGCATTTAGTCTGCGATCTTGTCTACCAACCGGCGATGACTCCACTCCTCGAGGCAGCGGAGCAGAGGTCTGCATCGATTGTGGGAGGCATCGGAATGCTGCTTCATCAGGCAGCGGTCGCCTTCGAGATGCATACCGGTCATGCTGCTCCGATAGAGGCAATGCGCAGAGCAATAGCGATCCTTTAGCTAGCGCCTGAGGGAACACCTGAGAGAGCGCCAGAGAGAACGCTGAGCGTTCTTGGTTCTAACGGATGGTCCGCTCCCCGAAGCTGATCATGCGCGGGTGGAAGCTTGCGCTCGCGTGATGCTGGTGTTGTAAATGTGGCTCAAGTCATACCCTGTAACCTAAAGTTAGCCTCAAGTTCTCCACTCAATCTTCCGATGATTCCTGCGTATAGAACCATCATGGACGAGAGGGATGACGTGGGACTTCAAGGCACGATCGAGACACTGCCAGCATCCGATGTACTCGGAGCGCTCTGCGCCCATGGCTCCACTGGAGTCTTAGAGATGCGTGGGGATACAGGTCGCTTGAGCCTGAGTCTTCTCGGAGGATTCCTTGTAGCAGGGGACATGGAGCGCTTGTTTGGCAGCCCCAAGGACCGCAGCGCTCTGACACTGCGCCTTGTTGATGTGCTCTGCTCGATGCTGCGAATTGAGAGTGGTAGTTATGAATTTAGAGACGGGGCGATTGAGCGGCCTAGCGAGGCCAGGATCGACCTCCACGATGTTCTCTCGCGAGCCGTTGCTGTAACAGAGTCATTAAGAGCACTTGGTTCCAGCGTCCCATCCCTCGATGCGATTCCGATATTGATTGAGAGCGACGAGGATGCTCCGATCACCTTGAACCGCTCCATGCTGAGGCTTGTTTCTCATGTTGATGAGATTATGAGCATCGCTCAAATTGCTGAATTAATAGGGCTAAGTGCCTATGAGGCCGCTGTCCCGATTGCGGAGTTGATCGACCTCGGGATTCTGGGTTCTTTCCTGCCTGATGCTCTTAGTGGAGAGCACGCAGCACCTCTAGGGACGCGTTCAGGGGTGCCATCAGCAAACTCCAGTTCCTCCATAGCGGAGGCGACCAGAGACTCTGTGGAGCTCGCCGCAAGCCTCGTCGAGGCGCACCGCTCTCCTTATTCAGATGCTGCTGAGCAAGCGTTGGCGGATCTTGCGGGTGGCGACGAATCGATAGAGCAGAGCTTTGATTCTGCTTTAAATAGTGATGAATCCGAGATGCCCCACGATATGGAGAACTCCATGTCTGGTGACGACCTCTTGGAGATGGATGTCTATGCCCCAGACGAGCTCAATGCTCTGCTCAGCGAGGCGAGCGAGATGAGCGGTGCATGGGTGGCCGGTGATGGCGAAGAGGGCGATGGCGAAGATGGCGATGATGAGCTCTCAGGTGATCTTCAGCAGACCACCATCACTGCGGATCGCGGTGCACTTCTCAGACTTTTCTCTGGCCTACGCACCGATCACGGATAGTTTCAAAAATCCTTGTACTAGGCCCTACAGCCCCCGCCCCGCGGCGCCGATAGGGTCACATCAGGGGACGCAGGGTCCGCTGCAATGAGGGAGAGGTAGTCGTGTCTGAAGGCACGCCATTGGGGTCACTCCTAGTCGAGACCGGCCTCATCACCAAAGATCAACTGGCCGAGGCTCTCGATACTCAAGTCTCGACTGGGCGCCCGATCGGTCGCGTCCTCATTGATCAAGGTCTGATCTCAGAGAGCGATCTTGTGCGCGCATTGGCCAGGCAAGTGGGGCTTGAGTTTGTCGACCTCACAGAACGCGTTATCGATGCGACCGTCGCTTCCTTGATTCCAGAAGGCCTAGCCCGGCGCTATCAAGCACTCCCGATTTCCTGGGACGACGATGTGCTCGTCGTCGCAATGGCTGACCCATCGAATGTCCTTGCGGTAGATGACATACGTGCGCTTACTGGTGCCCAGGTTCGCTGTGTAGTTGCGACCTCGGCGCAGATTCGCGAGACCATCGATAGGTTCCATCGCCTCGATAGCGAGGTAGATGATCTTGCTTCGCAGGCAGCTGACGAGCTATCGGATAACGACGAACTCGCGAATGTAAGTGCAGTAGTTGAGGATGCACCGATCGTAAAGTTCGTGAATCTCCTAATTACGCAGGCTGTAGCCGACAGAGCCTCGGATATTCACGTTGAGCCTGCTGAGCGGGATCTGCGTATTCGTTTTCGAATCGATGGAGTGCTGCATGAGGTAATGCGCTCTCCAAAGGCAATTCAAGCTGGCGTTATCTCGAGGCTCAAGGTCATGAGCGATATCAATATCGCTGAGCGTCGAATTCCACAAGATGGTCGTATGTCGCTGACCGTTGGGGGCAAACCAATCGATCTTCGTGTCGCTACCCTTCCTACGGTGCACGGCGAGAAGGTCGTCATGCGAATTCTCGACAAGAACCAAGCGCTTTTAAGCCTTCAGGATCAGGGATTCCTTCCGGACACGCTTGAGCGGTACGAGCGTTCGTTCCGTAAGCCTTATGGCACAGTGTTGGTGACCGGCCCTACGGGATCAGGGAAATCCACAACCCTCTATGCGACCCTAAACGTCCTAAATGAGGTCCAGCGCAACATCATCACGATCGAGGACCCCGTCGAGTATCGACTCGCCGGAATTAACCAGATCCAGGTCAACCCTAAGGCTGGGCTCACATTCGCCTCAGCGCTTCGCTCGATTCTGCGAGCAGACCCAGATGTTCTACTCGTAGGTGAGATTCGAGACCGCGAGACTGCCATCATCGGTATTGAGGCTGCGCTTACTGGTCACCTTGTTCTCACAACCCTTCACACCAATGATGCCGCCTCAACACCGATGCGACTTCTCGAGATGGGTGTCGAGCCTTTCCTTGTGACTAGTGCTCTAGATGTGGTGCTTGCTCAAAGACTCGCTCGCCGCCTCTGTGATCGGTGTAAAGAGCCATACCAGCCAAGCGAGGAGGAGCTCCTAAGTGCTCGCTGGGCAATGGAGACGATCGATATTGGCGACTGGCCAACTCTGCACCGTGCGGTGGGTTGCTCGGCCTGCGGACGTACTGGGTATCGCGGTCGTTTTGCTCTACACGAGGTGATGCCTATCTCCGAGGAGATTGAGCGCCTCATCATCGAGCGTCGCTCCGTCGAGGACCTTGCCAAAGTGGCGCAGATGGAGGGAATGATCCCGCTGCGTCAAGACGGGTTACGTAAAGCAGCGATGGGCATGACAAGTATCGAAGAGATCTTCCGAGTCGTCACCTGATTTGTGCTTATAAGCCTTGAGC
>Ga0194043_1001362_pt1 | contig 13786 bp, 13 predicted proteins | sample JunL4415m_MetaG_FD_161274 | JGI IMG/M metagenome (GOLD analysis project Ga0194043, IMG submission 161274) | Anoxic zone freshwater microbial communities from boreal shield lake in IISD Experimental Lakes Area, Ontario, Canada - Jun2016-L442-15m | ecosystem: Environmental > Aquatic > Freshwater >...
AATTGTTGGCTCTGACCGCTGCCGCCTTTGCAATTGCCACAACGCCATTTTTGCCCGCAGGATTACCGATTATTGGAACTGCTGTAATCGCAGTAATAGCGGGATTAAGGGTTGCAAGATAATGGATACGCTATGGATTGCCGTGATTGGAACAAGCGTAATTGCTTATGTTCTTAAGTTTTCTGGACATAGCGTTCCCGAGAAGTTTTTATCACACCCATTAATTAAGAGAATTAACCTACTAATCCCGATAGCGCTCTTAAGCGCACTAGTTGCGGTTCAAAGCGTAACCACCAAGAGCGCAATTGTGCTTGATCACCGCTTAGCTGGACTCGGGGCCGCAATTATTGCGCTCATATTTAAAGCGCCTTTTCCAATTGTTGTTCTAAGTGCCGCAATTACTTCTGCAGCGGTTTATAACTTACTTTAAATAATTGAAAGAGCTTTTAACTTAGCGGTTAAATCTATATCTGATGGTTCAGTTAGGTGGGTGCCGTCAGAAAATACAATGACAGGAATCGACTGAGCGCCGCCATTAATTTCGCGAACTTTGTCAGCAGCAGTGAGGTCTTCTTCAACATCGATGAGCGTGTATTCGACACCAAGTTCGGCCAATAATCTCTTTGAGCGACGACAATCTCCGCACCAATCAGCGCCATACATAGTGATCTGTTCTTTAGACATTTCTTTTCCTTTACATGAATTTATCTAGGCCATGAGTTAGGCCTGGATGATTGAGAACGCTTCTAATTCCGAGTAAAACCCCTGGCATAAAGCCAGCACGATCGAGTGAATCGTGTCTAATAGTTAAAGTTTCGCCAACTCCGCCGAGTAGAACTTCTTGATGAGCAACAAGACCTTGTGCACGAATGGAGTGAATCTGAATATCGCCAATTTTGCTTCCGCGCGCACCATCTAAAGATTGCTTGGTTGCATCCGGCATTGGAGCCTTTTTTGAATCTTTTCGTGCCTGTGTCATTAATTCTGCTGTACGAGCGGCAGTTCCACTGGGTGCATCGACTTTAGCGGGATGATGCATTTCAATTATTTCTGCTGAATCAAAGTAACGTGCAGCCTTTTCGGCAAACTCCATCATGAGAACTGCGCCGATAGCAAAATTTGGTGCGATGAGCACGCCAACTTGAGGATGCTTTGACAACTCTTTGCTCAGGGAGTCAATACGTGCTGAAACAAAACCAGTTGTACCAACAACTGCGTGAATATTGTTTTGAATTAAAAATTCTAGGTTTTTCATAACGCTATCTGGCGTAGTGAAATCAACTACTACCTGGGCTTTACTGGAAACTAATTGATCGAGTGAATCACCAATATCTAGTTCTGCTACGAGTTCGAGATCACTTGAATTTGAAACAGCTTTTACAACTTCAGCTCCCATTCGCCCGCGAGCACCCAGTACACCAACACGTATCTTTGTGCTCATCGTGTACTTCCTTTCGCGAGAACTCTCTCGAAGTGGCTCTCGCTCTTATAGGGACCTACGACACCAAGGGTAGGCGTTTTGGTGAGAAATTCGCTGGCAATTACTCGAACATCTTCTGGTGTTACGCGTGCAACTGCCTTAAGAATTTCATCAAAGCCCATAATGTTGCCATAGACAATCTCACTCTTACCGATTCGACTCATGCGAGATGCAGAGTCTTCTTGGCTAAGTACCAATGAACCTCGAACTGCTCCCTTGGCTCTCTCAATTTCTTCATGTGACATTCCATTACTGGCTACATCGGCAAGCACTTCTTGAATAATATTTAGCACTTCGCTGGCTTTTGTTGGATTACATCCAGCATAAAAACCAATCTGACCTGAACCTGCAAATTGTTGAGCGTAGGAATAAACAGAGTAAGCCAGGCCACGCTTTTCGCGAATTTCTTGGAACAAGCGTGATGACATTCCGCCACCTAGAGCTGAAGAAAGTACTCCCATTGTGAAGCGGCGATCATCATTGCGCGCAACACCTTCCATTCCATAAAACATGTGTGCTTGTTCGCTCTTTCGGTAAATGATTCCAACGCGTCCTTGCTTTCCGCCCTTGACTGCAGTGTTAGGACGAATCTGCGGTGTTCCTTGCACATCTAAGAAGTTATCGCGTGAAAGTGCTTCTTCAACCATAGCCACCACACGCTTATGTTTTATGTTTCCAGCGACGGCAACTACTAGATCTTGAGGTAAATAACGCTTCTTGTAGTAATTAAAAACAGTACTTCGGGACATGTTATTTATCGAATCAATAGTTCCCAAAATCGGACGTCCTAAAGCAGTATCTCCATAATACGTTTCGGCATATAAATCATGGACCAAATCGCTGGGATCATCATCGCGCATAGCAATTTCTTCAAGAACAACTTTTCGCTCTGCGTCTACGTCTTCTGCTGTAACGATAGATGAGGTAATTAAATCTGAAATTACGTCAACTGCCATTGGCAGATCGGTATCTATTACACGAGCATAGAAGCAGGTGTACTCCTTGCTGGTGAAGGCATTCATCTCACCACCAACAGATTCGATGGCTGATGAAATTTCTAGCGCATTTCTGCTCGGTGTTCCCTTAAACAAAAGATGTTCTAAAAAGTGAGAAGCACCAGCAGTTGCTGGTGCTTCATCACGAGAACCTATATTCACCCAGATGCCAACGGCTGCACTTCGAACTGAAGAAACTTCCTCAGTAACGATGCGCAGACCGCTCGGCAAAACTGTGCGACGAACTGACATTTATTCGGCTGAAGCCGCGCCTTCTTCAAGAACAGGAACAAGTGAAAGTTTTCCCTTTGGATCAATTTCACCAATTTCAACCTGAATCTTGTCTCCGACCTTCATAACTTCTTCCAGATTTTCAATGCGCTTTCCACCATGCATCTTGCGAATCTGAGATACGTGGAGCAAACCATCTTTGCCTGGCATAAGTGAAATGAATGCACCAAATGCTGCAAGCTTTACAACCGTACCGAGGTAGCGTTCGCCGACCTCAGGCATCGTTGGATTAGCAATGGCATTAATTTGAGCGCGAGCAGCTTCAGCTGATGGACCATCGGTTGCTCCGATATAAATTGTTCCATCATCTTCGATTGAAATATCTGCGCCAGTTTCGTCTTGAATCTGATTAATGATTTTGCCCTTAGGACCAATCACTGCACCGATCTGATCTACTGGAATTTTCACAGAAATAATTCGTGGAGCAAATGGACTCATCTCATCCGGTGAGTCAATCGCTTCATTCATTACATCCAGAATTGCAAGACGTGCTTCTTTTGCTTGCAGAAGTGCTCCAGCAAGAACAGATGCTGGGATTCCATCAAGCTTTGTATCTAATTGAAGCGCTGTAACGAAGTCTTTAGTTCCGGCAACTTTAAAGTCCATATCACCGAAGGCATCTTCTGCGCCAAGAATGTCTGTTAATGCAACGTATTCAACTTTGCCATCAACATCATCTGAAATTAGTCCCATCGCAATACCTGCAACTGGCGCACGAAGTGGTACTCCAGCATTAAATAGAGCAAGCGTTGATGCGCAGACTGAACCCATAGAAGTTGAACCATTTGAGCCAAGCGCTTCAGAAACCTGACGAATTGCGTAAGGGAATTCTTCACGAGTTGGCAGTACTGGAATAAGTGCACGTTCTGCAAGAGCACCGTGGCCGATTTCGCGGCGCTTAGGTGTTCCAACACGACCTGTTTCACCAGTTGAATATGGTGGGAAGTTGTAGTTGTGCATGTAACGCTTGTGATTTTCCGGATTGAGGGTATCGAGCTGTTGCTCCATCTTAAGCATGTTAAGAGTTGTGATACCAAGAATCTGAGTCTCACCACGTTCAAAGATTGCTGAACCGTGAACGCGAGGAATTACTTCAACTTCTGCAGAAAGTGGGCGAATATCCCGCAATCCACGTCCATCAATACGAATCTTCTCGCGCAATACACGTTGACGTACTAATTTCTTAGTAAGTGAACGAAATGCTGCAGGAACTTCCTTTTCGCGTCCTTCAAATTGTGCACTCACTGACTCTTTAACTGAGGCACTAATTGCATCAATCTTTGTTTCGCGCTCTTGCTTACCTGAAATTGTCATTGCCTTTGCAAGATCATCTTTTGCTGCTTTTTCTACAGCAGCAAAAACATCGTCTTGGTAATCCAAGAAGACTGGGAATTCAGCAGTTGGCTTTGCGGCCACCTTTGCAAGCTTTGATTGCGCATCGCAAAGAGCCTTAATGAATGGCTTTGCAGCATCAAGACCTTGTGCAACAACTTCTTCAGTTGGAGTTGGCGCTCCACCCTTGATTAAATCAATTGTGTGTGAAGTGGCTTCTGCTTCAACCATCATGATTGCAACATCATCTTTAGTCACGCGACCTGCAACGACCATATCAAATACAGCTTTATCAAGCTGTGAGTGATTTGGGAATGCAATCCATTGACCTTCAATAAGTGCAACGCGAACGCCACCAATTGGGCCAGAAAATGGAAGACCAGCAAGCTGTGTTGACATTGAAGCTGCGTTGATCGCGATCACGTCATACATGTGGTCTGGATCTAGCGCCATTACGGTTACAACAATTTGAACTTCATTGCGAAGGCCTTTAACGAATGATGGACGCAATGGTCGATCGATTAAGCGGCATGTCAGAATCGCATCTTCCGATGGACGGCCTTCACGACGGAAAAATGATCCTGGAATGCGACCAACTGCATACATCTTCTCTTCAACATCTACTGTTAAAGGAAAGAAATCAAATTGATCTTTTGGTGTTTTAGAAGCAGTTGTTGCTGAGAAAATCATTGTCTGATCATCTAAATAAACTGCTGCTGCTCCGGCTGCTTGCTTTGCAAGGCGGCCTGTTTCAAAACGAATCTCTCGTTTTCCGAACTTGCCGTTATCTATTACTGCAACGGCGGATTGAATCTCTTGACCCTCCATGGGTCGCTCCTATTCTCGACTACAGCCGAGTCGAGCACAATGAATCTTCGATCGAAGTTCACGGACGTGCAATTTTCCTGCACTAATTTTTCCGGAAACCACTACCGAGGACCATTGCCCACGCGGCTAGTAGTTGTGTCTAATTAACGGCGAATGCCGAGTTTTTCAATAATCGCTCTGTAGCGATTGATGTCTGTCTTTGAGAGGTACTGAAGAATGCGTCGACGCTGACCAACTAATAACAAAAGACCACGACGGTTGTGATGATCATGTGGGTTAGTTTGAAGGTGAAAAGTAATTTCATCTACACGCTTTGATAACAACGCGATCTGAGCTTCAGGGCTTCCTGTGTCAGTAGCGGAGTTGCCGTACTTAGCAACGATTTCTTTCTTTACTTCTGGTGTTAATGCCATTTCTTGCATCTCCTTCTACTGGGCCACGATGGTTGCCGGTTTGCCACACGGAAACTCTTTTTCTCGTTGGACGTGTCATAGGTTACCAGCGGTGCTGTGGATAGAGGAAATCGGGGCTATTTCTCAGTCAATTCCCGCGCACGTTGGCAATCTTTTGCCATCTGTTCAAGGAGTGGATCTAGTCCATCAAATTTGAGGGTATCTCTTAATCTCCAACCAAATTCAATGGTTGCTCCTTGATCATACAAATCTAAACCAACTTGATCGAGTGCATAGGCTTCAACACTTCTAGCACGGTCTCCTTCAAATGTTGGATTGGTACCAATTGAAATTGCTGCTGGCCAACGATTTATTCCAACAGTAAGCCATCCTGCATACACGCCATCGGCAGGAATGCATTGACCTTCGATGTTTCCTAAATTTGCTGTTGGGTATCCAATTTCACGTCCACGAGCTTCACCGTGGATAACAATTCCATCTAAGCGATGTGGTCGTGTCAGTAAATTACGTGCGGATTCAACGTGACCATCATTTACTAATGTACGAATTCGCGAAGATGAAATATTTTGATTTTCATCTTGAGATATTGACAGAACATGTACGTCAAAATTCTTGGATTTACCACTTGCGCGTAGTGAGCCAATATTTCCTTCAGCTTTATGCCCATACGTGAAATTTTCGCCCACGACAACGTCGGTGGCCTCTAATTGATTTACAAGAACGTTTTCAACAAAATCTTGTGGGGACATCTGTGCAAATTTGTCATCGAATTTTATGACCGCAACTTGATCTGCATTGTGAATTTTTAGAAGCACAACTCGATCTGAAAGGGTGACGAGAAGTTTAGGAGCACGCTCTGGTGCAAATACTGTCGCAGGATGAGGATCAAATGTCAGGGCTATTACAGATCCGCCATCGGCAATTTCTTTAGCACGATTAAGAATCTCTTGATGGCCTCGGTGCACACCATCGAAGACGCCGATTGCGACTACGCGCTTACTCATGTCGGTATTCTGCCACTTCAATTCGCAGGAGCGAAAACTGCAATTGGTTTTGCTCCGTTGTCTCGATTTTCCAGCAAGGCAATTAATTCATTGGATTCGGAGATAGCGGCATAAATCTGTGCACCATCTGAAGCAGAAATTGTGCGGCCAAAAGATAATTCTTGGGACTCAGCTGCATCAATCTCTCGTACCTGAAATATTCTGCGTGCGACTTCGACTAATCCCAAAGCCTTAAATTGGCCAGCTTTAAAATCTTCAAATGGTGTGGCCACATCTTCACCAAAGGATGCAACCCTGCTGCGTCGCAAAAACGTTAGGTGTCCCCCAACAGTGAGTGCATTTCCTAAATCACGTGCAATGGCTCTGATAAATGTTCCGGCCGAGCACGTTACTTCAATATCAATCTGAATTGCTTTTTCGCTACGGCGAATTTCGGTTACATCTAATTGCGAAATAGTCACTTCACGTGAAGCCAACTCAAATACTTCACCCGCTCTTACTCGCTCGTGTGCGCGTTTGCCAGCTACTTTAACTGCAGACACAGAACTCGGACGTTGAGAAATCACTCCGCGCATTTCGGATAGGACCTTTTTGATATCTTCATCAGAGACTTTCAATAAATCTGCAGCGCTGGCTTTTGAAATTACTTCGCCTTCAACGTCATCAGTGACCGTAGCGGCGCCGAGTGCGATGGTTGCTCTATAGGACTTATCTCCATCAGTAATGTATTGAAGCAATCTTGTCCCGTGACCAAATCCAAGAATTAAAATGCCAGTCGCCATTGGATCCAGCGTTCCAGCGTGTCCAACTTTACGTGTTCCCAATACACGTCGACCAACAGCCACAACATCGTGACTTGTCATTGCGCCAGCTTTATCTACAACTACAAATCCATCTGTTGTAGACATTTTTTTTAAACGTCATCCCAGTTAGTGATGCGATCAACTGGGGCTGGTTTATTGCTGTTATCAATAATTTTCGGCGCCTTATACGCATCTGATTCACCCGCATAATTTGCTTCTTTGCGCAGCTTTGAAACTTCTGCATCTTGCTCACGAACTTTTGCCAACAAAGAATCCAGTGCAAGTGCGCTCTCTGGTAACCCATCTAGAAAGAATTCGATAGATGGAGTCACTCGAACACCTAAGTCTTTACCAACGGATGAACGAATCACTCCTTTAGCACTTTCCAGTGCGGCGGCTGTGGATTCACGTTGTTCGTCATCGCCAAGGACCGTATAAAAAATCGATGCATGCTGTAAGTCTCCAGTCACACGTGCATCAGTAACTGTTACAAAACCTAGTCGAGGATCTTTAATCTTTCCCTCGAGTAGGCCTGCAACAACAACTTTGATGCGGTCGGCAACTTTTTGACTCCGATGCGATGTACCCACGTTTTATGCTCGCTTCTTTTCGCGCATTTCGTAGACCTGAATTGTGTCGCCCACGAGCATCTCTTTAAGTGTTCCAACACCGATACCGCATTCAAATCCTTCACGGACTTCAGTGGCATCATCTTTAAAGCGCTTGAGTGAATCGATTGTCAGGTTATCTGTAATCACATCACCATTTCTCATCAAGCGAGCCTTAGCATTTCTGCGAATGATTCCGTCTAGAACCATTGAACCAGCAATGTTTCCAGCCTTACTTGACTTAAAGATGTCGCGAACTTCTGCGTTACCCAGAACAACTTCTTCGAATTCTGGCTTGAGCAAGCCCTTAAGAGATAACTCAATCTCTTCAATTGCTTGATAGATAACAGAATAGAAGCGAACTTCAACGCCTTCTTGATCGGCGAATACTGCAGTCTGTGGTTCTGGTTTAACGTTAAAACCAATAACAACTGCAGTCGATGCTGATGCAAGAGTGATATCACTCTTGGTAATTGCACCAACACCACGGTGAATAACGCGAAGGTCAACTTCAGCGCCAACATCTAGTTGTAGCAGTGCATCTTCGAGTGCTTCAACAGATCCACTCACATCGCCCTTAAGAATGAGGTTAAGTGTTGTGATCTTTGATTGCTCCATGAAGTCTTCAAGTGAAACCTTCTTGCGAGCTTTTGCGAGCTGGGCATTGCGTTCAGCTGCTTGGCGCTTTTCAGCAATCTGTCGCGCAGTTCTATCTTCATCTGCGACCAAGAATGTATCGCCAGCACTTGGTACCGATGTAAATCCGAGCACCTGCACGGGACGAGATGGACCAGCTTCCAGAACGTTGGCACCATCTTCATCGAGCATTGCGCGCACGCGACCAAATGATCCGCCAGCAACGATTGCATCTCCAACTTTAAGTGTTCCGCGTTGTACAAGAACAGTTGCAACAGGTCCACGACCACGATCGAGGTGAGCTTCAATTGCCACACCACGTGCTTCATCATCTGCAATTGCACGAAGGTCAATTGCAGCATCTGCGGTGAGAAGAATTGAATCAATGAGAGCATCAATTCCTAAGCCAGATTTTGCGGAAACGTTTACGAAAATTGTTTCTCCGCCGTACTCTTCGGCGACTAAGTTGTACTCAGTTAATTGCTGGCGAACCTTGTCAGGATTTGCGCCTTCCTTATCAACTTTGTTAACAGCTACAACAATCGGAACATCTGCTGCTTGGGCATGGTTAAGAGCTTCAATCGTCTGAGGCATAACACCGTCATCGGCTGCCACCACGAGAACAGCAATATCTGTCACCTTTGCACCACGAGCGCGCATCGCTGTAAACGCTTCGTGACCAGGTGTATCGATAAATGTAATCGCGCGGTTGGTTCCGTTGTGATCATGATGAATTTGGTAGGCACCAATGTGCTGAGTAATTCCACCAGCTTCGCTCTTAACAACTTCAGTCTGTCGAATAGCATCGAGCAAGCGAGTTTTACCATGATCAACGTGACCCATCACGGTTACAACTGGTGGACGAGCAACTAGGCGATCTTGATCAAGACTTTCAAGTTCTTCACCAAGATCGATATCAAAGCCCTGCAGTAACTCACGATCTTCATCTTCTGGGCTAACAATTTGGATGACATATCCAAGCTGTGCACCAAGAATTTCGAATGTATCTGCATCCACTGATTGAGTTGCTGTAACCATTTCTCCTAAGTGAAATAGTGCTGCTACGAGTGCTGCTGGATCTGCACCAATTTTTTCAGCGAAGTCTGCAAGAGAAGAACCACGACGCATGCGAATTTGAGTTTTACCATCGCCGTGAGGAATGACTGCTCCACCAAGTTGTGGTGCTTGCATATTGTCGAATTCATCGCGCAACGCTTTTCTACTCTTTGGTTTGCGCTTGCTGCTCTTACTTTGATTTTTTCCAAATGCACCGCCGGCACCGCCACGACCGCCGCCACGATTTGGTCCGCCACCTGGACGACCACCTGCTGCAGGTGCGCCGCCACCAGTAGTTTTATATGGACTTGAATTTGCTGCACCAGTAGATGGCGCACCAGTACGCGGTGGAAAATTACCTGTTGAAGGTGGACGTGGTGAAGATGGTCGTGCTGCAAAACCTGGACGCACAGAACCAGGACGTGGTCCTGACATTCCTGAACGCGGTGCACCAGGTGCACCAGGTGCACCAGTTGGACGTTGTGGTGGACGTGGAGCTACGCCACCAGTTGAAAATGGATTATTACCAGGACGTGGTGGACGTGGAACTGCGCCACCCGTAGAAAATGGATTATTACCAGGACGTGGTGTAGCAGATTTCTTTGTTGCATCAGTAGTTGATGGTGTTTCAGCAGTCGGTGCAGTTGTATTTACTTGCGGTGGCGCAATTGATTCTGCGCGAGAAGCTTTGAGAGCCTCGAGATCAACTCCCAGTTCTGCAGCTAACTCTGCTGCAAGTTCGGCATTTACTTCCTTAGGAGCTTTTGCTGCAGCCTTTTTTGCGGTTGCTTTCTTGACTGGCTTTTTTTCTTCGACTGGCTTTGCATCCGGATACATCTCTATGAGACGTCGTACAACGGGTGCTTCTACAGTTGATGATGCTGAACGAACGAATTCGCCCATTTCTTGGAGTTTTGCAAGAACAACCTTGCTCTCCATACCGAGTTGTTTTGCCAACTCATGTACGCGGACCTTTGACACAGTTCTCCTGTCTTGGCCCGCAATCTCTTTTTCTAGATATTGATCTAGTGGATGCGAGCCTTAGTTGTAAAGCCTCATAATCTGAACGAGCTCATTTGAGTTTCATATCTTTCGCATCCAATTCGTTTGGTTGTTCCGTTAGCTTCAAAGCGTATTTAAATGCGCCCCGAGTAATCGCAGTTGCTAAGCAACTCTGATGTACCCAAGCGCCTCTTCCAGGAAGTGATTTTTTATCATCTAGGACCAGAGCCCCATCAATACAAACCACTCTCAGAAGAGATGTTGGACTCGATTGCTTTCTGCAGGTAATACAAGTTCGTATCGAATTGATACTCACTGCCACTGCCAATCACTCGAATTCAACAGGCTTACTGTACCGCTTACGCGCTGCTTTGTAGAAATTCTCACTCAGTTGCAGGCGTATCGGGATGGATATCTATGCGCCAGCCTGTAAGTCTGGCTGCCAATCGAGCGTTCTGCCCATCTTTACCAATTGCTAGCGAGAGTTGGTAATCCGGCACTGTCACTTTTGCACTTCGCGAAAGTAGATCTGTAATTTCCACTCGAGAAACTTTTGCTGGTGCTAAAGCGTGTGCAACGAATACAGCTGGATCTTCTGACCAATCAACGATGTCAATTTTTTCTCCATGTAATTCATCCATTACCGCGCGTGCACGTGATCCAACAGGTCCAATGAGTGAACCTTTAGGACTAACTCCAGCACGATGTGTGCGCACTGCAATTTTTGTGCGATGTCCAGCTTCGCGCGCCACGGCCATAATTTCCACAATGCGATCAGTAATTTCAGGAACTTCTAGTGCAAATAATTGTTTAACAAGTGCTGGGTGCGATCTAGAAAGCATTATTTCTGGTCCCTTAAGACCTTGCTTAACTTCAACTACAAAACATTTAATGCGATCACCATGTTGATAAATTTCACCAGGAACTTGTTCTTGTGGTGGAATTTTTCCTTCGACGCGTCCTAAATTCACATGAATCATCTTCGGATCTCTACCTTGCTGAACAACACCGGAAACAACATCGCCAACGGATGCTGTGAACTCTCCGACGATGTCGGCATCGTTAACCTCACGCATTTTCATCTTGATAACCTGGCGCGCAGTCGATGTTGCTATTCGGGCGAATCCATCTGGCTCATCTCTATCTTCAGCGATTTTCTCACCGAGCTCGTTAAAGGCTGGAACAAGTATTTGAATTTCACCGGTTTCGCGATCAAGAAATGCTCGTGCCTGCCGTTTTGCTTCTGGAATTTCGTTGTAGGCAGTAAGTACACCAATTTCAATTGCAATGACTAGCTGCTCAAATGATATTTTTTTTTCGAAAGTTAATTCCGTTAGGGCTGCAATCTCTACATGCATTAGAGATCACCTTTTCGATTAAATTCAATTTCAACTATGGCTCGCTTAATATCTGCAAACGCAACAGTATGTTCTTTAGATTTACCCTTGATGTCTTCAATCAAAATTACATGAGCATCTTCTACACCAGTAATTCTTCCGTTTACAACTGAACCATCTAGCTTTGTAACTTTAACTAATCGCTTAAGATTTTTGTGCCAGTGACGAGGAAGGGTTAAAGGCCGATCAACGCCCGGCGAAGTTACTTCCAAGGTAAAGGCGGTTTCACCCATCAAATCTGCAGAATCCAATAACTCAGAAATATCTCGAGAAACACTTGTTACTTGATCTAAATTAAGTGGTGTCTGACCATCGACGATACACGTAATAATTCTGTGGTTGCCGGGTGAGAGAACATGTACATCTTCAAGAAAGAAGCCAGCGCTTTCAACAACTGGTTGTACCAGCTCAGTTATTTTCTCACTGAGAGACATTTTGTTCTTCTTTCTATTAAGTTGTAGGCAAATAATAACCTGATATTTCTAAACTTACCAATTCGTTACAGTGTCTAATCCCACTTTCAGAATGAGTGCAAGAGTGACAAGAAGAAAAACCCTTCGAATCAAGGTAGAGCCACCACTAATCGCCAAGCGAGCTCCCATTAATCCCCCGACGATATTCGCTGCTGCCAATACAAGTGCTACCTGCCAAATAATTGCTCCGTGAAACCCAAAAACTAGTATTGCTCCTAAGTTTGTTGAAACATTAACCACCTTGGCAATTGCAGATGCGCTTAAAAATGCGAATCCCAGGTAAATCAAAGTTAGCATTAAAAACGAACCTGTACCTGGACCAAAAATGCCATCATAAAAACCGATTACTAATCCTGCGAGGGCGGAAATAGAAAAGCGCTTCTTGGTTTCATGACGAAGTAGTTCTATGGCGCCGAGATCTGGTTTCCGCCATGTATAGATTGCGACAGCGACAAGCAGAATAAAAACTATAGGTCGCATTGATTGCGTTGGAATTTTCGAAGCGCTGAGTGCTCCTAGTACAGAACCAAAGAATGCAGGAACAGCCATAGATGCTAAGAAATTCGCATCGGTTTTAACGCTTCGCCTATACATCAGGGCTGATGCGCTCGTTCCGAAAATTGATGCGACCTTATTTGTACCAAGCACTTCAACGGTGCTTGCTCGCGGTAATCCAATTAAAAGTGCGGGAAGTTGAATGAGTCCACCGCCACCAGCAATCGCATCAACTAATCCGGCACTAAATGCGGCGAGAATCAGGAAGAAAATGGTTGCTTGAGAAATATCACCAAACATGGATTAGGAGAGCTTTGAAAGTATCGATGCGATTGTTTTAACAGCGTCGGCAACGCTACTTTCAGATTTTTCTCCACTCTTTCTTACCCGTATTTCGACGTTACCTTGTTCCAGGGCTTTTCCGACAACGATAATTACTGGAATACCTATTAACTCTGCATCTTTAAACTTAACGCCAGCACTTGGATCTCTGCGGTCATCTAGCAAAACTGTGATGCCTAATTTTTCTAATTCAACGCCAATATTTTCTGCAACATCAAAAAGTTTGTCCTCTTTTCCAGTTGCAACAATATGAACTTTTGCAGGAGCTACTTCAATAGGCCACGAAAGGCCGATTTCATCATAAGTTTGTTCGGCAACAGCGGCAACCGCACGCGAAACACCAATTCCATATGAACCCATTGTGACTACTTGTGCTTTTCCGTTGTGATCTAAAACCGTTAAATTCAGCGCCTGCGCATACTTACGCCCTAATTGAAAAATATGTGCAATTTCAATTGCGCGGTCAATAATTACAGGAGCTTTACAAGATGGACATAAATCACCTGCACGAACTTCTGCGGATTCAACATATGCATCCGGTGTGAAATCTCGTCCATTAACAACGTTTCGAGCATGGCAATTTTTCTTATTAGCACCGGTGACCCACGCAGTTCCGGGAGCAATCCGTGGA
>Ga0194043_1001363_pt1 | contig 13782 bp, 16 predicted proteins | sample JunL4415m_MetaG_FD_161274 | JGI IMG/M metagenome (GOLD analysis project Ga0194043, IMG submission 161274) | Anoxic zone freshwater microbial communities from boreal shield lake in IISD Experimental Lakes Area, Ontario, Canada - Jun2016-L442-15m | ecosystem: Environmental > Aquatic > Freshwater >...
ACCTTATGGTTGGTGAGGTCATTCTTCAGCAGCTCACCAATGCTGGGTGTCGGGTCATCGCCGCCGACTCCGGCACGGATCTCTCAGCGGATTCAGATGACCCTACGCGGCGGCTGATCAGGCAGGTTTTGGGTGCCGTCGCGGAATTTGATCGCCGTGTCACCGTAATGAAACTCCGTGCCGCAAGGGAACGGACGCGGATGCGGGGCGAACGGTGCGAGGGCAGGAAGCCGTTTGGCACACTACCCGGCGAGGCCGAGACGCTGGCGAGGATCCGTGAATTGCGACGCAAGCCGCCGCATGGACGGCGTCGCTCGCTTCAGCAGATTTGTGATGAATTAAATGCCAAGGGGCGGCCAACCCGTAGCGGGAAACCATGGAAGAAGCAGTCGCTTCATCGAATCCTGGGTCGATAGCCTCTCGTTTTCCTTCCCCCCACAGCGATTCCGATTGCAACTCGGTTAGCAATCTTTTCAGGGCTATTCAGATGCCTAGGTCGGATTTATACCACCCGCCGCTGCTCGTGACCAAGACTTCGACGTGCTCTCACAGCTCACCCCCTGTTAATAGCCTTTGGATTCGCTTAGTTCGGCTTGGCCGAGACTCCCCAGGGTCATCTGTTCCCATCATGACAACATCTCCGTCGTACTCCACCTTCCAGATTTTTATAGCGGGGTGATTACGATACTCCTGAGCCCACGTTACTTCGCACTGCTCGCCACCAATAAGCATAATGCCAACAAAACTTGTTGTTCCATTTTTCGTGTGCTTCAGGTTGGCGTCGTTCTTGACACCACCAACATAAAGGAGCTGTTGCCCTAACTCATCAGGCATTCGACTAATCACGGACAGCATGCCGCCAACAAGAATCTGTAGTTCCCGCCTGGCTACGATTGCCTCATGCAATGGTTCACCCAACTCGAGTTCTTGCCCCGTCAATGGCGCAAACTCGCCGACGCACACTAACAGGTCGTCCTCACCAGTGGACTTTACGCCTATTGCACTACCTAAATGACGGTTCCCTAGACGCACACCTGGCTCCATTTGGAAGCCCGCTTTAGTCAACTGAGCAACTGCGGCCTTGAACTTGCCTCCACCTCTCGTTGTGCTGCCACTTATGGCAGGACTGTTCTTTGAGCGAGAACCGCTGGCGCTTTTCTTCTCTTTATCGCCAACCAGCACGCCGACTAGCAGCAGCACCAGAAACACCCCGCCTGCAATCGCCCACAGCCGCTTCTTGCCGCCAGCCTTATGGACGTTGTCCGACAACTCTTTTTCAAGCGTTGCCAAGCGTTCTACAAGCGGCTTGATGGCTTGGACTAAACGCTCTGGTCCGGCCTGCGCACCCTTCTGCGAGTAGCCCTGTCTACCCAGCTTTGCGAACAGCGCTTTTTGTTGCAGTAACAGCTTTTGTGAATTAGCAAGCTGCATTCCTTGGCTTGCCAACTCTTTTGCCTTCTCGGTCAAGGAAGATTTTTTTGGCTTGGGTATCGGCCTTGCGTTTTCCGCGATTGCGGAAGCGATCGCATCCAGTTCCTTGAACACATCCGCATATGCGTCCTCCGCCGTGCGTGTCTCAAAGATGTATTTGCCGAGTGCGGCATACGCGAGCGGGAGCGACACTGTCACTGTTTTGGTCTTCTCTGCCGACAACACCGCGAGGCGGATCGCCGTCTGGGCTTGGGACCTGAGCGTTGAAGTCACTTTGTTGGCCATGGTCTTGTTCGCAGTCCCACCCCCAACCCCTTTGGCTTTTTGTGAATCCTTAACCACGATTACCGGCATTGCGGAATCTGCTCTCGGCGGAAACAGTTTCGAAAAACTGCCCGCTGGCTTCCATTCCGACATGCCATCCCTCCACAGAAGATCTGTGGGAAGCAACTGGCCGTTTTTCGCCAGCTCAGCCAGTTCGACGGAGGACACCGGACCGTAGTCCGTACCGCCCCGCGAGTACGTCCATTTAGATGACATCACATACCTTTGAGGAGGAGCCACAAGAGACAGGGCATCTCACATGAGCGATTCGCAGCGATATTCCCGCTCTTTGGCGGCCTACATCTTACGACCTACCCCTTCTCGGGAGGATAGCACCGCTGGTGCGATGCTTTTCGCATCAAAACACTGAGTATCGTGAATGACGAGAAGCCGATGATCAACTCGGCGTTTGTCTCGTTTTCTCGCTAGAACTATCTCGTTCTCGCGTCGGCAGCACCGCTTTCACCCAATGATCACTGCCGCGTGGCCATTGGTGCGAACATCTCTTGCAACAAGCCAATGCCTTAACAAGGCTCGAGCCCCACGATCCGGGCACACTAGACCGTTCTGACAATTGCGGGCGGAATACCTTGCACCGCTTCCACCTCTTGGCGCAATTGCTCAAACACGGTCTGGCTCGCCATGCCGTTAATCCTGACGGTGCCGTCGGCCGATACACGTACTTCTACCCGATTCGGGTGTGTCGCGGGTTCGACGTCGGCGGATGAGTACCGCGACGTCAGAAAGTGGTACCTCTTGTTCAGAGACCCAACCCATGGACGTGACAAGTCATGCTGGGTCTTCATGTACGGTCCATCGATCAACAAGTCTGTCTCCGCAAGCAGATCCAGCCAATCCGGTTTTGATCCAGATGCCAAGTCCTCCTTGCGATAACCCGAAAAGGTGACGATTCCTAAGCCTCTGCGACGCAAGCGCCGGCCGAGCACTGCCAGCGCTGCCGCCTGATCGAATGGTTCACCCCCTAGGAACGTCACGCCATCTAGGCCCGGCTCGGCCAGAACCATGGCCTCAATATCGTTTACGGGAATGGCCGTGCCGCCAGACGCAGTCCAAGTCCAAGGCACGGCGCATCCGGCACATTTGATGCTGCATCCTTGCACCCAAAGGCACGCACGCACACCAGGCCCCTCTGCTCGGGTCCTAGGGAGAAACCGATGAAGGCGGACCACAATATTGTCTTCGGCGTTCATCGCAAGGCGTCGTCCAGGGCAATCCGATCAGATGTCGACGGTCCGACCGCTACCGGCTACCGGCGAGCAAGACATGTGGGCTTTTAATTGGCTGACAAGATGCGGCTTCACTTTGAGTAGCTGGATAAGCTGCTCCACCGACGAAAAGCCGCCTATCTTGCTTCGGCGTGCAACGACCTTGGTGGCCAGCGGGAGCGTGAACCCGGGGAGCGTCGCAAACTCCTCCGGAGACGCCTTGTTGATGTCGATGACTTCTGCCGGGGAGACCAAGTCAACTTCCGTGCCGATGCTCTCGCCACCGAGGTTGACTGCGTCGAGTGCTGATTGATCAGCCGCCGACGGCCACTCTATACGTGGAGCGTGAGCCGCTGCTTGCCGAGCGGCAGCTTCTACCGTTTGTTCACCGTGGCCCACGCGAATGGTTTTCGCCGTCGTGAAGTACCAGATCGGAATCCATAGAAACCCATAAAACACCCAGAGTACGCCCTGGTAGATGATGAGATAGGGCATGGGCTGCTTCACGAACCACTCAAACTTCTCGCAGTACCATTGCTGGAAAGACTGCTGATACAGGTCTTTGCTCACGATTGCCCCTCTTTCATATTCACCTTGCCAACCGTCTCCTCGTTGACTGTTGTTTCGTCGTAGTACTCCGCTGTGAAAGCAGAGTCCACGACCTCTGCGTCAGCCAACTGCCCTATGAGGTCCAACAACTCCATGCAGGAGGGCCCCTTTATGCCGATCGTTTCCGCCCGGATCGTACCATGTTCCCCAATCGTGATGCGAAGCTTTCGGGGCATCAGTGCGTTTCCTGGGTGACAAACGTGAGCACAATCGAATTATCCCCGTCGCGTTGCTCCATCTCGAGCTGCAGGCCTCGCTCCGCCGCTCGCGCGATCACCTTGCGATACACATCCAACTGGACTTGCCGACCGTATTCCTGATCAACACTCGACAACAGATGCTCGAATTGCTCCCGCCACGCCCCAGCGTCCGCTTTCGCCCAATAGACGCCCTCGGCATCTGGTGCAAAGAGGATCTCGCGGCCCTCGAGAGTCGCGGCCAGCGTCTCCTCATCGACCGTGACCGAAGAGCCTAGGCCGACGAGTGCCTCCACGAGCATCCTGCGATCTTTGGCAACTGACCGAGCCTGAATAGCCGTCGAAATGCCCGAAGATGTTTTTACCGATTCTGGTGCCGCTTCCTGCATCATCCGGGCGCCGCCCGCAAGGGCGGCAAGTGCGAGCGGTATCAGCAAAACCTCGATACTCATCTAGCCACACTCCTCATAAGGTTCACTGACTGCGGCCATCTCTGGGTTACAGATCAACGGGCTGCCGACCCGCCGGTCCGCTTGGCGATCCCTCGGCGTGGACCGCTTCGCCGTTCACGTCGGGCTTGGACGCAGCCATGACTCGGTTGCGGGCCCAGTCCCTGATCGCCTTGATCTGTTCCGCTTGCGTTCGGCAAAGCGGCTCAGTGTTCCGAATCGCCCTTAAAAGATCTTCGCGTCGGATTGCACGTTTTTCGGCAAAGGCATCAAACAGCGCTGATTCAACGATGTGCTCGATTTCCGCACCCACAAACCCATCGGTCTGCGTTGCCAGCTGGCCAAGCAGCTCCTCATCTTGCGCCGACACGTCGCCTATGACATCGGGGTGTGTAATCCGCGCCCCTATGTGAATGCGGAAGATATCCTTTCGCTCCGCCAACGTTGGTTGATCAACGAAAAATATCTCATCGAAACGGCCTTTGCGGAGCATTTCCGGCGGGAGGCGATCAATGTTGTTTGCTGTCGCAATTACAAAAACGGGCCGGGTTTTCTCCTGCATCCACGTTAGAAACGTGGCAAACACCCGGCTCGATGTGCCGCTGTCTCCGCCACTGGACTGCCCGCCGAAACCCTTTTCGATTTCATCAATCCACAGTATTGAAGGTGATACGGCTTCAGCAGTGTGGATGGCCTCCCTCATATTTTGTTCGCTGCTGCCCACTAGGCTGCTAAATATTCGCCCCACATCTAGCTTCAAAAGAGGAAGTTTCCACACCGCGCTCATAGCTTTTGCCAGCAGGCTTTTTCCGCAGCCGGGAATTCCTGTGATCAAAACGCCTCGAGGCGCTGGGAGGTTGTATTTGCGTGCCTCATCCGTCCATGAGTCGTTCCTTTTTTCAAGCCATCGCTTGAGGTTGTTGAGCCCTCCGACGTTCTCGATACGTTGATCCGTGCGAATAAACTCCAGAATGCCCGTTTTCTTGATAATCTGTCTTTTTTCCTCAAGCACGACATCCACGTCGTCCTTGTCCAGTTTCCCATCGCGCGCCATCGCGCGGGCGAATGTGTTTTCCGCTTCCTGCTCGGTCAGACCCAGCGCCGCATCGATGAGACGCGGCAGTTCTTTGCGGTCCACCGCAACCTTGGTATTCGTCGCGATCATCTGCTCAAGCAACACCCTCAGTTCGTCTGCGTTTGGCAGGTCGAAATCCAAGACGGTCACGTCCTTCTGCAGCTCGGGCGGAAGCTGCAAGGTTGGCGAAATAAAGATCACCGTTTTTGGCTGAGTACTGTTCCTGAGTTCCACGACGAGGTCGCGGAGCCGGCGAATGACGTCGAAGTCCGGCGGCCTGCCGTTGCATCCAAACCGCGGATGCATATCGAGAAAAAGAAACAGGCCCGGCTCGGGGAAGGAGGCGACGTGCTCAAACGCTTTTAACGGAGCTGTCGAGTCCTTCACAGCACCGGTGCCTGGCCCGTGGAATCCTTTTGTGGAACTCCATCTCATCACCTTACGCGGGGTCTTGATCAGCGAAGCATCTCCGGCCAGTTCCTGAATGTACTTCGCTACTCGCTCCTCCTCCCACGTTGTCACATAAATGATCGGAAACCGGGCTTTGCACAACTCGGCCAATGTATGTTTGAACGATTCCTGTCCGGTCATGGCCATGCGGCTAATCCTCATTCCTGGGTATCAGTTTAAAATCCGGTTGCTTCCCAAGCTCGTGTAGTGGGGTCGGCGGACACGGCAAACGCCTGGCCTCCCCTCACATTCGCTTCAGCAGTTTGTCTTTCTGTGCCGAGAACTCTTCGTCGGTCAGGATGCCCTTTGCCTTCAATTCAGCGAGCTTCTCCAGCATCGCTACAGGGCTCGCTATCTCATCGCTTGCTGCTTCCGCCCGTGAGGCCTCGCGGGGCACGGATTCACTCTTGTCTCTCACGAACGCAACGACTGTCTCGAGCTTGGCTGCCTTATCCTTGGCGAAAGCGATCCTGTTGGGCTCAGCCGCGAACTCAAACATGCTGCCCGACACTGTCGCACCCGCTTGCATTTCCGGAGTGATGACTTCGAAGACATAGCCGCCTCCCAAGAGCGGCTGAATCCGGAACCTTTCTTCTATCATCGACACGCTGACGATCTGGTCGTAGGTGGCGTGGAACGACCTCACGTTGCCAAGCATCCAAGTGAAATGTCCCGTGTGGAAGATGATGACACGTCGGTCGGTGCAGACGAGTCCGCTAATATCCAACCCCTCGAGCTGAAAGCAGACAGCCTCGCCAGGCTCAAGAAGGTCTCCCAGAGACTTCTGAAACCAAGAGATGTCTTCAACGAGGACGTCGGCATCTTTGGCTTTTTCCTGCGATTCTTTCTCGTCCGCCTCCCTCATTCCTTCGCGGAACGCATCAACCAGCCCAAGGAATCCTTTGCGGGGCGAGGGTGGCTCCTCAGGGGGCCTATCTGTTGCCGGCGTGTTGCCTTTGTCGTGGGCGCTACCGTGTGTTTCTTCGGCTGGCTGCGGCCCCAAAGAAATGGGTTTACGGGGGGTGCAGGCGAGGAAAGCCGCGAGCGTGTCATCTACGGTGGCTTCTTCAAAAGGCTCCGGGACGATTGTGACGGGGGCTTCTTCCGCACCTGAGGGGAAAGTCAACGAGGTCTCGCTTGTCTGAACCCAGTTCTTCATGCCCTCCTTCCATAAAAAGTCCGTCGGAAGCAACTCTCCACGCGTCGCCATAGCCTGCAAATGCTGTGACGTGAAGGGGCCATACTCCGCTCCATCTCTCGAGTACAGCCACTTAGCCCGCGGTGGTTGTGTTGGATGTCCCTGATTATCACCCATACATTTATTCCCATGCGATGGAAGTTAAGGATGTTGATGCCATGGCCTGCCGGCTTTTGGTTTGCATTAGAGTTTGGGCTTCCGTCGCTACCGGCTCGTTCGCTTCCGGCCTTGTCGCCCCCATCACGAGCGCTATGACCGTGGTTGCTGTGCCGATTGTGAGAACGATCAAGGAGACGGCGTCCAGCTTGCGGGACGCTTGGTGGCATTCGGCGCGAGTCAGAAACAGAGACACGACCGACTCAAAAATAGCAAGGAAAATCACACTGACCGCTAGTACATGCAACTGATCCGCGAGCGTAAACTCTGTCGTATCGGGAAGCACGGATGCGATCACGTATTGGCTGGCGATTGAGGCAAACATCGCACCTACGGGCAGCCCGAACCGTGGGTCCAAGTCGGTAGGTCGAATTGCAATGGACAGCAGCGCGATGCCCAAGGCTACGAAAAGGCCTGTAAACAACTTGAAAAAGAGCCCCATGCCAGGACGATGCAGGGCAAGACTCAGCAAAGCGCGGGAGTATTCAGAAGAGTTTCCAGTCGGAAGATCTGTATCGCCATAGTTGGTTTCGTAGGTCTGCTCAAGACCGGCAATAGAGAAGCAACTGAGTGTCCAACCAGGCACTGATACTGATGATGCCACGCTAGAAGCGGCCTCGTCGGGAACGAAAACAAGGCGGTCGCTTTCGGACTCTGTGTCTTCAAGCGCAATCCGAATGTGCTGTGTATCCAAAGGAAAACGACAAACGTTCCATTTCTGGCGAATCGTTGCGCGTATCCGCTGGCAAGCGTACTGAAGGCCGTCAGCAAGTGTTTTCCGCACTTCCCCCGTTTTCTCATCAATTGTGCCGTCAATCACTTCAACTGATAGCAACGGGTTGTAGTCGGAGCCACGCCATCGAAACCACACCCAGAAGTCTATGACACAGGTACCTGCTCGGAGATCTATATCCGAAATGGAGGTGATGTACGCGCCGACATAGCACTGGGTCGCGCTGGTAGCATGTGCGTATTCCGCGGCTCGCGTATTCGTGACGCTTGAAAGCAAGTACGTCACCGCAAATAAACAACGGAATAAGATCCATAGACCACGTGATGGTTTTCTTCTGGGAGCCGGCGACTGGTTCATCGCTCTTGTAGCAGACATCGCAGGCCATGGCTTAGGAAAGGGGAAGGCGTTCGTACCCACGCATTGCGGTAACCACGTTTGAAAATGCCCGAACATCGAGTGACCCTTTTGTAGCGGTCCCTCTACTAACGGAGTAGACCACTCAAGGAGGCCTCCTGCAAGCCACCCGCTTTTCTTCTTTTTCCCCCCTAATTCTCAATCGCCTCAAAGCCCGCATCGTCCGTTTGCGCAACCGCCCGCCCGTCTCGGAATGTCTAGCGGGAGGAAATCATCGCTTGGATCAAGTGCCACCACGCCGCCTCCTCCGAAGTCAAAGCGATGGGCCGCGGCTGTGACCGTCACATGGGCTTCCTCCCGCTGGCTCTGCACCTGCTCGCGATCAATTTTCCAAGAGGCTGCGACCTTCACAGCGGTGACCTTCGAAGCAAAGAGTCGTTTTGGCCCCGGCGTTTCACTCCACGCATATCGCACCCCGAATACGATGCGCTCATCGGTGTGGGAGAGCACAATTGCATTCTGGACCTCCATCACGATGTCGGTCTGAATAAATCGCGTTTCCATCCGACTACGAATGCTCGCCGCTCGCCTCGGTGTGAAGTGGCTCATGAACTCGGTGAAAAGCCTTCGATTGCAGGTTGATGCAACCGACTCCATCAAATCCCTAACGGCTTCCTCAGCCGGTGGCGGTCCGACCATACGAAGTCGTTCCGCGCCATCGGCGGAGTGAATGCCGACAAGTCCACTGAAACACACAAACGCTGCGAGCAGCTGCCCGACGCCTACCGCCGATACTGCAGAACACCCCGACCGCAACCCGGTGCCTGATGCTTGGGGGATCAGCATTTCCGGTGATCCTGGGACAGCCCGCATAGGTTCATCCAGATATGGGAACTGCATGCGCACGCCTCACGCTTTAATGACATGGCGAGCCGACAAGGCAGCCATGTCTGGGACTAGGTAAATCGCTACCACTCCCCTGTTTTGCGACATCCGACTCCCTAATGGGCCAAATTTTTTTGTCCCTGTTTCCGTGCCAATCTCGCATTCAGCAGTAGGCCCCTAGTTAGGGTTCCCTGCAAAAGGAGTATCATGGTCCAAAACCGTGAAAACCGCTGGTAGGAAGCCCGATGCCGGTCGGCTCTGACACACAACTCCAAGGACTGATTGATCTCGCCAGGACGGGCGATCCGAGGGCGAAGAGCCTCCTCTTGGATCACGCCTGCGAACGGCTTCTGAAACTCACACGCAAGATGTTCCAAGGCTACCCGGGCCTGCGGAGATGGGAGGCGACCGACGATGTCTTTCAAAACTCTCTCGTCCGGCTCCATCGTGCCTTGGCAGAGGTGGATCTCGAGTCCGTCCGGCACTTCTTCAATCTCGCCGCCTTGCAGATCAGGCGGGAACTATTGGATCTCAAGAAGCGGCACTTTGGCCCGGAAGGCGTCGGCGTCCATCACCACACCGACCATCAACCCGCTGACGACGCGGGCGGGTCTCTTTCACGCAAAGCGGATGAGCCGGAAGACCTCTCCATGTGGGGAGAGTTCCACGATCGCGTCGGTAGACTGCCCGACGAGCAAAGGGAAGTCGTCAACCTGCTCTTCTATGAAGGCCTGACTCAAGAGGAAGCATCTGCGATCCTAGGAATATCCACACGCACGCTGAAACGCCGATGGCAGGAAGCCAAACTGCAACTGCACGAGGAACTCTGTGACGGATCGGGATAAGGAACTGCTGGCCGAGTTGCTCCTCAAATGGGAGGAGTTGTATCAGCGTGGCCAGGACACGCCCGCCACTGAACTTGCCAAGGATCATCCCGATCTCGCCGACGAGCTCGCCCGCCGGATCAAGGTTCTGAAGACGGTCGCCTGGCTGGACAAGCCATTGGACGACGACCCGCCTGACGCCGATCCGCCCGCGATTACGCCGCATACGCCGCGGACTTTCACTAATCGTTACCGACTGGACGAGCTGATCGCGGAAGGCGGATTCGCCCAGGTGTTCCGTGCCTACGACACCGAACTTCAGCGAACCGTCGCCATCAAAATGCCAAAGCCGAGCAGGCTAGAGTCCAAGGAGTCCTTCCAAGCAGAGGCAAGACGCGTCGCCAGGCTCAAGCACGACAACATCGTTCCCGTCTACGATGTGGGCCTTGAGGGGGACATCTGCTTCATCGTCACTGAATATGTTGAGGGTGGAAGCCTTGCAGATCGGCTCGGCAAGGGGAAGCCGTCGCGGGACGAGGCCATCCGCTGGACAGGCGAGATAGCAGATGCCTTGGAATACGCCCATCTGAACGGCGTCATCCATCGGGACATCAAGCCCGGCAACATCCTCATCGGAGCAAACGGCAGAGCGAAACTTGCCGACTTCGGAATCGCCCAGTCGGCCAATAAGACTGGCCAGCTTGCTCCCTCTATCGGCACGCTCCGGTACATGAGTCCGGAGCATTTGGAGGGGAAACCCACCGATCATCGTACCGACATCTACAGTCTCGCCGTCGTCCTCTACGAGTTGCTCACCGGACACATTCCCTACTCATCTTCCGAGCCTAACGTGCTCCGGAAGGAGATCGTTCAGGGCAGTCCTTCCTCTTGGCCCGACACCATCTCGGGTGGCCTTAAGACCATCATCCAAAGGGCATTGAACAGGAGTCCGCACCAACGGCAGGCGTCTGCGTCCCAGTTCGCCGCCGAAATCCGAAGAGCGTCACCACCAGCCCGCGTTCGCCGTGTCACACCATGGCTCATAGCAGGCCTTCTCATTCTTCCCACCGTCATAGTCGCCGGCCGATTCATTGCGGGACGGTCCGATGCGCCGCCGGCGGTCTCGTTCAACGAACTCATGGCGGTTGCCAAGACGAATCTCCTTCACAAGCACTTCGCCGAGGCGGAAAAGGGGTTCACCCAGGCACTCACCCTTGATCCACGGAATGCAGATGTCCTGAAGAGCCGTGGCTTCTGCCGGCTGAACCTTGAGATGCCCGAAGAAGCGATTGCCGATCTGACCCAAGCGAACCAGTTGGATCTGACTGACCCGATGACGCTGAAGTACCGGGCGTTGGCCTATGCCAACCTCCGAGATTTCCCAAAGGCGATCAATGACTACCAGACCGTTGCTCGGATGATGCCCGAGGCTGGAGAGATCAAACAAGAACTTGCCTCGGTCTACGCTGTCCGCTCCCACGAAAGGTTTGAGAATGGCCAATTTGCCGAATCGGCGGACGACATGACGGAGGCGATCCTCTTGGCACCGGAGTCACCCGTTCAATATCACCGTCGCGGAGCATGTTATTTCCACATGGGTGAGTACCAGAAGGCCTACGACGATCTCACGGTGGCGATCGGAAAGGAACCCAATAAGCCCGAACACTACGACAACCGCGGCCAGACCCTTCAACGGCTGGAGAGGAATGACGAGGCCGAGGCTGATTTCAAAAAGGCCAGGGAGTTGAAGAGACAATGAACCGCCGACTTCTGCTCATCGTGTTCTTTGCCAGCATGATGGCTTCACAGCCCGCATCGGCACAAGAAGCGGGCTTCGTCCGTGATGTTTTTGACCGCATCAACGCCCAGCGAATCCAGAATGGACTCAAGCCTTGCAAATACAACAAGAAACTAGAGAAGGCCTCCCAATTCCACGCCGAATGGATGGCACGCAACAGGAAAATGGAGCATCTTCAGGAAGAGGCGAAAAGTCTTGAAGACCACAAGGCCTGCACTCACCATCCCATCAACCGAGCCATCAGGGCGGGCTATAGCGAATGGAGCGATGTGTTCTTCATTGAGAACCGTCCTGACGGGCAGATCGTTGTCACGAAGCCGGACGCCAACGACCATGTCGGTGAGATCATCTCTGCAGGATGGAAGGCAGGCCACCCCGCATCGCAGACCGAGATCGTTGTGAACGGATGGATGAAGTCACCGGGCCACCGAAAGGAAATCCTCACCGCCCACTACGAGGAAATGGGTATCGGTGTGGCCTGCACGCCTGATGATCAATACGACACGTTTTGGTGCGTCTTATTCGGGAATCCAAGAAAGTAGCAAAGCCTATCTCGGGGCGCCCAGTTTTGTGACCAGAACGCTTTTGATGGAGTAGATCGGGATTCGCGTTTGATTTACCCCAGCCAGATCCTCAATCACGATGCAGTCGCTGAAAACCTCAACAACTTTGTGGCCGAGCATCTCGGGACCGTCCTTCAGGACGCTGATCTGGTAGCCGTTCCCACTGTCCTGAAGGCTTACAGCTTGGCCTGCATGAAGGACAGAAAGCACTCCGCGATCCTTGCCAGGTGCTTGCCCCGATGCCACAAAAAGAAGTCCACTGATCAGCAAAAACAAGACCGCGAAATGAGTGCGACGCATACGGCGATTCCTTGTAACAAAGAGAACGCAATACGATCAGTCTACTTTCTTGACGCTCAACACCGTGGCGTTTGGAAATTGCGACTGGACCAGTTTTTTTGCCTGCCCCGCGTCGCTCGCCTGAACCTGCGTCGTGCTGACTTTCCCGTTTAGGCGGATTCGGGCCTCATAGGTGTGATTCACTGCGATGACACTCCAATCTTGTCCAACGGAAAACACGGGTATAGCAACCGATAGAAAGAGAGATAGAACAATGCGGAAGGACATAGGGGTTCTCCTTAAGTCACCATGAAATGCGATAGCCGGCGAGGAAGAGGGTCAAATCGACCCCGTCGCTTCTCGCCTCGAAAGTGTTGCAGTTAAAAGAGATCCTCGCCAGGATTTGCATTTTGCTGGCCGCCGAGCAGCAACGCGATCTCCAGGACAGCGCTGTCGTCCATTTCAACCAGTGAGAGCATCGCCTCTCGGGCAAGGGGCAGTTCATCATCGCGACTGATCCTGTGGAGTAACGCCAGAACCGTCGGCGAGGCTACTTCTTCATCTCGGCCATTTCGGAACAGATGCCGAACAGCCTCGAGCGCCGCCATTCGCACGAGGCGGTCGTCATCGGTCAGAAGCCGTTTTATTTCGACGAAGAACGGCTGGATCGGGGTGGCACGCACGTTAGCGACCTGCTCGCAGACGATAGAGAGTGCGAGTCGCTTCACGTCGTTCACGCCCGTTCGCAGTTCATGAAGCAGGGTCGGGGCGCAACGCTCCCATTCCTCGCTGGCGACACGGCACCAGAGTTCTTTGGCCGTGTGGGGCGTGGTGGGGTCTGCCAGTTGCCGCAAAAGCGCTCGCATTTGCTCGATAAAAGATGGCATTTCTCTGCGCCCCTTTCTGTAGTGCGTTCGGGCTGAACCCTTCCCGGTGATGCCGCTCACGGCTCGAGAGAACGATCGTACCTGTCAGCCGTTTCCGAGCCGGGTTTCCCCCCCACATAGCTCCTGAACCAATCGCCGATGCTCGCCCGCCACAGCGCAAAGAAAAAGCGTATCCGAAACCACGGTGTATTGATGGCGTTATGGGCGTCGAGAAACTCCCTCAGAGCCATTGGGTTGTCGTTGAAACCGAATGGATCGTCGGGGTCTATCTGAGGTGCGGTCGTCATGAATTACCCTTTTAGACCCGCTCCCCAACGATGGAGGGCGGCATACGGGAATGCGAG
>Ga0194043_1001365_pt1 | contig 13780 bp, 11 predicted proteins | sample JunL4415m_MetaG_FD_161274 | JGI IMG/M metagenome (GOLD analysis project Ga0194043, IMG submission 161274) | Anoxic zone freshwater microbial communities from boreal shield lake in IISD Experimental Lakes Area, Ontario, Canada - Jun2016-L442-15m | ecosystem: Environmental > Aquatic > Freshwater >...
CCTGGCAGGTCAGGCTCTCAAATGGCATGACCATGGCACTGGCGCGCGATCCTGGCGCGGAGGCGGCCGATCCGCAAGGTGGAATCCCCGGAGCCTTGCCCTTTTCGGAAGGGATCGAGCGTTTTGTACAGGCGATGCCTCAGATCAATCAACGAACCGGTGGGCGTGCGGTGACGCATGCCGACCTGCGTTATCCCAACGGCTTTGCTATCACTCTCGCCGCCCTTCCCGAACCGACTCAACCGAAAAAGAAACGATAACGCTATGACCCGTGACATCAAGGATCTGATCGTCGCTCTCGATATCGGCACCAGCAAAGTTGTTGCTGTGGTGGCCGAGATATTGCCAGAGGGCCGTTTTGAAGTGCTAGGCTTAGGCCAGCATGAATCAAGCGGTATGCGCAAAGGTGTTGTGGTGAATATCGAAGCGACGGTCACTGCCATCCAGCGTGCCCTAGAAGAAGCCGAGCTGATGGCTGATTGCAAAATTCGAGATGTGTATACCGGAATTGCTGGCAGTCACATTCGAAGCTTTAACTCAAGTGGGATGGTCGCGGTCAAAGACAAAGAGGTGACGGCTACCGATGTCGCGCGAGTCATCGAGACTGCAAAAGCGGTGAACATCCCGACCGACCAACAAGTGCTACATATTTTGACGCAAGAATTTATTGTCGATGGACAAGAGGATATTCGCGAGCCCATTGGAATGAGTGGTCTGCGCCTTGAGGTCAAGGTGCATATTGTTACGGGTTCGGTCAGTGCCGCACAAAATATTGTGAAGTGTGTGCGACGCTGCGGGCTTGAAGTGCAGGATTTGATTTTGCAGCCCTTGGCGTCAAGTCAAACCTGCCTGACGCTAGACGAAAAAGATCTGGGTGTCGTACTCGTCGATATTGGTGGCGGCACGACCGATGTCGCGATTTACACCGGGGGCGCGATTCGGCACACGGCAGTGTTGCCTATTGCGGGCGATCAAATTACCAACGACATTGCGCAAGGGTTGCGTACGCCTACGCCAGACGCCGAAGATATTAAATTGCGTTATGGCGTTGCGAAAGAAGTGCTCGCCAGCCCCGACGACACCGTCGAGGTTCCAGGTTTGGGCGATCGCGCCCCGCGCTTGGTCAAGCGCCAGACCCTTGGTGCGATCATCGAGCCTAGAGTCGCTGAGTTGTTTGACTTGGTTCAGGGTGTGGTTCGAGACTCGGGCTACGAGGATTTGTTGTCCTCGGGAGTGGTGTTGACGGGCGGCACGGCTTTGTTGCCTGGCATTGTTGAACTCGCCGAAGATATTTTCTTAAAACCCGTGCGTGTCGCGGTGCCCGAATATCAGGGAAGCTTGGCAGACGTCATGCGCAACCCTCGTTTCTCAACGGTAATGGGTTTGTTAAGTGAGGCGCGTATGCAGCGCTTGCGAGGTCGTAAAGCCACACAGCAGTCGGGTAGCTTTAAGGCAGTGTTCACTAGAATGAAGGAGTGGTTTATGCATTGAATTGGCGTCATCTGACGCCAAACAGATGGGCGGATTATTTGAAGCTGCCGGTCTGCTAGAGAGGCGTTTCAAACACGGTGCGGATATGATCGGCAGCGCGTTTGAAACGATTTCTAAATAACGTAGTTGGGGACTTTTAGAAACGTTTTGTTGTTACGACTTGAGGGAGTCAATCATGATGTTTGAAATGTTAGAGAACGCAAAAAAATCCACTGTTATTAAAGTGGTGGGTGTGGGCGGTGCGGGCGGTAATGCCGTCTCGCACATGATCCGTGCGGGTGTGCAGGGGGTCGACTTCATTTGTTGCAATACCGATGCACAAGCATTGGCGGCAACCAATGCGCCCGTGCAGATTCGGTTGGGTAGCTCAGGGCTCGGTGCAGGTGCCAGGCCTGATCAAGGCCGTGCGGCGGCCGAATCGGCGCGCGAAGAAATTCGCTCGGCGCTTGCGGGTGCGCATATGGTCTTTATCACGGCGGGTATGGGTGGTGGTACGGGTACCGGGGCCGGCCCAATTGTTGCCGAAGTTGCAAAAGATCTTGGTATTTTGACCGTAGGTGTGGTGACCAAGCCCTTTTCGTTCGAAGGCAGTCGGCGCATGAAAATGTCTGAAGAAGGTATCGACGAGCTCTCAAAGCATGTGCATTCGCTCATCGTGGTGCTCAACGAGAACCTCTACGAGCTGATGGACGAAGATGCCACCCAGGCTGACTGCTTTAAAGCCGCCGATGATGTCTTGCACAATGCATGCGCGGGGATTGCCGAGATTATCAACGTTGAAGGTAATGTGAACGTTGACTTCCAAGACGTAAAAACTATTATGGGTGAGCAAGGCCAAGCCATGATGGGTACGGCGATTGCCAACGGACCCGATCGCGCCAAGATTGCAGCCGAGCAAGCGGTCGCTTGTCCACTGCTTGAAGGTGTTGATTTGAACGGTGTGCGCGGTGTGCTGGTGAATATCACCGCAAGCAGCTCGCTCAAAATGAAAGAGACTCGCGCGGTGATGGATCATATCCAGAGCTTCGCTTCGGCCGATGCCACAGTGATTTTCGGTACCGCTTACGACGAATCGATGGGCGATAATTTGCGCGTCACGGTCGTGGCAACTGGCTTGGGTCGCGCCAAGCCTAAGTTGGTAAAGATGCCCGAGACCGCTGTCGGTTTGCGTAACGGGACAGACGGCCTGACGGTGGCTAACGGCGCAGAAATCAGTGCGCCAACAGTGATTCGGGGGCGCGGCGCGCATGCCCAGGCTCAGGTTCGTGCCCTCGAAACTTCAGGCATGGAGCATTACGATATACCGGCGTTTTTGCGCCGTCAGGCTGATTAAGTCAGGATTGGAGTGGGCTAAAGACGGCGGTTAAGACGCTTAATTTAGTTCGCTTGCATCGCTCCCTCTGCCAGCTGCTCCGTTGGAGTGGTTGGCTGCGCACTTGGATTCCCCAATCCAGGTGCGTTCTTGTCTGTTTTTTTAGTGCAGCCTTGGTTAAAAGAGCTACAATAAGATAAGTTTGATTAAGAGTTTTGGGCCCTATGTTTCGTCAACGCACCATCAAGCAGCTAGTTAAAACCACTGGGGTTGGCCTGCATTCAGGTCGGCGGGTTGAGCTGACGTTGCGCCCAGCCGCACCAGACACCGGAATCGTCTTCCATCGAATCGATTTGCCAGAGGTTGTTGACTTGCCCGCTCAGGCGGCGATGGTTAAAGACACGCGAATGGCTTCGGTCCTGTCTAATGGTCAAGCAAGGGTGTCGACAGTTGAGCATCTGATGTCAGCCCTTGCTGGGCTGGGCATAGACAATTTGCACGTGGATCTAACTGCCGAAGAAGTCCCTATCATGGATGGCAGCGCTGCAACTTTCGTTTATCTGTTGCGTTCAGCCGGAATCCAAGAGCAAGCCAGTCCAAAACAGTTTTTACGAGTTTTAACGCCTATCGAAGTGCGTGAGGGCGAAGGCGCAGAGGCCAAATGGGCTCGGCTTGAACCGCACGAGGGTTTTGCAGTGGCGTTTTCAATTGATTTTCGTCATCCCGCGATCGATTCGACCGCGAGCTTTGCAGAAATCGACTTTGCAACCGACTCTTACGTTAAGCAAATTGCTCGGGCGCGCACCTTTGGCTTTGTCAATGAGGTTGAGGCCTTGCGTTCAGCCGGTCTGGCGCGCGGTGGTAGCTTTGATAACGCTATCGTGATGGATGAATACCGTGTTTTAAATTCAGATGGATTGCGTTACGACGACGAGTTCGTCAAACATAAGATTCTGGATGCTGTTGGCGATCTGTACTTGATTGGTAAGCCTTTGGTAGCACGCTATGTGGCCTGCAAGTCTGGACACGCCCTAAATAATCAGCTTGCGCTCAAGCTGTTGGCTCAGCCAGAGGCCTTTGAAATCATCAGCTACGAGTCTGCGGCCCAGGCTCCTTTGGCGTTTCGTCACGAGTGGAAGCTGGCCTGAGCCCTTGCGGTTGAACCGGTTGATGATGCGCTAACAGCCGGGCGACAGCATCGGCTAGCGGTCCAGGTCGTAACTGCTGGTTCAACGCTTCAAACGTTTTTAAGTCTTGTTGGTCGAGCGCTCGCGCCTCTCTTGGAGGTTGGGCTGCGACCGGAATCCCAAGCCCACCCTGCACCCGGAGTTTGATGTCTACAAGATTCCAGCCTGCTGCCTGTATGTGAGTAGTCACTCTTGGCGCCAGTTGACGAAATTTCGCGGCAAAGGCTGCACTTGACACCATCAGGGTCAGTGTACTTTGTTCGATTTTTAAAACATCAAAGGCTCCGCGCATGGTCGCGGGCAAAGCCTGCTCAACAACTGCTCGCAATTTGAGGTGCAGTTGAGCCGTTGCAAGCACACTTGCCGCCTGAGCATCTTGACCAAGCCATCCAATCAGGTGCGCCCCCTTTGTGGGGTTGCTAGACGGCCTGCGAGGAATCGTAACCATAAAAGATAGGGATTTGTATGAAGGTCGTTATTATGCCTCGCGAGCGGGTCGCACACGGCATTTTTTCGCTCAGCTTAAGCCGAAGTCTGCTTTGTGGCATTGCCTTGCTTGTAACTGCTTTATACGCTGGCGCCTGCCTGCAACGTGTCTTTGAGCCAACTTACGCTGGGCGCTCGGGAGTTGCTGGTCAGCGTGCGAGTGCCCCCTTAGAGGTCTCGTATGCTGACAAACAGTCGTTTGACTCGCTATTGAGGCAGCTTGGTGTCTTACAAGCCAACTATCAGCGGCTCGATGCAATCAGCCGGCGGGTTGCCGGGCTGGCTGGTCTGTCTGCAACCGACCTACAAATCGTATCCGAGAATGACGATATGGTTAGGCTAAAACCGGAGGCTCCCCCAAAGCTGGGCGCGCGCGTAGAGCAACAACTTCGTGCCCTTCAGGCAACCATGGTCAAAAAAACTGAACAATTTATGTTGCTGGATCTGACGCTGACAAAGCATGCAGCAAGGGTCGCCAGAAAGCCAACTGCGATGCCGATTGCCTCTGTTTCGCAGCTAAGTTCAGCTTACGGCTGGCGCCTGCATCCGTTTCATGCAGAGCCGAGTTTGCACGAGGGGTTAGACTTTGCAGCGCCGTCTGGTACCCCGATTTTGGCAGCCTCAGGGGGGGTCGTGCGCACCGCCGCCAGTCAAAGTAGCTTTGGCAATTTGATCGAAATTGATCACGGAGAAGGTCTGCTCACTCGCTATGCCCATGCCAAGGTACTTTTGGTAAAAAAAGGCGACCTGGTGGTGAGAGGGCAAATGATCGCGCGCGTGGGTTCGACTGGGCTGTCGACGGGCCCGCATTTGCACTTTGAAGTTCGGCAGCACGACAAGCCCATAGATCCGAGGATCTACTTGACTGGCAGCCCGAACCGGCCTGCTTCGGCCCCAATCGACGCCTTACGCTGACCCAACCACTAATGTTGGGGGTGGCGTCGCGCGTCAGGGTGTGATTAAGTCGGCGCGCTAACGGGAAAGCCCCGCCTGCGTTAAACTGCGAGGCTTACTGGCAGCAATTTGCCTTAACTCTTATAGGCGCTGACCGGTGTGTAGTTTGCACGGGTCTGTGTGGGTCTGACACGTATGTTTTCACTACTTAAAAAAATCTTTGGTAGTAGCAATGATCGGTTGCTCAAGCAGCTACGCCGCCATGTTGTCCAGATTAATGCTCTCGAGCCTCAAATGCAGGCCCTGTCTGACGAGCAACTGCAGGCTAAAACCGCCACCTTTAAAGAGAGGCTGGTTGCCGGTGAAACCTTAGATCAATTATTACCCGAGGCCTTTGCTGTCGTTCGCGAAGCAGGCGTTCGTGTGTTTGGTATGCGGCATTTCGACGTGCAACTGTTAGGCGGAATGGTTTTACACCATGGCCAAATTGCCGAAATGCGTACCGGCGAAGGCAAGACCTTGATGGCGACTTTGCCGGTCTATCTCAACGCCCTGCAGGGGCGCGGCGTGCATGTTGTGACCGTCAACGACTACTTGGCAAGGCGGGATGCCCAGTGGATGGGCCGCTTGTATGGTTTTCTGGGGTTGACGGTCGGGGTGGTTGTCCCTCAGCAAGATAATGCCGAAAAAATCCAAGCCTATCGTGCTGATATTACCTACGGCACAAACAATGAGTTCGGCTTTGATTACTTACGCGACAACATGGAACACCGCGTTGAAGACAGGCGGCAGCGTTCACTAGTTTTTGCCATCGTCGACGAGGTCGATTCAATTTTGATCGATGAGGCTCGGACGCCCCTGATCATTTCTGGGCAGGCCGAAGATCACACAGAATTGTATGTACGGATGAACGCGGTCCCTGCGTTGCTCACGCGCATGACCACAGAGCCAAAACCAACTGAGCCTGAGCCAGAGGGCGACTACTGGGTTGATGAAAAAAATCACACGGTTTATCTCTCAGAGGCTGGGCATGAAAAATCTGAAGGTATCCTGACGCGCCTGCAGTTATTGCCAGAAGGTCAGTCTTTGTACGAGCCTCGCAATATTGCGTTGATGCATCATTTAATGGCGGCATTGCGTGGCCATACCCTGTTCTTTCGCGATCAGCACTATGTTGTGCAAGACGACGAAGTTGTCATCGTTGATGAATTTACCGGTCGCATGATGGTCGGGCGTCGTTGGTCTGATGGTTTGCACCAGGCGGTTGAGGCCAAAGAGGGCGTCAAGATCCAGCTTGAAAACCAAACGCTTGCTTCGATTACGTTTCAGAACTTTTTTAGGATGTACGAAAAGCTTGCAGGGATGACCGGCACGGCTGACACCGAGGCCTATGAGTTTCAAGAGATTTACGGTCTACAAACAGTGATCGTGCCGACTAATCGTCCGATGGTGCGTGCCGATCAAAACGACCAGATCTTTAAGTCAGCGCCTGAAAAATTTAAGGCAATCTTGGCCGATATTCGCGATTGCCAAGAGCGCGGGCAACCCGTTTTGGTCGGTACCACGAGTATCGAAAACTCTGAGTTATTGTCGGGTCTTCTTGATCAGGCGAAGCTTGTGCACGAAGTGCTCAACGCGAAGCAACACGCGCGCGAAGCTGAGATCGTGGCCGAGGCCGGCAGGCCCGGTCACATTACGATCGCAACCAATATGGCGGGTCGCGGCACCGATATTGTGCTGGGCGGTAGCATCGAAAAACAAGTTGAACTGATTCGCGCAAAGACTGAGCTTTCAGACGCTGAAAAATTGGTACAGATCGAAAAGATCCGCCACGAGTGGCAACCATTGAATGATCGTGTCAAAGCAGCGGGTGGCTTGCGCATTATCGGAACCGAGCGTCACGAGTCACGGCGTATTGATAACCAGTTGCGTGGTCGTGCGGGGCGCCAGGGTGACCCCGGTTCGTCGCGATTCTATTTGTCTCTCGAAGATCCGCTCATGCGCATCTTCGCGGGCGACCGCGTGCGCTCGATCATGGAAAGGCTGAAGCTGCCTGAGGGTGAACCGATCGAAGCGGGCATGGTGTCGCGTTCAATCGAATCGGCACAGCGCAAGGTCGAAGGCCGCAACTTTGACGTGCGTAAGCAGTTGCTTGAATACGATGACGTTGCGAATGATCAGCGTAAAGTGCTGTATTCGCAACGTAATGAGGTGCTAGAGGCTCAAGTCATCACCGAAACGGTTGATAGCTTGCGTGATGGCACCTTTACCGATGTTGTGTACAAGTTTGTGCCAGAGAATTCAGTCGAAGAGCAGTGGGATATCGCTGCCTTGCAGCTCTCGCTTGAGTCAGATTGGCAATTGAGTGTCCCGCTGAGCGAATTGATCAAGCAGTCAAAGAGTTTCACCGATGAAGATGTGCTTGAGCACGTGCTGACGGCGGCTCGCCAAGCTTATCAACAAAAGGTCGAAATCGTTGGCGCAGAATCGTGGGCAAACTTTGAGCGCTCGATTATGCTGCAAGTCATTGATTCTCAGTGGCGCGAGCATCTGTCCGCTCTCGATCACTTGCGTCAAGGTATTCATCTGCGCGGGTATGCCCAAAAAAATCCCAAGCAAGAGTACAAGCGCGAGGCGTTTGAACTGTTTTCGGACATGCTCGATCGCGTGCGGGATGATGCGATTAAAGTCTTGATGACCGTACGCATTCAATCAGCCGAAGAAGTTCAGCAGGCCGAAGAGGCCGTTGCATTAGCAGCACAAAACCAACAGATTGAATATCAGCACTCAGAATATCAAGAGGGTGGTGAGCAGTCAGCAGCAGTCCCAGCTCCTGCGTCAGAGCATCCAGGCACGGTTCGCAACATGATGCCCAAGGTGGGTCGCAACGAGCCTTGTCCCTGCGGAAGCGGTAAAAAATACAAACAGTGTCACGGCCAACTTAAATAGTGCTGTTCGCGGCGAATATCTAAACAGGAAAATCGCCATGTTCAAGTCTTTTTTTCTGTCAAGACGATATTTGCTCTGGGCATGGCCGGGCGTTGTGTTGATCGTGTCAGGGATCGCTGGTCAAGTACAAATTGATGTTGCCCTGAACTCTGGGATTGGCGAGTTGTTTGATGTCATGCAACGGAGCTTGTCGCAGCCTGGTTCGGTTGAATTAGCCGCCTTCGAGTCGATCGTTTGGGCGTTGACGAAACTGGTGCTGTTGTACGTGGTGCTTGTTGTTGCGTTAGGTTTTTATATTAAGCACTGGGTCTTCAGGTGGCGGCAAGCCATGAACGACTATTACATGTTGCATTGGCCCGCGCTCAGAGCAGTCGAAGGCGCGAGCCAGCGGGTGCAAGAGGATACCAAGCGCTTTGCTGCGACATTTGAGTTGATTGGTGCAAGCGTCGTTGAAGCGATTTTGACCTTGTTGGCGTTTTTACCGATTCTTTGGGTGATCTCAAAGAACGTTCACTACATTCCATTTTTTGGTCAGGTGGACCATGCGTTGGTGTATGCCGCGATCGCGTACGCTTTGGCAGGTACCGTGATCCTGGCCTTGGTCGGAATTAAATTGCCCGGACTAGAGTTCGACAATCAAAAGGCTGAGGCGGCCTATCGCAAAGAGTTGGTGTACGCTGAAGACGATACCCAGCGCGCCTCGACGTCGGTGGTCAAGCAGTTATTTAGTGTGCTTAAGAAAAGCTACCACCGTTTGTTTTTTCACTATTTGTACTTTGATGCCGCTAAGCTGACATACTTGCAATTTGGGATCGTGGTGCCGTTTTTGGTATTGGGTCCGACAGTGATTGCTGGTACGCTGACCTTAGGTATGTTTGCGCAGACAATACGCTCGTTCGAGCGTATTCAAACGTCTTTTCAGGTTTTAGTGCGTAACTGGGCCTCGATGGTCGAGTTGATGTCTGTGTTTAAACGCCTGCGGGCATTTGAGGCAAATATTAAAGCGTTAGACCCTACATGAGTTCAAGCCTAGTGTATGGTTTGAGCAATGACACGAATTGGTCATGACTTCAATTTACAATAACAAGAGCTCAAGGTCGGAGAGACACTTATGCATCACGATTTAACCCGTAATACGCTTGCCGTCCTTTTTATTGTCGGATTGCTTGCGTTATCGCTATGGGTGCTGCGACCCTTTCTGGCGGCTACGGTTTGGTCGACCATGCTTGTGGTGGCCACCTGGCCTTGGCTGAGATCTTTAGAGAAGATCTTTGGTGGGCGACGAGTACCCGCCGTCATGGTCATGTCTGTGGGTATGTTGTTGCTCTTGGTTGCGCCGCTTTGGTGGGCGATTAGCACCATTACACAGAAGTCAGATCAGTTTTTGGTGTTGGGCAAAAGCCTGGCCAGCAACGGCTTGCCAGCACTGCCCGACTGGGTCGAACATATTCCGTTTGTTGGTGAAAAAATCAACACTGCCTGGATTGATCTCATAGCGGGCGGCGCTGCAGGCTTCATGGACCACGTCGCGCCTTATGCGGCTTCAACCGGTAAGTGGGTCTTGTCTCAGTTTGGTGGTTTGGGCGGAATGTTGATTCAGTTCTTACTCGTGGTCACGATCTCGGCGATTTTGTATTCGTCTGGTGAAGAGGCGGCCAAAATGATTCGTAGCTTTGGCCGACGCCTGGCTGGCAAGCGCGGCGAGGATGCCATGGTGCTGGCAGGACAAGCCATTCGAGCCGTTGCCTTGGGTGTTGGCGTGACTGCAGTGGTACAAACCGTACTGGGTGGTGTTGGCCTGGTGATCGCAGGCGTGCCTTTTGCGGCAATACTCTCGGCAGTGATGTTGATGCTTTGTATTGCACAAATTGGTCCCAGTCTGGTGCTTTTCCCGGCTGTTGGTTGGATGTTTTGGCAAGGCGACACTGGTTGGGCAATGTTCTTATTGGTCTGGAGCCTGATCGTTGCTAGCATTGATAATTTCTTGCGCCCGATGCTGATTAAACGCGGTGCAGATTTGCCATTGCTGTTGATCTTTGCCGGCGTCATCGGCGGCTTGTTGAGCTTTGGTTTGATTGGTATTTTTGTTGGGCCCGTTGCCCTCGCAGTGACCTACACGCTGGTGCAAGCTTGGGTGTCTGAGTCGGCTGCTCTTGAAATCGATTCTTGACAAGACGCACTGCGCCACGCTAAAGAATCGACCGAGTCTAGTGGTCTTTGGTGGGGCTGTGCGACGCTACTCAGCGTAGTCGAGTGGTAGAGCTGTGGTGCACTTGATCGTTTCCATCACGAAGGCTGAGCTGACATCGAGCAAATCTACCGTGCGGATCAGCCGCTTGTAGACACTGTCATAGCGACTGATATCGGGTATGACGATTTTTAGTAAATAGTCGCCGTTGCCGCTCAGCCGATAAATTTCGACAATCTCTGGGATGCTCGTCGCACCCGCGACAAACCGTTGCATCCATTGCTCGTTGTGCTGACTGGTACGAATGGTCACAAACGTGGTGAGCCCCAGATTGAGCTTTTTGGCATCACATAGAGCAACCTGTTTTTGAATGACGCCATCGGCTTGTAGTTTTTGAATGCGTCTCCAGCAAGGCGTCTGGGTCAAATTCACTGCACTCGCAACCTCGGCTAAGGACAAGCTGGCATTGGCCTGTAAAAGTTGCAGAATGTCCCGGTCTTTTTTATCAATAGCCATATGTTTCTACAACAATCGTTTCGTATTTTTTATCAATCGCTCGACCTTTCAATACACAGCTTTGTATCCTGTCATCAAGCATGCTCAATGTGGTGATATTACGTAAGGATAAAATTATTTTCTTATTAATTGCACTATTGAAGAAAATATTACTATTTTATTGAAAGATTGACAAAAAAAAGCAAGCAATTGCTCGGGTCTCCTCACTAACATAGCGTGATGGCACACACATCACTCTTATCCTCGTTTCATTCGCGCACAAAGGCGTTGCGTTACCCTCATCAGGTCGAGTCAAGGCTCGATCAGCTGCTTCCGGGGTGCTCGATCGCGCTCTTGCAGGCGTGTCGCGAGGCGCCTGACTTAGTGCCCTACCGGGTGCGGCAAGCGTTAAACCGCGTCTTGACACAGGCGCTTGTGCCGGAAGTTGTTGCAGGCTTGTTGAATCTGCCTCGGGCCGAGCAAACCTATTCGCGCCATGTCTTGCATGCTGACCCCCAAGGGCGTTTTACGGTCGTGGCTTTGGTGTGGTCACCGGGTCAATTTAGCCCTGTCCATGCGCATTACACATGGTGTGCTTACCGCGTATTGAGTGGGGTCTTAAGCGAAACCCATTACGCTTGGGACGCGGCCGCTGGGCACGCTTACCCCTTTAATAGTATGGCGCGCGTTGCCGGGCAGAGCGTATGCGGCCATGCAGGGCTAGAACTGATTCACCGTCTGGGCAACTCCTCGCATGACGACCCTGCGCCTGCGGTGTCGCTGCATGTCTATGGCATCGACTCCGAGCGCGTCAGTACACACGTCAATCGCGTGCTGGCCTCGGTGCAGCGAGTGGCTTAGCCAGGTAGAGCAGGTAAGTCGCTTAATCAGAGCAACAAGCGCGCCTGCTAAACAATCAAAGCAAAAATATCGTTGCCAGGCCTAAAAAGATAAAGAAGCCCAGCGAGTCGGTCGCAAAGGTGAGCAATACCGATGATCCCATTGCGGGGTCTTTACCAAAGCGCGTGCGCACAACGGGCACCAGCACCCCAATCGTGGCACCAATCAACATGTTGCAGATCATTGCAGCCATCATGACAAGCGCGATCGGAATCGAATTTGAAATCCCCCAGGCAAATACGGCTGCAACCGCGCTGCCCACCAAGCCGACTAAAAACGTCACAAGCATTTCGCGCTGAACTAACTGCCAAACATTTTTTTCAGTAATTCGACCTACGGCAAGTGCACGAATAATCAAGGTCATAGTTTGATTACCAGAGTTGCCACCGATGCCGGCCACAATCGACATTAAAAACGCGAGCATCACGATTGTGCTGACGGTATCTTCGAAGCGCGAAGCCACGAAAGACGCAATGGCCGCCGTACACAAGTTGAGTAATAGCCAGGGCGCACGGTTACGTAAGGCCATTGAAACCGGGGCGAAGATATCCTCGTCTTGCATACCGGCGCGTGACAGGGCCTGTTCGTCAGAGTCTTCGCGGATCACGTCCACGACCTCTGCGATGGTGACGCGCCCAACCAAACGACCTAGTTCGTCGACCACAGGTGCAGACACCAGATCGTAGCGCTCAAAGGCCCCGGCGGCTTCAGAGTCGGAGTCAAGTGGACTTAAGGATAAATAATCTGGACTCATCACCGACGACACATCTACCTCAGGTTCGTTGACCAACAGAGCAGATAAGGTCAACGTACCCAGGAGTTTGTCTTGTCGGTCTACGACAAAAATTTGGTCGGTATGGTCGGGCAATTCAGGCAGGCGTCTGAGGTAGCGCAGAACAACCTCAAGGGACACGTCTTCGCGAACGCGCACCATTTCAAAATCCATGATGCTGCCAACGCTATCGTCGGGGTAGCCCATGGCTTCAATGAGGCGAGCACGCTCTTCAATGGTGAGGCCTTTTTGTACTTCGGCCACCACATCGGGCGGCAAATCGGGTGCGAGGTCTGCCAGTTCATCGGCATCCATGTTGCCGGTGGCTGCAACCAAGTCTTGGCGATCCATCGCCTCGATCAACGATTCACGGACCCAGTCTGCGACTTCGAGCAGCACGTCAGCATCGTGCTCTGAGCCAACTAGCCGCCAGATCAAAAGGCGATCATTACTTGGTAACGACTCAAGAATAAAGGCAATGTCGGCCGGATGCAGGCTGTTGACCAATGCCGAGAGCTCGGCTTCGTGTTGTCGATGTAACAAGCCCTCGACTAACTCAGCGCGCGAATCATTTTGCTCTTGTCGGTGCGCTAAATTTTCAACCAGTTCGTGGCGATGCAGCACCTCTTGCACAGTCGCGAGTGCAAGCTGTGCGTCTTCGGGGTCAAGGCGACCAACCGGTGTCGCTGCGTCAGGGGTAGTCTGGGTCATGAGTCGTGGCCGGGCAAACGTACTATTCAAACTAACGTGCAAGGCTAGAGCTGCTAAGTGCGATCAAGCAACAAGCTTGACGAGCGCGTAACCACCCGATCCCAACAGTATAAACAAGATCACGCCTAAGACCACGACGCGCGGGCCAGCTTTACGTATCTGAGCAAAACGCGTCTCGATACCTAGCGCCGTCATTGCCATCGTCAGCATAAAGATGTCGAGGGTGCGCAACGCCTGAAGCATTGGTGCGGGGATAATATGCGCCGAGTTGATCAAGGCGAGCACCAAAAACCCGATGGCAAACCAAGGGATTGGAAGCTTCGGTTTGGCACCTGTTGAGTCGGTGGCTGTTGCCCCTGTTCGCTGCAGCCAAACGCCAAGCACGAGTAGTACAG
>Ga0194043_1001368_pt1 | contig 13765 bp, 13 predicted proteins | sample JunL4415m_MetaG_FD_161274 | JGI IMG/M metagenome (GOLD analysis project Ga0194043, IMG submission 161274) | Anoxic zone freshwater microbial communities from boreal shield lake in IISD Experimental Lakes Area, Ontario, Canada - Jun2016-L442-15m | ecosystem: Environmental > Aquatic > Freshwater >...
GCTTCGCGATCTCGCTTGACGGGATCAACCCCAGGAGGACAACCACCCAATGATCGGCCGCTTGCGGAATATGTTCCGGGTCCCTGACCTACGGAACAAGGTTCTCTTCACTCTCTTAGTTATTGCGGCATATCGCATCGGTTCGCATATACCTGTTCCGTTTGTAGATTTCTCTGCGATTCAGTCTCTGCAGAAGAGCTCAGCGGATAACGGAGTCGTGGGTTTCCTTAACCTTTTCTCCGGTGGAGCCATCACGAGTGTCTCGGTCTTCTTCCTTGGAGTTATGCCATACATCACTGCATCGATCATTATGCAGCTGCTTGGTGTCGTAATCCCCAAGCTTGAGGAATGGCAGAACGAGGGCCAGTCTGGCCAGAAGAAAATTACGCAGTGGACCCGGTATGTCACCATGGGGCTTGCAATCATCCAGTCAACTGGTTTTGTTTTCGCATTGAAGCAGGGCAACACCGCTCTCTTCGGGAACCTCCCCAAGGGCGTCAACTTCATCCCCGACTTCAACGCATGGCGAGCAGCGATGATCGTGCTTGTGTGGACTGCTGGAACTGCCCTAGTGATGTGGCTCGCAGAGTCGATTACTCAGCGCGGAATCGGCAACGGAATGTCGATCTTGATCTTCGCCTCAGTTGTCTCCAGGCTCCCAAGCGGCTTTGGACTCATCTTCGCAGAGGGCGGATGGTACAAGGGCGTAGTTATCTTCATCATCCTGATTGGCATGGTTGCAGCGATTGTCTACGTGGAGTCGGGGCAGAGGAGAATCCCTGTTCAATTCGCAAAGCGTGTAGTCGGGCGACGCATGTTCGGCGGGCAGAGCACCTACATACCTCTAAAGGTCAACCAGTCCGGTGTTATCCCGGTGATCTTCGCCTCATCCATCCTCTCCTTCCCAGCCCTAATTGCAACGGCTACTAACTGGCAGGCTCTCCAAACTTTCACGAGCAAGTACCTAGTTAGGCAGAGCAGCCTCTTCTACATGGGCTTCTACACCCTGCTTATTGTCTTCTTCGCTTACTTCTATACGGCCATTGCATTCAACCCAGCCCAGCAGGCCGACATCATCCGCAAGCAGGGTGGATTTATCCCAGGTATTCGCCCAGGGCCCCCCACGGAGCGATACCTCGCAAAGGTGCTTAACCGCATCACGCTCCCTGGATCGCTTTTCCTAGCTGCCATAGCGCTCACACCGCTCATCGTTTTTGCTGCGTGGAGCATTACGCAGTTTCCATTTGGAGGAACCTCACTTCTAATCACCGTGGGTGTAGCGCTTGAGACGATGAAACAAATCGATAGTCAGTTGATGATGAGAAACTACGAGGGCTTCCTCGCCTGAGGAGCATCAACATGACAAGCGGAATACGTCTCATCCTGCTCGGGAAGCAGGGTGCCGGCAAGGGCACCCAAGCGGTGCGTATTGCCCAGCATTACAGCGTCGCGCACCTCTCTACTGGTGACCTTTTTCGTGCCGCTGCAAGAGGCGGAGCACCGGCAGGCCTAGAGGCAATTGCTTACATGGACCGCGGCGAGCTCGTACCGGATGATCTTGTACTGCGTGTTGTCCGAGAGCAGATGCTCGACGGGGGCCTAATGGATAGCGGGTTCGTTCTCGATGGATTTCCGCGCACGCTCGTGCAGGCATCCGCTCTTGAGGAGGAGCTCGCTGCCTCTGGTCGACCGCTAGATGTAGCGATAGACCTAGAGGTCCCGACGGAGATTGTTCTTGATCGTATTGCTGGGCGTCGAGTCTGCGACGACTGCGGCACTACTTACCATCTCACTATGCCGCCAAAGATAAACGGCGTCTGCGATGTATGCGGCGGCACAGTTAGCCAGCGAGACGACGATACCGAGGTCGCTGTAATGCGTCGCCTTGAGCTTTACGAAACCGCGACGATGCCTATTCTTGATTTTTATCGGGATCTAGATCGCCTTGATGAGATTGATGGGCTCGGAACGGGTGACGAAGTATTCGCACGTATCGTGAGCGCAATCGACGCTCGCCTTAAAACAGCTAACTGAGTTGTATACACGTAAGACTTCCACGCAGATAGCGATCATGCGTCGGGCTGGCAAAGTTGTCGCCGAGATGCATGAAGCATGCTCAATGGCCGCACGCCCAGGCGTGACGACCCTCGAGATTGATGCTGTTGCTAGAGGAGTATTAGAGCGCCGCAATGCCCTCTCTAATTTTCTTGGGTATCACGGCTTCCCAGCAGTGATATGCGCATCCCCGAACGAAGTAATCGTGCACGGAATCCCAGATGGTCGCGTCCTCAATGAGGGCGACATCCTCTCCATTGATTGCGGAGCGATCATCGAGGGTTGGCATGCCGACGCTGCGATCACGATCCCGATTGGCGAGATCGATGAAGAGTCTCAGCGCCTAATCGATGTGACCAGGTCCTCGCTCGAGGCTGCCATCGCTGCGATGAAAGTGGGTGCGAGCCTCGGGAGAATCGGCGGAGCCGTAGAGGATTTGGTCGAGGCTGCAGGCTTCGCTGTTGTGCGTGAGTATGTAGGCCATGGAATCGGCCGGGCAATGCACGAAGACCCTGAGGTCCCAAATTTTAGGAACGGCTCTGGGCATAAATTGAAGTTAAAGCCTGGGATTGTTTTGGCCATCGAGCCAATGGTCAATACTGGATCCGAAGAGACACAAGTATTAGAAGACGGCTGGACAGTCGTTACTGTCGACGGTGGCAGGTCGGCTCACTTTGAGCACACTATTGCGCTAACTGAGAATGGTCCTGAGGTATTAACGCTTCCATGATTGAAGCGGCCGCTACTTATCGGGTAATCGGGCGCGCGAACATGTCGCGGGTCAAAAGGGTTGCCGAGAGGTCTTCCTCGGGGACTAGAGCGCCAGACGCATCGGGTCTGCAGAGTTCGTAACCGCATTTTCGTAGAAGCTCGGCCACCGGTCTCCGGTCCTCGCCTAAGAGATCGAGCGAGCAGTGATTCCACTCGATTTGGAGCAGATCTACGCGCAGATCCACTAACGCACGCGATGCGCCCTCTAACACAAGGCGCTCCGCTCCCTCAACATCGATCTTCACCCCAGCCGCTCGGCGGTCGCCTAAGAGTTCGTCGAGTGTCTTGACCTCTACCTCCACACCCTCGCCATCGGTTGTTAGGTGCCGACGAAGGAGGTCAGGGCCGGCGAGTCGCATGGTCCCGCTCTCTTTGCCTAGCGCTCCCGCAAAGACCTCGGCGCTGTAATCGTTGAGGAGGAGGTTGGCGCGCAACTGGAGAACGTTCTCCGGGTCTGGCTCAACCGCTAATACCTGGGCCCCGAGGTCAAGAGCCCATAGCGAATAAATGCCGACATGTGCCCCAACGTCTACGAATAGGTCGTCCTCACTAATTCTTGACCTCCACACATTCATCTCGGCGAAATCAGGGGGATTCGCCTTTACCGCGCGCCATGAGCCGCCACGGTGGAGGTACGCATAGATCGACGAGTGATCTCCGATCGGTGTAATCACGGGGCGGTTTGTCACTCGGGCTTTTATTTCACAGCGAACTAGCCGCGTCAGCGCCTTGACCCGGTGCCCTTTGTTTCCGGGGTGGCGCGTAGTGCTTGTGATTACATTCGTAATAACGCCCGGGCGTATTCTGAATCTGCGCAACGTAGGGGTCATCTTTTTGAGAACCACTCAACAGTGCGCTCTAGTCCTTCGTGGAAAGCAACGCTGCAGGAGAAGCCGAGTGCGCTTGCAATTAGTGAAGAATCCGCTTGGGAGAGTTTTACATCCCCCGCGCGCGACTCTGTGTGAATCCGTTCAGGTGTGACGCCGAGAATTCGGCCGAGAGAATCTAAGAGGTCGAGTAGCGATTGGGTGGTGCCTGGAGCGAGATTAAAGACCTTCCCCGAGCACTTCTCAGCAGGCGCCTCTAAGGCAGCGATATTGCCGGCTACGACATCAGAGACAAACGTGAAGTCTCGGCTCTGCAGTCCGTCACCGTGGACCTCGACTGGCTTCCCGGCCAATAACGCCTCAATAAATAGCGGAATCACTGCTGCGTATTGAGAGTCAGGTCTCTGTCGTGGTCCGAAGACATTGAAGTATCGCAATGAAACAGTCTCTAGGCCGTGTAGCTCCGCGAAGACTCGGCAGTAAACCTCTCCTGCGAGTTTTGTTGCTGCGTATGGAGAGCGTGGAACGAGTGGGGCAGTCTCAGCAGTTGGGGGAGCAGTTGCCCCTCCGTACACGCTGCTCGAGGATGCATATATAACTCTGCGCACGCCTGCTTGCTGCGCTCGGTGCAGCACAGTGAGAGTTCCGTGAGTGTTTGCTGTATCTGTCTCAAGTGGCAACGCAACAGAGCGTGCAACCGATCCACGCGCTCCCTCATGGAATACCGCTTCAATGCCATCCATCGCTGCGGCGACGCACTCCTCATCTGCGACGGAGCCAATGATTAATTCTGCTCCGTCTGGGACGTTCTCCTTAAACCCTGTAGATAGGTCATCGAGGATGCGCACGGAGTCGCCACGTGCGAGTAATGCATCTGCGAGGTTAGAGCCTATGAATCCGGCTCCGCCGGTGATAAGAATTTTCACAGGCATGAGATTAGGCGGTAATTGGAGGCCTAAATACCTTTACAGTGCGCCGTCCGCTACTCGATCGACCCTTGGAGCCTCAAAGACATCGCTCGGCACCGGCTCATCACCGAGTGCAACGGTCATTGTGCGAGCAAGGAACTCAAGGAGCGAGGCCATGTCTTTTCCGCTTACCTTCGCATCGACATCACGCACAAATGTTGGGTCTAGATCGGGGACCCTGACATAGCGAATTAATTCGTGATCAGATTGGTGGGAGGCCTCTCCATCTGCGAAGAGCTCCTCATGCATCTTCTCGCCTGGGCGCAGTCCGGTGAAGACAATTGGAATCTCTGGTACATGGTTGGCGCAGAGCCTGCGCGCTACATCCGCGATCTTTACGGGCTCGCCCATATCGAGAACTAGGGCCTCTCCGTCATGTCCGATAGCGCCGGCTTGGATTACTAACTGAACTGCTTCCTCGATGGTCATGAAGTATCGGGTCACATCTGGGTGTGTAACTGTGACCGGTCCGCCAGCCTCAATCTGCGCTCTAAATGCGGTGAGCACAGAGCCTCTGCTGCCTAGAACATTCCCGAAGCGAACACTTAGGTAAGTACCAGGGTGACGCAGTCCGAAGTATGAGGTAAGCCCCTCGGCTATGCGTTTGGAGTACCCAAGGATGCTGCACGCGTTGGCGGCTTTATCGGTTGAGATGTTTACAAAGCGTGTTACGCCAGCAGCGGCTGCGGCATCAAGTACTGAGAGAGATCCCCATACGTTGGATTTAAGTGCCTCTACTGGATGGGCCTGCAGAAGCGGTAGGTGCTTGAGGGCTGCAGCGTGGAAGACCACGTCGGGGCGAATCTCGCCGAATAATTCTGCAACGCGATCGCGGTCTCGAATGTCGAGGAGTATTAGGTCGGGAGAGTCAAGAAGCGCCCGGCCCTCTAGTGAAAGTTGCACCTGGTGGAGGCCGGACTCGTCTCTGTCAAGCATCACGAGTCGGCGTGGCCCAAATCGCGATATCTGCCTGCATAGCTCTGAGCCGATTGACCCTCCAGCCCCAGTTACAAGAACAACACGATCTTGCAAGTAGGAGGCCGCTTGCTCAAGGTCGGTCTCAATGATGCGTCGACCGAGAAGGTCGGCCTCGGTTGGCTCGCGCAGGTCGGTGGCGCGTACCTGACCACCGAATAGCTCAGTGACTGGCGGAACTACTAGCACCTCGAGCTCGGCGAGATCGGCGAGAGCTGTGAGCTCGCGAATTGTTGAACCCTCGGCGGTCGGTATTGCGATTACCAACACACTCGCGTTGAAGCGCCTAGCGGCATCAAACATCGATGCACGTCCGCCAATGACGCGAAGGCCCTTAACGGTGAGGTTCTGCTTTTCGCGGTCATCGTCGAGTAGTGCAACAGGGATGCAAGGGCTGGAGTCCTCAAAGAGTAAGGAGTTGATCATTCGAACTCCACACTCACCGGTTCCAAAGATAATTGCGCGAGGGAGGCCTTCATCTCGCGAGCGGCGTCGTCGATCAATTGCATGTCGAGCGAGGTAACGCACCCCGCCTGCGCCAACGAGGGCTAGGAATCCTGCAGCGATAATTGCGCTAGCAGGTGCTGGGCGACCGCCGGGGATTACAAGGTCATAGATGAATAGAGCCCCGGTTACGGCACCAATTGTTCGGGCAAGGGCCGCCACTTCGTCGAAAGAGCCATTGATCCAGAAGCCTCGGTAGAGCCCGAATAGCCATCCGAAAAGGAACTGAAGAGCCCATGCGAGAGGGATAACCGCAGCTATGCGAAATGCCTCGACTCGGGTCATATCAAAATCAAGGCGAAGCAATACCGCTGCATAAATAGCGAAAACCCATGCCGCGCTATCAGTGATGATTCTCAGGCTTCTCTTTGACCGCAGCCGCGCGGGCAAAAGTGATGATGAGACCAATGCCATGCTCAACTCCCCCCGATAACACTTCCCGGAGGGGGATCCGAATTAAATTGGAATCAATAACGAAACCAATTCAAAGCAGACTGCCCGGTCCCCCTAGAAACTGCGTCTATTCTCACCGCAAGAAACCGTGAGCGCAAGACCTAATTTCACCGCGAGTGAATACGATGCTACGAAGCGTCAAATAATGAGTTAAGCCTGAGGTTGGTGGGGCCAATGTTTGATCCAATTAGAACTGCACTCGAGGCCCCGGAACTCCATATTGGAGCGCTTAGGGGCCTAGTAGCCGCTGCCGGGGCTGGAGTTTTGGCCCTATTTGCCGTCTGGCTCCGCTCTGCCGTTGGTCGAAGATGGCTTAGGCGGCTCCGTATTCGAGCCTCCCCGAGCAGACTCCCTGGGCTAGTCGGTCCAGCATTCGTGGTTGCCTCGATAATGGCCCTAGATGCTCTGCAGAGGTCGTTGCCGCCGATGGTGAAGGCTGGGGGAAATATCCCCGCTGTGCCGAGCGGGGTATTGCTTGGGCTAGCCCTTGTTTGGCTAGGGGTAGCAATCGCTGGGCTGACCCCGGCTCCGCTACCGGCAGGAATGATTCTCGCCCTACCAGGTGCTTGGCGACTCGTAGCCGGGCAGACCTTCTTCGGGCCGAGCTGGGTTCCGTGGCTCATTATTCTCGGAACCGCGATACTTGGGCCGCTAGCTGCTGAGACCGACCGGGACCTAGGTCGACTCGGGCTGGGTCCGGTCATGTGGCTCTTCACAATTGGAGCGGTCTGCTCAACGGTTCCAGATACTGAATTGCTGCTTGTCCTGCTTGGCGTCGCCATTCCCCTTGCGCTTCTTGGGCTCCCTTTCCGACTCGCTCGCCTAGGGGAGGGTGGCTCCGCTGCCGCTATTGGTCTAATGCTCTGGGTGGCAGTGCACGAAGGTTGGGCGAGGCCTGGTTCCATTGTGGGATCAGTCGGGGCGCTTGCGCTATTTGCAACTATCCCTATTGGTCACCGCCTGCGAGTTTGGTTTCGATTTGAACTCGGCTGGAACCGAACACGTAGAGCTCTCGCAATTCTTGGGGCGCAGTTGATTCTTGCCATGTGGGCATCACGAGTAGCGGGAATGGCGTTTGGTGCCGGAGAGGCGATTGTCCGTTTAGTGCCAGCGCTCGCCGCGGGGGTATTCGTTGGGGTGGCACTTCCGCTCGGCAGGCGCCGCATCTCGCGATCTTCTCGCAGGCAGGCTGCGGAAAATTTAGTTAGTTGAGGCTCTCTGCGCTCTGCCCCACACTCGAGATGATCTCGACAATTTGATCGACCACGTCGTCGGTTAGCGCCGGGTAGAGCGGGAGACTCACAACTGTCTTTGAGACAGCATCTGTTACCGGAAGCTCAGATGGAGAACGCGAGGCATGGGAATCTTGTCGGTGCACGGGGGGATCAAAATAATTACGCGTATCGATCCCTTCTGCGCTTAAGGCTGTAACAAGTTGGTCTCTGCTAACACCGAAATCTCCGGCGTCTATTGCGATCGTGAAGTCTTTATAGGTAGATAGGTCTTCACTATCTACTGCTTGAGTCCTGACCCCTGGGATTGCGAGGATTCCATCTGCATATCTCCCGGCAAGGCGCCTGCGCGTCTCGAGGTGCTCATCAATATGTGAAATTGAGGCCAGGGCAATGGCTGCATGCATCTCAGATAGACGACCGTTTAAGCCAATAAAACGAGTGTTGTAGTTTCCAGGGTTTCCGTACTCACGTGCGAGGCGCAGATACTCAGCAAGATCGTCTCTATCGGTGCAGACAAGACCGCCCTCACCTGCGACTAGAGGTTTTGTCGGGGTCATGCTGAATACCTCAACCTCACCGAATCCTCCGAGCGGGCGTCCATTGCGAAGAGCTCCAAAACCATGAGCGGCATCAAAGAGAACTGGAATGCCAGCGCTCTTGCCCATTGCCTCTACCTGCTCAGGTCTACACGGTGCGCCGAAAACATGCGTGGCCATAATTGCGCCTGCGCCCTCAAGATGCATCGAGGTGTGAGCAAGGTCAATTTGAAAACTTAAGGGATCGCACTCGACGAAGCGCACGCCGAGGTTGCTCCACGCGACTGCATGAGGGCCGGCAGAGAATGTAAACGACGGCATGATGACCGGACCGTTGATCTCTCCAAATTGAGCAAGCCCTGCAACGGAGAGCATCAAGCCTGTCGTGCATGATGAGACTGCGACAACATGACGGACACCGAGTCGCTCGGCGACTGAGTCCTCTAACTCTCGTACTAGAGGTCCATTGGTTAGGGAGCCTTGGGAGTATGAAGGGGCAAGGCGTGCTACTACTTCATCCAACGGTGGAGCTGGAGGGCGCACAAACGCGACGCCATCAGGGAACGACTTTTGGCCGCCGAGCACTGCAAGCTTCTTCACTTATGGTCCTCCGTCTGTGGTTAGGAACCCAGCCCTTACCGTGATCGCAATGAGGATACCGGCGCTCAGGAGCATCACGGACACACTTGCATAACTGCTCAGGCGTGAGGCGAGAATTCCAAGGAGCACCAAAATGCATTGGGCCGAGACCATAATCATCAGAACTCGCTGAGCAGGGATGCCGCGATCGCATAATTGGTCGTAGATGTGGCTTCGATCCCCAGAGAATATTGGGTCTCCCGCCCTGAGTCTGCGCAGAATCGCAACCAGGGTGTCGAGAATCGGCACTGCAACGATTAGAGGAAGTGCCGCCCAGATAGCAACGCTCGCCGAGGTGTTACCCGCCCCATTAAGGCTTAGGGCCGCGAGGATCGCAAGCGCTACACCTATGAGATATGCGCCGGCGTCGCCTAAATAGATCCGTGCAGGTGGGCGATTGAATATTAAGAATCCAATTAGTGCCCCAAGCAGCGATAACGCCAGCAAACGGGGGTCCGCCAATCGAGGGTTCTCAGATAGGAATGCAAAGCCAATAGCGGAGGCAGAGCAGACGCCAGCGGCAAGACCGTCTAGACCATCTAGGAGGTTCACGGCGTTCAGTAGCCCGAGAATGAGGAGTGCGGTAATTGCAACTCCCAAAGCGCCGCCCGTGGCCGGTATTAATGCTCCGCCGATTAGAGCAATTACAGCCTCGCAGAGAACACGAATGCGAGGGGAAATATCTAGGCGGTCATCGAAGAGTCCAAGTAATAACGCAAGAGCAAGAGGTATGAGCACCCGTGGAGTTGTCGCCGCGAGCGCACCAGCTACTCCAGCAAAGACCGCAACCCCGCCGAGGTAAGCAACCGGGGTGCTCTGAACTTTTAGAGCACCAGGCCTATCGACCATGCCGGTGCGATGCGCCACACGAATAGCGATGGGTGTCACCGCGGAAGTGACCAAGAACGCAGTGACTAGACCAAGTAATGGGCTCACTCGCTGCTCCAAACAAGCGCCAGTGATTCTGTTCCTTCGTGCACCTCTAGTGCCGCGGTGTCGCGAAAACCTACAGATCGGTAGAGAGCCAGAGCGGCTGCATTATCAGAGCTAGTAATAACCTTGAAACTCTCGACGCCTCTGCGCGTGAACTCTGCAATCACAGCAACCATAATTTGGCGACCGATCCCGATACCTGATGATCCTTCTCTAACTGCAACCGCAAGAATCTCCGCCTCGGGCAGGGGAGTCTTAGCGAGTTCTGAGCCACCCTGTGATGGGTACTTAAGGGTCTCGAAAACACGCGGTAGGGATCGAATAATCGGAAAAAGGGCACTTGCTGTAGCGATTAACCCGTCGCGCAGAATAAAGGCTCTATAGAGATGACCAAGGTCATTAGTACACGAGGCCATTGCGAGAATCTCCCCGTCCTTCTCGGCGACCATTAAGAAAGAGTCTCGGTCAAGCGCAATGCGCCGATATAGCCTACCAAGGAATCGAGGACCAAGCGTCGGAAGAAACCCTTCAGTGATGCGCGACGAATGCAGGACCGACGAAGCAGTCGCATCTCTCTGCGTGCCTAAGCGAATCAAATAATCAGAGGACATAGGCTTCTCGCTCATCGAGGACGAACACCTTTATCGGCTAGAAGTCGGTCGTAGGTTTCTAGGGTGATATCGATTACGCGTCGATGGTCAAACTCTGCTCTGGCTTTTGATAGAGCGCGCCTACCCATCTCAAGGCGTTTGATCGGGTCTTGAACGATCTCCAAGATTGCAGATGTGAGTGCTTGAGAGTCTCGGGGAGGCACGAGCAAGCCGGTTAGACCTGGATCAACTACTTGGCGACAGCCGCGGATGTCAGTTGCAATTACAGGCAAGCCAGATGCTGCCGCCTCCATAGCGGACCTCGGAAATCCCTCGCGATAAGACGCGAGCACGTAGAGATCCATAGCGCTGTACAGGTCTTCGACATCTGAGCGCATGCCTAGGAATCGAATGCCGTTGGCCTCCGCTGCTGCGATTGCCCTCTCGTCTACGCCATCTGATTTCTCGGGGTCTCTCGGCCCAACTACTACAAATACAGCATCAATCCCGAGACGCTTGATCGCCTCTGCAGCTTCAAATACTTCTTGGTACCCCTTCTCCCAGACCAGGCGACCAACGACGCCACAGAGCACCGTCGATGCTCCGACCCCTAATTCGCCTCGCAATTTGTCGCGCAGGCTTTGACTCCGTGTTTCAGGCTGGGTATCCGCTGTTCCTTCGAATGACTCTCGATCGCCGTCGTTGATCGGCTTGAAGCGCGTTAGGTCTACACCGTTGCCGAGGAGACGAATCTTCTTACTAGGCACCCCAATCTTTAGCAGGGTCGCTATGTCTTCGGGGTTCTGAATTAGCTCAGCATCCGAGCACATAGATGCGAGGCGCTCTAGCGAGTAGACAACCGATCGCTTTGCGAGTTTGTCCTCAGGTAGCGCATATAGGCCATGCACCGTATTGACCACTACGGGGACCCTCGCGGCTCGCGCGGCGATACGTCCGTAGAGACCTGGTTTTGGATTATGTGTGTGGACGATCTCAGGGCGAAGTTCCCTGAAGAGTTTGTAGAGCTCGCCCATTGCAGCGGCATCCTTATGGGGTGCCATTGAGCGGGTCGCGTGTTTGAGTGGTCGGTGCTCAATGCCCCAAGACTCAAGCTCCTCGGTAAATGGGCCTGGAGCCGATGCGCCGATTACTTCATAACCAGCTTCGGAGAAAGCGCGCAGTTGAGGCCCTAGAAGGAGAGAGAGGCTTATATCCGCAGTGGTTACGTGTATGAGGCGCGGTCGGCTCACTCGCTTGCCCCTCTGTATCGGAGTCGATTGATACGCCCGCGCAGGTCATCCTCGAGCCGAAGTCCTCCATCTACCTTGCGACGGAACCAGCGCATTCCATCTCTTGCCTGAATGGGGGACCGCGCAAGTTGGTAGGGATCTGACTCAAGAAATACATTGCGCTTAGTACCTGAGATAGATGCTGAGACAAACCGTTCCCTTACGAGTTCCGCTGCAGCCGGGGTGCCAAGGAGGGCCTTCGGGTATGCGAAGTGTTTCGGCGCAAGGCCTGTCTCCTCGCTCAGCCTCTCGATAGAGCGGTCGAGCTCGTCTCGCGCAGTTGCCGCGTCGACGCGGTCCAAAAGAGCATGCGTATGGGTATGCGAGCCAAGTGTGATGAGTCCCGTTGTGGTTGTGTCTCTAGCGGCATCCCAACTCAGCGGGGTGCCGGCATACGGGAACTCTCTCCCTGAATCCAGAAACTCAGTGGAGACATATAGCAAGGCTGGGACTCCGTATTTAACAAGTATTGGAAGAGCGATCTCAGCGAAGTCGGAGGTTCCGTCGTCGAAGGTGATGACGACAGGGTTATAGGAAGGCTGGGGGAGTGATCCATCGAGATAAGCGAGGCCTCGATCAATATCTACAACCCGTCCACCCTCGGCGAGTTCGGAGATCTGGCGCTCGAAGATATGGGCATCGAGATCCATCTCGACTCTCGCTCTTCGACCAACGCGGTGGTAGATGAGCACGGTGACTCCGCTCCGAGGAGGGCGTGCGTAATCAGCGGTTGCCGCAGCGGCCTTGATTCCGGTGCCGATGCCGAGTTTGATGCCCTCTGAAAGCCCAGAGGCCATAGTTGTGGCGATTCTGCGTGAAGATGTTGTAGGCACCGGACCCTCAGACTCCCCGCGCCTCGGACTATTGGTGGAGGTTCTCGAACGATGTTGCGCTGTGTAGTCTACGGACTCTTGCGGGAGAGGAAATCCATGGTTACCCATGAGCGTCGGCGTTTCCCCTCGGAATTGTTCCCTAAAAAAGCTCGATGTCGCCAAGTGTCAGCAGCCATTTATCAAGAGCAGGCATATCGGTCTCTGTGACTCCACGCCAAGTAAGTATTGGTCCTTGTTTCGGGAGCGGAAGCAGGCCATCGCGACTAGCCCCAAGCTTGAGCACATAATCCGCATCTACCTTTTTGGTAACTGCTTTAACCAAAGCCTTTCTTGCTCTCGCGTCATCGTTCGGGGCAATTACCTCACACAATGCAGCTTCTCGAGCGTCTCCTCGCTGCCTCACCCTGACTACTGCAATCCCGTCCTCGATGCCGGCAGCCCCTGTAACGATCCTGTAGCTAAGGAGATCGGACCCGTATCGCCACTCCAGGCTCTTCGCTGTATGCCTTGTCCGGAGTGAGGAAACTCTCGGGAGCGAATCGAGCAGCGATTGTAGGGAGCGAGCGTCACTCAGAATCTCGGCCGCAGGTGCGCCGAGATTGCTAGGTGATGACCAGCGTTCTGCTGGCGTTCGGGACCGAATCATTTTGAGTGCCGCGGTTGCCGATCGCGGCCTAAAGAACACATGTGGTTGGCCAACAACGCGCCACTCCATCTTGAGGTAACCAGGGCGACTCTGCTCATTCGGAGTGTTAAATACGAATGAGCACCCTTCTTCGCGCAGTTCGTCTATCCCATGGAGAGTTAGGCGTGTGAAAATACCTTGGCCCTGATAATCGGGGTGGGTCGCAGTATCTACTGCACGGACGGATCGCACTAATTCGTCTCCGCGAGTGAACTCCCACCGCATCAAAGCTCGAAAACCTGCGATGGTCTCTCCGTCGCACGCGACCCAACTCGCAGATACTCCAAATGCGTTCTCTTCGTGCTTCCACGAGTAGAGCTCCTCAAAACGAGGATCGGATTCTCTGCCTAGCGATGCTGCAAGGAGTTTGATTATCTGGGGGCGGTCGGCTGGTAGCGCTCTCCTAATAGTCAAGCCATCTGAGCTCACTGCAGAACCCCCCTATAGATCTCCTCAATACGGGTGACGGCTG
>Ga0194043_1001369_pt1 | contig 13751 bp, 15 predicted proteins | sample JunL4415m_MetaG_FD_161274 | JGI IMG/M metagenome (GOLD analysis project Ga0194043, IMG submission 161274) | Anoxic zone freshwater microbial communities from boreal shield lake in IISD Experimental Lakes Area, Ontario, Canada - Jun2016-L442-15m | ecosystem: Environmental > Aquatic > Freshwater >...
AAATATGAATGATGTTCGCGTAGATGTGTATCGCTCATCAGGTCCTGGTGGGCAGAGCGTAAATACAACGGATTCTGCGGTTCGACTTACCCACGTGCCAACAGGCATTGTGGTTTCTTGCCAAAATGAGAAGAGCCAATTGCAGAACAAAGAGTCCGCGCTACGTATTTTGCGCTCTCGCCTTTTGGCAGATGCGCAAGAAAAAGCAGACGCAGTGGCATCGGCTGAACGCAAAAACCAGGTTCGCACTGTCGATCGTTCCGAGCGAATCAGAACCTATAACTTTCCTGAAAACCGCTTGAGCGATCACCGCGTTAATTACAAGTCAAATAATTTAGATTCAGTTTTAAATGGCGAATTAGATGATGTTATTCAATCTCTTTTAGATGCCGATAAAGCAGCGAAGTTAGCTTCGACAGAATAAATACAAACATGAACGTGCGCGAGACTCTTAAAGATGCAAAAGAACAACTTGCCCTTTCAGAAATCGATGGCATAGATGCTGAAATTTTGCTCACACATGTTCTTGGAATCACACGAATGGATTTACATAATCCCTTAGTCCTAGAGCGCACACTGGCTTCCATTGGGGATACGTCAATTGCACTAGATACTTTCCACGATTTATTAGCCCGCAGAATTCTTCACGAACCACTTCAATACATAACTGGCACCGCATACTTTAGAAATCTTGAGTTAAAAGTTGGTCCGGGAGTTTTAGTTCCTAGACCAGAGAGTGAATTACTAGTTGGCGCAGTGCTTACACATATTTCTAATTTGCCCGCACCAGTCAGTGTCGTAGATCTTGGATCAGGTTCCGGAGCACTTGCACTTGCAATCGCAACGGAGGCACCCAATAGTCGAGTCATAGCAGTTGAAAAAAGCGATGAAGCACTTGTTTGGCTGAAGAAAAATGTTGAAGCAATCATCGAAGATTTGCGCATCGTTCATAGCGATGTTAGTGACGCGCTCATTGGTATCAAATGCGATGTTGTCATTGCTAATCCTCCATATATACAAGATGAATCAGGTTTACCGAGAGATGTTGTAGAACACGAACCAGCTATTGCACTCTTTGCTGGTAAAGATGGCATGGATGCCCCCCGTGCATTTATTGCAGCTTCTTCTCGATTACTTAAATCAGGTGGCTTATTGGCAATCGAACACAATGAATTACAGGGCACTTTGATTGCCGTTGAACTTACAAATGATTTTCAAGAGATACAGTTGCATCAAGATTTAGTTGGTCGCCCACGTTGGACTAGTGCGATACGGAAAAATACATGAGCAATCCAGTTGAAAGAGTGGAGATCGCCAATGGTGATCGCGCTGATCATTTAGCACGGGGACTTAAATCAATCCGTGATGGGTACGTCATCGTTCTTCCACTCGAGCATGGCTATGTATATGCATGTGACGCATTTAGCCACTTTGCAGTTCGTGCGATGCATGTGTTGCGTGGAGATGCACTCGGAGTCATCGCACAGGTGATAATTCCTACAGCTAAAACTGCGCAAGGTTTATCACGAAGCATGCGCGATGATGTTCAAGAAATTACGAATACCTTCTGGCCTGGCTTGCTCAGCATTAACGTAAAACCACAAGTTGGATTAGCGTGGGATTTGGGAGATGCACAAAGACTTGATCTCATTAGTTTGCGAATGCCACAAGAAGGTTTTGTTATGGAATTAATGCAAAAGAGTGGTCCGTTGGCAATTGCAAGTATTACAAGTAATGGTTTGCCAACATTGCTCGATGTCGAGAGATTTGAAAATTCAGGTGTGGACGTAATTTTTGATGGGGGGCATCTACCAGCTGGACCACGGACTACCGTCATAAATGTTTCAGATGATGGTATGGAACTGATCCGAGAAGGTGCGATCTCGCGTGAATCCCTTGGAAAAGTATCTCCTGACAATTTCGCCTAACCGGATTAGAATCTGCAAATGACGAAAGAGATTTTTTACGGACCAGACTTTGATTTGTTGAGCCAGCAAGATCCAGAAATCTCTGCAGTATTGCTCTCAGAACTTAAGCGCCAACAAACTAATCTGCAATTAATAGCAAGTGAGAACTTCACTTCTCGGGCTGTGCTTGCAACTCTTGGTTCAACTCTTTCAAACAAATACGCAGAAGGTTATCCAGGCAAGCGCTATTACGGCGGATGCGAAGAAGTAGATAAGGCCGAGAATCTTGCAATCGAACGTGCTAAATCTTTATTCGGTGCAGATCATGCCAATGTTCAACCGCACTCAGGTGCAAGTGCAAACATCGCCGTGTATAAAGCATTTACATCACCTGGTGACACTGTTCTAGCAATGTCTTTGTCACATGGCGGACACCTAACTCATGGATCTCCTGTTAACTTTTCTGGAAAGTGGTTTAACGTAGTTTCATACGGAGTTCGCCAAGATACCGAGTTGATTGATTATGACGAATTGCGTGATCTTGCCATTGCAAACAAACCAAAGATGATTTGCTCTGGAGCTACTGCATATCCAAGTCTTGTTGATTTTGAAAAGGTACGTGCAATTTGTGATGAAGTTGGCGCAATCATGTGGGTCGATGCAGCGCACTTCATTGGTCTGGTCGCAGGAAAAGCTATTCCTTCTCCTGTGCCGTATGCAGATGTAGTTTCATTTACAACACACAAAGTTTTGCGTGGACCACGCGGCGGAATGATTCTTGCCAAAGAGGCACATGCTGCTGCAATTGATAAGGCAGTATTTCCTGGCATGCAAGGTGGACCGATTATGTCTGCAGTTGCTGGAAAGGCCGTCGCCCTCAGAGAGTGCGCAACACCTGAATATCAGAAGTATTCAAAAGATGTTATTACTAATGCAAAAGCGCTATGCACAGCACTTGAAGGAGAAGGCATGCGCGCAGTTTCTGGTGGAACTCAAACACACCTTGCCCTCATCGATATTCGTGGTACAGGCATCAATGGAAAAGTTGCAGATGAACGTTGTGGCAATGCAGGCATTGTTCTTAATAAGAATTCAATTCCTTTTGATCCAGAGAAGCCAGGAATCACAAGTGGTATTCGCGTAGGAACTCCTGCAACAACTACACAAGGTATGGGCGTTGCAGAAATGAAGACCATCGCATCCTTGATTTCTCGCGCAATCCGTAGCGAAGATCCAGCAGTGCTTTCTGGAATTAAGAGTGAAGTTCACGCTTTAACTTCGAAATTCCCAATTTATAACGCATAGACTTACTCCATGCGTGAGTACATGTTCACTTTGCTGCTTTCTGCAGCTCTGTGTTATCTGATTACTCCATTCGTTCGAACTCTGGCAATTAATTTTGGGGCTGTTGCATTGGTACGTACCCGCGATGTTCACACTTCACCAACTCCACGATGGGGTGGAGTTGCTATGTGGGCTGCAATGTCAATTACTTTTATCATCGTTCAGCACCTTACACTTGTTGGAAAATCATTTGGTCATGAAGCACAAGGTATTTTCTTAGCCGGAACATTTTTGGTTCTACTTGGCATGGCTGATGATCGCTTTCAATTAGATGCCCTTACGAAATTAGCCGGACAAGCACTTGCTGCAGGAATTTTGCTCATTTATGGAATCCAGATTTTGTGGCTTCCAATCAATGGCGTCATCACTCTTCCGCCGAGTATCGGACAACTAGTCACTGTTTTAATTGTTTTAGTAATTATTAATGCAGTTAATTTCATTGATGGCTTAGATGGCTTAGCAGCCGGCATTGTTGCGATAGCCGGTGCGGCGTTCTTCACTTTTGCGTACCTTTTAGCCGTTGTGTGGGGCTTTAGTCGTGCTGGTGCTCCATCGCTTATGACTGCAGTTCTTATTGGAATCTGTCTCGGATTCTTGCCACATAATTTTCATCCGGCACGCATTTTTATGGGCGACTCAGGTTCGATGTTCTTAGGTTTATTGCTGGCGTCTGCGGCCATTACATTAACTGGGCAAGTAGATCCAAATGCAATTACTGCAGTAAAAGTTGGTCCAACTCTATTGCCACTCTTACTTCCCTTTGCAGTTCTAGCAATTCCACTTGCAGATTTGATTCTTGCAATCTCCAGACGTTTACGTGCAGGTCGCTCACCTTTTGCTCCAGATAAAGATCATCTTCACCACAGATTGCTCTCTGCTGGAAACTCGCATGTTCGTACTGCGGTGATCATGTATTTGTGGACTGCAACTCTTGCTTTCCCAATAACGATTTCCGCCTTTGCTCCGGTGTGGGTTGCACTACTCAGTGCTGCAGCACTTGCCACAATAGCAATGGTGGTTTCTCGAACCGGTAAAAAGGATTCGGTGTATGCCTGAAAATATAAGTACAGAAAAAAGTATGCTACGCGGAGCGCTCATTCCGACATTTATTGTAAGTATTATTGGAATTGGTTTCAGCACTTTTTTGATTGGATTCGACGGTTTTTTTGGCGCGCTGCTTGCACAATTCGTAGTGTTAATTTATTTCTTAGTGAATTTCTTAGTATATAGATTATCTTCTACTTTAGATCCAAGAACTACAATGGCACTTGCCCTGTTCTCCTATTTTTCAAAATTGCTTTTGCTTGCAATTTTCTTAATAGGAATTACTAAATTTACTCCCCCTGATTTATTTAACCGTACTGTTTTTGGTATAAATGCAATTGTGCTCACTTTTACCTGGCTAATAGGAGAAGTGGTCAAATTCTTAAAATTAAGGATTCATCTGCCCCTTCCGAAACAGACCCAAGACGAGTAAGATTGCATTTCTGTAAACGATGATGGCCTATATTGAAATGGAAAATTAATGAGTGTTCGAGATGAAAATGCAGCTTGGTCAATCGTTGGTTATCTCTTTTCTGGAATGATATTTTGGGGCGGAATCGGCTGGGGCTTCGATACATGGCTCAACACTGGTTACCTGAGGATTGTTGGACTCCTAGTCGGAACGTGTGCATCTCTCTATTTGATATGGCTGCGCTACGGTCGTCAATAGGACACATTCTTCAATTTCACAAAAGATGGCCTTTCCCATAGGGTAATCCTGATTTCGCCTTCCCATTTAGTTGATCTTTGTTGGAGGAGTTTGTGCCTGTGTTTGATAGATCTGGTGCTGCAGCAGAAGGCTTTGTTCCACCAAGTGCTCAAGATTTCATCTTCCGTCCTATATTCGGCGACTCACTATTTTTTACAAAACCTGCATTACTAGTCTTTTTTTCAGTAATAGTAATTTCTGTTTTCTTTATAGCCACCTCGAGAAAAGCCCTAGTCGTACCTTCAAGAGCGCAGTTTTTAGGGGAAAGCATTTATGGGTTTGTAAGAGAAGTAATCGGACGCGATGTTATCGGTCCTGATTTTATGAAGTTCGTCCCATTCTTGTTCTCACTTTTTACTTTTATCTTGGTTAATAATATTTTTGGAATTATTCCAATTATTCAATTTCCAACCATGTCTCACATAGGTTTTCCAATTGCACTCGCACTCTTTACTTACGGGGTTTACCACGCAGTTGCAATTAAGCACCATGGCTTTTTTAAGTATGTCAAAGATATTTGCTTTATGCCGGGGATTCCAAAACCAATTTACATAATTTTAACGCCCGTAGAGTTGCTCACATTTTTAGTTACTCGACCAATGACACTGTCTATTCGACTCTTTGCAAATATGTTTGCGGGCCACCTATTGCTACTTGTATTTACAATTGGTGGCGAGCACTTGCTAGCAGGTGGCCTATTTATGAAGGTGTTGAGCCCATTTTCATTCGTGATGGCGATCGGATTAACTTTCTTTGAATTTGGCATTCAATGTCTGCAGGCATACATCTTTACACTTTTGACGGCGCTCTATATCGCAGGAGCACTTTCAGATGCTCACTAAAAAAACTGGTGCGATAAACAATAACTTTGGTCAAACATTCTTTTGGCCATTTTGTGAAAGGAAAAGTAAATGACAGGTACTATGGCAATTGTTGGTTTTGGTCTTTCAACGATTGGTCCCGGAATCGCAACCGGATTGATTTTTGCGGCCTATATCAATGGCTTAGCGCGTCAACCAGAAGCACGTGGACTCCTCCAACCAATCGCATTCCTTGGCTTCGCATTAGCTGAAGCTTTGGCGCTCTTTGGATTAGTTCTAGCCTTCGTCTTGAAGTAGGCCTTACTTAACCATGATCGCAAAAATGAACTTACTTACTCAGACCAGAGAGTTAGCGGCTGAGAAAGCAATCAATCCAATTGTTCCAAGCGTTACAGAAATTGTGATTGGCCTTATTGCATTCTCACTTCTTTTCATCGTTATGCGACGAGTAGTCGTTCCAAAATTTGAATCTGCCTACACGGCACGTACCGAAGCTATTCAAGGCGGAATGGAGCGTGCAGAAAAAGCACAGCTCGAAGCACAGCGTGCACTTGTTCAATACAACGATCAATTGTCGAAAGCGCGCGAAGAAGCTCAATCCCTTCGTGAAGAAGCACGAGTACAAGGATCGGCAATTATCGAAGATCTTCGTGCTAAAGCTCAGGAAGAGGCAGCACGCATAACCGCAGCTGCACACGCTTCCATTGAGGCAGAGCGTCAGCAAGCAGTTACTTCACTTCGTAACGAAGTTGGAACTCTTGCAGTTGAACTCGCATCAAAGATTGTCGGAGAAGCACTAGAAGACCAGGCCCGTCAGTCACGCATCGTGGATCGATTCCTTGATGATTTAGAGAAGTCTAAATAAGCGATGAGAAACCACTTCGGAGGAAGAAGCCGTCAATCACTTGTGATTGCACGCGGCTTTATTGATGCTGCAGCAAAGGGCTCAACAGCCGATGCTGCATCACAACTCTCCTCCGAACTCTTTTTCATCACATCTGTATTAAATTCAAATATCTCATTACGTAGAGCGATCAATGATCCATCTCGTGATGCGAATTCAAAAGCAGTACTTCTAAAAGAAATATTTGGAAAGAGCGTCGGCACACCTGCACTCAACGTCATCACTGGTGTTAGTGAGTTGCGCTGGTCAGCTTCATCCGACCTCGTAGAAGTACTTGAACAATTAGCAATTGAAGCAGAAGCATCAGCTGCAAATATCGCAAATGAATTAGATCGAGTTGAAAGCGAGCTCTTCACAGTAGCTCGTGCCATCTCAACATCTTTTGAATTGCGTAGCGCCTTGATCACTGCAGGGGTAGAAAAGGCTAAGTCATCTCTTATTGATGGCCTAGTTGGAAATAATTCATCAGCATCGACAGTCAAACTCGTTAACCACGTCGTTAATAATTGGCGTTCACGAAGCATTGAAGCTGCATTTGAAGATTATCAATATGCACTCGCTGCACGTCGCAACCGCCTTATTGCAGTGGTGCGTACAGCAGCGGCACTTACACCAGCACAGTATGAAAGATTAGTTGGGGTGCTCACCCAACAACTTGGCCAACCAGTTCGAGTAAATGTTGAAGTTGATCCATCTGTTGTAGGTGGACTTTCAGTCAAATTTGCTGACGAATTAGTTGATGGAACACTCGTTAATCGCATCGCATCAGCAGGTCGCGCACTTGCTGGTAAGAGTGCGTAAAGAAGATTTAACTAGAGAAGAAAAAGGAAAAGGGAGAAAAAAATGGCGGAGCTAACGATCCGACCTGATGAAATCCGTGATGCACTCGCGAATTTTGTTAAGTCATACGATCCAGGCGTTGCAGCTCGAGACGAAGTAGGAACTGTTAGCCAAGCTGGTGACGGTATTGCTCGCGTCGAAGGTCTGCCTTCAACAATGGCGAATGAACTCTTGCAGTTCGAGAATGGAACGCTAGGTCTTGCACTTAACCTCGACGTCCGTGAAATCGGTGTTGTTATTTTGGGTGGTTACGAAGGAATTGAAGAGGGAACATCAGTACGCGGAACAGGTGAAGTTCTCTCTGTTCCAGTTGGTGATGCATTCCTTGGTCGCGTGGTTGATCCACTCGGTCGTCCAATCGATGGCAAAGGCGAAATTAAAGCTGATGCTCGTCGTGCACTTGAATTGCAGGCTCCCTCTGTAGTCCAACGTCAACCAGTTAAGGAACCATTAGCAACTGGTATTAAAGCTATTGATGCGATGACTGCTATTGGTCGTGGACAGCGTCAGTTAATAATCGGTGACCGCCAAACTGGTAAAACAGCTGTTGCAATTGACACAATCATTAACCAGCGCGAAAACTGGAAGTCTGGAGATCCAAAGAAGCAAGTAAAGTGCATTTACGTTGCTATTGGTCAAAAGGGTTCAACAATTGCCTCCGTTAGAGGTTCACTCGAAGAAGCTGGTGCAATGGAATACACAACCATCGTTGCATCTCCTGCATCAGATCCAGCAGGATTTAAATACCTTGCTCCATACACCGGTTCTTCAATTGGTCAGCACTGGATGTATAAGGGCGAGCATGTTCTTATTGTTTTTGATGATCTATCAAAGCAAGCTGAGGCGTATCGTTCGGTCTCATTGTTGCTACGTCGTCCACCAGGTCGCGAAGCGTACCCAGGCGATGTTTTCTACTTGCACTCACGTCTTCTAGAGCGTTGTGCAAAACTCTCTGACGAATTAGGGGGCGGTTCAATGACTGGACTCCCAATTATTGAAACTAAGGGAAATGACGTATCAGCGTTCATTCCTACAAACGTTATTTCTATTACTGATGGACAGTGCTTCCTTGAAACGGATCTCTTTAACGCAGGCGTTCGCCCAGCGATTAACGTGGGTGTTTCTGTTTCTCGCGTTGGTGGTTCTGCACAAACTAAAGCGATGAAGAAGATCGCTGGTCGTTTGCGTCTTGACCTTGCACAGTTCCGCGAACTAGAGGCATTCGCAGCATTTGGTTCAGATCTAGATGCGGCGTCAAAGGCACAACTAGAACGTGGTGCTCGCATGGTTGAACTACTTAAGCAAGGTCAGTACTCACCATATTCACTAGAACGCCAGATTGCATCAATTTGGGCCGGAACAAGCGGAAAGCTCGATGATGTTGCCGTTGCTGATATTCGTCGCTTTGAATCAGAACTACTTGATTACATAGCACGCGAACGCAAAGCAATCTTCGATGTAATTTCAGAGACGAAGCAACTAGAAGATGACACCGTTAAATCTCTTGAAGAAGCAGTCGTTGCCTTTAAGAAAATCTTCGTTCCAACCGTTTCAGCAGCTGTTAACGAAGCAGAAGCGGCAGCACTCGAAGGTGAAGTGGCAGAACAAATTACTAAGCACGTGCCACCGGCGGTGAAGAAGTAAAAAATGGGTGCCCAACTTCGCGTTTACCGCCGACGGATGCGATCCGTTAAAGCGACCAAGAAAATTACGAAAGCAATGGAGTTAATTTCCGCTTCTCGTATTGTCAAGGCGCAGCAACGAGTCGCAGCCTCAACTCCTTATGCAACCGAGTTGACCCGTGCAGTATCCGCAGTTGCCACGTACTCATCTACAAATCACCCGTTGACTACAGCATCAGTAAATCCAAAGCGCGCAGCGATATTAATTATCTCTGCAGACCGTGGTATGGCTGGTGCGTATTCAAATAATGCAATTAAGGAAGGCGAACAACTCGCTGCCCTTATTCGCTCACGTGGATTAGAAGTTGCTTCATATCTTGTTGGCCGTAAAGCAGTGAATTACTACCGCTTCCGTAACCGCGCGATTGCTGGTTCATGGAGCGGATTCTCTGACACACCTACATATGAAGATGCAAAGAGAGTTGCTGACTCACTTATTCAAGCCTTTTTAGCTGATGCGCAAACAGATAAGAATGGCGTTGATGAAATTCACATCGTCTTTACTGAATTTAAATCTATGTTGACTCAGAACGCACTTGCAAAGCGCATGTTGCCTCTAGAAGTCGTAGAAAGTGATGAGCCAGTTCCAACTGGCTTATTGCCTATGTATGAATTCGAACCTGGTGCGGAAGTAGTGCTCAACTCACTTCTTCCGCGTTATATCGAGGCTCGAATATTTAACGCAATGTTGCAATCAGCGGCTTCAGAGCATGCAGCTCGACGTCGCGCAATGAAATCAGCAACTGACAATGCTGATGAGTTAATCAAGTCTTTAACAAGACTTGCGAACGCGGCTCGTCAAGCCGAAATTACACAAGAGATCAGCGAAATTGTTGGCGGCGCAGACGCGTTGTCCTCGGCAAATGCAGGGAGTGAATGATGTCGAAAGAAAATAGCGGTAAGGGCCGCGTAGCTCGAGTAATCGGACCGGTGGTGGATATTGAATTCCCAGCCGATTCAATGCCATCGATCTATAACGCGCTACATGTTGATGTAACCATGAGTGGTCAAACACGTACGTTGACCTTAGAAGTTGCACAGCATATTGGAGATAACCTCGTGCGCGCAATCTCTATGCAACCAACGGATGGAATGATTCGTGGTGCACAGGTATCAGATACTGGTGCGGCAATCTCTGTACCAGTTGGAGATGTAACAAAGGGACACGTATTTAATACTCTCGGCGAATCTATGGATGTACCAACCTCTTCTCTCGACATCAAAGAACGTTGGCCAATCCACCGTAACGCGCCAGCTTTTGATCAACTTGAATCAAAGACTGAGATGTTTGAAACAGGCATCAAAGTTATCGACCTACTCACACCATATGTAAAGGGTGGAAAGATCGGTCTCTTCGGTGGTGCTGGTGTTGGCAAGACTGTTCTAATTCAAGAGATGATTTATCGCGTTGCTGAAAACTTCGGTGGTGTATCTGTATTTGCCGGTGTTGGTGAACGTACTCGTGAAGGAAATGACTTATTCCTTGAAATGACAGAGACTGGCGTTATCAATAAAACTGCTTTGGTCTTCGGTCAGATGGATGAACCACCTGGCACGCGTCTTCGCGTTGCACTGTCAGCGCTCACAATGGCTGAATACTTCCGTGATGTTCAAAAGCAGGACGTGCTCTTGTTCATCGATAACATCTTCCGCTTTACACAGGCGGGTTCTGAAGTATCAACACTTCTTGGACGTATGCCATCTGCTGTGGGTTACCAGCCAACACTTGCAGATGAAATGGGTCAGCTACAAGAACGTATTACTTCAACTCGTGGTCACTCAATCACATCTATGCAGGCAATTTATGTTCCTGCAGATGACATTACTGACCCAGCGCCACACACAACATTCGCGCACTTAGATGCAACAACAGTGTTGTCTCGTCCAATTTCAGAGCTTGGTATTTATCCAGCTGTGGATCCACTTGACTCAACTTCACGCATCTTGGATCCACGCTATATCGGTGAGCACCACTTCCGTGTTGCAAACCGTATTAAGCAGATCTTGCAGCGTTATAAAGATCTACAAGACATCATTGCGATCCTTGGTATCGACGAACTTTCAGAAGAAGATCGTATTCTTGTTGGACGTGCACGTCGTATTCAACGTTTCTTGTCACAAAATACCTTCGTTGCAAAGGTCTTCACTGGACTCGATGGTTCATTCGTACCTCTAGCAGACACCATTACTGCATTCGAAGCCCTTGCAGATGGAAAGTACGATCACGTTCCAGAGCAAGCGTTCTTTATGTGCGGTGGGCTCGATGACGTAGAACGTAAGGCTGCAGAACTAGCAGCAAGTATTGGAAAGTAATAAACAATGCCACTTAACGTCGAATTAGTATCGCCACAAGAGCGAGTCTGGTCAGGGCAAGCAAAGTTCATCTCTGCTCGCACTATCGAAGGTGATCTGGGTGTATTGCCAGATCACGCTCCGCTCTTTGGCGTACTAGTTGATGGCGTTGTTCGTATTGATGGTGTGGATGGAGCCTCAACTGAATTTATTGTTCACGGAGGGTTTATCTCAGTTTCAAATAATCGCGTTTCGATTCTTACTGAATCGACGGATGCAAAGAAATAATCGCTTAGTTATTTAAGGTGATGCTCGGTCTGAATCAAGCGCACAGTCTGGGATTTTCCTCGCATGACCAGAGACTCACTTATTGAGCCAAAAGATGTATATCTAATTCCACGTAGCAACTCGCCATCGGTTATACCTGTTGCTGATAAAAAGACATCATCTGAATTAATTAAATCGCGAGTTGTCAACACTTTACTGAGATCGTGACCTGCAGCTAGTGCACGCTCTTTTTCTTCCTTGTCTTTCGGATGCAATTTTCCTTGGATCGAACCACCTAAACAAATCATTGCAGCGGCGGTAATGACACCCTCTGGTGTTCCACCGATACCCATTAATAAATCGATACCTGTTTCCGGTCGAGCAGTTTCGATGGCAGCTGCTACATCGCCATCTTGAATTAATCTAATCCGCGCACCAGCTTCGCGGATATCTTTTAGCAAAACATCGTGGCGTGGGCGATTAAGAACGACAACGGTGATGTCTGAAACACTCATTCGCTTTGCTTTAGCAACTGCTTGAATATTTACTTTTGTCGAAGCATTGATATCAATTACTCCGGCAGCCTCTGGCCCTGTAACAATTTTGTTCATATAGAAAACCGCTGATGGGTCATACATCGAACCGCGTGGAGCCAATGCAATAACACTGATTGCGCCATTCATTCCGTTGGCAGTCAACGATGTTCCATCAATTGGATCAACTGCGACATCGCACGCTGGCCCTAGTCCATTTCCAACTTCTTCGCCGTTATGAAGCATCGGTGCATCATCTTTTTCTCCTTCACCGATAACAACAACACCTGACATATCAACGGTGTTGATCATCTTTCGCATTGCTTCAACTGCTGCCTGATCGGCCAAATTTTTCTCACCACGTCCAACCCACGGCGCTGCTGCAATTGCAGCGGTTTCTGTTACTCGAACGAGTTCGAGTGCAAGGTTGCGATCTGGATTCTGTGGGGTACTCATTTTTTATTCACGTTCCACATCAGCGCCGAGTGCGCGCAATTGTTCTGCAAAATTCGGATAGCCACGATCAACGTGATAAGCACCTTCGATTGTGGTCTCGCCATCACTGACAAGTGCTGCTAAAACTAAACCAGCACCGGCTCTAATATCAGTTGCCTCAACTGGAGCGCCTGAGAGCTGTGAAATACCGTGGATGGAGGCGTGATGGCCATCGACCGTGACTTGAGCGCCTAAACGAGTCAATTCGTTAACGAACATAAAACGAGATTCAAATACATTTTCAGTAACTATTGCATCTCCCGTTGCAATTGAATTCAGCGCAATTACCATCGGCAATAAATCTGTAGGAAAACCTGGATATGGAAGCGTTGATACATCAATTGATTGCGGACGTGAATCCATGCGCACACGAATTCCATCCTCAGTGCTCGTAATGATTGCGCCGGCAGAAGTTAATTTCTCCAGTGGAATCTCAAGATCTTGCGGACGAGCACCATGAATTGTGATGTCACCCTTTGTCATTGCAGCAGCAAATGCCCATGTTCCGGTAATAATTCGATCAGCAATAGTGGCATGTGTTGCAGGATTTAACTTCTTAACTCCAATAATTGTTATTACAGGAGATCCCAAACCATCTATTTGTGCTCCCATTGAAATCAGAAATTCGCCAAGATCTACTATGTCAGGTTCGCGAGCAGCATTTTCGATTGTTGTTTTTCCTTGAGCTAAAACAGCTGCAGTCATAATATTTTCAGTAGCACCAACGCTTGGAAAATCTAATTCGATTGCAGCTCCTGTTAGTCCTTTCGGCGCTTCTGCAACAACATAGCCGTGTTCAATGTGTGCTTTTGCACCGAGTGCTTCTAAACCTTTAATGTGAAAATCTAAACCGCGAGAACCAATTGCGTCCCCTCCAGGTAGTGCAACTTCTGCTTTGCCGGTACGAACAACA
>Ga0194043_1001370_pt1 | contig 13746 bp, 8 predicted proteins | sample JunL4415m_MetaG_FD_161274 | JGI IMG/M metagenome (GOLD analysis project Ga0194043, IMG submission 161274) | Anoxic zone freshwater microbial communities from boreal shield lake in IISD Experimental Lakes Area, Ontario, Canada - Jun2016-L442-15m | ecosystem: Environmental > Aquatic > Freshwater >...
CATCCTCACAGAACAGGAAACGGAATACGGATTTGCGCGCGTTGTCGAATCCCCAAGTGGTGAGCGTCGCCTTGAACTGAACGAAGGCCTTGCAATCCATTCAATCCTGCAAGCCGACAGGAGCCCAACGGTTGGCGGCTACTGGGATGAACTATCCGTGCTGCCATGGGCGGTGGAGCGGAAGAACGGGGCTGAACCCAAGCGCATAGCGATCCTCGGAAATGCTGCGGGAACAATTGCCCGCAGTCTCACAACGCTGCATCCCAACCTGCGGGTTGACGGGGTTGAGATTGACGGCCGCCTGACAGAGATTGGCGAACGCTGGTTTGACCTGAAGCCAAGCGCGAACCTGCACGTCTATACCGCTGACGCTCGCCCCTTCATGCGCCGCTCACACGATCACTACGACGCAGTACTGCTCGATGCTTACCGCCAGCCATATGTTCCATTTCACCTTGCGACGAAAGAGTTCTTTGAGGTTGTCAAAGAGCGCCTTGCGCCCAACGGTGGTTTAGTCGTCAATGTTGGTCATCCCGCAAGTGACAACGGCTTGGAGAAAGCGCTTTCGGCAACGCTTGGAGCCGTATTCACCCATGTTGTGCGTGACCCCGCGCAGGACGAAAACACTCAGCTGATAGCGAGTGACACGCCCGTCACCAGCAGGGCACTCGCAAGGGCCGCTGGCACCTTTCCCCCATCCCTCTCCGGGACGGCACTTGGCGCAAGCAGTCGAATCTCACCAGCCTTGAAAGGTGGGTCGGTGTGGACTGACGACCGGGCTCCAGTCGAGTGGCTTATCGACGGGTCAATCGTCGAAGAAGCCGGAAGACGCTGAAACACGGAGCTCGCGCTCAGCGCAACTCCTCCGGCATCTCGGCGCGAGTTTTAATCCGCGAGGACGGGGCTACTGGTTGCTAGTGCGATCGGCTCTTCGTCAAAAGCAATGTTTCTCAGAGTAAGTAGTGCGAGGCCAGCCCCGAACAGAGCGAGAACGGCGAAGACAGCACTGCCGGCTATGAGCCCCTCATCAAGAGCGCTGAGGACAACCTTTTGCCCTGCCGCTGAGACGCTGCTGAGCGGCAGCGAGCCAGTGAGAATGTCCGTCAGTTTGTGATGGTCGATTCCCTCGAGGTTGTGTGCGCCGGTTGCCCCTTCCAGCTCGCGAATTGCGATGTTTTGCATGACTGCAGCTGCAAGGGCAACCCCAAATCCAACGCCAATCCACATAGTCATCCCGACGATTCCGCTTGCCGTCCCTTCTGACGCGCCCGAAGTGGTCACATGCAGCACCGAAATCGAGGCGATCTGAATACCAACCGCTGCGCCAAGGATCACAAGCCCCAATAGGACAGCGGCATCGGAGTTGATCTCAATTCCAATCAGCACCCCGATACATCCAAGGGCGACGAGCAGCATTCCCACTGCTACTGGCAGCCGGAACTTTCCCTTGCTGACCATTCGGGAACCGATCGGGTTGGCAAGTACGAGTGAAATGGTTGCGCCCAATAGAACGCTGGCGGCATCAATTGAGCTCAACCCCCTTGCCGTCTGCAGGTGGAGCGCCATCAGAAACAGCATTCCTCCCCAGACACCGCAATAGATGAAAGTGATGACTACCGAGCCGCTAAAAGTCGATCGCTTCCAGACCGAATTGGGAATCAGTGGATCGGACGCTCGGCGTTCAATCAAGAAAAAGACACCGAGCAGAATCGCTACCAGCACGAGCAGTGCGACGAACAGCGCGGGGTGAATTGCGTGGCTCTCGATCAGTGCGTAACTCATTGCAAGACAGGCTGAGGTCAGCGTGATTGCGCCGCGAACATCAATTTTCTGTCCGGGCTTGCGCTGTTCGATCTCCGGGGTTGTTGTCAGGACTAGCGCGAGTGCCAGCAGTGCAATCGGGATCGGCGCCCAAAACAGTGCTCGCCAACCGAGTGACTCAAGCAGCAGCGCCAGGAGCAGTAGGGCAGCGCCAGCAGCTGCCCAGTTCAATGTTGATCTGATGGTCAGCGCCCGCGGGCGCTCACTCGGTGGAAACTGGAGCGTGACCAGTGAAAGCGCGCTCGTCCAAATAGCTATTGAGCCAATGCCCTGAAGCACTCTTCCCAGGATAAGTTCGTTGGCTGTCTGCGAGAGGCCACCGAAAGCTGAGCCAGCTACAAGGACCAACGCCCCTCCGGTCAGGACTTTACGGTTCCCATGCATGTCTCCGAGTCGGCCGGATACTACGGCCAGACAAGCCACCAGTGAGAAACCGCTCACTGCCCAGGCCAGCTGGTTTGCCGTTCCACCCAGCTCGCGGCTGATCGTCGGTACGGCGATCACGAAACCGTCGGCCAGAATCACGCACAACATCAGCAGAGCGCACATTCCTGCCAGCGAAAGCCAGCGCCGGGAGTTGTGGCTGATTGCCTGTTCTTCCACCAGGACCGTCACTTCCAGTCAGCCCCAATTGTGCTCAATTGCCTCTGTTCTCCTTGCACCGCAAGCCGATCCGACCGCGGTGATTGCTGCCCTTGAGATCATGGCTTTACCTGAATGGAGAAACCGAGCCGAGGGTTGTTTCGAAGAGACCCTAGCCTGTTGAAGTGCGGTTTAGAATTATGCTCGCGCTCAATGAAGTCGCGGGCTCGCTGGCCTCGACGACCCCGGGGGGCTACCTGCCGTGTCGCGTGAGCTTGTGGGCCTTGTGCTTGTGGCGTTTTGGCTTGTGTGTCTTAGCCTTGTGTTGCACTGCAGCGTGCGCACGGCGACCAAGCAGGTTGTTGGCCACTTGGCCGCTGACCGTCGTTGAAGCTGTTGCCGTCTGCCCGTTCGTGGTCAGGGTCGCTGTGACCATCAGGTAGCTACCCACATCATCGGCAACGGGCTTGTACCACTGGCCGTTGGTGCCAATGTTCGTCGTGCAAGAACTCGAATCACTGGTCGTACAGCGTTGCCACTGGAAGCTCACAGTGCTCGAACCGCCAATGTAGCCACCCCATGACCCAAAGGACGTGTGCAACTTCGTGTCTCTCTTCGGCGCGCCGCTGACAAGCCCCTGGTCTAGATATGGCGACATCGAGTTGGATGGCTTAACCACACCAGACAAAGCCGACAACCACGTATTGGTATCTGCACTGAGGGGACCGGCACTCACAGGTGAATTGCTGCTCGTGACCGTGCCGTCTCCAAGCTCGCCGTCGTCATTGGCCCCCCAGCACTTGACTGTGCCATCAGACAGAAGCGCACACGAGTGTGCGCGGCCACCTGTGATTTGCGTTGCGTTCGTGATGCCAGTAACGCTCACTGGCGAAGTGCTGTCAGTGGTCGTGCCGTCTCCAAGCTGACCATCGCCGTTCCGGCCCCAGCATTTGACTGTGCCACCAGTCAGGAGTGCACACGACGTCCCACCGGCCGCTATTTGTGTTGCGGCCGTGATGCCATTGACGCTCACAGGCGAAGTCCTGTCAGTGGTCGTGCCGTCCCCAAGTCCGCCGGAGCCGTTGTAGCCCCAGCATTTCACCGTGCCATCAGACAGGAGCGCACACGAGTGATAAGAGCCAGCCGATATTTGTGTTGCGTTCGTGATGCCCGAAACGCTCACTGGCGAAGTGCTGTCAGTGGTCGTGCCGTTTCCAAGCGCGCCATCGCCGTTGTAGCCCCAACATTTGACTGTGCCATCAGACAGAAGCCCACACGAATGCCGGTAGCCAGCCGATATTTGCGTTGCGGACGTGATGCCAGTAACGCTCACTGGCGAAGTGCTGTCAGTGGTCGTGCCGTCTCCAAGCTGACCATCGCCGTTCCGGCCCCAGCATTTGACTGTGCCACCAGTCAGGAGTGCACACGAGTGCTCCTCACCGGCCGCTATTTGTGTTGCGGCCGTGATGCCATTGACGCTCACAGGCGAAGTGCTGTCAGTGGTCGTGCCGTCCCCAAGTCCGCCGGTGCCGTTGTAGCCCCAGCATTTCACCGTGCCATCAGACAGGAGCGCACACGAGTGATAAGAGCCAGCCGATATTTGTGTTGCGTTCGTGATGCCCGAAACGCTCACTGGCGAGCTGCTGCTAGTGGTCGTGCCGTTTCCAAGCTCGCCATAGTCGTTGTTGCCCCAGCACTGAACTGTGCCACCAGACAGGAGGGCACAGGAGTGAGATGAGCCAGCCGTGACTCCTGTTGAGGGGGCCGCGGTAGTTGCCTTCAAACGGACCTGCTGACCAATGTCAGCATTCCGCGTTCCCCACCAGGCACCGTGAGCGCCTACATCACCACTGATTGCAGAACAGCTAGACGCATCATCAAGAGTTGAGCAACGCTGCCAAGCAAACACTGGACTCGTCAAGAGATCTGTGTCCTGCGACTTTATTTCAGTGCCACGAATGACCTCAGAAGCACCAGTATCCAAAGTGATCACCACATTTGTCCATGAGGCTGTCGTTCCAACATCGCCAACATTGCCCGCGGCATCGGTTTGCCTCACTGACAAGCTGTGTGAACCCAAGACGAGAAGCGGAAGAGACATTGACCCAGTCCTACCGCTCACACTCGTGCAAGGCACCCAAGCTGTGGCGTCAAGCTGGCACTCAACAGTCCCATCCGACTCGGCAAGAGTGAACCCAATCGTTGCCGTGGACTTGGACGACTGACCAGACGGCACACCAGTAAACGACCCTGGTGCGGCAGGGGCTGTCAGATTGAAAAAACTGACAAACCCGGGCCAGATGCTGTCAGAGGTAGTGCCGTCTCCAAGCTGGCCATAGCCGTTATAGCCCCAGCATTTGACTGTGCCACCAGTCAGGACCGCACACGAGTGATAAATGCCAGCCGATATTTGTGTTGCGTTCGTGATGCCAGTAACGCTCACAGGCGAGCTGCTGCTGTCAGTCGTTCCGTCTCCAAGCTGGCCATAGCCGTTGTTGCCCCAGCATTTGACTGTGCCATCAGACAGAAGCGCACACGAGTGCGTCCCACCGGCCGCTATTTGTGTTGCGGCCGTGATGCCATTGACGCTCACAGGCGAAGTGCTGTCAGTGGTCGTGCCGTCCCCAAGCTGGCCAATGTTGTTGTTGCCCCAGCATTTGAGGGTGCCACCAGTCAGGAGTGCACACGAGTGCTCCCCACCGGCCGATATTTGTGTTGCTGTACTTATACCCAGAACGCTCACAGGAGAACTGCTGCTGTCCGTCGTGCCGTCTCCAAGCTGGCCATAGTCGTTGTTGCCCCAGCATTTGACTGTGCCATCAGACAGAAGCGCACAAGTGTGCGTCTCGCTAGCCGATACTTGCGTCGCGGTCGTGATGCCAGTAACGCTCACAGGCGAACTGCTGTCAGTGGGCGTGCCGTCTCCAAGCTGGCCATAGCCGTTGTAGCCCCAGCACTTGACTGTGCCACCAGTCAGCAGCGCACACGAATGCTGGTAGCCAGCCGATATTTGTGTTGCGTTCGTGATGCCAGAAACGCTCACAGGCGAGCTGCTGTTAGTGGTCGTGCCGTCTCCAAGCTGACCATCGCCGTTGTTGCCCCAGCATTTGACTGTGCCACCAGACAGGAGCGCACACGAATGATCCGCGCCAGCCGAGACTTGTGTTGCGATCGTGATGCCATCCACAATCACAGGCGAAGTGCTGTCAGTCGTCGAGCCGTCTCCAAGCTGGCCAGAGAAGTTCGAGCCCCAACAATTCACTGTTCCATCAGACAGAACCGCACACGAGTGCTGTATCCCAGCCGCGACCTGTGACGGCGCTGCGGCTTGAGCTGTTGCCGTTGAGGCGACGGTTGTCAAGATCGCGCAAGCGACAGCTACAAGACCCAAAACTTGGGATCTACGAGAGCGGGTCTTGTGATTGGGGAACGCGCACGGCTGCCTGACGGCGGGAGTGTGGATCATGGTTAAGGCTTGGCCTCTCAGGTATGCCGGCAGGGGTTCCCGCAGGTGTGCCGGCAACGGTTACTTCGGCAGGCCAAAAGGTAACTGGTCTTTGCCCGAATCACAACTCGGCGCGTTCGGATTACAAATCGGCGCTTTCGGAGTTCATCTAGCAGGGAGTAGTGGAGACCTACCGCCACCAGGCTGCGTAGTCTTCCGCGCAACGGCACTCAGCCGGGATTCATTACACCTAACCGGGGAGCGCACCGTGACACAGGCCGTCATCAAATCCGATGAGGAGCGCCTAGCGGAGCTGGGGTACACCCAGGAACTTAACCGCGGCTGGTCAAGTTTCCAGAACTTCGCTATCTCGTTCACCATAATCTCGGTCCTCGCGGGCTGCTTCACGACCTATGGTCAAGCTTGGAACAACGGCGGACCGATCGCGATCTCTCTGGGCTGGCCCATCCTCACCCTTTTGATCCTTACAGTCGCGCTCTCGATGGCGGAGTTGGCCTCGGCTTACCCAACCGCCGGAGCGATCTACTGGTGGTCGGCACGACTCGGCGGGCCGATCTGGGGTTGGTTCACCGGCTGGTTCAACCTGATCGGCCTGATCGCGGTCGTCGCCTCAGTTGACTACGCCGCCGCGGGATTTGTAAATGCCCTACTCGGCCTTTACGGAACCAAGCTCCCAGGCCTCAACTTCGCGGACACGCACAATGTTCTGCAGGAAACATTTGTGCTGTTCGTTGTGATTCTTGCAATCCACATTCTGATCAACATCTTCAGTTCGCTGTTCGTTGGACGGCTCAACACGGTCAGCGTCTGGTGGCACCTCCTCGGCGTTGGGGCAATCATCATCATCCTCATCGTGGTTCCGTCCCACCACGCATCGTTCAGTTACGTCTTTACAGAGCGCCTCAACAACTCCGGATTCGGGGGAGGCGCGACATCGGGTGGGTTCTTCTGGATCTACGTCCTGCCGCTCGGGTTCCTGCTGACGATGTACACAATCACGGGCTACGACGCTTCCGCTCACATCGCCGAAGAGACGGAGGGGGCGTCCGAAGCGGCCGCAAAGGGCGTTTGGAAGTCAGTTGTCTACTCCGGAATCATCGGCTGGATCGTCCTGCTTGCGATCACGTTCATGGTCACGGACACAAAGACCGCAAATGATGCCTTCGGCTACACGCCGACTCTGTTCGCTGCCTTCCTAGACTCGTGGGCCGCGAAGACGGTGATCATCATCGCAGTGGTCGGGCAGCTCTTCTGCGGAATGTCTTGTGTGACCAGTGCTTCGCGAATGACGTTCGCTTTCTCCCGGGACGGCGCCATTCCGGGACATAAGTGGTGGACGACCCTCAACACGAAGAGGGTGCCGTACATGGCCGTGCTCTTCATTGGATTCTGGGCGCTTGTGATCACGATCCCGGCTCTCTGGGGATCCGCGACCGGAGTGCCGGTCGCGTTCTTCGCGGTGGTGTCGATTTCAGTCATCGGCCTTTACATCGCCTATGTGATCCCGGTCTACCTGCGCTGGAAGAAGGGCGATGACTTCGAACTTGGGCCGTGGAACCTGCGCGGCAATCACAGGTGGCTCAACCCGGTGGCGGTCGTCTGGGTCACGCTCTGCGTGATCATCTTCTCGCTGCCGTTCTACCCCACTGCTGTCCCGTGGAACGACGGTTTCCTCTGGCGCGATTTCAACTACGCGCCCGTTGCCGTGCTCATCGTGATCCTCTTCGCGACAGTGATGTGGTTCGCGACCGGCAAGAAGAACTTCCACAGTCCGGCGGAAGACATGGAGGCCTCCTCAGCCTCGCTGGCGACGGAGATCGGCGAGCCACCGAAGTTTCCCCAGGCGCCCTGAGCCTTGGCTTCTGCGACATGCAAGGCCGGCTTCAGGGGAGACGCTTTCAGCCTGCGCCGAACTGCAACAGCAACCCTCAGCTGCCAGCCAGACGCCGTCCCGTTCTTCTCCGCCAGAGCGGTAACAAGATAAAAGCAGCGAGCGCCACTTCTGGCTCCGTAAAGAGACCAAGAAGACCTGCGAGTAGATACGCCAGCGCCCCCGGAACGGACCTGCGCAATGCCTCACTCCACAGGGGACCGTCATCCGGCGAGGACCATATATCCGGATGGCGCGAAATCACAAACCACAGGAAGGTCCAAGCCAATCCGATAGCGGTGCCGATCACGGCATAAAGCAAGAGAGCCACCTGTTCATCTCCCCGGTTGCCGTGCTCAAATGCCCCCGCAAGCACCCTCGTGGGGAAAGGAAGCACCACGGCACCTAGAAGAACTCCGAAGTTAGCCCACAGGAAAGTGGTTGGCGTGGATTTCAAACGCTGGAATGCAGCGTGGTGGTTTAGCCACATCACAGCAATGAACAGAAACGAGCCAAGGAACGCAAGGTACTCCGCCCACCTGTCCTCCAACCCCTGCCCCAGCTTGCCAGGCGTGTAGCCCGTGACTGTCAAGTCAAGGGCAAGAAGCGTCAATGCGATAGCGAACACAGCATCGCTGAAGAGCTCGGTTCGCAATACCCCCGAGGCCGCGCCGTCATTGCCGTGTTCAAACCCGCTCATCGGAGCTGATCTTCGCTGAATCCTCGGTCGCTTGGATGTCCACACGCTCTGGACGGCCCGAGCAGACTTACTGTCCCGGAGCGCCGCCTGGAGGAACAAAGCCACCTGAGTCATAACCGTTGGGTGGCCCAGGACCATTCCCACCAGGGCCTGAAGGTCCACCACCCGGCCCGCCGTTGCCCCCAGGGGATGGCATCTGTGAGCGACATGCCTGCAATGCCTTCTGAAAATTAGGTGCAGTCGAGTTGAGGCTGCCACTCGGACCACCGGGAGGGCCACCTTGGCCGGGCTGTCGGCTCGGAAGCTTCACTCCATGGCTCGTCATGCAGGCCCGAAACTTGATGAAGCCGGCACGAAAACCGGCGCCTGGTCCGCCAGCCTGAGCACCGTTGCCTCCCCCCTGCCCGCTGCTGGTGCTGATCACCTTGCTTTCACCACATCCGACTGCGGTCGCGAGGAGTGCGCTCAACAGGAGTGCTGTGCCGAGTCTCTTCATTTGGTCTCTCCTTCAATCCGGCCATCGCGAAGCCTGATCAGCCGTAGGGCATCGCCCGCGATCTCCGGATCATGCGTGATCAGTACCACGGTCAGCCCCCGCTCTTGGTTGAGCCCCTTCAGCAAATCCATTATTTCCTCGCCGGTTGTGGAGTCCAAGTTGCCGGTCGGCTCGTCCGCGAGCACCACGTCCGGATCGTTTGCCAAGGCCCGCGCAATTGCAACACGTTGCTGTTCGCCGCCCGAGAGCTTCGTTGGAATGTGGTCTGCACGGTTGCCAAGCCCAACCTGTTCCAGCAGCGCAACCGCTTTGGCTGACGCCTCTTCCGAGGAAAGACCGGAAGGAGCCAGTGCAGCCTCGACGTTCAGTCTGGCTGTAAGCGTAGGAATCAGGTTGAACTGTTGGAAGACAAACCCGAGCCGGGTCCTGCGCAAATCGGCAAGGTCATTTTCGCCCATTCCAGCAAGGTCATTTCCCTCGAACAGAACCTCTCCAGCGGTTGGCCTATCAAGAGCTCCAAGCAGCTGCAGCAGGGTCGTCTTGCCCGAGCCGCTCTTTCCTGCGACTACCGCGAACTCACCCCGATCAATAGTCAGATCAAGCCCGTCCAGGGCGGTCACCACACCGCTGCCTGAGCCGAAACTCCGGGTCACTCGGTTAAGCGAGTAGATCGGGCCGCTCATCTGGTTGTCAGTCTTTTCATTCATTGTCGATTCGCTCTCAGTCGATGTTCCGAAGGGCGTCTGCTGGTCGGAGGCGGCTTGCGCGAAGAGCACCAACTGCCCCTGCTATCAGCCCACCGAGGACTGCCAAGGCAACCGCCAGAAGGATGAGACTTATGCTCAGCGGTGCGCCAAGCGCGATCGTTTCAGAGCCTGCGCTCACCGCGCCCTGTCCAAAGGGCCCACCGCTGCCACCGAATGGCCCACCGCCGGTAGCGGGTGCCGCAACACTCGCCTGAAGTGTTGGGCCCACAGCGTCAATCGCAAGCGCTGCGCCTACACCGATCACTACTCCCATCACTCCTCCAAGCAATCCTTGAACCAGAGTTTCGCCGGTCAACTGGGCGACAATCCTGCTTTGGCGCCAACCGATCGCCTTCAACGTTCCCAGCTCGCGGGTCCGCTTGGCCACTGACGACAAAGTGAGGAGCGATGCAATCAAAATTGAGGCGATCAGAGCGATCACAATCAGTGCCGTTCCGAGCTTGGACGTCAGGCTCTTGGCATCCTTGAGTGAGCCACCGACACGGTCGGCCAAGTCCTTAGAGGTTGAGATTGAAGCTCCAGGAAACGCCCGTGTGATCTCAGCCTGAACACCGGGAACTGCGTCAGCTGACTTCGCCCTCACATTAAGCCCATTCACGCGACCAGTCCGACCGGAAAGGGACTGCAACTTCGCAAGCTTGATGAACACATCCGTGGTGTCTCCACCAAGCGGAGTCTTGCTGAGTCCGATCACTTTGAAGTTGGTGCTTTTCACTACCACGCTGTCACCAACGCCAAGACTCTTTTGCTGCGCATAGGCAATGTCAAGAATTGCCTCGTTTGAATTACCTGATGTGAACCATTTGCCCTTGCTGATCTGACCGGGAGTCACCTGCGCCAATGCAGGCTGGGACTGATCCACCCCAGCAACAGACTTCGAGTCAAAGTTAATGTCGCGAGGACCACCGGAACCCCCGCCCCCACCGCCACCGCGGAAGCCACCGCCACCACCAGCACCAGCAGAATCAGCTTGGACTGTTCCTGACACGCTGATTGAGTTCAGTTTCAAAGTCGGGGCCACTGCCGTTACCCCTGCGAGAGCGCTGACTGTCTTGCTCTCCGCTTCGGGGAAGCTCAGACTGCTTGTCGAGACAAGGCTGTCCTGATGGAATTTTGTGCCGACAGCCCCAAGGTTCCGCAGGCCAAAGCGGGTGCCCCCATTTTCAGAAGTCAGCTTGTCGCGCTCTGCTGGTGTGAGGGTCGAACCTGGACCGGGCGTGACCAGAACTGACTTTCCGTTTGCATCGAGTCTCAGTGGTCGGGTGACTGACATGTCACTTCCCACACCGGTCAGGGGCTTGAGGACCTGCTGCTGTGCGTCGTCAAGCCCAGCTGAAAGAGCTCCGACTGCGATCACGAGTCCTACTCCCACGCCGAGGCCTAGCGCGGTAAGTACCGTCCGACCCTTTCGGTGGACAAGTTCTGCATAGACATACGTTGGTGCGAACAAGCGGCCTCCTGAAGCCCGAATCGGTCAACTGCGTTCAGGGGATTAGACACGCCCAAGGTAAGGACAAGGTATGAGTCGCCCCAATAGCTCTAAAGCCTCCGCCCAGCAGTACAAACCGTCGTAGCTCTACCCCACGACCCCTCGGCCGTGGGGTAGAGAAATTACGACGGTTGCTTTAGCCGCAGTTGGGGGCCTTGACGACGGTCCCGAGGGTCCCGCCTGCAGGACTCCAGCCGCCAGTTACGGTCCACTTAGCTGCTGCCGGAGCGCCTGTGACTTGCCAGAAGTCATATGCGCTTACTTCCCGGTCTCCGAACTGGTTCAGCTTCAGGGATCCGCTTGCACCAGTGGTCTGGTTGGCATAGGCGATAAGTGCAGTCTCAAGCTCAGCGCCTGTCTTGCCCTTGCCTGTTCCAGCCAGTACTGCAATCGCTGCATTCGAGGCATCGAAAGCGTTGACGCCAAATGCGTCGGCCTGTCCGCCAGCTGCCTTCGACAGAGAGTCAAGTACAGGCTGCCAAGTTGCCTTGGTTTCCTTGCTGAGTCCCGTCTGTGGGCTTGGCAAACAAACTGCCTGAGTTGCCTTGGCTACGGTTGCATCCTTTGTGAATGCAGGGTCGCCGACAACACCGTCGCCGCCGTACCAAGTCACCGATGTTGCTGGTGCCTTTGCAGCGCTGACGATTCCAGCAGCTTCACCGAAACCGGCCAGATAAACAGCGGTCTTGCCCTTGGCCTGAGCCTGGGTGACCGATGCAGAAACCTGGTCTGCAACCTTGCCGAAGTCCTTGGTCTGCGTCTCAGGGTATGTAACGCCCTTGCTTACGCTGCCAGCACCCTTCAGCTTTGTCCATGCTGCTGTCACAGAGTCGTAAAGACCTTGGTTGCCCAAGTCAGTACGTCCGACAGGTACGAGCTGCTGAACACCATTCTTGTCCATCAAGGCAACGGTGGCCTTTGACTCAACCCGGTCGTCTGGAACGAAGCGCAGGAGACCATCACTGGTCTTTGCAAGAGCAGATGAAGTGCTGCCAGGGCTGATCAGAACTACGCCCTTCTGCTTTGCGATGGGTGCCGCGGCACCTGCCTGGGAGCTTCCGCCAGGTCCAATGATCACGGTAAAGCCTTCTCCAGCAAGTGTTGAGACAGCAGCCGCAGCCTTGTCCTTGTCACCAGCAGAGTCGATTACCTTGACCTCAACTGTCTTGCCAGTCTTAGCCTTGTAGTCAGCAGCTGCCTGCTGAAGCGCAGCCTGTGATTCCTTGCCAAGTGAAGTCCATCCGCTTGAAAGGTCAAGGATTGCCCCAACCTTCACTCCTGAACTGTCACTTGATCCTCCGCAAGCCGTCAACCCTGCTGACAAGCACGAGATGACAACCAACGAACTGATTACGGTTAAACGCGTCTTCATTCTTCCCCCGGTTCCACTCAATTATGTCCGGGCCCAATAAGACCCAGCTCAAGTTAGAATCATACATTGGGGGCCGACACCACCAGCGGGCAGGCCTTGGCTCGGGCAGATGCCTTCTTGGGCTAAATCAGCCGACCCGGCGAACTCCGCAAATCAGCGAACGCGCTTGAGCTTCAGTACTTGAACCTTGGAAGCATCGCCAAGGGACGCTAGGCCAGGTCGAAGCGGTCGAGCTCCATCACCTTGGCCCAGGCAGCAACAAAGTCAGCCTGGAACTTCTGGTGAGAGTCAGACGAGCCGTAAACCTCAGCAAGGGCGCGCAGCTGTGAGTTGGAGCCAAAGACAAGGTCAACACGGCTGGCGGTCCACTTGGCCGCGCCGGTTGTGCGATCCGTACCTTCGAACGCTTCCTCAGCTTCTGACGTGGCCTTCCACTCAGTCCCCTCTTCAAGAAGGTTCACGAAGTAGTCATTGGTCAACGACTCAGCCTGGCTTGTAAAGACGCCATGGGCGGACCCGTCGAAGTTTGCGTTCAATGCCCGCAAGCCACCGACAAGGACAGTCATCTCAGGCGCGGTGAGCGTCAGCAGGCGTGCCTTCTCAAGCAACAGCTCCTCAGCGGGACTGGTCACACCTTGGGCGACATAGTTTCGGAAGCCGTCAGCAGCCGGTTCAAGGACCGCGAATGAGTCCACGTCCGTCTGCTCCTGGGTCGCATCCGTGCGACCAGGTGTGAATGGAACCTGAACGGTTCCCCCAGCGTTCCTTGCTGCCTGTTCGACAGCAGCGCAACCGCCGAGGACGATCAGATCTGCGAGGGACACGGACTTGCCGGAAGCGTTGAACTCCCGCTGAACGCCTTCAAGTACCTGAAGAACCTTGGCAAGCTCAGCCGGGTTGTTGACAGCCCAATCCTTCTGCGGCGCAAGGCGAAGGCGTGCTCCGTTTGCACCGCCGCGCTTGTCGGTTCCGCGGAAGGTTGAAGCGGAAGCCCACGCTGTCGTCACAAGCTGAGAGATGCTCAGGCCAGAAGCGAGGATCTTGGCCTTCAGGTCAGCAATGTCAGCAGCCCCGATCAACTCGTTGCCAGCGGCCGGAACCGGGTCCTGCCAGATGAGCTCTTCAGCCGGAACAAGTGAACCGACATAACGCGAGATTGGACCCATGTCGCGGTGGGTGAGCT
>Ga0194043_1001372_pt1 | contig 13735 bp, 8 predicted proteins | sample JunL4415m_MetaG_FD_161274 | JGI IMG/M metagenome (GOLD analysis project Ga0194043, IMG submission 161274) | Anoxic zone freshwater microbial communities from boreal shield lake in IISD Experimental Lakes Area, Ontario, Canada - Jun2016-L442-15m | ecosystem: Environmental > Aquatic > Freshwater >...
GTGCGGTGCCGATGCGCCGCGACGTCCGACTCAGAACCCGCGGTCCTGATTGGCCGCAGCATTGGACCTGCGCGGCAGGCTCCTGAGCCACTGATCCGAGATCGTGCTCAACTTAGCCGCACGGTCGAAGTCCGCGCGCTCTTGGTCCGTCGCCTGCGCTGGAGAACCGTCGGTAATCGAGAAGGCGTGTCCGTCGTCAAAGGAGAGCTGAGGCTCGTAGACGACAGTGTCGTTGATGAAGCTTCCCGCAGGCAGAAAAGCTCGCGTCGGCACCAATCCTTTGGACCCGACGAACGCGCTCTTGCCCATGTGCGGCGTCCCCGACAGGTCCAAGCCGACAAGGTCAGCAATCGTCGGCATGATGTCGACAGTACCAATCGTGCTGCTGGACTCCTGGGGCTCAATCTGGCCCGGTAGATGGATAATCATGCCCACACGCTGCAGGTCTGACTCGTTGTAATCGCGACCGATTAAATGCTTCAGAAGTTGCTTGTCGGCATCTTTCAGCGTGTCCTCTGACATGGCGGTGTGATCCCCCGCGATGATGACGATAGAGTTGTCGTAGAGCCCCTCTTCCTTGAGTTTGTTGATGAACTCCCCCACGGCCTTGTCGGCGTAGCTGATTGACTGGATGTAGCGCCCGGCAGTCGTCTGTTGGTCTGCGGAAGACACCGTGACTGCCCTGCGATTCGCCCACGGGTACTTGAACGGACTGTGCGACGTAATTGTGACGAACTGCGCGTAGACGGGACCGCTGGCTGTCGCCGAGCGAACCGCGTCAGTTCCGCGCCGGAAGAGCACCTGGTCCGACGAGCGCCACATGATGTCCTCGTTCTTGAAGAACGGGCGATCAAAGTAGCGGTCGAAGCCCAGTGCGGCATACATCTCGCCACGGTTCCACATGCTCACGTAGTTGGTGTGGAACGTGAGTGACCTGTAACCCTTCTGTTTCAGCAACCTGGGCAAGGCGGGAATCTCGTACACGGAATAGGTCGTAGATGCGGGCTTGGTGGATGGCGCGTAGAGCGACGTGTTGGCAATGAACTCGGCGTCAGCGGTGTTGCCTGCGCTCGTCTGCGAGTAGGTGTTGGGGAAGTACCAGCTTGTCTTAATGAGCTTGTCGATGTTTGGCGTGATCGATTGGCCATCGTACTTCTTGCCGATGACGAACCCGTTCAGCGCCTCAAGCTGGACCAAGATGACGTTCTTGCCCGCGTAGGTGCCGCTCGGGAATGTTGCGATCCGGACGCCCGATTCGGCCTGCCGAATCTCCTCGATCTGCTGCTGGAGCTGCTGACCGGCAGGAAGCTTGGGCGAGCCCGGGGTGCTCGGGACACTCGAAGACGCTAGGGCCACCTTGGCCGATTCTCTCGGAAACAGACGCGATACCTGGTATGCGGCCAGCCCTCGTACCTTGGCCACGGCCAGCCCATCAGCTTCCGCCGGCAGCGAGCGCACCCAAACGATTTGCGCAGCAAACACGACAGCGGCGATTGCGAGCGCCCCCGTAACCGTCCGACTCCTGCCGATCGGTCCGGCATTGGTGCGTCGCAGGTAGACCGCCGCAGCTATCAGTAGCGGAATGTCGAGAACGAACGCGAGGTAGCCGGGTCGGAGGATGGAGGTGACGCTGTCGGTTACCTCAGTGGTTTGACCGGCTATCGCTAGCATGCTCGGATCGACGATTTGGCCAAAGACCGAGACGTAGATGACGTTGGCCAGCATGACGAGTGAGAGCGCCGTATAGACGAGGATGTCTACCGTGTAGCTACGGCGGGGCACTACCACATCGGCCAGCGCCAAGAGGAGCACGATTGCGGCGGCTTCAAGCAGGAAGCCTACCGAGAACCAGCTGGTGTCCAGGACCAGAGTTCTGGCATAGACTGCCTTGGCCAGCGCGAACAGTATGAGCGCGAAGAAGAATACGTCGAAGCGCGCCCGGCGCGCGGCGGAGCGTGTGCGCTCGCCGCGATCAATGCGCGATTGCGGCCCGGAAACTGTATCCGACGAGCGTGCCCGCGTGGACTCAGCCGCTCTCGAGCGGCGCGCCGCCATCCGTCCACCCATCAGCCGCAACTCTCGAGCGCAAGCTTGCCTGCCTTCACCGAGTCAGGAATCTCGACCGGATACTCGCCGTCGAAACAGGCGAGGCAGAACTGCTCGGCAGGCGCGCCGGTGGCCGCGACCATGGCCGGTTGCGAGAGGTACGCAAGCGAGTCGGCACCGATGTGGGCGCGGATCTCCTCGACCGAGTTGCTCGAGGCGATGAGCTGGTCTTGGGAGTCGGTGTCGATGCCGTAGAAGCACGGCCACTTGACCGGCGGCGAAGTGATCCGCATGTGGACCTCGGCAGCGCCGGCATCGCGCAGCAGCTGCACGAGCTTCTTGGTGGTGTTGCCGCGCACGATGGAGTCGTCGACCACCACGAGGCGCTTGCCTCGGATGGCGTGCTTGAGCGGATTAAGTTTGAGTCGGATGCCCTGCTGCCGCAGCATTTGGCTGGGCGAGATGAACGTCCGACCCACGTAGCGGTTCTTGGCGAGCCCCTCGCCGTACGGAATGCCACTTCCGGCTGCGTAGCCAACCGCAGCGGGAATGCCCGAGTCGGGCACGCCGATGACGAGGTCAGCCTCGACAGCGGCTTCTCCGGCAAGCGCTTCACCCATGCGGCGCCGCGCCTCGTAGAGCGAGCAGTCGCACATCTCGGAGTCGGGGCGGGCGAAGTAGACGAACTCGAACATGCACAGCGAGGGCTTTTGTGCGGCAACGGCCTGCTCGGCTTGGATGCCGTCGGCTGAGATCTTGATCATCTCGCCTGGGGCGACATCGCGTAGAAACGTGGCGCCGACAATGTCGAGTGCGCAGGTTTCGCTGGCGACAACCCAACCGGTGGAGTCGGGCAGCTCGCCGATGACGAGCGGACGGACGCCGTGGGGGTCTCGGAAGGCGTAGGCGGCGTTCTCAGTGTTCAAGACCACCGCGTAGGCACCGTTGATGAGCTTCATGGTCTCGCGGATACCGGCGCGGATGTGGTGAGTCTGCAGGGTGAAGAAGCCGATCAGCGTGGCGATGACCTCGGAGTCCGTGGTTGAGCGGAAGCGCAGGCCCTTGTCCTTGAGCTCCTCGCGCAGCTCGTGTGTGTTGACCAGGTTGCCGTTGTGCGCGAGCGCAAATATCTGGTGTCCGATGGTGGACAGGTGCGGCTGCGCGTTTTCCCAGCTCGTGGAGGAGCCGGTGGTCGAGTAGCGGGTGTGGCCGATAGCAACGTCGCCGGTAAGGGAATCGAGGTCACTTTCCTTGAAGACGCGCGAAACGAGGCCGAGGTTCTTGGTGACCGTGACGGTCTCGTTGTCGCCCACTGCGATGCCTGCCGACTCCTGGCCGCGATGCTGCAGCGCGTGGAGGCCGAAGTACGTCAGCCGAGCGACGTCCTCGCCCGGTGCGTACACGGCGAACACCCCGCAGGCTTCCTCGGGGTGCTCGGGGCTATCGTTTAGGAGCGGCTCATCGCGAAAATCAGCTGTCATGCGGAGTGAGCGCCTCGCGTCGTAGAAGGGGGTGGGAACGGGCGTAGTTTAGCACGATTCGGGCCAATCAGGGCCTCATGGGCGGCAGCCGGGGCCCCAGCGGCGAGTACCGCCGAGGCCGGAATTGGGTGGTGGTGGTATGCTGTTTGCGCGTGTCAGATTGACTCTGGCCCCGAGCCGCAGCCGCTTTGTGCACTAACTACTCTCTCGGAGGACTCATCTTATGCAGAACCCATCTCACTCATCCACTGTGCAGCTGCGTCGTTTCGGTCGACGCTTCGTTGCCGTTCTAGGCGCAATGCTTGTCTGCCTGGCGTTCGCCAGCGTCGCCTTCGCCGCGCCCCCCAACCTAGTCATCTCGGACAGCAACATGCGGGCGACACAATCGATGACCGCGGCCGATGTCCAAGCCTTTCTCGACACGAAGAACGGACCGTTGAAGTCCGCGTCGTTTGCGCGTCATGACGGCGGCGCCAGCGCCACTGCAGCCGTGATCATCTGGGAAGCCTGCCAGCAGTGGGGCATCGGCCCCCGGGTCATGCTCACGATGCTCCAGAAGGAGCAAAGCCTCATTGACAATCCGATCATGCCGAACACGCTCCAGTATCGTTTCGACTGGGCGGTCGGAATGGGTGTACCGGACAGCGGGAATCGAAACTACACGTTCCAAGGCTTCGGCAACCAGCTGTGGTATTCGGCGATGCGACTCGACGGCTACGGCGAGCTGAAGCCCGGTGTCACGTATGTCCCCAAGTGGAAGGGCCCCGGCGACACGACTTGGATGCCCTCGGGTGCAGCCCCCGACAACATCGCGACTTGGAAGCTCTACGTGTACAACCCGAGCCTTACCGGCAACTCCAACTTCTACAAGATCTACCTCGGCTACTTTGGCGATCCCACGACCGGGTTCTCGTTTACGCCGATCACTGGGCCGGCAGGCACGGTCTACCGCTTCTACAACGCCAAGCTGGGCTCGCACTTCTACACCGCAAACGTGGACGAAGCGAACAGCGTGCAGAATCGTCTCTACGCGACACTCCGATACGAAGGCCCCGCCTACATAGCGGACCAAACGAAGAACACCACGCCCCTGTATCGCTTCTATAACAAGAAGAATGGTAGTCACTTCTACACCGTGTCGGTAACCGAGCGCGACAACGTTTACTCGAAACTCTCCGCGACCTACCAATATGACGGCCCCGCCTTCAACGTATCGGCTGCGCCAGCGGAAGGCGCGGCCACGGTGTATCGCTTCTTCAACAAGAAGAACGGGACACACTTCTACACTGCCTCGGAGACCGAGCGAGACAGCGTGGTCGCCAAACTCGGAGCAACCTATACCTATGAAGGCGGCGCCTTCTACTTGATGCCATAGGCTCTCCGAGTGCACCCGGAAGCACTTGGGAGCAGCGACGGGACCATGTCCCGAGGAAAACAATCAGAGCCGCCAGTCGACTGGCGGCTCTGAAGTCTTCCTAGAAGCGGCAGCTACGAGTTGAGTAGCTCCGCATCGGGAGATCGCTCGATCTATGGAATCAGCTGAAACTCCGCGGTAACACTCGCGTTGCTGGAAACGCTCAAATCGGTGCGTGGGTTTTCCGTTATCGTGTCACTCCACTGCACGAACTCATATCCGTCGTCAGGCACTGCCTCGACCACGGTGCCGTCCCCTCCGTTGAGAATAATCTGTCTAGCTTCACCCGTGATTGTTCCGTTGTCGCCAGCCTGGTACTCCCGCAACCAGGTCTCTCGCCAGCCTCCGGTGTAGAAGGCGGTGCCTTCGAACTTGAAGGTGCCAGCCAGAGATGCCCCACCGTTGATCTCGGAGAGGTTCGCAGTGTAGAAATGTGCATTCGTGGTGCCGTTGTAGAAGCGGAAGATCGGAAGCGAAGGACTGAAACGCCCCTTGTTGGTGAGCTCAGATTGGCCGACGGGGCCAAACATCGCCAGATCCGTCAAGCGCACATTGTAGGCCGGCCCGTCGTATCGGTAGATAGCCTGCAGGTTGTTCTTGACGTTGAGGTACTCAGCGTTGTCAGCCGTGTAGAAGTGCACGCCGGTCTGCTTGTTGAAGAAACGCTGCAGGACATCGTCGTTCATGTTCATCCAGCCGGGGCTGTTCTGCGGGTAGCCGGGATCGTTGATATCGGTGATGTACACCGGGTCGACGTCATCACCCTCAGGAACCGAATAGCCGATGCCATCGTACTTGTACATCGGAAGGTTCTTGTAGACGTTGATGAACTCGGAGTTGTCAGCCGTGTAGAAGTGCACGCCACCGGTCATATTGAAGAAGCGATAGATCGGCTGCCAGAACGTGTCGGAGCGATCGAGCACGATGTCCTGACTGGAAACCGCGCCTTCCTCTACCTTGAACTCGACTGTGCGGGTACCGACGTAGCTCCCTGCGTCGGCATAGACGGTGAATGTGTCTACATCGGTCTCAAACGAGTACGTCCCGTCGTAGGCCGCCTGCACTGCGTCGAGCGGGGCCCCGAGGCTGCTTTCAAGCGACGCAAAGGCGAACGGGATGGGATAGCCGGTCGTCCCGTCCTTGATGACGCCCGAGATACCCTGAGCCGCGAATGCGGCCACCGGAACTAGAGCAAACACAAGTGCAAGCACGAACAGCAATCCAATAGCACGATACTTCGAACGTAACATGAGCCCTCCTCCTTGCTAGATAAGCACCGCCGCGGGCGGAGCACCTTACTGCCGACCCTCTTGGCCGACAGACCCCATGGGATCCCAAGTTCGAGTCCCTATACTCAAGAGTCTACCCAGAATCGGTCACTCCCGCCCTACTCAACAGAACTTCAGGTTACGAATTCCCGTGCTAGGGGGTCACTTGGAATACTGCGGTGTACGTGGTCGGAACTTGTATGGGCCCGTCCTCGCGGGTTGGGTCCGCTACGGCGGGAACTTGGACCGGAAGCCATCCCACGAATGTGTAGCCCGTCGCCGCACTTGCAGTCACGCTCGTGCCGTATCCACCCGCGACCACAGTCTGCCTCGTACTACCGTCTATGAAGCCCACGGTGTCATCGGCGGGCACAATCGTGCCGGCCTCAATTGTGCCGTCGGTCAACTCGGCGACGTTGTACTGGAGGCTAAAGGTGTCGTCCCAATCGCCCGTGTAGAAGGCGGTGCCCTCGAACTTGTAGGTTCCAGCGAGCGAGGCCGTGTATTCGCCGTTGATCTCGGAGAGGTTCGCGGTGTAGAAGTGGGCGTTTGTGGTGCCATTGTAGAAACGGAAGATGGGAAGTCCATAGCCCTCATCAAGGCGAACATTGTAGGCGGGACCGTCGTACTTGTAGATGGCCGAGAGGTTGTTCTTGACGTTGAGGTACTCAACGCTGTCCGCCGTGTAGAAGTGCACACCGGTCTGCTTGTTGTAGAACCGCTGCAGGACGACGTCATTCATGTTCATCAGGCCTTCGCCATCCGCACCATCAGCGTAGGGCGAAATGCTATCGCCCTCGGGAACCCAATAACCGATGCCATCGTACTTGTACGTCGGAAGGCTCTTGTAGACGTTTATGAACTCCGAGTTATCGGCTGTATAGAAGTGCACGCCACCCGTCATGTTGAAGAAGCGGTAGATCGGCTGGGAGAAATTCACCCAGCGATCGAGCACGAGATTCTCCGTTGTGGCTGCTCCCGCCTCGACTCTGAATTCCGGGGTCGTGGAACCCACATAACTCTTCAAAGCGGCGTACACGGTATAAGTGCCTACTTCGGCCTCAAACGAGTACGTACCATCGTAGGCAGCTTGGGCCCAGTCAATTTCGACGCCCCCGCTGTCGCTGAGTATCGCTTGGGCGAACGGAATGGGATATCCCGTCGTCGCGTCCTTGATGACGCCAGTGACGCCCCGAGTGGGCGCAGCGAACGCAACCGCCGGGACCAGCGCAAATACGAACGCGAGCACGAGCAACAATCCGAGAGCATGATACTTGGAACGCAACATGACCCCTCCTTGTCACCGACAATCGTTGCCATGGGCGGAGCACAATACTACCGGCCGGGTTGGCCTGCATATGCCTGGGGAGTCCGAGTTTGCAAGCCCTATGGGTAGGAGCCTACCCGTTCTCGACGTGCTGCGCGACGATCTGGGGCCGAGGCCGGTATTGAAGGCCGAAGCGACTCTGGAGAAGGAGCAGGACCGCCAGAAGACTGGCGGTCCTGCATGAATCCTCAAGCCACTCAAGCTCTACCAAGTACGTGGCGCAAAAGGGGGAACGTCTTGCTGGAGACTATTCCGCCACGAATTCTGCGGTGACGTCGACGTTCATGTTCACATCGAGATCACGTCGTGACGCATTCGGGTTGCCGTCAGACCACTGGCTGAAGGAGAAGTTGGCGTCCGGCGTCGCAGTAACGGTCGTACCGTCGCTGCCCTCGAGAACGATCTGGAGACGCGAAGCTACGGGGGTGACCGTACCACCCTCGGAGCCGGAGTAACTCAGCGCCCAGGTGTTGAGCCAATCGCCGGTGTTGAAGCCGACGCCCTCGAACTTGAACGTACCGGCGAGGGAAGCCGCGCCATCGATCTCTGAGGTGTTGAGCGTGTAGAAGTGAGCGTTGGTCGTGCCGTTATAGAAACGGAAGACGGGAAGTCCCAGGCCGGAATTGGCTACCGCAACATCGTAGGCGGGACCATCATAGTGGTAGATGCTCGCCAGATTGTTCTTGACGTTAGCGAACTCGGTGGGATCCGCAGTATAGAAGTGGACACCCGTCTTCATGTTGAAGAAACGCTGGAGAACGAGTCCGTTGCTGCTCACCAAACCGGGTTCGTCGGCTTCCAGATCCGGCTCGTAGCCCGGGCCCTGCGGAATCCAGTAGCCCACACCGTCGTACTTGAAGTTCGACAGCGTCTTGTATACGTTGATGAACTCGTCGTTGCTCGCCGTATAGAAATGCACCCCGCCCGTCATGTTGAAGAAGCGGTATACCGGCTGGCGATAGGTTGCCCAGCGGTCGAGAACGACATTCTGGGCGGTCGCGGCAGCTGCTGCAACTTTGAATTCAGCCGTCTTGGAGCTGTCGTAGGTATCGTATGGGCCGTCAGCAGCCCCTGCCTCAACGGTGAACGTGTCGACGTCCGCGTCGAACCAGTAGCTGCCGTCGTAGGCTGCCACCTTGCTGCCAAGTGTCGCAGCGGGGGTGGCGCTGCTGAGCAGCGACACATGAGCGAACGGAACGGGCATACCTGATGTTCCGTCCAAAATGACGCCGCCGACGCCCTGGGCAGCCATTGCGACTGCAGGGACCAACGCAAACACAAGCGCCAGTGCGAACAACATTCCGATAGAGCGATACTTCAAACGCAAAATGACCCCTCCTTCTTGCTGACAAGCACCGCCACATGCGGCGCACTATCCCGCCGGCCGCGTCGGCCAGCAGGTCCCCATGGGGTCAAGACTTCCGCCCCAAGACAAGCAGTATACCCGTTAGTCGGTCAGTCGCACTACATCTCGCATCTCGCATGCCACGCATGCCACGGCTCTGACGGCTCTGATGGACCATTTCACCTGGGCCCGGGCAGCCCGCTCAGGGGCAGACGCCGCATCTGCCACTAGGAGAATGACTGCTTTCAATCATTGAAGTGAGGTCTCTGGCTCTGCGCACTGAGATGACAATAGACCAGCGAAGCCGTCACGAATCCAGAGAATCACGCAGGGCCGCCGGTGTTCCGGCGGCCCTGCGACTAGCTCATCTCACGCCAATGCGACCGAAATCGAAACAGCGAACAAGATGTCAAATGGGAGATCCTACGGCGTAGCCTCGAATACGGCGGTGTACGTCACGGGCGCAGTGATTGGCCCATCCGTGCGGGTTGTCTCCGTGGAGAGGCCCTCTGCCCAGCCCACGAATGAGTAGTCTACTGCGGCCGAGGCCTCCACGCTCAGACCATAGCCATCCTTGACCACAGTTTGCCTCGCGTCCCCGATGATAGATCCGACGGTCTCGTCGGCAGGCACGATCGTGGGGTTGTCATCTAGGGCGCCATCGGTCAACTCGCCGACATCATACTGAAGCGCATAGGAGGTCTGCCAGCCACCGGTGTAGAAACCGATGCCTTCAAACTTGTAAATGTTGGCCAGAGAGGCCGACGCATTGATCTCAGGGATGTTTGCGGTGTAGAAATGCGCGTTGGTGGCCCCATTGTAGAACCGGAAAATCGGCAGGCTAACACCGAGGACACCGTCTGGCGTCAAGCGCACATTGTAGGCCGGTCCATCGTACTTGTAGATGGCCGACAGGTTCTTCTTAACGTTGAGGTACTCGGCGTTGTCGGCCGTGTAGAAGTGCACGCCGGTCTGCTTATTGAAGAAGCGCTGCAGCACGACGTCGTTCATGTTCATCAGGCCTTCGCCGTCAGCGCCGTCACGGTACGGAGAGAAGCCTTCCCCGTCCGGAATCGAGTAGCCGATGCCGTCATACTTGTATTGCGGCAGGTTCTTGTAGACGTTGATGAACTCTGAGTTGTCAGCGGTATAGAAATGCACGCCGCCAGCCATGTTGAAGAAGCGGTAGATCGGCTGCTCAAAATTGGGCTCGCGCTCAAGCACGACGTCCTGCTTGTTGAATGCTCCATCATCGACCGTGAACAACACATAATCGGGAGACGTCGGATCGGGAGACTCGGAAGTGACATAGCTCTTCTGGCCAACTTCCAACCAGAAAGTCTCATCACCAGCGTCTGTGTCGATCGAGTACGTACCGTCGTACGCGGCATCTCCCGTAGCAACCGGAACAAAGTTGTCAAACGCATCCACGGTGCCATCGAAGACCTTTACATGGGCAAACGGGATGGGATAACCGGTCGTCCCGTCCTTGACCACGCCCGAGAAACCCTGAGCCGCAAATGCGACTGCAGGGACCAAGGCAAATACAAGTGCAAGTACAAACAGCAATCCAATGGAACGATACTTCGAACGCAAAATGACCCCTCCTTCTTGCTCGACAAGCACCGCCCATGGGCGGAGCTCCATACTGCAGGCCTTGATGACCCGCAGATCCTCAGGAGCCCAAACCGCTCCCCCTTCAGGGAAGTTTATCCCATATCCTGTTGATGCCCAAGTCAAATCCGCGGCTAGCTGCTGCAAGAATCAGGCGCGATTCCGCTCTCTGCCGGCCAAAGTACTTGCAAAGTCGGCCAGAACCAACCGCGCGGATCCGCTCCCCGGCCGCTCAGTGACCTAGGGTGCCACCCAAAACGCCGGGCCCTCGAATGTGTAGATGTCCCCCAGCTCGGCGATCACACGGTCCTTTTCGGCGGTGGAGGTCGTGTAGAAGTGCGTTCCGATCCGCTTATTGTAGAACCGGAAGACCGTGTCCGCGCCTTCGGCAGGAACGCTCGAGACACCGTAGGCCACGCCCTCGTATGTATATGTGGATGACAGTGTCGCGCGCACGCTGTCGCGCTCGGCTTGGGAGACGGTGTAGAAGTGGCTTCCGTTGGCCATGTTGTAGAAGCGATAGAGGGGTGCAGAGTTGGCCTGGTTGGAGGTATCGACGACGTATGCGGCCCCTTCGTACGTGTACGTCGAAGCGAGCGTCTCTCGGACCCGACCGCACTCCTCGGCGGAAGCTGTGTAGAAGTGACTTCCGTTCTTGAGATTGTAGAATCGGTAGACGGGCATCTTGGGGGTGGGGTAGATCCAGCGGATTCCCGCCATGTCGCCATAAGTGAGTGAGCGACGCTGGCCGGGTGTGACGAACCCGTACATGACCTTCCCGGCGTCTGCGTCGGCATACTGATCGAGTAGACAGAGCCAGTGTCCGAACTCGTGCACGGCAATCGACTGGACGTCCCACGTCCCAGCCGCAATCCCGTCGCCCCACACCTTTGAGTTGCTGAACCGGATGTCGCACTCCTGGATCACGCCCGCCTCATCGGTGTACCCGCTGCTCATTGCGACTACGCCGTCGGGTAGCGTGTCGGACCAGCAGACGACGTTCGTCCCGTCCTTTGCTGCGCCCAGCGCAGTCGTCCCTCCGTCAACTAAGGCGAACGCCGAGCCTGCGGCATTCCACGACGCAGCTGCAGCGTCAACGAGCTGTTCACGTCGCGCTAAGTCCAAGCCATTCGTATTGAGGGCGTAGGTGACGGTGGGCATCGCCCACTTGGGCTTTGCAGCACCAAAAGGAACGCGGAACTCGTAGGGGCTTGACTCCACACCGGCCGAGCTCGTGACGACAAGCGGCCCAGAACCGGATGACACCGCAAAACCGCCGAGATTTCCGATGGGGACCTCGCACGCCACTTCACTGTCAGACCACGACAGGATCGTATCGGCTGCCATGCGAGCGATCCCGTACACGTTGAGCGTGAACTCAACCTTGCCGGGGGTGTCACCGAACGCAGAACCCGAGATGACCACCCGGCTGTGTGTTCCTGCCGATGCCGACCCAGGGGTAACAGAAGTGATGAGCGGCCGCACAACGACCGCGCTCACCACTGAAGTCTCTTGCGACTGTGCCTCGTCCGCGGGCGCGATCAACGCTGCGGGGCTGTCATCGGCGACAGCGGCCCTGACTCGCCCGAGCACGGCCGACTGCGATGACGAGGTGGCGCCGAACCCTGTCCCGCCCAGATGCACCTTGCCCTGATAGCCGCCGATCACCCAGCCCCGCGCATCGGCAAACACGCAGCAGATCTCGCCTGGCGCGAACGAAGCCATCGAATCGACAACCACAGCTGAGCCATCCGGCAGTTGCCCGCCCGGCACGTAGAACGTCGTGACACCAGAGGCTCCGCCTTTGAGCGACTCGTCAACCCACAGGCGCACGGCGGTACGGACGCCATCCGAGGATTGCTCTACCCCCGTGCCGACAACTGTGCCGACGACTACGGTGGATGCGTGCTGAGCAGCCTGTTCGATCGGCATGCGGGCTAGGGTAGTCGCGGCGGCCGGCGATGGCCGTGCCGCGACAATCAAGATGCAGGCGAACGCCGCGAGACCAAGCCTTCGCAGCCATACATCGAGGCTGAAGGAGTTCCTGTAGCAAGACGGAGCGTCGGAAAAGAACAGGGTGCACCCCCTGCATCGCTGCGATTACCTGCTCAACGGTATGCTGATTTGCTGCGGCATTCAACCTTTCCGCAGCTTCAGAGCGCGTAAGGATTTGGGGGGTCTACTCTCAGTTCAGGGGATTGAACATCCCTCGGAACGGCTGACGCGTCGAAAACGGCATCAGATGCCCCGCTGGAGGTTCGTATCCCTCACCGTCTGAGATTACCATCTTGTGGCCGAATCCATAGCGCTGCCTCTCAAGGATCGCCGATCGCCGACGCCGGTCCTTGTCCCTGAACGCGACCTCCCTGACGGGCACGGGCAGGGCATCACCCGATGCCAGCGTGGCCCGGATGCGCGCCATGTCGCTCGCACCCTCCCTCGACCACGCTCCACCCCACACCTTCATGCGGGCGGCATACAGGTGCGCCTGGGTCCCCTCCATCGTCCCCATGCTCGGCGTATCCGCCATGATCGAGGCGCGGTTGTTTCTGATGTAGCCGATCAGCGCCTCCGTCTTTGCCTCATCACCGAAACCGGTGTCCAGGCGCAAGGTGAGCACATCGAGCATCTCATCGAGTCTGGCCGCATGGAGCAGGTCAAACAGCGGCTCGGAGTCTTCTCGCTCAGGGAAAGCCGACCTGATCGCGCGGTTGACATGCCAGGGGTCGAGCTTGTGGACGATCTTCGGCCCGTGCAGGTGCTCTGCAAGTGAGCCGCACCACTTCGCACCGTCGCTTCCCGTGTAGCAGCGCTTGAGAGCGGGAAGCGAGTAGTGGCCGGCCAGATGCGCCACGCCTTCCTCCCAGAAGCGCTTCGGAGCGCCCACGAGGGCGTGGTGCACGACTCCGACGCGTCTACCTGCGTTCTTGTCCTCATAGGCACAGAGCGCCTTGATCTCGATGCCTCGTCCGCGGGCACGCTGCAGTGCCACCCAGATCCCGTCGGCTTCGACCCTGAGCTCCTCGCTCTCCCGTGATGCGGAAGGTAAGAGCCCTTCGTCGAAGAGCTCTCGGCGCCGCACTTCGGCCTCGCCCTCGAGTAAGTCGCCGGTCTCGCGTAGCACCCCCATCGTCGTCATCCCCGACACGTCGCCGGTGCAGTGCCGAAACAGCATCCTGGCCGCTCGTTCGTAGGGGATCTCGGAGCCGAACAGAGCGAGAGCCTTAAACGCCCCCGGGG
>Ga0194043_1001374_pt1 | contig 13720 bp, 8 predicted proteins | sample JunL4415m_MetaG_FD_161274 | JGI IMG/M metagenome (GOLD analysis project Ga0194043, IMG submission 161274) | Anoxic zone freshwater microbial communities from boreal shield lake in IISD Experimental Lakes Area, Ontario, Canada - Jun2016-L442-15m | ecosystem: Environmental > Aquatic > Freshwater >...
CGGCGTCGTTCTCGTCGGCGGCGAGCGGCAAGGGTGTCTCGGCGCTACTCATCCGCGTCCGTCTTGGGTGCCTCAAAGCGGTAGCCCACGCCGTGGACGGTGTAGATGAAGCGCGGCTCACGCGGATCGTCGTCAAGTTTGGCGCGTAGGTTCTTCACGTGGCTGTCGATAGTGCGCTCGTAGCCTTCGAAGTCGTAGCCGAGCACCTTCTCGACGAGCTCCATGCGCGAATAGACACGCCCGGGGTAGCGTGAGAGCGTGGTGAGGAGCTTGAACTCGCTGGCGGTCAGGTCGAGTTCTTGGCCGCCAAGAAACGCTTTGTGACCTGCGATATCAATCACCAAGTCGCCAAAGACCAGCCGGTCGCGCTGCGGTTCGGTCTCAACGTGAGCGCGCCTGAGCAGCGCCCGCACGCGTGCCACGAGTTCGCGCGGCGAGAAGGGCTTGACCAGATAGTCATCGGCACCCAGCTCCAGACCGGCGATGCGGTCCTGTTCTTCGCCTTTGGCGGTGAGCATGATGATGGGGACATCTGAAGCGTCACGAATGGCTCGGCAGACTTCCTCACCACTGACCTTGGGCAGCATGAGGTCGAGCACGATCAGATCAAAGCGGTGCTTCTCGAACTCATCGAGCGCCACTTGGCCATCGGCAGCAGGCGTGACCCAGTATCCCTCGCGCTCGAGGTAGGCCCCGACGGTGGTGCGGATGGTCTTCTCGTCTTCGACGAGGAGGATTCGACGGGTTTCAGCGGCCATTCGCAGTATCTCCCTTGAGATTCGCATGGGGCATGCCGAGCACAGCCAACTCTACGCCGCCGAACGCCTCGGCGTGCGTCTCTCCACGAAATCTCCGCGCGGTCGGAGCGCTACTCGGCGACCAGCTCCGACGTGCACGCCGAGCATTTGGTCGCGGCTTTGGGCACCAGCGTGAGGCAGTAGGGGCATTCTCGCTCCTTGGACTCCTCGGTCTTTCTAAACCGGCTGACCGCCTTGATCACCAAGAAGAGCGCCAAGGCGATGATGAGGAAGTTGAGGATGGCACTCACGAATGCGCCGTACTGGATCGAGACCGTGGGCGTGATGACGAGACGCATCCCGTCGAGCGCCGCCTTACCTCCGCCGAGCAGGCCGATCAGCGGATTGATGATGTTGTTCACAAACGAGGTGATGATTGCGCCAAACGCCGCGCCGATGACCAGGCCGATTGCCAGATCAACCACGTTGCCCTTGAACGCGAACTGTTTGAACTCTTTCCACATGGTGCCGCTCCTTTGCCGTGAGTGCGCTCCGACGAGGCGGTTGCGCCCATCGAACCATACCCGAGAGTCTCGCACTGAGTGCCGTGAGAATCGAGCCATTTTGGCGGAAACGCGCGACGTTGACGGTTCGATGAGTATCGAACTAGTATCGTCAGCAACCTCTCCCCACCGAGAACCCCGGAGGATCGACCATCGCACCCGCCCTCGACATGCTTCTCGCGCCGACGCCGCCCGGCGTGGCACCCTGCCTGCCCACCACGCTCACCTGGCGCGACACCCTCAAGCGCTGGTCGCTCAGGTGGGGTTTCGCACGCAACGACTCAATCGTACCTGCGGGCCTCTACCGCATCGGCTCGCCAACCTCCATCTCGCCGGTTCTGGCGACCTGCAACTATCGGATGACCGTCGACCTAGTCCGAGGAGACCTCGCGGGTGTGGACGCGTGGCTGCTCGTGCTCGAGACCTATGGCGTCAACGTGTGGTGCGCTGCTGGCAAGGGCACCTTCTCCACCGACGAGCTCGTCCGCCGCATCTACGGCGTCCACCTCGCCGAGATCGTTGACCACGAGCGGATTATCCTGCCGCAGCTCGGCGCCGCCGGGGTGGCGGCACAAACCGTACGCGAGCTCACCGGCTATCGCGTCATCTGGGGACCGATTCGCTCGGCAGACCTGCGCGCTTTCCTCGCTGCCGAGCAGAAGGCGAGCCCGCGTATGCGCGCCATCACCTTCACATTCGCCGAGCGCATGGCACTGGCACCCATCGAGCTTGTGGGCGCGTTTCGGTGGATCTGGACGGTGCTCATACTCGTCGCACTCGCCGTGCTCGGCGCGTCGATTGGAGCTCGCGCATTCGTTCCAGAAGCCGCGCTGATGGCGTTGTTCCCGGCTACTCTGGCCTATGTTCTGGGCGCCATCGTCGGTGGTGCGGTTGTCCCGGCGGCGCTGCCGTGGCTGCCGTTTCGCGCGTTCTCGGCCAAGAGCGCGGTCGCTGGTGTGCTCGTAGCGGTCGCCGCGTTGCTGGCGCTTCCGGGGATGCTCGGCATGATGAGTCCGTGGGCGTGGGCAGCGGTAATCTTGGGTGTCACGGCGTTCGCAAGCTACGTGGGCGTGAACTTCACCGGCTGCACTCCGTATACTTCACCCAGCGGCGTTGAACGCGAACTCCGCAGCGCTATCCCGCTTCAGGCCGCCGCACTCGCACTGTCGCTGGTGTTTTGGACGGTCGCTTGGGCGACTCAGATCGGAGGCTAGACCGATGCAAGGACTCCGCTACATCGAAGACGCCGTCACGCTCGGCTACGACGCCGAGAAGTGCACTGGCTGCCAAATCTGCACCATCGTCTGTCCGCACGGCGTATTCGCGATGGGTGCCGACAAGCGCGCCACCATCGTCGACCGCGGCGCGTGCATGGAGTGCGGCGCATGCGCGCTCAACTGCGCGTGGGGTGCGATCAGCGTCAAACCCGGCGTGGGCTGTGCCGAGGCCATCATCCACTCGTGGATCTACGGCGGGGAGCCCACATGCGGCTGCTCGACGCCAGGAGCGCCTGCGAGCGCGGGCGCCGGGAGTTCGTGCTGCGGCGGCGGGCCCGTTCTGCCCCGCGAGCTGACTCCGCAAGACGGCGCGGCCTCCGCCGGTTGTGGCTGCGGGAGCGCCGTCGGCGACGACGCCGAGCAGGCCCCCGGCGCTGCTTGATGAGCCCCCGGCTCCCAGTTGGGAGCTAGCAGCGTGACCGTCGTCAGCATCGTCATCGCAGCTTTCTGCGCGTTGTGGGTGGTGCAGGCGACGCTGGTGTTTTTGCACCTCGCACAACTTCGTGACCTCGCCAAACTCACTCCACCCGATCCGCCGCGCTGGCCTAGCGTCAGCGTCATCAGCGCCGCTCGCAACGAGGCAGCAGACATCGCCGAATCGCTCACCTCGCGCCTCAGTGACGGCTACCCAGGGGCGCTCGAAGTCATCGTCGTCGACGATCGCTCCGACGACACCACGCCGCAAATCATCGCCGAGTTCGCCAGCCGAGACCCCCGCGTCCGACCGGTTCGCGTCGACGAGCTGCCCGATGGGTGGCTCGGCAAAGTGCACGCACTGCAGCGGGGCGTCGACATCGCAACCGGTGAGTGGCTGCTGTTTTCAGACGCGGACGTGCGCATAGAGCCGGGGGCGCTCGGCAAAGCGGTGGCTCATTGCGAGGCCGACGGCTTCGACCTGCTGGCGCTGGTGCCCGAATTCAGGAGCCGCAGCGCCATCTTCTACGTGCTCTGGGCGATCTTCATGCGCGTGATCGCCATGGCTATCAGTCCCGATGCCGTGCGCGACCCGGCCTCGAAGGTGGCGATGGGAAGCGGCGGCTTCACGTTGGTCCGACGCACCGCGCTTGATGCAACGCCCGGACTTGAGCATCTGCGGCTGGAGACGGGCGACGATGTCTCGCTTGGCGCGATGGTCAAAGGTGCCGGCGGGCGGTGCGACTTTGCGAACGGACGCGGTGCGACCTCGGTCAGCATCTACGATTCGCTGGGCGAGTTTTACCGCGGCGTCGAGAAGAACGGCTCATCGCTCGCCTCGCTACCATTCTGGCTGGTGGCGGTCGTGTTTGCACTGCTCGGCTGCCTGGAGTATTCGCCGCTGGTGGCGCTCATCGCCGGGCTGTGGGCTGGCGTGAATTGGCTGGCTTGGCTCGGCGCGGCGACGACGGTGCTGGCTACAGCCGCAACGGCGGCACCGCTGCACCGTAACACCGGCCTGGTGTGGGCGGCGTTGCTGTGGCCAGTGGGGTGGGCACTCATGGCGAGCGGCATTCTGCGCTCGGCGTGGCTGTTCCATCGCCGAGGCGGCGTGTTGTGGCGCGGAACGTTCTACCCCAAGGCCGAGATTCTCGCAGCGCAACGCCTCAAGCTCGGGTAGCGCCGGCCCCTTCGCTTGCCTCCCTAAATCCCTGCGCGCCCGTCCCCCGTCAGCGCCACTGCAGTAGCGCCAAATCGGCCAGAGCGACCACGATTGCGATGATCACCGTGAACGCTCCCACACCGCCCAGCAGCCACCCCGCTACGCTTCCCAGCAGAATCGCCACCACCGCAACGACGCCTACCGCCCACTCGCGGTGGCCGCCACTCGCGCGGCGCGACGCCTCGGCGGTCGCCACTCCCCACAGAAAGCCGCCAAAGATGCCGAAGTGGAGAAAGCCGAGTACGATGCCGCAGCCGATGCCCACCGCGCCGCCGACGACAATGGCCCGCACGAGCTGCCCCGGCTTCACCACCACATACTGGCTGCGCGCCGGCTTTGCGCAGATCTTGCACTTGTAGCCGACGGGCGTCGAAATCATGTCCTTGGGACAGATGGGCCTGTCGCACTCGGCGCAGCGGACCTCGGTCTCGACTCCGGGGTGAAAGGCGCACTCAGGCATCTCGGCGACCCTTTTCGCGCGGCACCAGCGGCTCAACATCGGCTTGGCTCGGCAGTGCAGCCATGCGCCGGCCCGTAAGCCCCTCGGCAAGGGTCGGGGTCGCATGAGCGCAGATGGCGATTCGAGGAAACATGAGTTCAGCATAGGGCAATCGGGCGAGCTGGATAGGAGCCGACGCCTCCATGCGCGAACTTCCCTTGCAAGGAGGCTGGATGCTCAGAGCCATCGTCTTTGTCTGCGGGGCCGCGCTCATGGCGCTCGAGCTGGTCGCCGCTCGAGTGCTGGCTCCTGCGCTCGGCAACTCCATCTTTGTGTGGGGCAGCGTCATCTCAATTGTCATGCTCGCGCTGAGCCTGGGCTACTGGGCAGGCGGTCAGCTCGCCGACAGTGTGAGCGCGGCCCGTGCCCTGTCGCCGCTCATTGCGGGTGCCGGTCTGCTCACGGTGATCGCTCCGCTCATCGCAGCCTGGACACTGCCCTGGGCGGCAAGCCTCGGGCCGCGCGCTGGTTCGCTCGTGGCATCGGCGGCAATCTTCTTCTTGCCCGCGCTGCTGCTCGCGACGGTGTCTCCACTCGCGGTGCGCCTCATGGCCTCCGAGGGACTCGAGCGCATCGGGCGCTCGGCGGGCTCGCTCTATGCGATCTCAACAGCGGGCAGCATCGTCGGGACGCTCGCTACGTCGTTCTGGCTGATTCCGGCGCTGTCGCTCTCCCCCCTCATCGTCGCGATCGGCTTCACGCTGTTCGCCTGCTCGCTGGCGGCGCTTGCACTGCCTTGGCTCGCGCAAGCACCCTCGGGCAGCGAGGCGACCGATGCGACCGCGAGCGATGCGGATGAGGAGCGGTCACCGGCTCGCAGACAGTTCTCTCCGCCGGTAGTGGCAGCGCTCGCAACCGTGCTCGTGGGAGCGATCGCGGGCGGCTGGGTACTCGCACGCGTAGCCCCTGTCTCGGCGACCAACGAGAGCGGCGAGCGGGTGCTATTCCGAGCCGATACGCAGTACCACCGCATCACCGTCACCGAGGCCGACAACGTCCGTCACCTGCGCTTTGACGCCACCAATCAATCGGCTATCGACCTGACCGACGGCTATCGCTCCACCATCGCCTACCCCAACTACTTCGACCTCGCGCTGGCCATCAAACCCGACGCCAAGCGGGTGCTGGTGCTGGGAATGGGCGGCGGCGCAGTCACTAAACGCTGGTGGCGCGACTACCCCGACATGACCATCGACAGCGTCGAGATCGACCCGACGGTAGTCGACGTCGCGCGGCGCTATTTCGCTCTGCCCGACGACCCTCGGCTCGGCGTCTTCACGACCGACGCGAGGCGCTACATCCAGACCACCGACAAGACCTACGACGTGGTCATCGTCGACGCCTACTACGCCGAGTCACTCCCCTTCCACCTCACAACGACCGAATTCCTGCGGGAGGTGAAGTCGCGGATGGCCCCCGACGGAGTTCTTGCCTACAACGTCATCAGCCCGGTGAGCGGGGACAAGAGCAAGCTCTTCCGCACGACCTACCGCACGGCCAGCGGCGTCTGGGACAACTTGTGGGCGTTCCCCATTGGCATCTCGGCAGGTGGCGGGGCCGACAAGCGCCGCAACGTCATCGTCTTGGCGAGCGACACCGACGTACCGAAAGGTGAGTTGCTCCGCCGTGTCTCGACCAATGTGGACGGCCGAGTGAAACTCGACGGGTTTTCGGCGTTCTCGGCAGACCTCTATGGCGGCATCGTGCCCCTGGGCGACGTACCGATCATGACCGACGCCTATGCGCCGACCGATTCGCTCATCGACGTCCGGTAGCTACGCCCGGTTCTTGCGACAATATCGCTCTGCTGCTCCTGCCGAAGGCCGAGAAACCCCCCGTGGAAACCGGAGTTGTGGGCCGGTTTTCGCTCCCCAGAAACGCCCGATTCTGACGTTTCGCGTCGTACCCTCAAGTCTTACCAGAGGTCGTCCCGCCGCGCAGGCGTAAAGGCGGCGTGGATTATTGCTCTCCTAAACTGCATCACAAGCATGGCTACCTGCACAAACACTCCTTTTCGGGTACACTCAACTACATATAAAAGAACTTCCGCGCGCGCAAGAGTGCCCGTGGGTGGTTTTGCGTTGGACCGATTCAGTGCCAATCGGCGCTGGTTCGTGGGCAGAAACGAGGAGGTGGACGGCCTGAGGCAAGAACCGAAAGTAATGACCCCGGGAGGGCCGCGCCACCGCTGGATTCTCGCGATACGCCGCCACTGGGTACTGGTGACTGCCGCCCTGATCCTCTGTGGATTCGTTGTCCCAATCATCGCCGCTGCCCTCATCTCCACCGGGCAGCCGGTCACCGACCGCACCTGGTATTGGCAGCAGCAACTCCCCCAGGGCAACGACCTTCGTTCGGCTTCCTGGCCCAGCGCAACCACCGGATATGCGGTCGGAGTCACGGGCACTGCGCTCAAGACCACCGACGGCGGAACGACGTGGATTTCGCAGGATCCAGGCACGACGAGAGACTTGACTGGCGTTTCATTCGTGACCACCAGCACGGGGTGGGCGGTCGGTGTCTCGGGCACGGTGATCCGGACCACCAACGGCGGGTCGACGTGGACCGCGCAAACGGCGCCAACGGTGCCCGCGGCTCGTAACCTACGTGCGGTGTCATTCTTTGACGCCAATGTGGGCGTGGCGGTCGGCGATCAAGGCACGACCACGTCAACCATCGTCTACACCAGCAACGGCGGGGTAACCTGGCGAACGGCGTCGACGACGTCGACCGTTGGACTCAGTGGCGTGCAGATGGTTTCGGCGACGGTCGGCTGGGCGGTCGGCGGGGCAGGAGCGATTCTCCGAACCGGCGACGGCGGCGCAACATGGCTGCCTCAGATCTCGCCCACCGTCGCAGGTCTCTCGGCGATCTCGTTCGCTCCCGGGGGGACGGTCGGCTACCTTGTGGGCAACGCTTCCCTGCCGAGCTGGACGATCTATAAGACCACCGACAGCGGTGTCACGTGGACGGCGGCTAATGGGCTCGGGGCGACGGGGGCCATCAACCTCACCGGCGTCAGCTGCTTTGACTCGCTCAATGCCGTCGCCGTGGGGACCAACGGGCAGATTCGCCACACCACTGACGGCGGCACCACCTGGCTCAACCAGTCGCAGAACAATGTCGGCTCGAACGCCCTGCGCGACGTCAAGATGATCGATGCGAACACCATGAAGGTGATCGGTGACATCGGCATGATCTTCACGACGAGCGACAGCGGCAACTTCTGGACGACGCCGATGATCGGCGTGACGGCGACCTATCAGACCTCCTACTTCATCGACGCCAACCTCGGCTGGGCGGCAGGCACCAACGGCACGATCATCCGCACCACCGACGCCGGCCAGACATGGACGACCCTCGCCTCGGGCATCACGGTCTGGCGCAGTATCCACTTCGCCGATGCGAACAACGGGTGGGTCGTCGGAGACGGTGGGGCCATCCAGCACACGACCGATGGCGGCCTCACATGGGTATCCCAGACCGCCAGCTCCAAGACCACGCAGCAGCTCAACGGCGTGTGGGCGCTTAGCCCTTCTGTGGCCATCGCTGTTGGTAACGGTGGAACGATCGTCAAGACCGCCAACGGGGGCTCGACCTGGACCGTCAAGCCGTCCGGAACTCTCCAGCCCATCAACGCCCTCTGGTTCGCCGACTCCAACACCGGCTACATGGTGGGTGGCGCCGGCATGATCAGGAAGTCCACTAACGGCGGAGAGGCGTGGAACGACACCGCCGGAAGCGGTACCGGCCAGATACTCCTTGCGGTCAGAGGAGTGAGCGCGACACAGGTATGGGCGGCTGGCAATGGCGGGACCGTAGTCCAGACCGCGAACGGTGGCATCACCCTCTGGACGCCGATGGTCACCGATGCCGGCAGCCAGCCGATTCGCACGATCTTCTTTGTGAATGCGTCCCCGAATCCCGTGGGATGGTTCGCCAGCACCTACGGACTGGTGAAGAAGAATACGAATGGCGCCAGCACCTGGACCACGCAGAGCGCTGGCCTGCCGACATCGGCCCTCGACCCGTCGACCGGCACTTGGGCCTCGTCGTTCGTCAGTACCGGCACGGGCTACCTCTTTGGTGACTCGGCGATGATTAGGCGGACGCTTGACGGCGGCGCGAATTGGACATCCCAGCAATATGGCACGCAGAACAGCCTCAACGGCATGGCTTTCGCCGACTCCCTCAACGGCTGGATCTTTGGCACGGGCGGCGTGATGATGCACACGTCCGACGGCGGGCAGAGCTGGCCGCTGCAAAAGACCGGCAACAACAATGCATTCGTCGCCCAATCCATGGCCACGACGTCCACCGGCTGGGGCGTCGGTGACAACGGCACGATCCGCCGAACGACCGATGGCGGATACACGTGGGCCGGGCAGTCTTCCAACACGACCGCCAACCTTGGCGCCGTTTCCACCAAGGACGGAACCCATGCGATCGCAGCAGGTTCCGGCGTCGTCAAATACACATCGGATGCGGGCTCGACGTGGGCCGCAGCTAGTGTCATCCCGACCCAGCCGGTGTCGGGATTGTCATCGGTCAGCGCGACCGAAGCGTGGGCTACGGCCTTGCGTGTCGCAGGCAACAATGTCATCTGGCACACCACCGATGGCGGCGCGAACTGGGCATCCCAGCCGACCACCGCCAACGCGCAACTCTGGACGATCCACATGCTCGATGCCAACACTGGCTATGCGGCGGGCGACTCGGGCATCATTCTCAAGTACTCTTCGACGCCCGTTGGTGGATACAACTGGGTCCGCCAGAACACCCCCACGACACTGCCCTTCTACGCGATCAGGTTCTTCGATGTCAGCAACGGCACGGCAGTGGGCGGTGGTGGGGTTATCGCCAAGACAAGCAATGGCGGCACAACCTGGACCCTGCAGTCGTCGGGAACTGCACGCGCTCTGTCGGGAGTGGCGTACGCCAACTCAAATCTCGCTTTCATCAGCGGCCCCCAGGGAACAATTCTGCGCGGAAGCAACCTCACGGCACCGACGACCACAATGGCGATCGTTCCCTCGGCGCCGAGCTCAAGCGGCTGGTATGTCACGACTCCCACGGTGACTCTGACTTCGAACCGGACTGGCGGCACCACCTACTACGGCTGGACGTCGGCGGGCGGCCCGTTCTCGACATATAGCGTGCCATTCGCTCCCAACCAGGGCACCCAGACTCTGTACTACTATTCCGTGGATGCCTCGGGTGGCGTCGAGACGGTGCAGAGCGCGCCGATCAAGACCGATACGATTCCCCCAGTGCCCTCCAGCGTGGTCACGGCAACTGCAGTGACCACATCGACCGCAAGCATTATGTGGTCCGCCGGCAGCGACAGCATCTCTGGAGTATCGAGGTACGACATATCCTTTGTCGGCAGCGCCACCCCAGTCGCAAGCACCACCACAACCAGCGTCGTGCTCACCGGGCTCACACACGACACCGTCTACCAGATCACCGTTGCCACGGTGGATGTCGCGGGAAACACCTCATGGAGTCTGCCCATTACCTTCACCACGACCCACATGGACACCGGGCCGTTTAGCACCGTGCTGAGCATCAGCCCGTTGTCGCCAAATGGCTCCAACGGCTGGTACGTCACCACCCCGACGGTGACCCTGTCCACCGAGCCCAGTTCCACGAATGCGGTGATGTATTCCGGCTGGGATTACAGCGCAGGCTCGGTCCCGTTCGTCGGCCCCTACTCGTATAATCCTGTGCCCACCACCACCACACCGATTGCGCAGGGCGCGTCGACACTGTTCTTCTCGGCGCACGACGTCACAGGATTTCGTTCAGACGAGCCGACACGGCAGGCGGCCTTCCTCGTGGACACGTCAATACCGGCTAGCCCGTCCGTCACCGCGAGCACAACCAGTTACTCGAGCGTCCGGCTCACTTGGCCAGGTGTCATCCCGCCGCCCAGCGGGATCGCGCAGTACAACATCTACCAAAATGGCCTCTACATAGCAGAAGTGACCACCCCGGCCATCGACATCGTGGGCCTGACCCAGAGCACTCCGTACAACTATGTCGTGTACGCCATCAGCAGTGCCGGAACAACTTCGGCGCCGTCCGCCATGGTGTATGCCACCACGCCGGGAGCCCCGCTTCCTACGGCCCCCTATCCCGTGCTCGCCACATCACCGACGGGCTCCACGGTGTACCTGAACTGGACACCCCAAGGGGATACGGTCTCGTTTGCGAACTACCGCATCTATCGGCGTACAGCCACCGAAACCGTCTATTCGGCGGTGGCGACCGCAACTGGCGGCGTCAACGACTGCGCGTACATCGACCGCAACCTCTCCTCTTCCACGAGGTACTGGTACGCCGTCTCAACCGTGGATTCCCGAGGAGAGAGCTCGCTGTCCGACACCTCTGCTGCGACATGGAACTACACCGCCCCCATAACCACGCTGCCCGACCGTATCCTCGGAATCACTGCAATGAACTTCGACAACAAGGTGTTCCTCTCTTGGCAGGCACCGGCCGACCCCGCGGTCTACGGCTACGTCGTGTACCGAGGGACCGCCAGCATGTCGACCATGACGACCATATCGCCGTACCCGGCCCCCATCACCGGGACCGGGTACTTCGACTTGACTGTCACCAACGGAAACACCTACTACTACCAGGTCGCCGCCGTGAACACCTCGGGGGTTGTCGGCATTCCGTCGATTGAAGCTGAGGCCAAACCGGCGGCTCCGATTCCTGCGAACCAGCCCCAACCGCACTACGAGACTGCGTCCGCGTGCGTCTGTCACGCGACCCACAGCTCCACGACCCTGGTCCCGCTCGTCCGCTTCCCTGGCGCAACAGCAAACACGCTCTGCGTGACTTGTCATGCTCCAGCTTCATCTGCGGCCAACTTCGTTGACCCGCTGCTGCAATCAAAGCATCCGATGGGCGCAAGCGTCACGGCCAGTGATCCGTACACGTGCACCACCTGTCACAATCCTCTGGTCCCCGACGGCGCTCCACTGAACAACCTGATGAAGACCAACTCAACCTCGCCCTGCGTAGTCGTTACGAGTACGCCCGCCGGTAACTACTTCTGCTACTCGTGTCACGGGCCGGGCTCCCCTCTGGTAATGGGAGACATGTCGGTCTTCCAGACGTCAGGACACAACACTGCCCTTGCCGCGCCCACGGGCGCAGGTATCGTCTGCAGCAGGTGCCACGAGTCGCACTCTTCACGCAATAACCAGCTGCTCAAGTACTCGGGGTTCATGGTGTGCATGCAGTGCCACACCACCTCGGCGAGCAATCCTGCTCAGGTGGATATTCTCAGCAAGCTCATGCTCAACAACGGTGCGAACAGCAAGCACCCGATACTGCCTCAAGATCAGACCCGGGGAGCCCGGATGGCATGCGAGAATTGCCACAACACGCATACCACGACGGTCCCCTTCCCTCTCGTCGACCCGCACAATCCCAGCCCCAGCGGAACATGGACCACGCCGAGAAGCGACGAAAAGGCCTTCTGCTTCCGTTGTCACAACGGCCAGACTCTGCCCACCAGCATTGAGACGTCGCCGTGGGCCGAGCCCGTCTACGCCCGCGGCGCAGTCACCACTGCGGCAGTCAGCGGTGTCACCACGACGACGAACATCCAAGCTGCCTATCAGGTCAACCAGCACGGATTCGGGAGTAGGAGTTCGAGTGCGAGTTCGGCGGCCGCGTTCCTCAGACCTGACATGGGCTACGCCTACGGGGACGTCCTCGAGTGCCGCTCCTGCCATGATCCTCACGGCACGGCCAATGACGACGCCATTCTCGACACCATCAAGTCGGCGAACGGGTCAAAGAGCATCGCAGGTGTACTGACGTACAAGATCCCCTCAGGTGGCAAGGATTTCCGCTACTTCTGCAACACCTGCCACGTTTGGGATTCCACCTCTCATGACGTGCGCGCTCAAGCGATCACGGGGGTGTCCCCTAACAGCGGCGTGTTCCCGACAAACTGCAAGAAGTGTCACGGCCATACGGTAGTCGCCACTGGGACGCCCGAACCTGCGGGGTGGTACTTCTGATGCGGCGCGCGTCTTGGACATACGGAGCTTGGGTCTTCGCCGAGGTAGCCATGTTGCTGTGCCTATCGTTGGCTGCTGCCCCATTGGCGTACGCCAACTTCGGACCCCACTCGCCCGGTGCAGCGCCCGATACCGACACCTGCGCGATCTGCCATCGCGCTCACACGTCGTTCTCGAGCATCGGCTGGACCGATTCCAATGGCATCGATCAAAGTAGCGCGTTGCTGGTCGGCTCGGCATCCAGCTTGTCCGACTACTGCCTCGTGTGCCACGGGGACGGAGCTCCCGGAGCAGGCACCAATGTCATGAACGGCGTCTACGAGGGCGGCTCGTCCTACCTGACCTCATCGACTCCTGGAGCGCCGCTCAACGCCGGAGGCTTCAATTTCATGCCGGATCCCTATGTTTGGGAGGCCTCTGCCACTATCGTCCTCGTCCCGGCCACCTCCAGCCACAACCTCGAGGTCGGACCGTTGCCTCTCTGGGGAGCAGGCACCGTTTTGCAGACGACGCCCAGTCTCTCTTGCGCCAGTTGCCATGACCCGCATCCCGCTTCCAACTACCGGATGCTCACGGGTCAGATCGCATCGCAGACGGTGGGCGGATACACCGGCGCTGACGGCGAGACTCCCAACGCATTCGTGTTCTCGACCGAAACCGGTTACCCGATCCCCGGTGTCGACGCCAGCAACACCCCCGGTGGATTCCTCAAGGGCGCAGCCGGCCAGGCCCAAGTCGACGCGTACCGGCCCAACTACACAGGCGGGACGCCGCTTCTGAGCATAATCGCGTCCGACACAACCAAGTCGCTGTCGGTGTGGTGTTCTGCATGCCACACGGGATATCGTCAGCGCTCAGCCGAGACAACCATAGTCGTTGATTACGGGCTCTATGAGGCCAACCCCAACACAGGCATCAAGGTCGGTCCGCTCGATCGCCACTTCCATCCCAGCGACATCACTC
>Ga0194043_1001375_pt1 | contig 13718 bp, 7 predicted proteins | sample JunL4415m_MetaG_FD_161274 | JGI IMG/M metagenome (GOLD analysis project Ga0194043, IMG submission 161274) | Anoxic zone freshwater microbial communities from boreal shield lake in IISD Experimental Lakes Area, Ontario, Canada - Jun2016-L442-15m | ecosystem: Environmental > Aquatic > Freshwater >...
GGCCGGGCGTGTGCACCCTCTTGCCCCCTAAGTTGTCGTCTGCGAATGCAACGTCTGTGAATGTCCAACTTTGGGCGTCGGGCTGTTTGTACAGCTACTCACTTATGGCTGACGTGTATTGCACCGCTTACGACGGAGTTGGTAGCCCCTTAAATTTTTACCAAGGGCGAATGGTTGGGCCGACCAAATTCATTGGCCCGGCCGAAACTACTCGAACCGACACGGTGCAGGAAATGATGAGTGCCAACGGCAGGTGGTGCGCGTACCCGAATTGGAGAAACGTCAGTTACTACTTCGTGCGTAGAAGTTAGTAGATCCCCTTCTCAAAGCTACCGTCGCAACAGCGCAGGTAGGGGGAAGCAAGCGACTTCGACTCGCTGCAGGGCCACAACTGTGCAGCCCGATTGAGAAACGCAGGAAAACTTAGCCAGTCGCGAATGATCTTCGCCGACACTCCATTCGTGGCCGTGCGTTAGATGGTATTTCCAAATACGACACTTTAGGTAGGAATATGTTTGCGCTTCATGCCTGATAACCGGCCATGTTTCTGTTTTGATCTGAGCCCCGACCCTATGTATCTATGTGGGATTTGGATATGGGGCCTGACAAGCGCGATGCCCCAGCTGTTGTAGGCAATTGAATCGATCGCCGAGGTTATTTGCATCCCTCGGGTTCAATCAACTGACCAGTGGCTGATCGGGTAATCGGTAGACGCTTACTCGACTGACCCCCAGCACCTTTGCCACGGTCGACATGTCGTTGCCATCCGCTTAGCGTGTTCACCCTTCGCCTGCGGCCACGCCGGCAAGCCGGCGGCATCGGCCCACAGGACGGTGAGCGAGTCGCCCAAGGTGGCTGCTGGTGCCGTCTCAGACCGGGTGCGATTGCTCTATTTTTCAGTTAGTTACCCAAATGGGGTGGGCATGTCCCAAGTGAAACCGGCGACACGTTGCACCCCCGGTCGGGGGGCGCTCTGAATGGCATTGTGCATCTCCTGCATGGCGGCCTCGACCTTCTCAGCCGACCGCTCCTGGGAGAGCTTGATGATGAGCGCCGACTGGAGTTCCACCGGGGTGTCCGGGTGGCTGATGACGAACGTAAGCGTGTCAGGGTCAGACGACAGCGCGAGGCGGCGGAGGGCCACGACTCGCGCATCGTGCGGGCAATCCGGACGCATCAGGGCGGTGGCCAGGGCACCTTCGTTAGAGCCTTCCCGCAAGACCGCCAAGAGCGCTTGTGCTGGCGTGTCCTGGTCCTCCGCTACTGCCTGCTCCCAATCAGGCTGTTGCCAGTCTTCGCCTTCGGTTCGCTCGACCAACCTTGCCAGCCCCATGAGCGCGCGTGAACGTAGGTCTGCCGTCGCATTGCGAAGGTTGACAACCTGCATGTAGCCATACCCTTCCGCTCCATCCCAGGATTTCAACTCCGCGTATCCCAGGTGGTGGCAGGCGGCTCGATCTATCCAAGCCTGTCTTTGACCGCGCAGGTCCACGCCGAGAGATATTAGGCGGGCGTGGTTGTCGTCTCTATCGAGAACTTCAGCAATCTGTCGCACGGCATAGGTGTCGTGCTGTGCTGGCTCCAGTAATCGGTCAACGGCCAATTGTGCAACGGCATTCGGCGGTCGACCGCGACGTTCGGACATGGACCACTCGACGACAAAGTCACAGAACCCGATCGATCGTTCTGCGCATTGCAGGAGAGCAGCCTCCGGGCAATTGGGGTTTGTAGCTGCAGCTGCCACAAGGAAGAACTGGGAAGCAATGATTAATGACATCGGAGGAGAGTCTTCGCGATACCCGAGATCGGTGTCTCGCAAATTTGTCCAGTTCTCCAGTTGCCCCAGTGTGCTACCCCACCGCGCACTTCGTATGGGATCCTGGTCATCAACCTGCCCTTGTTCAACTGTCTGGACCCACGCGTCTAACGCGGAGGCCAAGGCGTCTCCTGGCGTTGAGGGATTGCTCGCGGCCCTCACCCTGATCTGGGGGAGCTCGCTACCGAGAAGCTCTCTGAGACGATCCGGGGCGGTAGCCAGGTTTAATGCTTCACCCTCGGAGCCCTTGAGCTTTTTCTTACCGAACACGGCACCCCCAGTACCTAGATGTTCCGTTGTGCAGCTTACATGCTCAGAGTTTGGAGGATCCTGGCTCCTTTCGATCGGTCACCACGCTGACAACTTCATTCACACTGGACTCCACGACTGAACGCAGCTACTTGACCCAGTACTCAGCTAATGCTGCTTGTAGACGGCGAGAGTCAGCCGTGGTGAGGTGACCAGGCGTGCGGCTGGGATAGGCGCGATCCTCAGCTGGTACACGCGTTGGTTCTAGTCTGACCACTACGAACCCCGGTTGCGCCTTCTTGTCGTAACTCGCGGCAGATTCCCGACTCACCGGCACATAGCAGCGATCAGAAAAGTTGCGGTCACTGTGGTCTTGCGACGTCAACTCGCAGACCAAGATCTCTTCGCCCCTGTCGTCGATAACAACGCACGGTCGGATCTTTTGGATCGAAGCTCCCGCCTTGTCCACATAACGGCAGACGAACCATTCGACTAGGAACGGCGGACGGTTACTGAGAATCGCTGAGTATTCGTCGTCACACCAGTCACCCGCTTCGTCATCGAAGGCGTGAAGTTCCGACTCATCGAGAATGGAGGTGTCGTCACTCGCGAGTGCGCTGAGGATCAACGCGATGCCGCCGATGAGAGCACCGAGAAAGAAGAAGGGCATGGTTCGTGCCTTTCTGAGACCACTGGTCTCATGTAGTCTGTAGTAGAGAACGAATTTGTAGGTTGCTACAAACCGTAGACTAGGCATGATGGCGGAAGGAAGTCAAGATGGCTCGCGAAGACGTCATTCGCTCGTGGATGGGCGATCTCATCCGCACGGCACGCGTGTCGCGCGGACTGACGCGAGAACAACTGCGGCAGAACTTCCCGACCAAGATCAGCTTGTCGATGATCGGCCACATCGAAACGGGAACTCGCGCGCTGCGGTTTGAGGACCTACCTGAGTGGGCTCGCGCGTTGAGTGGCAAGGGGTCGATCGCACCGATATCCGAGGCCACAATGCGCCGCATGTTCATGATGACCATCGGTTACGTCAGCCTCGAAGTACCACCCGACTTCATCGCCCCCATCGACCCCACTGGGGGCGAGACTCAACGCCAGTATTGGGATCTACGATGGCGGGATTTCAATCCAAGATCCGTACTTAGGCACGCAGAGAGGCTCCAAGTCTGGCAGAACCATGAGTTAGATGATGTGGCTTGGATGCAGTCCACGGACTCGTGGGATTTGGCACCTTCAACCTGGACCCAAGTCAAAGATGAGCCAGCACCACAGTGGCTCATTGAACTACTGCGTGAGGTAGATCTGCTCACCGTCGTGCGCGAAATCACAGCAGGTACCAGCGGTGACCAACCGGCCTTGAGAGGCACCTATTACCAAGATTGGATGACCAACGTCTACGACGAAGACGTAGTTGACTGGCAACCAAACACAAGCATTACAGTAACGCTCGAGGGCGACGTCACAATCGAGGTGCCGCTGCCCGATGTCTCAACAGGGCGAGTGAAGCGCGGGACCCACATTCCTGGATATGACGACGAGGTCGCATGGGATCTGCTGCATCTCAACGAGGGTGAGAAGACGAAGGTCCGCGATTTCGTACGCAAACTGATTGAGGAGCGAGGCATCCGAAAGCCGACCAAGAGGCCCTGATCCTCGGGGGACTCGGTGGCCGACCACCCAGTGACGTCTTGGTGCACCTCGGCGGAGCCTTCACTTCGTTCGCGATCTCAGCGTCAGACGTTTCAGCCGACTCAACCACTAGTGAGAGGTGGGCGGACCCGCTGCAGTTGACACTGACAGCACCTGCCCCGTTCGAGACCGTGGACGCAGAGGTGATTGCCGTGACTCCACACGACCAGATGTACACGCCGGCGCAGGTGTCGGCGTTGCTCCAAGTCTCCCGCACCAAGACCTACCAACTTCTCGCTCACGGCGAGATCGGCTCGGTGCTCATCCTGTGCTCAATCCAGGACAGACAACAGCAGAACCAAGAACGGAGGAGTCGGACGTCGAAATCTCGGACAAGACCACGTTGCCAGAGGATCCGCCTTCGGCGAGAGTCCAGACCCTGGCCCCATCCGATATAACGCCTCCATACGCGAAATTGCCAAGACTGCGCTGAGAGACAGTCTTCGTTGTGAGGTCCACTGTTGCCAGTGTGCTGCCTTGATCGCGAGTGATGAAGAGTTTTCCGGCAGCCTCAACCATGAAGTCAGACCTGAATCCAAGATTCAGTGTCACGTCCGGAGTGACAGCGCTTACGCGGAACCCTGCAAACGTTGTGGAATTGTCGGCCGAGTGCCCGACGTGAGCAAGGGCTATTTCAAGTGAGGCACCCTCTCACCGGAGTGATTTCCCGCGCCTCACGATCCGCCTGTTGGTGCCGGCAGGGAAGTAGCGTTCCCTGCGACGTCGCAGAGGTCGCAGTTCCCACGTGAAGGGCACGCGGGCTGCTCCCAGTAGCGGTTCAACATCACAACGGCCGGGCATTGCAAGGCCGCAAACGACGTGGCCGCCTGGTCGCAAGTGGGTTCAGCACGGGAATGCAGCCCGGCCTGATCAGGTCGCGGCGCAGACTCCAGCAACCCGCGCAGCAACGGCACGTCCGGCAGTGCGAATCAACACTCCCCGGGCTTCGAATATCACTTGTCTGATCCGGCGGCACCAGGGGCGGGCGTCGTTCCCTTCTGAGCCCGAAGACCAATAGGGGCGGGCGAGCACCCGTCCGTTGCCCATACGGAAGCGGCCCGCGTATCGTGAGGGTCACTGGACCATGCGGCCCAGCTTTGGGGGATGTGCCATGGGGGCTTGGCGTCTACTTGCTTTAGCAGTTGCTGCGGCAGCGTTTGCAGTCGGAATAGGTGCTGCTACGCCGGGGACCGCGCAGGCGGTGACATGCCCGACCGTTGATCCGGTAACACACGCTGTCACACCACCGCCGGTTTCGGGAGTGAACTGGTCAGGCTGCAACCTGTCTGGCGCGAACCTCGCCAACGCGAACCTGACCGACACGGACCTGCAAGGGGCGAACCTGAACGGTGCGAACCTCAATGGCACGTACCTGACTGGCGCTAACCTGACCGGCGTAATGTCGGGGTCGATCGTCCTGCCCAGTTTCACCTTGCCCGACCTGCCTGCGGGTTGGGCCTTGCGCTACGGCTACCTGATCGGCCCGGGCGCGAACCTGACTGGCGCGAACCTAACCGGTGCATCCCTGAACTCGATGAACTTGGCAGGCGCGAACCTGACCGGTGCGAACATGACGGGCGCGACACTAACTGGCGCAGACCTGACCGACGCGAACATGACGGGCGCGACACTGGCGGGTGTGGCGTCCGGCTCCCTAGCCACCACGCCGAAGGCGCTGCCAACCGGGTGGTGTCTGGTGGGCGGCTTCCTGATTGGGCCCGGCGCCAACCTGCACCAGGCCAACCTGTCAGCTGCGGACCTGTCTGGGGTGAACCTGAAAGATGCCACCGTCAGCAACGCGAACCTGACGGGCGCGAAACTGGCAGGGGCAGACCTGACTGGCGCGAACGTGTACAGGGCGACTTTGATCGACGCGATCCTGACGGGCGCGAAGCTGACGGGCGCGAGCCTGAACAGCGCGAACCTGAACGGCGTGAACCTGGCCGGCGCTGACCTGACCGATGCCACCCTGGCAGGCACGACCCTGGGTAACGCGAACCTGACCGGAGTGACTCTGACAGGGGTGGACCTGACCACCGCGGGCCTGCCGGGTGTCACCTCCGGCGGCATCGTCAAGCCGCCGTTGTTCTTGCCGGTCGGGTGGCAACTGGTGGCTGGTTATCTTGTCGGCCCAAGCGCCAACCTCGCAGGCGCGAACCTGACGGGCACGAACCTGACCGACGCGAATCTGGCCAACACAATCTTGACCGGAGCGGACCTGCACGGGGCGAACCTGAACGGGGCGAACCTGAACGGCACCTACCTGTCGGGCGCGAACCTCACCGGCGTCATGTCGGGGTCGATCGTCCTGCCCGGTTACAGCTTGCCGGACCTGCCTGCGGGTTGGGTCTTGCGCTACGGATACCTGATCGGCCCGGGTGCGAACCTGACCAGCGCGAACCTGGCTGGCGGGTTCCTGAACGAACTGAACTTGGCCGGCGCTAACTTGACCAGCGCGGACCTGACAGGCACGACGGTGTACGAGGCAGACCTGACAGGCACGACCCTGACGGGCGCGAACCTGACCAGCGCGACCCTGACGGGCGCGACCCTGACGGGCGCGAACCTGACAGGCGCGACCCTGACCGGGGTCACCTCGGGTGCGATCACCGGCGTGCCCTCTACTCTGCCGACCGGATGGCTCCTCATCGGTGGCTACCTGGTGGGGACTGCGGCGTACCTCGCCGGCGCGGATCTGACCGGCGCGGACCTGACCGGAATGAACCTGTCCGGCGCGAACCTGACGGGCACGAACCTGACCGGCACGACGCTGACAGGCGCGAACCTGACAGGCACGACGCTGACCGGAGCGACACTGGCCGGGGTCACCTCGGGCGCGATCACCGGCGTGCCCTCTACTCTGCCGACCGGATGGCAGCTCATCAACGGCTACCTCGTGGGGCCAGCGGCGAACCTCGCCCGCGCGAACCTAACGGGCGCCAACCTGACCGGAATGAGCCTGTCCGGCGCGAACCTGACCAGCACGACCCTGACCGGAGCGACCCTGACCCGAGTCACCTCGGGTGCGATCACCGGCGTGCCCTCTACTCTCCCGACTGGATGGCTCCTCATCGGTGGCTACCTTGTGGGGCCAGCAGCGAACCTGACCGGCGCCAACCTGACAGGCGCCAACCTGACAGGCGCCAACCTGACCGGTGCGAACCTGACAGGCGCGGCCCTGACTGGAGCGACCCTGACCGGGGTCACCTCGGGTGCGATCACCGGCGTGCCCTCTACGCTGCCGACCGGATGGCTGCTCATCGGTGGCTACCTTGTGGGGCCAGCAGCGAACCTAATAGGCGCGAACCTGACCAGCGCGAACCTGGCAGGGGCAATCCTGACCGGAGCGAACCTGACCGGGGTGAACCTGAGCAGCGCGACGCTGGCCTACGTCACCTCGGGCGCGATCATCGGAGCACCCTCTGCGCTGCCAACCGGTTGGCAACTCCTCGGCGGTTACCTCGTGGGGCCCACGGCCAACCTGACAAGCGCCAACCTGACCGGACTGGCACTGGCCGGACTAGACCTGACAAGGGCGAACCTCGCCGGCGCGAACTTGACGGGCCAGACCCTGACCGGAGTGGGCCTGACGAACGCGAACCTGGCCGGGGCGAACCTGACGGAGGCGAACCTGGCCGGGGCAAACTTGACCAGCGCGATCCTGACCAGTGCGACGCTGACCGGGGTCTCCTCGGGCGGGATCCTCGGAGTCCCCTCTACGCTGCCGACCGGATGGCATCTCATCGGCGGCTACCTGGTGGGGCCGGCAGCACACTTGACGGGCGCGAACCTGACGGGCGCGAACCTGACCGGGGTGAACCTGACGGGCGCGAACCTGTCTGGTGCCATTCTCAAAGGTGTGCGGTCCGGCTTGATCTCGGGAGTGCCCGGGGCACTCCCCGCTCGCTGGAAGCTGGTGGGAGGCTACCTGATCGGCCCGTGGGCGAACCTGACAGGCGCGGACTTAGCGGCGCGGGACCTGCGCAATGCCGACCTCACCAGCGCAACCCTGACCGGCGCGAAGATCTATGGGACGAAGTTGGTAGGCGCTGGCTTGCTTGGGGCCAAGTCTGGCGGGCTGAAGGGAACTCCCGCCTCGCTGCCGACGGGGTGGCGGCTCGGTGGGGGCTACCTGATCGGCCCGGGCGCCAACCTGACCGGTGCGAGGCTGACGGGTCTGAATCTGGCGCAGGCCAGACTTGTCGGGGCGATCTTGACGGGTGTGCGGTCGGGCGCGATCACGGGCGTACCAGCGTCGCTACCCACGGGGTGGGTACTGCGCGGTGGCTACCTGATCGGCCCAGCCGCCGACCTGACCGGGGCGAGGCTCGCTGGCGCTGACCTTCGCCAACTGAACCTCACCGGCGCGACACTCAACGGTGCCGTGATCACCGGCGCGAGGATTGCGGGCACCGGGCTGGCTGGCTCCTCCACAAGGGGGCTGGTCACCGGTCGGCTCGTCGGCATCCCGGCATCTCTGCCATCGAGCATCCGTATCCTCGCCGGCTACATGGTTGGCCCGGGCACTGTGATCTCCGGTGCCGACCTACGCTCATCGAACCTCACTAACCTCAGCCTGGCGGGGGCCACGGTCAGGGGCACTCAGTTGGCCGGGGCCACCCTGACCGGGGTGGCCTCCGGGGCACTCATCGGGGTGCCTGCCTCGCTGCCGACAGGCTGGCGGATCGCCAAGGGATACTTGGTGGGCGCGAGGGCGGACCTTCGGGCGGCGAACCTGACCGGTGCCATCCTGACGAGCGCGAACCTCACCTACACGAATCTGCAGGGCGCGAACTTGAGCAACGCGAACCTCTACAAGGCGCGGCTCACTGGCGCGCTCACCGACGGCGTGACTTGGACGGGTGCGACGTGCCCTGACGGCGCCGGCGCAGCACGGCATGCCGGCGGTTCATGCGTCGCTGCCCTGTTGCCCTAGGTCGAGTGCCCACGCAGGTTCGTCATGCGTGAGAGTGCCCGGACTTCCTCAAGATTCAGGGTGTCACAGTCGCCCCCACTACGAAGCCCAGCACCGCGGTCGGGTCCCTACACCGCGGGAGCGATTGCTTCCGGGCGGGCGCGCGAGCGCCGACAACCACCGACGTCCCCAAGTAGACCTCGGACGGAAATAGGGACAAGGCGAAGGCCGGTCGCACCAAGGTCAAGCGCCAGAGCGAGTGAGCGAATACAGACGTTGCCTCAATCGCAACGTGGCCCGCCAGAGCATTGCCTTGCCTTGCCCCTCATACGCTCGACCCGCATCTGGCCGTTTGGATCTGCAAGCACCCCACCCCGGGCCCGGCGTGTAACGTTTCATGAAAGGGGGTGGAACGTTTGGGGAAAGCCAGCCGCAAAACCAGAGGGCCGAAACTGGTCAACGTGTCTGATGCCGCACGGGTCATCGTCGGCCTCGCGCAGTTCGCTGCTACCCCAGCCCCCCGCGGTCACTCTGACCTGGCCGAACGTATCGCGCGCGAGGGACTTTCCGCGTGGGCGCGAAGCCCCGTGTCCCTTCGCCTCGACGCCGACTTCACCTCCGCAATGCTGGACTCTGACGATGATGCTCCCATCAGCACCGACTGGCTCGACCGGTCCCCGTTCGACACGTTCTGTGTCACCCTGGCCGAGCCCTTGTCGTTACACGACGGGACGGACCTGTGTCACTACTGGGGCTTCATCGCTCTGGGCATCACTAGCCGGCCTGTCGATGAGCGGCGGGTGCAGACTCTGTATGGCCCGCTCGCCGCCGCTGACGGCATCCGCGCCCTTTGGCTGTACACCAAGGACGGCTCGAGCGGCCCGGAGATGCAGACCGTTACGACGATGGTCCGCGGCACGACGCGCCACGGTGACACGACAGTTGGGCAGGTCGTGCGCGCCCAGCAGGAGATCGCCCGGATGCAAGGCTCAACCTGGGGTGCGGAGCTGGAGGTCATCTCGCCGCTGACACTTCTGCTCGCCATGTACCTGGCTGCCTCCGAGCCCGACCTCGAATGGCTCCCGCCGGAGAGGACCGCACGACCCCAGCAGTTGCAGAACGCTCGCATCGGTGACCTCGGCTGGCGCATCGGTGCGGCCGTCCGCGACTACCGGCGCGAGGACACGAGCAGGTCCGCCGGACCTGCACTGGGGCGACCGGGCGGCTGGAGGCTGCCGCCGCACATCCGCCGCGCACATTGGCGGCGCGTGCGCATCGCTACGCGTGACGACTCCGGTGCCGTGATTGGTAACCAGCGCGGCGCGCAGGACGTTGACTGGCACTACGAGACGCGCTGGATCCCCCCGACGCCGGTCAACGCAGTCGACGGGCAGGTGGCACCCGCAGTGCGACCGGTGCACTAGCCGCGCCAGCTCGCACGAAAGACGGCCTGCCTGTTCTCGGCGACGCCTGTCGGACCGGGACGCTACCGTGATGGACAACGGGAGAACGGGGTGAGCCTATGAGCGACATCGTCGCCGAAAACGCGCGCGTGCGCGACGCGTTCGAGCGCCCCACCCTCCGGCTCTTGGACAGCACCTGGGCGCCCATCGCCATCAGCATCTTCCGCTCAGCATTCAGCCGCGAACGCCGCACCATCCCCGCCGAGCGCCTCCACGCGCAGGTTGACGCGCACCTGGCCGAGCTCGCCGCCAACGGCATTGACACCCCCACCGCCGACGGACGCACCCTGTGCCTGAGCTGGATGCGCAGCCAGTGGCTCACCCGCACCGGCAGTGCTGACGGTGACCAGTACACCCTCACCTCGCACGCCCACGAGGCCCTCGAAGTCGTCGCCAGCCTCGCCCGCGACCGCGCCCTGATCTCCGAGTCCAGGCTGGCCACCATCATCGCCGCCGTCCGCCGCACCGCAGTGGAAGCCGCCCCCGACCCCAGCGCCCGCATCACCATGCTCGACGCGCAGATCGCCGAGCTCGCCGCCGAACGCGACCGGCTCGCCTCCGGCGGGGACCCCGGCACCCTCGACGAGGACCGCATGATGGACGCCGTCGCCAACCTCCAGGACCTCATCGGCGCCCTCCCCAGCGACTTCAAGCGCGTCGAGGAGTCCATGGCCACGATGCACCGCACCATCATGGAACGGTTCCGCAGCGACGACCGGCCCGTCGGCGCGGTCATCAGCGACTACCTCGCCCGCAGCGACCAGCTCATCCGCGACACCCCCGAAGGCCGCGCCTTCGACGGTGCCTTCGAGCTGCTGCGCGACGACGCGCTCCTGGCCGAGCTGCGCGCCAACCTCGCCACCATCGTGAACCACCCGTCCGCCAGCGTCCTGACACCCGCCGAGGCACGCGAGTTCCTGTCTACCGTCGCCGTCATCCGCACCGGCACCGACGACGTCCTGACCCAGCGCCACCAGCTCAGCGCCACCCTGCGCGAGCACATCGTCGCCCACGACGTCGCCACCGATCGCGAGCTCGACCAGACCCTGCGCGCCCTGGCCCGCGAACTCGGCACCTGGATGCGCACAGCCCGACCCCGCTCCTACATCCACGTGCCCCTGCTGCCCGACACCCTCGACATCGAACACCTCACCGAACGCATGCACGACCCCGCCAGCACCGCCGCACCCCCACCCCTAGACGACGTGAGCGACACCGCCGGAGCACCACCGGACATCGACACCCTGCGCACCCTCGGCGGGCCCACCATGAGCGAGCTGCGACGGCGCCTGGCCACCACCAGCGCACCCAGCGCCGCCGCCGCGTTCAACGAACTGCCCGCCAGCCTGCGCCGACCCGTGGAGATCCTCGGACTGCTCCACGCCATCGACGACACCGACCAGCTCAACCTCGGCACGGGCACCGAGACGTACGCCGCGATGCGCCCCGACGGTACACCCGTCCAGTTCACCGCCACCACCATCACTCTCGGGCAGGAGGAGCCAGCATGAGCATCCCCACCGGAACCCGGAACCCCCACCCCGACGAGAGCAGCCGGACCGCAGCCGAGACTCCGGAGGACGACTGGCTCGACGAGCCGGACGACGACGCCGGCGACCGGGACGCTGAGGCCACCAGCCTCGAGATGTTCGAGCACGACACCGGCACCCTGGACGCCGACGAGCGCCGCGCCCTCATCACCCTGCTCAAGACGCGCTACATCACCCCCGCCAGCCATCCCGACGCGTGGCGCACCACCGTCGAGCATGAGGCGCTGCTGCGCTCCCGGCTCCACGACCTCATGCTCGACCTGCGCCTGGACACCAGCCGCGGCATCGCCCACAAGCGCCAGATCACCAGCGACGAAGCACCAGCGCCCAAGCTGCTGCGCGAGGCCAGCTACACGCGCGAGGAGACGATCCTGCTGGTCTACCTGCGCCAGCGCTACCGCACCGAGCGCAGCGCCGGCGCCGAGCACGTCATCGTCGACCGTGACGACCTGACCGCCGCCGTCTCCGGCTACCGTCCCCCCACCGCCACCGACCAGGCAACGGACGTCCGACGCGTCCAGAACGCCATCGAGACGCTCACCAAGGCCCGCATCCTCGCGCGCACCAGCGACGACGAGCGGCTGGAGATCAGCGCCGTCATCGAGGTGCTCCTGCCTCTGGGGCTCCTAGCCGAGCTGCTCGACTGGCTCATTGGGCAGAACACCAGCGAAGACGGCCCGGCAGTCAGCGCTGACCCAGACGACGAGGAGGAGTAGCGATGAGCACCGACACGAGCATCGACACCGAACCGGACGTCGACCACGACGACTCCGCCGACACCGAAGAGAGCACCGGCCTCGACGCCGCAGCAGAGAAGGAGCCCGGCGCGACGAGCAGCGCACAGTGGCGCGCGGCCAGCATCCAGATGGTCAACTGGGGCGGCTTCCAAGGCGCCCACCGCATCGACCTGCACCCCGGCGCCACCCTGCTGTCGGGCGCGTCGGGCACCGGCAAGTCCACCGTCATGGACGCCTACATCGCCCTGATGATGCCGTGGGACGTGCCGTTCAACGGTGCATCCAACGACGCGGTCACCGGACGCTCCCGCTCAGCCGGGCAGCGCAACGTCCCGTCCTACCTGCGCGGCAAGCTCGACGACCAGAGCGAGGCCGGCACCGACGAGCTGCGCGCCCGCGTCCTTCGCGGCACCGACACCCCCACCTGGGGCGCAGTCGGAGCCACCTTCACCAGCAGCAGCGGCGCCACCCTCACCGCGCTGCGCGCCTGGTACCTGCCGCGCGGAGCGACCACCAGCCGCGATGCCACCATGAAGATGGCCACCATCGCCGGCAACCTGAACCTCGCCGAGCTCGAGGATGTCGCCGCCCGCCGGTTCGACAAGCGCGACATGGAGAAGCGCTTCACCGGCCTGAAGGTCACCGACAAGTACGGGGAGTTCTCCCAGACCCTGTTCACCACTCTGGGCATCGGCGCGCACGGCGACGGGCTCAAAGCACTGCGCCTGCTCGCCCGCATCCAGGCCGGCCACGCCGTGCGCACGGTCGACGACCTGTACAAGTCCATGGTCCTGGAGCGCCCCGCCACCTACGCCGCGGCCGACCGCGCCCTAGAGCACTTCGCCGACCTGGAAGCTGCATGGGACGCGATGGCCGAGGAAGCCGACCGCAAAGCCACCCTCGAGGGCATCGACACCCTCCACGACCAGCACCAGCAGGCCACCGAACAGGCCGACCTGCTCGACTCTCTCGGCGCCACCCGCGACGGCGACACCCCCTGGCTGCTGTGGCGCCTAGGCGTGGAAGCAGCGCTGCTCGCCGACGCCGAGGCACGCAACAGCACCGAACGAGCGGCGCAGAGATCCGCTGCCGCCGAAGCCGCTGCCGCCGAGACGACGCTGGCTGCGCGACTGGCCGCCATCGAAGCCGACCAGAGGGCTGCCGGCGGAGACGCGATCGAGCAGATCGACCTCGAGATCGCCGCAGCCACCGCGGCGCTCGACGCCGCCTGGGCCGCCCGTGCCGACCTCGCACCCGCACTGCTCACCCTGGACGAGAGCCTCGCGG
>Ga0194043_1001376_pt1 | contig 13717 bp, 7 predicted proteins | sample JunL4415m_MetaG_FD_161274 | JGI IMG/M metagenome (GOLD analysis project Ga0194043, IMG submission 161274) | Anoxic zone freshwater microbial communities from boreal shield lake in IISD Experimental Lakes Area, Ontario, Canada - Jun2016-L442-15m | ecosystem: Environmental > Aquatic > Freshwater >...
ATCATCGGTGGAGTTTCTGCTGCCGCGCGGAAAAGCGTCGGGACAAATTGGTTTGGTGGGTGCTGCGGGTGCGGTGCTTCCGTCTCTGGCGCTCGTCGCGCTGACTCCTGCCGCGGCGCGCACGGCGGACTGGCGCGATGAGATTTGGAAAAAGCCGGGTGCATTTACAGCGCTCCGTCCCGCGGCGTTTCACTATGCATTTGGGTGGAGCGGCATCACCGCGGCGGAGGCGGACGTGAGCAGCACGCTGTCTCCCGAGGGCCTGTGCGTGCTCGATTTTTCCGCGAAGACGACCGGGCTCGTGCGGACGATGTGGAAGATGGATGCGAAGGCGGTGTCGTCGTGCGATGCGGCGACATTTCATCCTGTGAAGCTGACGCAGACCGAGACGTACAAAAAAAAAGTGGTGACGACGGAGGTGGATTTTCTCGCGGACGGCCCGGTGCAGCGGCGTTCGCTGGAGCCGCCGGATAAGTCTGCATCGGCGACGAGGAAATTTCGGTTTCCGCACGTGCATGATCTGAACAGCGCGGTGCTTTTCATCCGCAGCCAGGCGCTCGCGCAGGGCGATTCGGTGAAGCTGTGCGTGTATCCCGGCGGCGCGCCGTACCTCGCAGCGGCGACGGTCACGGGCCGCGAGCGGCTCACCGTCGCGGGCCGCGAGTGGGACGCGATCAAGTGCGACCTCCAGCTCAGCGGCATCCAGGACGACTACACGCTGGTGCCGCACAAGAAGTTCAAAAAGGCGAGCGCGTGGATCTCGGACGACGGCGACCGGCTGCTGCTGAAAGTCTCCGCCGAGGTGCAGGTCGGCAGCGTGTGGGCGGAGCTGCAGAGCGTGGATTTTTCCGGGAAAAAATAACGCGCTTTCACAAGCGCGCCCGGAGCGTTTCAATGGAAAGCATAGCCGCGTTCTGAACTTCCGGGTTCTCGTGGAAAGGCCCTCCAGGCCATTGAGCAGCCTCCAAATGCGCATTCATGCGGCTGCAAATTTTTTTGAAAAGTTCTGCGTGACACTCGGATCACTCCGACGACACGGAGCGGTCGCGGCGGCGGTTCGGATTGTAGAACGGCTTGAGCAGCGGGCTGCCGGGCGCGGGCTGCGGGAGGAGCTTCATCTCGGCGAGCGTGTCGGCGTCGAGGCGTCCCGTGCGGCGCAGCTCGGCTTCTTCCTGAAAAAGAAAAAGCGCCTCGCTCGTAGATGCGGCGGGGAGGCCGTCCACGGGGCCGGTGTAGAGCCGCTTGGCGGCCAGGATCGCCTGCGCGCGGCGGAGGATCCCGATCTGCACTTCGCGCGTCGCGGCGGCATACGGCGTGTCGCGGAAAATGGTCGAGTAGGGCGTGTACACGGGCGAGGGCACCGGGGTCGGAGGCTCGACTACGGAGACGCCGTCGGGCCGGATGCGACGCACAGGCGGCGGGGTCGGTTCCGCGGGCGCGGGCTCCGGCGGAATGGTGCGTTCTTTGCGCAGCGACATGATGGGCTCGCCGGGTTTTGGCACGGCCTGCGGTGCGGGTGCGGCCGCCGGCTCGGGCGGAGGAGGATTGATTTGCTTTTGCACCGGAGCCTCGGGTGCGGGCGCGGGCTGCGGTGCTGGTTGTGTTGCCGGCGCAGGCGCAGGCTGCGGTGCGGGTGCAGCATCCTTTTTTTCCCCGAAGCCGAGTGACGCGAGTGTCTCCGCATTCAACTTGCCGGTGACGGTGATGCCGTTGCGGATCTGGAAGCGCCGGATCGCGGCACTGGTCTCGGCGCTGTCGGCGCCGGTGATTTCGCCGTAGTAGAAGCCCCGCGTCTTCAGCGCGCCCTGCACGTCGCGGAGCTGATCATTTGCGATGGCCGGTGAGAGGAGGAGCGTCGCAGCGAGGAGCAGGGCTGCGGCTGGGAGGGAGGAGAGCCGTTTCATGGCGGTGTGAGGCAATGTGGACGCAAACGGCGGCGCGTCAATTCAGCGCTCAGTGCATAGCGGCCACACAAACTGAGTCTGAGAACTGAGAACCAAGAATTCTGCCCGCCCGGCAGCACTTCGATCAACGCAGAGGCGCAGAGGGGAAATGAGAGTTGCGCAGAGGAAAGGATTCGGCGCAGCAATTGGTGCAGCCGGATTCATTCCATCCCTCTGCGATCCTCTCCATCCACCTCTGCGTCCCTGCGTTTGACAATGACCGCACGAACCGAATGGCTCCGCGCCAGCGCGCTGCCGCGGGCGCGGCGACGAGGTATTCGTTTTCCTCCGAGCGCGCGGCCATGTCGTGATCTCCGGCGAGGACAAACATCGGCGGCGTGTCCTTGCGGCAATGGAAAACAGGCGCGGCTTCGTCGGCGATGTGCGCACGCACCCATGCGACGGCTGCGGCGGAATCCTCGACGTATGCCGGATAGGTCGCCTTCGGGCTGAGTCGGTAATTCACCGACCCCACTGCGATCCCGTCGCCGGCTCGAGAAGGGGTGGGATGCGCGAGGAGGAGACGGAGCCTTGCTCACAATTAGGATTTCAGACTGATGCACGACCGGAGGCAGACGCATCACGATCGCGGAAGTTTCTGGGTGGAGGATGCGACCCGAGAGTCGCCATCGCTCGCCAGCGAAATTTTGAGGCATCTGCCCTGATGCACGACCCACGCCGGGGTTGCGTTTGCCGGACAAGTCTGCAATGAACCGCGCCCCGCAAAACGCGCACACACTGCGCCGGCATCAAGCCGTCGCGTTTGTGAGGGTTCATTCCGCGCAGCTTCCGACTCCCAAAACGATCCCGTGAGACCATTCCCGTTCCTCGCCACTTCCATCGTCGCGCTCGTCGCGCCTGCCGTCTTCGTCGCGCCTGCATCTGCGCAGGAGAAGCTGGCGCTGAAAAAGGGCGATCATATTGCCATCGTTGGCAGCGGGCTGGCGGACCGGCAGCAGCATCATGGCTGGCTGGAGTCGCTGATCCACAAGGCGTATCCCGATCTCGAACTGACCGTGCGCAATCTCGGTTTCGCGGCAGACGAGGTGAATGTGCATCCGCGCAGCGACGAGGTGCCGACGACGGAATATTTCCTGAATATGAAGCCGGGCGTGCTCGCGACGAAGGCGGGCAACACCGACGTGGTGTATCGTGCGGGGGCGGATTTCCATGCGAACGTGATCCTCGCGTATTGGGGCTTCAATGAGTCGTTCAAGGGCGAGGCGGGCGTGGCGGATTTCAAGAGGGCACTCGATGAGTATTTGAAGAAGCTGACCGGCTCGGACTTTGGCAAAGGCAAGCCGCGCGTGGTGCTGCTCTCGCCGATCGCGCATGAGAATGTGAAGGATCCCGTGAACTACCCCGACGGTTTGGCGAACAACAAAAACCTCGCGCTCTACACGACGGCGATGGACGAAGTGGCGAAGGCGAACGGCGTGCAGTTCGTGGATCTTTTTGCGGCGTCGCAGGCGGCGTATGCGCAGGCGGCGAGGCCGCTCACGATCAATGGCGTGCATCTTTCCGAGGAGGGTGACAAGGCGCTCGCGCCGGTGCAGTTCAAGGCGCTCTTCGGCAAGGACGCGCCGAGCACGACGGAGCCTGCCGTTGAGAAAATCCGCGCGGCGGTGCTGGAGAAAAATGTGCAGTGGCACCACCGCTACCGCACCGTGGACCAATACAACATTTACGGCCAGCGCTCGCGCATCAAATACGAGGGCGTGGACAATGCGACGATCATGGGCCAGGAGCTCGCGCAGCGCGATATGAAGGTGGCGAACCGCGACAAGGCCGTGTGGACCGTGGCGAAGGGCGGCACTTTTTCCGTCGCGGACGACAACCTGCCGAAGGTCGAATCCGTGCCGCCGAACCGCAAGGACCCGGTGCCTTACATGAGTGGCGCAGAGGCCGTGCAGCATATCAAGGTGCCCGAGGGTGTGAAGGTGGAGTTCATCGCGTCGGAGGTGGAATTCCCCGAGCTGGTGAATCCCGTGCAGATGAATTTCGACACGCGCGGACGGCTGTGGGTTTCCGCGTGGCCGACGTATCCCGAGGCGACGCCGACGGATAAGAGCATGGACAAGCTGCTCGTGTTCGACATTGACCCGAAGACCGGGAAGTTCACGAAGTGCACGACATTCGCCGACGGGCTGAATTGCGCGACCGGCTTCCAACTTTATAAGGACGGCGTGCTCGTGATGCAGTCGCCGGACATGTGGTTCATGCGCGACACGGACGGCGACGGGAAGGCGGATTGGAAGGAACGCATCGTGCATGGTTTCGACGCGGCGGACTCGCATCACGAGACGAATTCGATCTGCTACGAGCCGGGCGGCGCGGTGTATTTCAGCGACGGCATTTTCCATCGCACGAATGTCGAGACGCTGAACGGCCCGGTGCGCAATGTGAACGGTGCGATCTACCGCTACGAGCCGCGCACGTCGCGCTTCGACCGCCATGTGCCGTACGGCTTCGCGAATCCGCACGGGCGCGTGTTCGACTACTGGGGCAACGATCTCGTCACCGACGCGACCGGCAATGCGAACTACTTCGGCCCGGCCTTCAGCGGGCACCTCGACAGCGGCGCGCATCCCGGGATGCAGCAGTTCTGGAACCGCCCGTCTCGCCCGACCCCGGGCACGAACATTCTTTCGAGCCGCCATTTTCCTGACGACTGGCAGGGGCAGTTCCTGAACACGAATGTGATCGGCTTCCAGGGCATCTTCCGGGCGAAAATCACAGAGGAAGGATCGGGCATCAAGGGCGAGACCATCGAGGCGCTCGTGGATGGAGACATCAAGGCGAACCCGAATTTCCGCCCGAGCGGCATCGCGGTCGCGCCGGATGGATCGATGTATTTCATGGACTGGTCGCAGATGCTCATCGGCCATCTCCAACATCATCTGCGCGACCCGAACCGCGACCACCAGCACGGGCGCATCTACCGCATCACGTATCCTTCGCGTCCGCTGCTCACTCCGAAAAAGATCGCGGGCGAGAGCATCGAGAACCTGGTCGAACTTTTGAAGGAGCATGAGGACAACGTGCGCCAGCGCGCGAAGATCGAACTCGATACGCGTGACACCGCGAAGGTCATCGCCGGGGTGCAGAAATGGGAGAAGGCGCTCGATAAGAAGGACAAGAACTACGAGCACAACCGCCTCGAAGCGCTGTGGGTCCACCAGTGGCATAACATCGTGAACCTACCGCTGCTGAACGACGTGCTGAAGTCGCCCGACCATCGCGCCCGCGCGCAGGCCGTGCGCGTACTCTGCTACTGGCGCGACCGCGTGCCAAATGCGCCCGTGCTCTTGAAGGCCGCCGCCGAGGACGAGCACCCGCGCGTGCGTCTCGAAGCCGTGCGCGCCGCGAGCTTCTTCAATGGCAAGGACATCCCCGCCGCATTCGACATTGCCTACACGATTCTCAAGCGCGACACGGATTACTACCTCGACTATTGCTACAACGAGACGCTCAAGCAGCTCCGCAGCATCGGCGGCGATGCGATCCTGCCGACCGATCCGGTCATCCTCTCGAAGATGGTGGACAGAATGTCCGACGGCGACCTCGCGAAGGCGCCTGGCAGCGAGCGCGTTTACATGGCGCGGATCGAGCGCAAGAGCACCGATGCCGATGCGCGCGAAAAGGCGATCAATGAACTCGCGAAGCTGCACAAGACCGACCGCGTGAGCGAAATCATCGTCGTGCTCGGCAAGCTCGACGCAAAGGGCGCGGTTGCCGGCGCGCAGGAACTCGCAAAGATGCTTGGCCTCACCACGCCCGCCGATCTCGCGAAGGCCCGCAGCGGCCTCACCACGCTAGCGCAGACCGCGAAGCCCGGCCCCGTCGCGAACGCCGCGTGGGCTGCGCTCGTAATCGGCGACGGCAAGCCCGACGGCGTGTGGGCGAGTGCACCCGCCGTCACGCACCGCAAGGGCCTTATCGCTTCCATCGCGCTGATCCCCGATCCCGCGCTGCGCGCGAAATTCCAGCCGCTGCTCGCCCCCGCGCTCGGCGACGCGAATTTCCGCGCCGACGCGCTGAAGGCGCTCCCGCTCATGGGCGCGGAGAATGAGAAGGCAAACTTCAGGACGCTCGTCGCCGCGCTCCAGTCGAATGACACGCGCACCACCGCCGCGCGCGCAGTCATGCAGCTCCAGCGCGATTCGTGGGACAAGACGCTCGCCGCTCCCGCCGCGGAGTCCGTCCTCGTGTGGGCGAAGACCGTCCCGCAGAACGATCGCACGAAGCAGGACTTCATCGAGACCGTGCAGACCGGCAGCGAACTTGCGAGCCTCCTCGCACCAGCGGACGCCACGCGCATCCGCAAGGAATTGCGCGGCCTCGGCGTGAGCGTGTTCGTCGTGAAGACCGTGCATGAGCAGATGCGCTACGACACCACGCGCATCGTCGTGGAAAAGGGGAAGCCGTTTGAGATCATCATCGAAAACCTCGACGCGATGCCGCACAATCTGCTCATCGTGGACGCCGGCACACGCCAGGCCGTCGCCGAGGCCGTGCAGACCCATCGCCCCGACAAGCTCGACAAAAAAGGCCGCGCGTACGTTCCCGAAAAGGACAGCCGCGTCCACGAGGCGAGCAAGCTCGTCGAGCCCGGCCAGAAGGACACGATCAAGTGGACCGCGCCGAACAAGGAGGGCGAATACGACTACGTCTGCACATTCCCCGGCCACTGGATGATCATGTGGGGAAAAATCATCGTCACGAAAGACGTGGACGCCTACCTCGCCGCGCATCCTGATTCGACGCTGCCCGCGCCGGGCGTGCCGCTGCCGCCGCCTGCGCGCAAGTGAGCGCGGTGGAACGCGACCTCCGGGCGCGTTTCCGGATGCAAGACTTGCGCGCCGTCCTCCCGCCGAAGTGTGCCCGGAGGTCACGCTCCACCGGCGTTGCGCGCCCGCGCCTGATTTCTGTCTCACAAAACCCACCAAGCAAACGCCCGCACCGGGCTTTTTCCACAACACATGAAACGTCCCACCTTCACCCGCATTGCCGCAATCGCCGCATTCCTCGGCGCATCACTCACCGCCCTCGCCGAGCCGCAGTGGATCTGGCTCTCGAAAAGCGCGAAGCCGAATGAGCAGGTCACGCTCACGCACGAGTTCACGCTCGCGGGCGATGTGAAGTCCGCGACGCTTTCCGTGTCGGTGGACAATGGCGCGAAGGCGTTCATCAACGGCAAGGCTGCTGCGGAAAATCCCGACTGGAGCTCGCCGACGAAGGCTGACGTGAAGGCGCTGCTCGTGAAGGCGCTGCTCGTGAAGGGCAAAAATGAAATCCGCCTCGACGCGAAGAACATTGATGGCGGCGCAGCGGCGGTCGCGATGATCGAGATCGAGATTGCCGACGGAAAAAAGATCGCCATCGAAACGAACGGCGACTGGAAGGCCGCGACGACGGGCACGACGGATTTCAAGGCCGCGGCTGTGATCGCAAAATACGGCGCGGGGCCGTGGGGCGATGTCTTTGTGCAGGCAGGCGGCAAGGTGAAGCGCGGCGTGGCCAACAGCATCACGACCGCGACCGATCCGGCGGCGATTCACGCGCCCGCGGGCTTCAAGATCGAGCTGCTCCACACCGTGCCGAAGGCCGAGCAGGGCTCGTGGGTTTCCATGACGGTGGACAAAAAGGGGCGCCTGCTTTGCGGCGATCAATACGGTGCGATCTATCGTCTCATGCCGCCAGCGATCGGCAGCAAGGACGCCGCGAAAGTCGAGAAGCTCGATGTGGGCATCGGCGGCGCGCACGGGCTGCTTTACGCGTTTGATTCGCTCTACGTGATGCTCAATGAAAAGGGCGCACCCGAGGCGAAGGGCCTCGCATCCGGCCTGTACCGGCTGAAGGACAAGGACGGCGACGACCATTTCGACAAACCCGTGCTGCTCAGCGAATGCAAAGGCGGCGGCGAGCACGGCCCGCACTCGATGCAGCTCTCGCCGGACGGCAAGAGCATCTTTTTCAACTGCGGCAACCACACGAAACTGCCCACGAATCTTACGGCGAGCCGTGCCGCGATGAAGTCGTGGGACGAGGACCATATCCTCCCGCGCATGTGGGACGGCAACGGCCACGCGCGCGGCATCCTCGCGCCCGGCGGCTACATTTGCAAAACGGACCCCGAGGGCAAAATGGTCGAGCTGTTCTGCTACGGCTTCCGCAACGAATTTGATTTCGCGTTCGACGCGAATGGCGAGCTTTTCGCGTATGACGCGGACATGGAATGGGACATCGGCTCGCCGTGGTATCGCCCGACGCGCATCAATCATTGCGTGAGCGGCGGCGACTACGGATGGCGCTCCGGCTCGGGCAAGTGGCCCACGTATTATCCCGACAGCCTGCCCGAGGCGGTGGACATCGGCCCCGGCTCGCCGACCGGTGTGGTCTTCGGCACGGGTGCGAAATTTCCCGCGAAGTATCAGCTCGCGATGTACGGCAACGACTGGACATACGGCACGATGTACGCGGTGCATTTCCAACCCGACGGCGCGGGCATGAAGGCGGTGAAAGAGGAGTTCATTTCCGCAAAACCGCTGCCGCTCACGGACGTGGTGATCAATCAGCACGATGGCGCGATGTATTTTGCCATCGGCGGACGCAAGGCGCAGAGCGGCGTGTATCGCGTGACTTACGCGGGTAACGAATCCACCGCGCCTGCGGAGCCCTCGGCGCTCCCGTTGGATATGAAGCAGCGGCGTGAAATCGAGAAGCTGCACGAGGAAGGCACCGGCCCTGCGGCGATTGACAAGGCGTGGCCTTTCCTCGCGAGCAAGGATCGCTACCTGCGCTACGCCGCGCGCGTCGCCATCGAGCGGCAGCCGGTGAAGCTGTGGGCATCGCGCGCACTCGCGGAGAAGGATCCGCAGGCGCGCATCGAGGCGATGATCGCGCTCGCGCGCATGGGCCGCACGGGCAACCCGAATTCGGCGACGGAAGGCAAATCGCAGGGCGGAAAATCCTCCGGTGCAGTCGGCCCGGCGAATGCCGAGGATGCAAAGTTGCTCGCGCAGATCCTCGCGGTGCTCGACGACATGTGGGCGCAGAAGCCGGGCGTGATTTCCGAGTCCGCCGTCTTCGGCTTTGGAAAATTTGACGTCGGATTCCAGCTCCAGCTCATGCGTGCGTATCAGCTCGCATTTGCGCGCCTCGGCAAGCCCGACGGTGAGACCTGCGCGAAGGTCGCCGGAAATTTCGATCCGTATTTCCCGAGCAAGGACGCGCTCGTGAACCGCGAGCTGTCGCAGATCCTCATCTTCGTGGATTCCAAATCCGTCGTAGCAAAGACGCTCGGCCTCGTCGCCACGGCGCGCGACGACGCGGCAGCCATCGCATCCGACGAACTGCTCGCGCGCAATCCGAACTACGCGAAGGCCGTCGAGAGCACGCACAGCACGCGCCCGAACCAGCAGCAGATCGCGCTCATGTTTTCGCTGCGCAACGCGCGCGCCGGCTGGACGCCCGCGCTGAGGAAATCGTTCTTCTCGTGGTTCCCGCGCACGCGCGAATGGCATGGCGGAAACAGCTTTCCGAAATTCCTCGATAACATCCGCACCGAGGCGCTCGCGAATTTCGTGACCGATCCCGCGGAAAGCGTGGCGCTCGATGCGCTCTCGAAGCAGGCCCCGCCCGCCGCGCCCGCGAATGTCGTGATGCCGAAGGGCCCGGGCAAGGCCTGGACGACGGACGACATCGTCGAACTCACGAAGGGCGGCCTGCACGCGCGGAATTTCGAGCAGGGCAAGGCCATGTATGCCGCGACGCTCTGCGTGCAGTGCCATCATTTCAACGGCACCGGCGGCAACATCGGTCCCGACCTCACCGGTGCCGGCAACCGCTACACGATGCGCGATCTGGCGGAGAACATCATCGAGCCCTCGAAGGTCATCAGCGCCAGTACGGCTCCGAACAGATTGAGCTGAAGGACGGCGGGCTCATCGTAGGCCGCCCGGTCGTGGAGGAAAACGGGAAGCTCTTCGTGATGACGAATCCCTTCGCGCCGAACGACCTCACCGCAGTGCCCTCGGCGAATGTGAAAAGCCGCTTGGTCTTCAACGTCTCGATGATGCCGCCCGGCCTCATCAACACTCTGAACAAGGACGAACTGCTCGACCTCATCGCATATCTCGTGAGCGGCGGGAATGCGAAGGACAAGGCGTTCAAGTAGGCGATTGCAGGTCGCTTCAGGCGGAGCACAGTCCAACATTCCTCGCCCATGAAACCGTATCTGAAGTCCATCCTCGCCACCGCCATCGCGTTCTCGATCCTGCCATTCACGCACTTGGCAGAGAAGGTATCCTTCAACCGCGACATCCGGCCAATCCTTTCCGACATCTGCTTCGCGTGCCACGGGCCGGACGTGGCGAAAGTGATGGGCGATTGACGGCAACGACGAGACGAAGCGCGTGGCGCGCAAGGCGATGTTTGTCGCGGCGACGCCGATCACGGTGCCCCCGAATGCGACGATCACGATTACGCTGAGCCACGATGCGTCCGGCGGGCACAACATCGGGCGCTTCCGGCTCTCGACGTCATCGCTGCCCGCTGCCGCGCTGAAGCTCGACGGCGCGAAGGTGCCGCCAGCCATCGTTGCGGCGATCAACGCGGAGCCCGCGAAACGCACCCCGGCGCAGAAGGCGGATCTCACGAAATTTTTCCGCGAGAACACGGACAACCCGCTGAAGCGCGAGGAGGCCGCGGTCGCCGCGGCGAAGAAGTCGCTCGATGCGGTGTATGCGGAAATCGAGAGCACGATGGTGATGGAGGAACTGCCGAAGCCGAAGGAGGCGCGCATTTTGAAACGCGGCGAGTACGACAAGCCGGGCGACGTGGTTCCGCGTGCGCTGCCCGCAGTGATGCCGCCGCTGCCGAAGGACGCGCCGAACAACCGGCTCGGCTTCGCGAAGTGGCTCGTGAGCGGCGAGCATCCGCTGACCGCGCGCGTGTGGGTGAACCGCGAGTGGGAGCGCTTTTTCGGCACGGGGCTGGTGAAGACTTCGGAGAACCTCGGCTCGCAGGCGGAGTGGCCGTCGCACCCTGAGTTGCTCGACTGGATGGCGAGTGTCTTCCAATCGCCGAAGCCGCAAACATCAACATCTCATCCCTCAACTCTCAACTCGGTCTGGGCTGGGACATGAAGGCGATGCAGAAGCTCATCGTGACGAGCGCGACGTATCGCCAGTCGTCGCGCGTCACGCCGGAGACATTTGCGAAGGATCCCGAGAACCGGCTGCTCGCACGCGGGCCGCGGTTCCGGCTCGGTGCGGAGTCGCTGCGAGATCAGGCGCTCGCGATCAGCGGGCTGCTTGTGGAAAAAATCGGCGGGCCGAGCGTGAAGCCCTACATGCCCGCCGCCGTGTGGGACGAGACGAGCGTCTATGGTGATATGCGGAATTACAAGGAGGACACCGGCGACAGCCTCTATCGCCGCACGCTCTATACGATCTGGAAACGCATCGCCGCGCCGCCGACGATGACGATTTTCGATTCGCCATCGCGCGAGATTTGCACGGTGAAACGTTCGCGCACGAACACGCCGCTACAGGCGCTCGCGTTGCTGAACGAGAAGACCTACATCGAAGCCGCGCGCGTCCTCGCGCAGCGGATGATCGCCGAGGGCGGAGCGACTCCCGAACAGCGCATCGCGTGGGCATTCCGCCGCGCGACCTGCCGCGAGCCGCGCGCGGATGAGCTGAAAGTCCTCGCCGCCGGACTTGCGAAACGCACTGCGCGATTCCAGCAATCCGCCGAGGAGGCTGCGAAGATACTCGCGGTCGGTGAGACGAAGGCGGATGCGAAATTCAACCCCGTCGAACTCGCCGCCTACACCGGCACGGCAAACGTGCTGCTGAACCTCGACGAGGTCGTGACGCGGGAGTGAGCAAGGCGCGCGGCTTTGAGACTGAACGCAACTTTTCCGAACGAACACACCATGTTCCACCGACGCACGTCATCCATTGCACTAGCCACTGCACTCGCGGCCATGCCCGCTTTTTCCTCCGCCGCTGAAAAGCGCGAGCCTGCGCCGATGCCGGCGAAAGGGGAGGCGACGCCGCTCGCAATGCAGGTGCCGATGCTTCCGCCGGAGGAGGAAGTGAAGACGATCCAGTTGCCCGCGGGCTACCGGCTCGAACTCGTGCTGAGCGAGCCGGACATCAAGGAACCGATGGCGATCGCGTTCGATGGGAACGGGCGGATGTATGTCGTCGAGATGCGGACTTACATGCAGGACATTGACGGCACGGGCGAGCATGACCGGAAGAGCCGCGTGTCTCGTCACGAGAGTACAAAGGGCGATGGGAAATTCGATAAGCACGCGGTCTTTGCGGACAATCTGCTCATCCCGCGCATGGTGCTGCCGCTGCAGGATTCGGTGCTCATCGGTGAGACGAATACGAATGACGTGAATGAATTTCGCGACAAGAACGGCGATGGCGTGTCGGATGAAAAAAAGCCGTGGTATGAGGGCGGGCCGCGTGGCGGGAACATGGAGCACCAGCCGAGCGGGCTCGTGTGGGCGATGGATAATTGGATCTACACGACCTACAACGCGTATCGGCTGCGGTGGAATCCGAAGGGCGCGGCGATGAAGGAACCGACTGCGCCAAACGGCGGGCAGTGGGGACTTTGCCAGGATGATTTCGGCAAGCCGTGGTTCTCGAATGCGGGCGGGGAAAAGGGCGTGTGGAATTTCCAGACGCACGTCGCGTATGGCGCGATCAATGTGCCGAGCCAGTGGAACGACACTTGGATGACGGTATGGCCGGCGGTGGGATTGTTCGACGTGCAGGGCGGCAAGAGCCGGCATCGCGACGACGGAACGGTGAATCATTTCACGGCGTCGTGCGGGCAGGAGATTTTCCGCCGAGACCGGCAGCCTGGGGAATTGCGTGGGAATGTGTTTTTGCCCGAGCCCGTGGGGCGGCTGATCCGGCGCGGTACCGTGGAGGTGAAGGATGGCATCACCACGCTGACGAATTCGCACGGGGAGTCGGAGTTCATCCGCATCACGCAGCCGGGCTCGGCGGAGGGGAACTACTGGAGCATCCACGAGCTTGCAGTTTTGCAAGGCGGGAGGGAATTTGCGCGCCTACCCGTGAAGCCATGAAATTCCGACAGACCTCTTCGTTTGTGAGTGCGATGCTCGCCGCTGCTGCGGGCGCAGCGCCATTACCGCCGGATCATGCGGAGCGGATGACGAAGGGGCTGGCGATTTTTCAGAAGGAGATCGCGTCGCTGATGAAGGAGCATTGCGTGAAGTGCCACGGCGGGGAGAAGACGAAGGCCGACCTCGATCTCGTGACGCGCGAAGGGTTGCTGAAGGGCGGCGCGGACGGCGTGGCCGTGGTGCCGTTCAGCGCGGCGGAGAGCAAGGTGATGAAGATGTTGCGGCACGAGGAGGAGCCACACATGCCGGAGAAAAAGCCGCGTCTGCCCGATGCGGCGATTGCGAAATTTGCAGAGTGGATTGATGCGGGCGCGCCGTATTCCGAGCCGCTCATCGAGGGCCGCAAGCCTTCGCGGGATCGCAGCGTGGTGACGGCGGAGGACCGGCAGTGGTGGGCGTTCCAGCCGCTGGCGAAAGTGGCGGTGCCGAGTGCTCAGTTCTCAGTTCTCAGTGCTCAGTCGAAGCGGCCAAGTCTGAGCACTAACCCCATTGACGCCTTCCTCGCCGTGAAGGCTGCGGAGAAAAAGTTCGCGCTCGCCGCGCCTGCGGATGCGGCGACGCTTGTGCGCCGCGCATTTCTCACGATGCACGGCGT
>Ga0194043_1001377_pt1 | contig 13711 bp, 9 predicted proteins | sample JunL4415m_MetaG_FD_161274 | JGI IMG/M metagenome (GOLD analysis project Ga0194043, IMG submission 161274) | Anoxic zone freshwater microbial communities from boreal shield lake in IISD Experimental Lakes Area, Ontario, Canada - Jun2016-L442-15m | ecosystem: Environmental > Aquatic > Freshwater >...
CGTGTGGCTTTGTGGCGGGCCGGATCGACAAGACAGGCGTTGTGGACCGCGCGATCGAGATCGACTGACCGATCGACGAAACAAGGAGCGAGGTGAGTGATGGCCGCTGAAGACGATATCGTCGCGCGGTGCAGGCGCAACCTCGCGGCGGTGCAGGATCGGATCGCCGCGGCCTGTCGGCAGGCCGGCCGAGATCCCGCCGAAGTGCGGCTGGTTGGCGTCACAAAATATGTCTCCACCGACCTGACGCGGATTTTACTTGATGCCGACTGCAGCGATCTAGGCGAGAGTCGGCCGCAGTCGCTCTGGGAGAAGGGGGCGGCGCTCGCCGGTCATGAGCCCCGGCCGCACTGGCACCTGATTGGCCATCTGCAGCGGAATAAAATCCGTCGTACGCTGCCGCTGCTGACGCTTCTGCACTCGCTTGATAGCGTGCGGCTGGCTGAGGCGATCGAGGCCGAGGCAGCTCCGGCGGGAATTATCTGCGACACACTTGTGGAAGTGAATCTCACGGGCAATCCGGCCCGGACTGGCGTCATGGAGGCCGACGTGCCGACGGTCCTTGAGGTGGCGAGCCGCATGGCACATGTGCGGGTCGTGGGTCTGATGGGGATGGCCTCGGAGCCCACTGGGGATGAGCGCGGGGCCGCGGCCCAGCGGCAGTTTGCCCGGTTACGTGAGCTGCGCGACGAACTCATCGCCCGCATACCAACGCCGACGGGCCTCAGCGAACTCTCGATGGGGATGAGCGGCGACTTCGAATCAGCGATCCTGGAAGGATCCACGCTCGTGCGAGTCGGCTCGACGCTTTGGGAAGGGATTTCCTGACTGCGGCATTCTTTTCCACCCATGCGTGATTACGAACTACACGAGAGCATGGAGCAGCCGGCGCGGTGGCGGGCCCACTCGGGCCGCTTGCCCGCAAACTGTTCGCGACCGGGTTGCTCGGTATAGGGCTGCCGAAAGACATCAAGCAGTTCTCTCACCAGGGAATAATCACCGGTCTCTGCCTTGTCGATCGCCAGCTGTGCAAGATAGTTGCGGGGCACGTAGAGCGGATTGACCGCCTGCATGCGTGTCTGCCGAACGCTGTCTGGCCTGGCCTCCTGGCTGATGCGGGTCTGGTAGCGACCCAGCCACTCGCCAAGCAACGCCCGGCTGGCCGTCGCTGCCGCATCGGCTTCGTAGAAACTCTCAGCGATGGCGGCCAGCAGGATTGCGGGGTCTGCGGCTCCATCAGCTCTGCCTGGGATCATCGCCAGACCCCGGAAGAAGAGCGTCATATCGATCTCGGCTGCGGCCAAGAGCGGCCAGAGGTCTGCGACGAGCGGATCATCGACGCCGGCTGCCTGCAGGCTGAGCCCGAGTTTATCGGCCATCATCTGCCGGTAGCCTGTTTGAAAGTGGTCGGCATAGGTGTCGAGGGCCGCCTCCAGCAGGTTCTTTTCGCCCACCAGCGGCACGAGGGCGTTTGCCAGTTGCAGCAGATTCCAGTGGGCGATCTGCGGCTGAGCGATGAAGCGGTAGCGGCGTCCCTGGGCATCGGTCGTATTGGGTGTCCAGTCGGGGTCAACGTTTTCCAGCCAGCCATAGGGTCCGTAGTCGATGGTCAGCCCGAGGATCGACATATTATCGGTGTTCATCACTCCATGCACGAACCCGACTCGCATCCAGTGGACGATCATCACGGCGGTGCGGCGACAGACCTCGGCGAACATTTCAGCATAGTGCTCGGGCGTGGCTGGGCCCGCAGTTGGAGCCAAGGCAGGAAAATCGGTCTGCAGCGTGAAGTCGGCGAGCTGCCGCAGCTGGACGAGCTCTTGGCGGGCTGTGAAGATCTGAAAGTTACCGAACCGAGTAAAGGACGGCGCGACGCGGCAGACAACCGCGCCCGGTTCGGCCCGCGGATGGCCGTCATAGAACATGTCGCGCATCACAGACTCGCCGGTGGCAACCAGTGACAAAGCCCGCGTGGTCGGCACGCCGAGGTGATGCATCGCCTCACTGCAGAGAAACTCGCGGACACTCGACCGCATGACGGCCAGACCGTCGGCGGTGCGGGAGTAGGGGGTGGGGCCGGCGCCCTTCAGCTGCAGCGTCCAGTGTGTGCCGCGGCTGGTTACGATCTCTCCGAGATTGATGGCCCGTCCGTCGCCGAGCTGGCCGGCCCAGTTGCCAAACTGATGGCCGCCGTAGCACATTGCAAACGGGTCCATGCCGGGCAGCAGTCGGTTGCCGCCGAAGACGTCGGCGAAGGCCTGCTCGTTGTCAGGCCTGACCTCAAGGTCGAGCAGCGCGGCCACTTCCCGGGCATGCGCCACGAGTCGGGGGGCGGCGACGGGCGTGGGAGTGACCCGCGACCAGCAGGCCTGCCGCACCTGTCGGCGGCTGTTATGCAAGTCCGAATCACCGGGCAAACCCTGAGTGAAACGGTTGGTGAAGCGGAGGGATTCGAGATGGTCCATCGGGTTAGAAAACTAGTCGTCGAAGCGGACTGCGCGGATCTCAAATTTCATCGTTCCGGCTGGGACGTCGATTGAGACCTTCTCGCCTACTTTGCGGCCTAGCAGCCCCTGCGCGAGCGGGCTGGCAACGTTGATTCGACCGGTGTCGTAGTCTTCCTCACCGGCTCCCACGAGGACAAACACTTCTTCGTCGCCAAACTTGAGGTCCTTGACAACCACCGTCGCCCCAAACACCACTTCGTCACCCGCCTCCTTTGCCCGTTCGACGATCACCGCTCGGGCGAGCTTGTCACGGAGCACGTTGATCTTTGCCTGCGTCATTCCCTGGCTCTCACGGGCCCCGTGATACTCGGCATTTTCGCTGAGGTCTCCCTCGCTGCGGGCGGCCGCCACCCGCAGAGCGAGCTTTGGCATCTCCACATTATCAAGCTGGTCGGCCTCTGCCTTCAGCTTGTCGTAGCCAACGCGGGTCATAGGAATGCGGTCGGAGGACATGGTGTGCTCCAAAAAAAGAAAGAGGGAAATTGAAAGTGAGAAACATGAGGCGGAAAAATACGGGAAACGATTCCGGAGATGGCGGCACTGAGCGAACCGTGCCGAGGATCAGAATGAGCGGTAAACTGCGTCAGCCCGACACCCGTTCGGGAAGATAGAGCAGTCGGCCGCAGCTCCGGCACATCACCACCTTGCCCGTGAGGAGTTCGGAATACATATTCCCGGTGATCTGGCGGAAGCAACCCCCGCAGCTCTCGCCCTCAAGCGGCGCCATGCCTTCGGCGCCCTTCTGCTTGACCGCTCGATCGTAGAGGCTGCGAACGTCGTCGGGCAGTTCCCTCTCAGTGACTGCGAGCTCGACGCCAAGCCGCCGCACCTCGCTGTCGAGCTGCGTGGCCTCGGTAGCTACGCGGGCCTTGATCTCGGCGAGTGTCTGGCGGGCAGCCGCCACGGCGGCCTCAGCCGAGGGAAGCGTCTTCTTGACCGTGTCGATCCGTTCGAGCCCCTCAAGGATCTCGTCTTCGAGCACTTTTGTGGCCATCTTGTCGGCCGCGATCTGCTCGGTGAGGAGCTGGTATTCGCGGTTCGTCTTGCAAGCGTTGAGCTTTGCACCCAAATCGTTGATTTTTGACTCGGCTGATTTCAGCTGCAGTTGCTTCTGGTCAGCTGCCATCTTGGCCTTCTTAATCTCTTCTAACACGCCGGTTTTGCCTGCCTCGACCGTCTCGACCTGTGCGGTGTGGGCCGCGATCTGCCGTGGACCGGCACTGATCCGCCCCTGTAGATCGGAGAGCTGCGTATGGATGCGGTGAAGCGTCCGCATAATCTCAATGTTGACGGCAGTGGACATGAAATAGCTTTCGGCGCTGTTCTTAGGAGTCTTCCCGCCCGCAGAGTTTACCACAACTATGGACAAAAATCAGCGGGCCAGACGCTCTTGCGCCCGGCCCGCTCCAGATTCATCTGGCTAGAACTGTCGTACCGCGGTGACTGAACTGCCACCAAAGTACGTCCGCCCAGCAAAAATGCTTAACAAACACGACCGCCGATCGTGTTGGCGGCTAGCCTGGTAACGCTTCCATAAACGTCTCCAACTGCTTGGAGCGGACCGGGTGCTGGAGTTTCTTGACAGCCTTGGCCTCGATCTGGCGAACGCGTTCCCGCGTCACGCGGAAGATCCTGCCAACCTCCTCCAGCGTGTAGGTGTAGCCGTCGGTAAGGCCATACCGCAGCCTGATGATCTCCCGTTCACGGTAGGTAAGGGTCTTGAGCAGCGACTCGATCCGATCCTTGAGCAGGCCCTGCGTGGCCGAATGCGTGGGGCTCGTCGTGCCGATGTCCTCAACGAATTCGCAGAAGCTTGCATCCTCACTCTCACCCACGGGCCGATCCAGGCTCATCGGCTGCCGTCCCATGTCGATCACCCTGCGAGCTTCTTCAAACGGCACGCTAGCGGCCAGCGCGATCTCCTCCGTGCTTGGCTCACGGCCAAGTTCATGGAGGAGTTTCTTGGCCGTGTTCCGGAGCTTCGAAAGCACGTCGATCATATGCACAGGAATCCGGATTGTGCGGGCCTGATCGGCAATTGCCCGCGTAATCGCTTGCCGGATCCACCAGGTTGCGTAGGTTGAAAACTTAAACCCTCGGCGGTATTCGTACTTATCGACCGCCCGCATCAGACCAGTGTTTCCCTCCTGGATCAGGTCGAGGAAGCTCAGCCCGCGATTGCGGTATTTCTTTGCGATCGACACGACGAGTCGGAGATTCGCCGCGGAGAGATTCCGCTTGGCCGTTTCATACTCAGCCTTGAGACGGGCGAACATATCGACCCGACGGTGGAGCGACCGCGGACTCTCAAGTGTTGTCAGCATCAGGTCGCGAAGTTCTTTCCGCATGTCGGCCCGGTCGTCGCGGGACATCTCCCCCGCGTCCATCAGCCGCAGGTTCCGCTGGATGCTGTCCATGCGGCTCGACATACCAAGGAGCAGTTTCACCAGCGGTTGCACCCGCCGCGTTCGCAGGCTCAACTCCTCGACGAGCGTCAGCGACTTACCACGGCTGCGGCGAAACTGCAGGCGGGCGGCCCGGGCCTCTGCAGCCGTCGTCTTCTTGCTGATCAAAATCCGGAAGTTCGCCTTGTCTTGTTCGATCAAGGTTTCGAGCGTCTTGAGGTTGTGTGGCATCCGCGCGAGGATCTGCTCTTTTGTGAGCCGCTCCGTGAGCGACACCTTGATCGTGCGGTCAAACGGCAGCTTGCCCTCGTGCACGCGGCGGAGCGTTTCTACCGTGGCCTGCATGGAGTACGAACAGCCGAGGATCGCGCGGCGGAACCGCTTCCTGGTGACCTCGATCCGCTTCGCAAGCGAAATTTCCTCGGCCCGAGTGAGCAGCGGTATCTCCGCCATCTGCGCCAAATACATCCGGATTGGGTCGTTACCAGCATTGGACGGTGCTGTTGTGATCGCCTCATCGCGGCGGGGCTGGCCAGGCCGCGACTTGGCAGCAGGCGTTGCGGTAGGCTCGGCCTCGTCTGGCTCCGGCGGCGTGTCGACGAGTTCAATTCCCTGCTCATCAAGTGCCACCAGCAGACTGTCGATCTTTTCCGGATGGATGGCCTCGTCGGGGAGGTAATCGTTGACCTGGTCAAACGTGAGATACCCTTGCGACTTGCCCAGTGAGATCAAGGTCGACAGGTCGGCGTCGGCGTGGGCGGACGAGCCGGTCAGCGGCGCGGCTGCGGTGGCGTCGGCAGCCGGATCATGCGGGCTGTTGGCTGGAGTTTGAGTCTGGGATTGAGATTGAGTCATGGACAGAGTGCTTACGGAACGACGCATCAGTAGGTTCTCCTTCACCATAATACCGTCACCTCGCGCACCGCCCCCCGACCTGGCAGAAATAGCTTCTTGCCCAGGCCGATTGCAGCGACGAGACGGGCAACTTCACCCATCCTTGGGTTTGGTCATGCCCACATCGAAATCAGTCATGCCTTGCACAGCCCGCCGTTCGGTGACAAGCTGTTCAAGAAGAGCCGCCTCCGAGCTGGGATCCAGCTGAGAGGTTTTCAAGGTTCGTGCGCTTCGATGCGCCTGCCGCTGGGCCGAGCGGCGTCGCAGAGCGTCTTCGAGATGATTGATGCGTTCTTGGGGATCGTGAGACGCCCGCGCGGCGGTTGTCTCATCGACTTCCACCATCAGGCTCTGTACGACGGGGTCGTGGATCTCAAGCAAAAGCTGCGCAAGCGCCACCTGCCGGCCGTCAGCATGCAGGCGGCGGGCAGCCTCCAGCACAGCCCGAACTTCTACAGTCTCGAGTTCCGCTGATTGCACCTCGCGAACGATGAGACCGGCGCCTTCGGGCACGCCAACGAGCACCTCAATCACTTCACGATCCCACGCCGGGAGCTTGCGAATGATCCCCGAGGTTTGCCTGGCATCGGCTGTGTGGCCAGGATCGAAAGACGCGGCCGCTCGGCTCGCGTGCCGCGGCGTGGTGCTGCGCAGAGCGAGCATTCGCGTCCGGAGCACCTCGCGGGAGAGGCCAAACCGCCGCGACAGCCGGCCAACCACCTGATCTTCGCGGAGCCTGATCTGCGACGGGGAAAGCGCCGACTTCGGCGACACATTCGCAAGCGCCCTCAGCACACTCTCCACGGCGGTTAGGCACGCGTCGTCGCCCGCGTCGGGGGCGAGTTTGGCAACCGCCTCATCGAGTCGGTATTCGAGCGGATCACCGGCCGACTCAATCAGCGCTTCAAAGGCATCAGGGCCACGCTCGAGCACAAACTCACACGGGTCTACGCCAGAGGGCAGCCGGGCGATCCGCACGTCGATCGGCTCGGCGAGAAGCACATCGAGAATTTCATCGGCACGGCGGCGGCCCGCGTCGTCACCGTCGAGAACGAGCACGATTCGGTCCGCGTAACGCCGGAGCAGTTTGGCATGCCGCTCACCGAGGGCTGTGCCGAGCACCGCCACGACGTCGTCGATACCGGCTTGCCTCGCGGCGAGACAATCAGTGTAGCCTTCGACGACGATCGCCCGCCGGGATGTGCTCATCGCCTCGCGGGCCGTATCGAGGCCGTAAAGCATCGAGCTTTTCGAGAAGAGCGGCGTCTCGGGGGAATTGATGTATTTCGCAGAGTCGGGCGGCGCTCCCGGCAAAACGCGGCCACCAAAGGCGACGGGCCGCGAGGAGACGTCGAGAATCGGAAACATCGCCCGGTCGCGGAAACGGTCGTAATGGCCAGACCGATCCTGCCGCTCGACCACGAGGCCCGCCTTTGCAAGATGGTCGCTGGCGATGCCAGCCGCCGAGGCCTGCCGCAGGAGCCAGTCCCACACCGGCGGCGCGTAGCCGAGTCGGAAGCGGTCGACGGTCTGCTGCGTGAGGCCCCGGGAGGTGAGATACTCGCGGGCGGCCTGCGCTTCAGGTGCAGAGCGGAGGCAGTCGCGGTAACGGTCGGCTGCCCAGGCCACTGCGGAGAGGATCGCTGCCTTTTCATCGGTCGGTAGGCCGCCGCGGCCCCGGGGCAGGTCAATGCCCGCCCGCTGGGCAAGTTGTTCGAGAGCCTCACGAAACTCGAGCCGTTCCATTCTCATTAAAAACGTAAACACGTCGCCGCCGAGGTTGCAGACCCAGCAGCGGAAGGTCTGGCGATCTGGGTTGACGTGGAAGCTGGGGCGAGAATCTTCATGCCAGGGGCAGAGGCCCACCATGGCCTTGCCCGCCCGCCGCAGGGAAAGGTAGGTCCCGATCAGGTCGACGATGTCAATCGCATCGCGCACGCGTTCCTTAAGATCGTCATGCGAGCTTTGAGGTGCGGAGGAAGGCGTCACGGGCGACCTAAAACCGATTACGAGACGATCGTGCCGAAAAGCAGCTCTCAATAGAAACTGCCGCCGGAATGTAGGCTTCACCAGAATACAGGTCAATCTCAGGAATTGCCTGCGTATTCACCCTGATTTGCCGTTGGCGAGCTAGGCTGTCTGCGGCCTTTTTTGAATGCAGAAGTGGGCTCCCGGGCTGATCCCGCTCGAAGCAATCACTCAGAGAGGAGCCGGTCGATGCTCTGCAGAAGACGGTCCATGGCGAAAGGCTTGCGGATGTAGTCGTCAACGCCAAGCATCTCAGCGTAGGCCTTATGCCGGCTGCCTTCGTTGGCCGTGATCATGATCACTTTCATCGGCACCGGCCGGCTGCGACGCAGCTTTTCAAGCACCAAGAAGCCGCTTCGCTTCGGCATCATCATGTCGAGCACGACGAGGTCAGGATTCTCTTTTTCTGCCATCATCAGGCCTTGATTGCCGTCTCGGGCGATCAAGATCTCATAGCCCCGCGATACGAGCACTGTTCGCATCGACTCCACAATCTCGTTGTCGTCATCGACAATCAGTACCCTTTTACCGCCACTTTTTGCCGGCTGGGCCGCAGTCACGGTCGCAGGAGCAACCGCCGAAGCGGCAGTGTCTTCGGCCCCAGTGCTGGCGGCTGTCTTGCGGACCTTCTTCGGAACTGGCATCGGAAACCTCGGGCCACGTGCTGGCGAGCGGAAGGGAAACAAACGAAAGGAAACTGTTCCGTAGGCCCAGGATAATAGCACGAAGCGGCCGCAGACTCCATGTTCACGCAGGAATCGCAAGAATTTTAAAGTCTTTGCCGGTGACAAAGACCAAACCACTCAGCGGACAGGCTGCGGGACATCGGCTCCGTGAAGCGGTGTTTCGGGCTCTCGCGAGCCGAGGATCAATGCCGCGCCGACGAGGCCGAGCGCTGCGCCGAAGAACACGTCGCTGGGGTAGTGAGCGGAGCTCGCGACCCGCTGCGCACTTGCACTCACGGCGAGCAGCGCAAAGAGCCATCTGCCGCGGGGATACTTCCAAGAGAGCGCCACAGCGAGGCCGGCGGCGGTGGCGGCATGGCCAGAAGGAAAACTGTTGCGATCGCTGTGGCTGGCGATGGTCGCGGCGAGCGATTCGCCAAATGTCGACACCGCTGTCAACGCGGCCGTAAGATCAGTCGCCCGTGGCCGCACCCTGTCGAGGGGCGTGACCTTGATAATGTTTGCCATGATGCCGCCAGCAAAGGCTGTCGCGACCATCCGCACAAAGTCACGGCTCACCGGGAGAATGCCAAACCTGGGCCGGGCCAGCGACGGGTCGAGAACGGCTGCCGTCAGGAGGAGCGTGGCCACGCCAATCCCATGGCCAAACACCTCCGAGAAGTTGAAAAACCGCATCAATTCCTTCGGAGTGTGGCCCGCCTTGCACCACCGGGCGACATCGACATCGACAATAAGCATGAGACCGCCCAAGCAGGCCAGCGCCAGTGCGGCCGCGATGAGCCGCCGCGGCCGGCTGCTGATAAAAAGGCTAGCGGTGGTGCTGCGGCGGGACGACGCGGTGGGGATCATAATGAAATTGTCGCAGAAGCCTTTCGACGCTGTCTACTGATGTGTCAGGTCCAGAGACCGCGGTCAAGAACACGGTAATTAATCGCTTCGCTGATGTGGCCGCAGCCGATCTTCTCAGCGGCATCGAGATCGGCGATCGTGCGGGCCACGCGGAGCACCTTGTCGTGGGCGCGGGCCGAAAGCCCCAGATTGTTCACGGCCGCTCGCACGAGTTCCACGGCGGCCGGTTCGAGCGGGCAGAGCTCGCGAATAAGCCGGCTACTCATGCGCGCGTTGCAGCGAATCGGCAGGCCGGCAAACCGCTCCGCCTGCCGCAGTCGGGCGGCCATTACGGCCTCCCGCATCTGGCTGCTCGACGTGCCGGCCCGGCTGCCCGAGAGATCGCGAAATGGCACGGATGGCACTTCCAGATGGATGTCGATCCGGTCGAGAAGCGGCCCGGAAATCTTCCCCATGTATTTTTCAACCTGAGGCGATGTGCACTGGCACTCCCGCCTTGGATCGCCGCGGTAGCCGCACGGACAGGGATTGAATGCCGCCACCAGCATGAAGTCGGCCGGAAACCGGCTACTCCCCTTCACCCGGCTGATCGCCACGTAGCCGTCTTCTAGTGGCTGCCGCAAAACCTCCAGCGTTCGCCGGTTAAATTCTGGTAATTCATCAAGAAAAAGGACTCCGTTGTGGGCGAGTGAAATCTCCCCTGGCATCGGAATGGAGCGGCCGCCGATCAGACCGGCCTCAGAGATCGTGTGGTGCGGGGCGCGGAAGGGCCGGGTAGCTAGCAGCGGCTGGCCTGCCGAGAGCAGCCCCAGGGCGCTGTAGATCTGCGTTGTCTCAATCGATTCGGGGGCCGAGAGCGGCGGTAGGATCGTGGGAATTCGCTTGGCGAGCATTGTCTTGCCGCCCCCCGGTGGGCCGACCATCGCGACATTGTGACCCCCGGCCGCGGCGACACAGATGGCGCGCTTGGCCGCTTCTTGGCCGCGGACATCGGCGAAGTCGACGTCATAAGCCGCGAAGCGTTCAAACCATTCCATGACGCGGGGCGGACACCGCGGGATATCAAGGTCGCCGGAGAAAAACTGAACGGCCTCAATCAGCGACGCGACCGGAATGACTTCGATGCCCTCCACCACCGCCGCCTCAGAAGCGCTTGCCGACGGCACGACAATGCCCCGCAACTTTTTCTGCCGCGCGGCAGCGATCGCCACAGAGAGGGCGCCCCGCGCCGGGCGAGTCGAGCCTTCCAGCGACAGCTCGCCGACGACCGCATACTCCTCGAATCGCTGGGCGGAAAACTGCCCGCTCCCCGCGAGGATGCCGAGCGTGATCGGCAGGTCAAACGTTGCCGCCTGCTTGGGCATCTCGGCCGGGGCGAGGTTGATCACGATCCGATCGTTGGGCCGGTTGAAACCGGAGTTGACCATCGCCCGGGCCACGCGATGCGTGCTCTCGCGGATTGCCGCATCGGGGAGGCCGACGAGCACGGTCGAGGGCAGGGCACCGGTGGAGACATCTACCTCCACGTCCACTGGCAAAGCCTCGATCCCAAAGAGCGAAAAGGTCTGAATACGGGCAAGCATGGTGACACTCCGGCAGGACGTGAAAGCTCAGTCCGGTAGGCCACGCCCGCCGAGGCTAGAAATAGTATACGCAAGTACACCTCCGCATGCAAGGCCGTGCCCCCGTGAAGGCGAGTTTTCCAAATTGCCGAATGCAAAGCGTACAAATTGAAAATCTTATCCCACGAGAATCAAGACTGACTCTCATGCTGGGCTGAGCGAGCGGCCAGAAAAAAGGTACAACGATAACTCGTCATCACTAGGAGCAAATGCATGGCTGCCACGCAGGTCGACTGCCGTCAAATGAAAAACGTGTTGTGTTGCTTGCTGGGAGTCGTGGCTGCCGCTACGGCCGTTCATGCCGACGAGGGGATGTGGCTCTTCAGCCACCCGCCGCTTGAGCGACTGGGGCGGGACCATGCCGCTGCTCTCAAGGGTAAAAATCTCTCGCCCGAGTGGCTGACCCACCTGCAGCAGTCGTCGGTCAGGTTTAATTCAGGCGGCTCGGGGTCGTTTGTCTCAGCCGACGGCCTCGTGCTCACCAACCACCACGTCGGCGCTGATAGCCTGCAGAAGTTTGGCGACGCGACGCACAACTATTACCGGGATGGGTTTGCTGCGGCCACGCGGGCCGACGAACTCAAGTGCCACGATCTTGAGCTCAACGTTTTAATCTCGATCGAAGACGTCACCGCCCGCGTGCAGGCGGCGGTCGCGGCCGGCATGAGCCCCACCGACGCGTTTGCGGCCCGGCGGAAAGTGATGGCGGAGATCGAAAAAGAGTCGCTGGCCGCAACCGGTCTGCGGAGCGACGTGGTCACGCTCCATCAGGGCGGCCTCTACCATCTCTATCGAGCCAAGAAATATACCGATGTGCGGCTCGTCTTCGCGCCGGAACAGCAGATCGCATTTTTTGGTGGCGATGCTGACAACTTCGAGTTTCCGCGGTTTAACCTCGACTGCTGCTTCTTCCGGGCATATGAGAATGGCCAGCCAGCGCGGGTGCCGCACCATCTGGTCTGGAGTCGGCAGCCGGTCGTCGCCGGTGAGTTGGTCTTTGTCTCCGGCCATCCGGGCCACACCGACCGCGCCAGCACCGTCCGTGAACTGCTCGCGATGCGGGACCGGCAGCTGCCATTTTCACTTGCTATGCTGAACCGTCTGGAGACGATGCTGAGCGCCTACAGTGAACAGGGCCCCGAAGAGAAGCGGCAGGCGCTGGGCGATCTCTTTGGCGTGCAAAATAGCCGAAAGGCTCGGGAAGGCATTCTGGCGGGGCTGCTCGACCCAAAGTTTATCGGGAGGAAACAACTGGCGGAGGAGAAGCTGCGGGTCTTGACCGACAAGCCAGCCGTGACGGCAGCAGCGGCCGCGCGGTCGTCGCCATTTGAAAGGATCGAAAAGGCCGAGGATGAGATCGCCCGGGTCGCTCTGCGACACAACCTTCTGGAGGCCGCGATCGGCTTCAACAGCCAGTATTTCGGCAACGCCCGCACGATCCTCCGGGCCACCGCCGAGGCAGCCAAGCCCAGCGGCGAGCGGCTCCGCGAATACCGCGACTCAAACCGTGCGTCGCTGGAGCTATCTCTCTTCTCCGACGAGCCAATCTACGACGCCTTTGAGATCGTGAAGCTGGCTGACTCCCTCACTTTTCTGGCGACGGCGCTGGGGCCGAGTGATCCGCTCGTGCAACGGGTGCTGGCAGAAGAATCACCCCGCGAGCGGGCAGCAGAATTAGTCCGCGGCACCGGGCTCGGAAAGCGGGGCGGGCCGAACACAGCCACCACGCCCGCCGACACGCGACGGGCCCTCTATGACGGTGGCCAGGCGGCGGTTGCGGCGTCTCGCGATCCGATGCTCGCGCTTGCACGGATTGTGGATGAAGAATCGCAGAGTCTGCGGAAGGTCGTCGAGGCGGCCGCGGAGAGCAAGCGGCAGGCGCATGCCGAGATCACGCAGGCCGTCTTTCAAAGCGCAGGCGAGGGTGTCTATCCTGATGCCACATTCACGCTCCGACTCGCCTACGGCACGGTGAAGGGCTACGAAGAAGAAGGGCAGTTCATCGCCCCGATCACGACCTATGCCGGTCTCTTCGAGCGGTCGACAACCAAACAAAACGCGCCGCCGTTTGACCTGCCGCTCCGGTGGCAGAAGCTTCGACCAGAGCTCGAACGTGATGCGGCTTTTTTGAAGACGCCGTTTAACTTCGTCTCGACGGCCGACATCATCGGCGGCAACTCAGGGAGCCCGGTTGTGAATCCAGCCGGCGAACTGGTGGGCCTGATCTTCGACGGCAATATTCAGTCGCTCGTGCTCGACATCACCTACGACGCGACGCAGGCCCGCGCCGTGTCGGTCGATGCTGCGGGCATCCTGGCGGCGCTCAAAAAGGTCTACCGGGCCGACGGCTTGGTGGCAGAACTCTCCGTGGCGCCAGAACGCTCGGGCCCCGCAGGCGACGCCAAGGCAGCCGCTGCGGGCGATGCGGTCTGGGAATCGCTCTTCGATGGGCTGACGCTCGGCGAATGGAAGCCGACGAAGTTTGGCGGCGAGGGGGAGGTGGTGGTCGAAAAGGAGGCGATTCGGATCGGGATGGGAGCCGACATGAGTGGCATCACGTGGTCGGCTGCTGCGCCACGGCAGAGCTATGAAATCGCGTTGGATGCCCAGCGGGCCGATGGAAACGATTTTTTCTGTGGCCTGACGTTTCCGGTGGGAGACGATCCTTGCAGTCTCATCGTGGGCGGCTGGGGGGGTGGGGTTGTTGGGCTGTCAAATAT